>Ga0307513_10007652_pt1 | contig 13963 bp, 17 predicted proteins | sample 15_EM_MG_FD_202174 | JGI IMG/M metagenome (GOLD analysis project Ga0307513, IMG submission 202174) | Populus trichocarpa ectomycorrhiza microbial communities from riparian zone in the Pacific Northwest, United States - 15_EM | ecosystem: Host-associated > Plants > Roots > Unclassified | place... | reverse complement strand
AAAGCGGATGGTTTATTTATATATCAATCTATCAATCGCGGGAGAGGGGGGCCTCTTAGGTGGGTTTCCGCCTTACAAGAAAATCGGCCTAACAGGCCCCGTATCTATTTATAAACTGCTGCCTGAGGTGTTCTTCCCACCGACACATTATTTCCTAATTAGGAAATCATGTCCCATTGCCCCTCACCACCATCAATGACGGCTTACATTGGACAGATTCCCCGGTTCGCATACTACACCAAATTTTACGACTGATGAGGAAACGTACCTACTACATAAACAACCACCCCATCGTCAATATTGGCCCAGACCACCGACGACGATCGACCCTGGTGTTTTTGGTGAGTTCAAGCTCGGCCCTCCTTTGCCATTACTCAACTAACACATACCAGAGTTCTCAACTACCCTGATGTTATCATTCTCTACCACTCCTCCGCATCACCACTGCGCGAAGGTAGAGCCTATGCACATCCGACAACGCTCTACACCTACCAAAAATGTGTACGAGAGAGAGGGAAGGTTCGACGATGGGTCTGGGCTTTGGCGAGCGGGGTTTGACACAGCGGTGTTTAAAGGGCGAGGACTATGGTGCTAATGACCATTATGAGACACCGTAAGTCCATAACAGCATCCCATTTACCTGCGAGTACTTACCACTATTGTTAGGCCCCTTCTCATTTAATCAGCGGTCGGATCAACCAGGCCGTAACATGGGGTACATGGTCATACAATTTCACCATTGATAAGCAACAACTGACTTACCTAGACAGATTCACAAGCACAATGCGTGGCTTAGGCTTTCGCAAGTGTTAGGCACATCGAAGGAGCAGGGTGGTGTCGCCGATGAGAGCTACAAGAGATACAGCGAGTCGAAAACACTGTCGATAACAAGTTGGTTCTTACCATTAACGCCTGTAGCCTCAGCATATAATTTTGGGATCGAGTGCATGCAACGAGAATTTGGGACATCACTACAGTTTATCAGTGAGGCAAATACTTTGGACGCGTCTTCGTTGAGCTCAACGTCGCTGACAAGGGGCGGTGGACATACCTTGCCTTCGACCAAATGGCTCTGGTGAGTTCAATAAGCCCTTTACTGATATTCAACCAATACTTACTCATATGTTCCACCTCTACCCACCAGCCCCTTCTCTCGATGACCAACAAGACAACCACCCCTTCGTCCTCCCGCTAATTTTTCCATTCAAAGCTGGACCATGACAGCCCACAGTTGATCACTTCAACTTCCTCTCGGATCGATCTCCTTATATGGTGCAGGCGCATTCATCAAGACAAAGAACAGGCAACAGTAGCAGTGCTACTTTATAATGAGTAGGTGGCCACGCACCACGTCTAAGAGGTTCTCACAAGTACCTACCTCTTCACGATCGTCGGCACAGTCGAAGGTCTTTGGTATGTTTTCACTTAATTTCACGAGTACGACGAGGACTAATGATAAACCTGCCTCAGCTCTTGGATACGGCATACCTGGGTGCCCCTTTACCGCCAAAACAGACAGCGACAATGGGGTCTGAGGAGCGAGGGGGATGAATACGGGTGATGAATAATCCGACTTATTGAGGTCGGGGAAACATTATGAGGCCCAGGTCATGAACTAGAGGTACATAGTCACTTACCTCCATGACTGCGAGTGCTAACGATGGAACATCCTCAGCTCTCACATACGCATACGGTGCATCGCATAAACCAGCATACCTATGTGTACCTTCCAAACGAAAGCGCCTGTCGATGGTCTCTGCGAGGCTAAGAGTAATGACCAACTCGATGTGATTGGGTACATACCTCCTCCATTCAAGCTCGCGCTCGTTGTTTCAATGCAGATCAGTGGTTAATTCGTAATGGCATATGTTTGGGATTACGGAGATGTTGTCAACAAGGTACATTATTCTCGATGAAGGAGTCAACCCTTGGCCTGTTGATTTACTGCAGATTCAAGTTAGCTGACGACGAATGCGAGAGAGAAGAGGACAAACCAGGGATGGTCACCGACACCTTATGATTGAGAGGAACCCAACGAATATCAAGCCTCCTCGTCAATGAGATGGACAGGCTGTTGCCTACAGGACCATTAGCAAGATGAATCAAGACTGGTCGCCAACGCTGACAATGACAGGGAACCCACCAAATGTCAAGCCTCCATGACGATGAGGTGGACAGGACATTGCGCACAGAAGCATGGGCACGACGCAAGATGGAGGAGATAAATGTACCGTGCAAGGTACGTCAAAGTCGATGGCAGAATCGACTCGAATTAACATTTTTCTGCAGGTTAGAGTTGGCCAATAGTGAATAAGAGGACGAACAAATGGTTACTGACGAGACGCAGCAAGGAGTTTCGGGATGAGCGACCGCAGACCGCACCCAAACCTTCACGACGACCAGGTAAATGACCCACTCGAACCCTTGTCGAACGAATCTAGAATTGGGATCGACGAGGCAAAGTGGAGGTTCACCAGGAGTACTGATGCTCGTTGTGGGGAAGAAGGGAAGAGGGAATGAGAATCAATGCTGATTCTTGTCCCCTCTTTATGTGTTCCAGAATCTCTCTACTCGAGTATATCTTACGTATGTAACGTATTTACTCAATGAAAAAATTGTTGACACTAGAATATGCTACACAAGCGAGATAATGAGATTAAACACCATCAAACAGCATTCAATAATTGCTTCAAGTTTTATGGAAAGAATTGCGGTTTTGACTGGAAGTGAAGTTTGAACACAAGGATATTGATTAAGGTATGGCGTTTCCCTCCTATTTTTGTTTTTGTCATTTCTCTGAATCTGCCCTACCTTAATTCGTTTGTTATTTGACTGTTGACTACAAACTAATTAAGTAGGTTTCGGATCAAGGCTTGCGAATTCTCCACCACTCCCTCTCCGATTTCCTAATGGACCGGTCCCACGCAGGGTGGTATTCTGTCAAAGCCCCTGCAGAATTGGCATGCTGTTGCATTCGGAATATTCTTTCTGGTAGGCGCCTGGGTTCCTATCTCAAAATATCCCAACTGACACACTAGACGCTCTCAAGGTCACAAATTTATCCACCAATATGCTGGTCACAAGAGGTGATGGGAACTATCTTTCCGAAAGAATGAGGACCATAGCCCTAACAAGTTGTTTTCATATAGACCAACTAGGTAGAGCCTAATGGCGGATTTTCATAATTTAGCAAAGTTTGGTTCACTGGAAGGTTGAAATTAACGCACAATGAAGAGACGAAACCCGCAAAAAGCCATTCCACCCAAATAGCATCAGTGAAAAAACTTGAGTACGTGAAAGTAGTCTTAAGGGACCCCAGGAGTACTACCGCAGCTGAGACAAGGATGCGGTACAAGGTGACGAAGGCCCCCGGGTCAAACTCGACAAACTCAATATCACATTCATTTGACAAATATTCAGGGCACTGGATCGACAACTTCGCCGCCAAATACCATACAATATCGACACAATCGGGGTTGAACAGCCATAAAAGGTATTTGGGTATGTCTCTGCGTTTCTCGTACGATCCAAGAAGGAAAAGACTACATAAAAATCAGTGTTGAGCCTCTTACTAGTAATTGTTGAACGCAACTCACACGAGAAAGATCGCGACACCAGATACCCATTCTAGAGTAATGGGAGTTGTGACGCTTCCTTTCTGGCTTAATACAGCTTTGACTGTCCCAATGGCAAGCGGAATTGAGAAACTATGAAACGATACGGCGATATCTTTGGGTGCCATGCAAGCCGAGGGAGGGTCGGATCGTAAGGAAGTCCATCTGTAGTTCTCGTTCGTTCGAAGGCCCGAAGGAGGATCATTTGCTCCTGAAAGAAGTCCACGTCTGAGTCTGAGTCCGAGTCATCGTGGAAATCGATCTGACTTGGACCTGGCTCGTCCTTCGCCATTTCATTCCCTCTTTCCTCTGGGTCGACATTATTTCCTTTGTCTTGATGAATACCAACGAGCTTGATGGAGTCCGACCTTCCAGTGGAAGTGGTGCCCGCCGGAACCATCATTGAGTTTGAGTCATATAAGGCACCGCCATACTCTCGTGGATCGACGCCTTTCCCCTTATCTACCAACACCACAGTGCCAAGATCACCATCCTCGTGGATCTCGAGGAAGTCACTGTCCAACAAAATTTCAACGGCAAGAGCAGGCTCCTTGGTCGCTGAGGTAGCGGTCAAAAATCCATTCTCTTTATCACCGTCGTCTACTTGAATTGCGTGTGTTGTGGGCGCTTTTTCCATGGCTGAGGGTGGCTCAAAGACTTCGTCTGATGGCAGGGCTGTGTCACTAGTGCGGATCGAAGGATGGTCGATTCCGACTGGAAGCGCAGAGTTAAGGTCGAAGGGGAGATTTGTTTCTACACAATCAGGCTTGATAGAAGGCGTTGTGACTTGATGGTTGGCTGATTTTCTTTCAGTTTGTTGTTTTACAACTAACATATTTTCTACCTACCTATGGATGTTTCCTCGGTTCCGGTTGTGGGGACGCTTGCAGACCTATTCCCCAGAACAAGTGCTCCGTCATTGTTCATCTGATCATCCTCTCGCTCTGCTCATGGTGTTGGTGCAGCTAGAATCGGTCACTCCCATTGCGAATCAGAAGGTGGTGGATACTCATGAGTATTATATTGGTTTAGGCATACATCCCTACAGGTACAGGAGGTTTTCGACCTCATGCTAAGTGACAAGAGCACCATCTACTTAAGAGTCCCACACTTACTGAGTTCCATCATGTTGATCTTGTCTTGAACCTCCACATTGTGCTGCTCGTCTGAGCACGCGCTGGGATCAGGTTGGCCGACAAGGTTCATTACGCTCACTGATAACCAATGGCTATGAAGAAGGCGCAAGTTGAAGTACAAGCAGTGTTGGTGAAGGGGTAAGCATAGCTCCCAATGTCACTGCTTTTGGGATGATATGTCCCAGGGTTAAAATTAGCGCCGGCAAGTCGGAGTTATAATATTAACGCTCCGGGAACATCTGGGGACATCCCTAAGTGGCACAAGAATTTCTCATGCTTAATGGCAGATGAGTTCCATTACAAACTCAACGCGCGCCTAGAAGGGTTGCCCAGGCATCTTCATGCGCCCCTTTACCCACTTCAACACAAAACCGGAAACGCAATCAAAAAGACGAGAGCTTGTGTTTCTCACGCAGCGAACGAAGCAGCTGTTGTTGCTCGCGCTACCAGTTGACGAAACCCCTTTCAGTAATAGCGTTCTTCACACCTCCGATGAGTCGCATTGCAATTGATATAACCTGGTTAAGGCGGCTCATCATATTGCACTGTAGCTGCTGTATTCGCAACAGTGGCTGAATGATGATGAGCATTTTGAACGAGAAGCAATTCGCGCCCTCAGCGCTTCGAGCCTTTGTTCTACGTCCCTGATGATCCACAACCTCATTCCTCATCCGATGTTGAATTTTCAAGTGGCTCGGACAAGTTAGTCTCTGAGGTTGACCAGCAATCGGACTTGTAACATGCGACTCCTTGCGTTTTTTCGTATACTTACCTGTGGTTGAACTACGGTTGATCGGTGTTTTATATTCCTCAATTCCAAATCATTGGCCTGCTGCCTCGTCCCTTTCATGTTGCTTTATTTTAAACATCCAGATTCCGGAATATCTACTTCCACTGGCATGCTTACAGTCATCCACCGGCTAATGATACGGTGAAACCTCAAAAATAAATTTTAAATTCAAGAACATAATTTTTTGCAAAATTGACTGCATAATAAATTCTTATAATACACTTAGTCTATGCTCTCCAAATGTTAGAATATTTGGATGTGTTCCTACCCAGAAATGCCCCAAACATGGGTGTATCATTAGGTGGTGGCTGTGTTTTTGGCCAAATCCGTGAAACACTCATTTTTGAATGAGATATCCTGTGCCCAGAATTTATCCAATCATCTTAAAATTCCGGGTGTGGATGGGTAATATATATGTGCTTCAAGGAAAAATTGTTTTACAAAGAAATATAATTTTTTGAGGAAGTTATTAACATTACAAGAGTGTATCATTGGGTGGTGGTGTATCATTAGCCGGTGGATGACTGTAATGGCAGATGAGTTCTATTACAAAGTCAACGCGTACCTAGGAGGGTTGCCCGGGGGGTCTGCTAGAGCCGCCTTAACTGCTTCAAAACAGAACTGAAAACCCATAAAATTATCTACATAAAAAAGATGAATGTTCCTCAGCTCACACGCGGCGAACAAAGCAGCTGCTGTTGCTCCCACCACTAGTAAACCTATGGCTCGTAACTATCAGTTGACCAGTGATAGCATTCTTCACACCTTGGCTGGGTTAAGGACCTCATCGTATTTCAGTGTAACTGTAGCTGCTGCATGGGCAATCACTTATGGGCCAAATGATGATGAAGCTATGAGTCTACGAGTCGGTCATCAAGTTAAATACATTTAATTTATATGAATACACCAGTAAACCAGATGATAGAACTAGAGGGTGCAAGAAAAAAATTCAAATCCTGATCACGACCATCAACAAACCAAACCACCTTCAGTCCTTACTTAGTCATAATGCGAATTTTGTCGTTCTTGACGCGAGAAAAAACCTCCGTAGGACCAAAGAACGCCATTTACGCAGCCTCACCAGCTTCTCTCTCTATCCCGTTTAGTTGTGGACTGTAGCATGCCCCCATACCGTACCAAAGCAATGAGCTGTGACCAAGCTGATAAACGCAACAATGAACATCAGCCATAGCTTTGATGCTGAATCTTCCGTAGGTTTGAATGCTCGATTACTGGTACACTTTAGAAATGGCAGGTGATACTCACGGCCTGAAGCCAAAGCTGCACCACCCGGGCGTTGATCTCAATCTTCGCCTTGTCCGACTCTCCTTGTTCGCTGCATGTTTTAACGCGCTCTATATCTTCTGGAACAAAGTAACCAGAAGACAGATAAATATCTGGGAACGAACAACATCAGCGTCTGTGGGAGGATGGTTTCTGATTTTCCTGAAGTCAGACATGTTGGGAATGTCGTCAGTTGCAGGAACGTGCGGTCCCGAATCAGCTAGAAATTCAGTGTTGTATTGATGAACAACCTTGAAGATGTGGAGTTGACGAAGGACCTCTTCATTGAGCAAGCGTTCTCGGAGTTGAATGACGGTGTTCACGACGAGTGCGTAGCGAGTTGGTAGCGACTGGGGTCACTTGTTACATCAAATGTTCCAATCTGCTGGTTTCCGCCAAAGAAAAGGGTAAATGGTTTCATGATAGAGGATATGATGCAAAGTGAGAATTTCAATCTCGTAGTGGTTCGTGTCAAGAATTTGTTCGAAAGGCTACTGGGCGCCAATGACCGGGGATTGCCGATGCTACTTAACTATACCATCTTGTGGAACAGATTCACACCTCAAACACACCTCTTTGTATCGAATCGTGCCGGTTACATGATAAGGAATACATACGCCGGACAGACGATTCGCATTTTTTTAGAACGAGAAAATAGGAAGCGCTTTCCTTCAGTCGAGCTTTTAGAGATAACAATAACGACATCATCCTTCCCGAAGCTCACCGAGACTTTGCCGAGAAACGGACCTAGTCTCTCGTAGACAGACCAGTGATTTTTTATGTAGCAGAATTGGAACAAAGGATAAAACTTCGTATGTAGTTATCGTATCGTACATCTATTCGAGAGCAAACCAAGGATGAGCAACAACCTCGAAAATCGTGATCCTGTCTTCTGGCCGATAGTGCATCATCTTCTCCAGCAAATCTCCAAGCAGCTCAATCTCGACCTCGTCCAACCCCGTTCCAAACGGTTCCACCATTGAGTCACCAACCCTCATCGGTGGATTATCGTAATAACCAACACTTGCCAACTGCTGCTTGATTGGCGTCTTCATTGCTTCTGTTCCAGCCTTGGGCTCCCCACACTCATCGAACCACAAATGGCGACTCTCAAACGCGCTCCACCATGACTCAGGCAGCTTCCCGAATGTCTCCACGGTTGCCTTGAGGATCCGGGAGTCCCCTCCTAGGAAGGTGTGGAAAAGGGGAAGTCCTGCACGAATTTGAAAGACTGTACAGCCTAGTGCCCAGACATCGGCTGGCAATTCGGACTTTCCTTCAAAACGGGCTTCCGGGGACAGGTAGGTGGGCGCGGTTGCCGGCATGTACCCAGTCGGGGGACGGAAAATAGAAAAGGATTGCCCGAAGTCGATGAGGAGAGTATCTTCTTGGAGAAAGGAAGATTTCCAGCATGTATAGTCGATAGGCTCAATGAGTTGGAAAGGTGCGTGAGGTCCTGGCGGACTGCCATCGATGGTTGCGACTTTGTCCGTCCGTGGCTTGCCAAAGTGGAGATAAACTTCCCTATCCGACCAGTTTTGAACATGTTCAGCAACGCGAAAGAGGATGTTGGACGCTGTAAGGTCTGAGTCGTTGTATCAGCTCCTAATCTCTCTTCCAGTGCAAAAATCACCACGAGCCTCCATGAACAAAGCCGACAGTGTGTAAGAACGCCACTGCGCAAACGAGTTGCTTGGCTACTTTCTTGGCAAGGTCTTTCCGCAGACGTCCACTTGTCATCGCTCCCGATATCGATAGAATGGTAGGACCGGCGAGTTGATAGACCAAACAGAGGTGTGACCCGTTAGGCCCCTTCTCTATGAAATAATCCTCGGGGACTTGAATTTTCGAGCAAGCGATAGGACCTTTCGTGTGAATATACTCTGAAAGTTTCAGGGGAACGACCAGTTCTGGAAGCTCATCGACAGGCTCGGACGACATATCAGCGCGCAAGACTTTTAGAGACACAAGTTTTCCAGATCGACTGCGGGCAAGCCATATTGTCGAAGAACCTCCGTAACCCAATTTGTGGACGACTCTGTAGCAACCGCCTGCAAAGAGGTCGCCGATAGCGACGGGGTGGAAACCACCAGTTCTGTAGCTTTCGACGTCCTCAATGAGGTCGAATTGAGAAGGGTAAAACAACCTTGGGGGAAACATTGTAGCGGAGGAACTAAGTCAGTTTGTGATTTTTGGTCGCAAGTCACTAGTCAAGTTTGAAATGACTTAAACGGGAACACACTTATGCCGACGTGCCATTGATGTCATCAATCATTCTTGATGGATGATCGATCATCCTCAAAATACCGTGCAGCGATTTTCAACTACCTCTCAAACCCAGCAACATTCGCCTCTCAGCGATCTTCGAATGCCTCACAACCTAAACGACCTGCCAGCATCCCTCAAACTCAGCGACCCTCAGTGACCCCTCGTCCTCGTACCTCATAGCGATCTTCAACTGCCTCTCAAACTCAGCGGTCTGCCAGTATTCCACGACCCTCAATAACCCCTCATCCCCAAAATACCTCCCAGCGATCTTCAGCTGTCTCTCAAACCCAGGGACCTACACGCGTCTCTCAGCAACCTTCAAGTGCCTCACGAACTCTGCGATTTGCATGCACCGCTCGGGAACCTTCAAAAATTCAACGACTTGTAAGCACCTCTCAAGTTCAGTGACCTTTAACAACCCCTCATCTACGAAATACCCCCGCAGCAACCTTCAACTGCCTCTCAGACACAACAACCTGAATTCCCTCTCAGCGACCTTCGAGTCACAAATACAGTGACCCCTTGCCTGATGAATTCAGCGACCCCTTGCCCTTCAAATTCAGCCCACATAGTATGTTAGCCCACCTTGTAGACCCCCGCACTGCGGGAAACACTGGGGTGAGGACCGTGAGGTAACGGGGACTCACATTCGAGCCAAAAGAGCAGAGTCGGCGTGTGTATTCGGGTATACGGAACGGAGTGTTGTAGTCAGGAGCAAAAAATGAAAAGATACATGAGGAATCTAGAGATCACCCAAGAGGCCAACCTTATCATTGTACGTCCATATTTCTATAATCTCGGCGACTGAAGGTTTATATCAGAATCAATCACGGAGTGGACCACGGACGTTTCGAAAGAGATACCTCGAGTCCTGATACATGGTACGGGGATGTGATATCTCTTGCGCTCAAATCAAGGTCCAGGGCGGGAATGGCTCTTTGCTTGCAAGCGTTTCTATTCCAGGTTACTCTCGGTCTTAAGGTTGCTTACACACTTCGTTTTCAAAGATCCTAGTTTCGCTACCAAGGCCCATTCCTACTTCATACAAGGTGAATGGAATCAGATCCGCGTTGTTGCGGTAATTGAACGCTTATTTGAACCTGTATAGGTCCCTGAACCGGCTGTGTAGAGAAGATAGATCGAGGAATAAAAGATCTCGGTCGGAAATTTATTAGACATTTAGGTCCTATTCCTATATACATCTCGAAAAACTAAAACCCGCACATCCAATTGCATCAGACGACGAGAACAAATTTTCAGAAATCGACCTCGTTCTTTAGGCGCGGAATCTTCCATTCAGGTTTTCCCGTGCTCCGTCAAAAAGAAGTTAGCACCAAGAAGCCTGAGGTTGTACCTTTCCGCGAAGGCCATAGCATTCCACTTGGGACGCATGTTCAGATCGCCTTTGCGCTCCACCGCTTCGATCGGTACGTTAATTCCTCCGATAGGCTCTTGGAAAAGGAGGAAAACTAGAGTGTGCATTTTCATATCGCTATGTGGACATATTTTTTGATTTTATACGTACTGTAGCGGTGAAAACCAGTATCAGCAGGAGGTGCAGGTGGGTAATAGGGCGTTGTGGCCGGCTTCGTCTTCAGCGCAAAGACGCCCTCGGTTTCTGAGGCCACCACTGCGGGTAATTTGACGCCCGGAAGCTTCATTCAGGGGATTTTCAACGAAAATATATGTGTATCGATAAAAGATAAACGTACAACCCAATGCCTCCATTCCCCGAATTTGGGGTTAGCACGAGAAGGGGCGTCGGGATCCGTCATGACGACGACGTACGAGACCTCTTCGACGCTACTTTCTCCCGCCCCCTGCATTGGAAGAATCTTTATCTCAGGCTCCTCCTGAACGAGGTTTTTTGAGATCTTGTTCCCCAGCATGACCTCGGTGGCAGTCGATGGCCAGACAACCGAGAAGAGGACTCTGGGTGAGAAGTGGACAGAGGCGGGGATGACGTCGGGGATAATCCTTTCAGCCTGAAGGGCGCTAGTGACTCTGGAAAGTGGGTCTGCCATTTTTTTGGAATGAGAAAACAGGAAACGCGTTCCTTCAGTCGAGCTTTTAGAGATAACAGTAATGACATCATCCTTCCCGAAGCTCACCGAGACTTTGCCGAGAAACGGAACGAGTCAAAACCTGGCCAAATCTCATCCTGGCGGCTTGAAAAGAATCGTTTGCACCTTTTCCCACCCTCAGCTGCTTATATTTGTATGACAAACCGTTTACACAGGAAACATTACTATGTAAGTACATCTCCAAGGTCCATTCTGTGGTTCATTCCAGAACTTGCAGTCGAATTATTGAATATTGAATGTTGAATGATCATGGCTAGAAACAACTTGAGAGGTGCACTCCGAAAACCAGCCCCCGTCGCCCGTGCGCATGATGAACGAGCGGGCGCACAACATGATCACATTATAATTTCTCATTACCCCGGAGTTACTGTCCTTCTTCAATATATCATGCGCAGTGCCACGTGTACCAATGCACCTCGAACTCGCGGCTTACAGCTCAAATTGGCAGTGTCAAGTTCCTTTCCCCATCGATGACTACGAAATCTCCCTGACCTCTCTCAGCCTCTCTCTTCAATATTGGGCCTCATGACAGTCGCTTCAGTGGCCCACCTCCCTGCTTTACCCTACAAGCTATATATAGCCTCCAGCTCCGGAAATACATTTGGGCTGTCAGTACACGTTAGTGGATTTACTAGCGGATGGAACCGTCGCCATCATCCGTCTCATCTTTCTCTTCGCTCTTCTCTTTTTTTCCCATTAAAAGAACAGACTTCGAGAGATTCCGCATGGGATTGGGCGCAACATCGGCTTCTTCCTATTCTTATTTATCCTCCTACAAGTCACACGACAGATCCCGGTCAATTTCGCTATAACAAGCTCCATCGCGTCGCATCGAATTGTGCAACAAGCATCCCCAGCACGACTTTTAGCCATGCGACCGAATGCTTTTTATGCTGCATTTCTCTTCACACTTCTTCCGTCTTCGACGTCGATCTCTTCCATTGGGGACAATGCACTAACGACTCGAGCGCCAGCGGATACCAAGTCTGTAATCATTCAGATGTTTGGATGGAACTGGGACAGCATCGCGGAGGAATGCACCAACTTTATTGGTCCCGCAGGTTATGGCTTTGTTCAAGGTGAGGTTCTCCCGTTTCATTTTGAAGCTTGAGATGACACTGACGCGTCCTCTGCCAGTGAGCCCCCCACAGGAACACATCACTGGGCCCGAATGGTGGACGGAATATCAACCTGTTTCCTACATTTTGACGTCCAAGCGCGGCAATCGTTCTCAATTCCAAAAGTCAGTCTCCCACCATACTGTTTATAGCAATTTGTGTTATTGACGTTCAGACAATACGTAGTATGATCTCGACCTGCCATACCGCCGGCATCAAGGTTATAGTCGGTAAGCACCCCTACGGTCTACTTAACAGTAACAGAGAGCAAATTAAAATCATGGCTGGTTAGATACCATATTCAACCATATGGCTGGTGTGGACTCGGGAACCGGCGTAGCCGGAAGTTCATTCACACATTACGCATATCCAGGCATCTATCAGGATCAGGTTTGTGACGAAAATGCTGCCAAATCGAATGCTTCTATATCCTGTGCTTTCGAACCTTGATAGAACTTTCATCACTGTGGGCTGCAGCCTGGAGATACTATTGTGAACTACACTAATCGCCTCGAAGTCCAAACCTGTCAATTGTTAAACTTGGCCGAGTGAGTTAGCATTAGGGCTGCCGAGGAGACATTGATGCTGACTTTCTTCAGCCTTGCGACGGATACGGAATATGTTCGTGCGCGTTTAGCGCAATATGCCAATGATTTGTTATCCCTCGGAGTAGATGGATTTCGTTTGGATGCAGCGAAACGTAAAGAGTTCCACATCTAATCCACAACGCATGTAATTTTGACCATCCAACTCTATTGCCCCCAGATATTGCTGCGACGGACATCTCGAACATCGTGAGTAGGCTCACCAGGAAAGCATACATCACCCAAGAAATTATTTGGGGCTTTGGAGAAGCGGTCCAACCTTCAGAGTATGTCGGAATAGGTGAAGAGATCATAACTCCGTGAAATGGTAGAATTTATCACTCATACAAACTAGGCGATGTCCAAGAGTACGAGGAGTTTCAACACCTATTCGAAGGCTTCCTGAAGTCCATTCTCTTTTATAGATTCAGATACACCACCGCTTTAATGAATGCCTTTTCCGAAGGAGGCATTTCGAGCCTCCAGAACCTTGATAACAGAGGTAACCTGTACCTTAGGCTATCAATCGAATGTGTTCTTATCGTTACCTCAGGCTGGGTGGCGGGATCTCAGGCCAATGTTTTTGTGGCCAACCACGACACGGAACGGGTAAGCTCGCCACCCGTAGTGTCGTTTTCAAAATAACCATTTGGACAGAATGGCAACTCTCTGACATACAGCTCTCCCTCGAACACATATATCACTGCCTCAGTATTTTCCCTGGCCCATCCCTATGGAACCCCAAGTATCCTTTCAAGTTACTCCTTCTCATCGTTTGACACTGGGGCACCCAATGGCGGTATGTTTCTTCTCTTTCTCTCATCATCATCTTCAAATACTAAACCTGGGATTTTAGGTGTAGGCACCTGTACTGCCAGTGGCGGAACTGGGGGCTGGCTCTGCCAACACAGACACACTGCTATTAGCGGCATGGTCGGGTTCCGCAATAATGTAGGTTCTGCCGCCCTGACCAATTGGGTTTCTCCTCAATCACAACAAATCGCCTTTGGAAGAGGTCTGTTTAATCCTGATAATATATTCATTTCGCTAATTTCCTACAGGATGCCTTGGTTTCGTGGCTATTA
>Ga0307513_10007651_pt1 | contig 13964 bp, 12 predicted proteins | sample 15_EM_MG_FD_202174 | JGI IMG/M metagenome (GOLD analysis project Ga0307513, IMG submission 202174) | Populus trichocarpa ectomycorrhiza microbial communities from riparian zone in the Pacific Northwest, United States - 15_EM | ecosystem: Host-associated > Plants > Roots > Unclassified | place... | reverse complement strand
TCCAATCTTCTCTGGGCGCTCCGATGCTCCGTGATGTCACTCTAATGGGGTTTACGTCGATTGGTTCTCGCCCATTCTCTCGTCCAATCCCTATCGATCACCCCATTCAAGTGGAGGTGAGAGTCGTCCTTGGAGGCCAGAGTACGGTCTTGGATAGGAACATTAGGCTTGACGGGAGTAGGAGTAGATATTATGTAGTGCCGCTTTACGGCCTTTGGCCTTTTGAGCAGTGGCGGGCGATGCCGACGGTTCAATGTTTGGCCTCGACACACTCGGTGAGGGAGAGGACCTTTCTGCGTGCAGGGGAATTGCAACAGTGACGGGAGCGAGGAGCAAGGCAGGACTTCTCAGATAGGAGATGTTGTGGTAGTGCGTTCGTAAGTGCTCTGGGGTGGAGTCATCAACTGATAGTCGCTCGGCAGGCTTCAACCATTGCTGGATGGCTCCGTTGCGCGGGCGGGGGCCACTTATCCTAAGCAATGTTCCGGGCGAGGTTCTTCGGCAGTCCGAAAGTAGGCCGGCGTTGACCATCCTTTCTCGGTGGTCACAGAACGCATCCTCAGGCCAGGAGAGATTGTGTTCAAGAACTAGGCCTTCTCGATCATGTCTTGTTGAATGTCCGCTTGGTCGCTAACTCGGATGAAAATGATCATGTTTGTTGGGTCCCGCTACAAACACGTCAGGGTACAATAACGAGGATGTGGTTTTATATACCTCAGAACAGCCCCACATGAGCGCTCGAATGTCAAATTCCAAATTCCGACATGTCTTGCTCCATCCAAGTCTGAACGTGCAGATAGCTTTGAGTTGCTACCAAGGTCTATCGTCATTCGTTGGGTCTCCCTCTGTCCAAGAAAGGGGCCAGCTGTACCCTCCATGAGTTCCGACTTATTCTTTTACGTCCTCATAGCTCGAAAACATCTACCCGCTTGGGAACACCTGACCTACTGAGCGGGCACCCCTCCCGAACACGAGGAGAGCATTGCGAAGTGCTCGGAGAAGTGCCTGTGAAAAATTCCTACATTTTAACCCGAAACTCTTGCGCTGCGATGGAGGAATGAGGATTATCAAGTCGGACATAGTAAAGTCATCAAATTCGAAGCAAATAATTATTTTAGCTTGTGCCATAGCTACCACAGCTGCCAACGCAATTCCGTCTCCATAGACCCCCACCCAAGATCTTCAACAGTATCATCCTCGGATAATTCGACTACTACCTCATTGTATAGCTCAGACCGCAAAGTCGTCACAAGATTCTCGTCCTTCGGCTTCATGCAAATACGCAGTACTCGTGGACGTATAGAGCGAGCAAGAAGCAGCATATCCTGTACCGTCGCTGAGCTGCTTGATGTCCTCTCCTCGTACGCGAGTGAGAGGAGGAGTGAATCAAGGCTGGGAAGGCGAAATGAGGTAAGTATCATTGGATCCTTCGACCCAGTGAATTCCATCTTTGTGCACGATGGCATTCCCACTCTGCTGGGATTTCCTACGTGCTTACAGTTGTACAACCCAATCCTACACTCTACAAGCCGCTCAAATATCCGTCCGTCCATCCAGTCCAGGGGAGTATCGCATATGTGCAATCTTCGAAGTGTCCGACAGAGTCTGAGGTCCGCGGTAGGGGGGCAAGGTTCGAAGTGGAAGTTGCTTAAAGTGAGTTCCTCAAGGTGTTTGAAGAAAGGCAAGATGTGATAAGAGTGTATGGGGGCTTGTCGTGGGTGATGATGGAATGCCCTAAGGTGATGGAAGAATGAGTTGTAGAACTGGGCTGGTATATATTCAAATGGAAATGAGCCACACTTGCTAGGAAAGCCGATGAATCGGCCAATGGACGCTGTTTGACAGTTTGTGAAAAGGACGGACTCTGGGGTCTGATGCAAGAAATCAGAGTCCTCTCTAGAATTATGGAGTTCTCTCTGTTCCTCTGCTCTGTCTTTCCAAGGCTCGCCTTGATTCAACCCCCAGAAGTGCATAAACGTGGCGTCCCCCTGCATCCCCATCAACTCCAGTGTAAGCTGGTCTCCCAACTTCAACCCGAACTCTCGCAGGGGAGAGTGCGATTTTTCCCGGGACCAAGCCACAGCATGGAATAAAGGCGAGACCACGTCCATTTCGCCTCTTCGTAGCCAGCGTCCATATCGGACTTCGAGTTTGACTAAGGAGAAACAAATCTTTGGCTCCCACCTGGTTCCGTATCTTGCCCATAGCCTCCAAGCTTCCGCGGTTCTTCCAGCGAAATTTTCCATCGGCATTGCACAAAGTGCTGCGAAGAAGTCCGCTCTAAGTGCAGCTGGGTGTGGGAGACCCAGAGATAGTTCTTTCAGAGTGGGCATTTGCTGCAGAGCCCTGAGTAGAGACCTGTCACTGCAAAGAATATTGAGAAACAAAACGCTAAGATGTGACATTTTTATGGTCTGTCTTTTGCTCCAAACTTGGTCAAATTCTCGCTCTGCTCGGGGTGTACTCCATTGGCTGCACTCCAGTTTGATATTGTTCACCAGAGGAGCATGAAAAGCAACCAAGATACTGATGAAATGGCTTTGGAGAGTAATATTGGTGCACAATGGCAGACTTATGATGCTTCCTTGACTGATGGCGCGGGGGTTGACGGGCTGGAGCAGTGTACAGCTTTCGAGCCGTTCAAATGTTCGGCCTGTCATCCACCGAATTGTAGTTCCCTTCAACGAGAGACGACGGAGTGTTTGGAGGAATGGGAGTCCATCATCAAGGGAAGGTGGGCACAAGGTAAGTCCAGAGATCTCCAATATCTCAAGACATGAAAAATGGCGAAGAAGGTCAACCGGCCCCCTGATTTTGTTGCCACTCACGACCAGAACTTTCAGTTGTGAATAAATGCGAACCCAGTGTGAGTGATTGAGTTGCCGAAATACCATAGTGGCAGCAAATGTTAGGTTAGTCAGGTTTGGAGTCTCATGGCTCGCGATGACCTCCATGATCTGACTAATACTATCAGAGGAGTCGCACTCTGGGCCCACAGAAAGAGATTTGAGGCTTTTGAATGGGATATGAGGGTAGAAAAGAATTTCGCTGGCAAGGATATTTGCTTTAGTTGGGAACGAATTGATTTTTAATGAGTACCACCTTGAGGTACTGGTCCAAGCAAGTGCGAGTGCAGTATACGGCTTTGTTGAAGCGATAGAAGGAGCCTCATCCATTGCTGTGTCTACAGCTACGGCCAGGAACCAGGGACCTTGGTTGACTAGCCCTGCGATATGTGTTGTTTCTGTCCAAGCTCCTACTTCAAGCTTCCCCCACAAGCCGGCAGTAAGAGATCTCCATCTTTGGCATACCAGCCGAAGAGTGCCTTTGTCGATACCGAGCTGTTCGACAGATATCAGAAATATGTTGGCGAGCAGCTCGTTCGGAATGTAGCCAATCGGCGCAAGGGTCGCGATGATTTGCGCAATACCATACTGCATCTGCAGAGCCTCTAACTCCTTACTGTCCCTCTCAGCCCAAATGACGTGGTGATTGAACTCAGTGCGAAACTTCTCCACGAGTTCATTACGTTGGTACTGGGTGAGCCGATGGATCATTCTGAGGAATTTATGGGATGAAAGTGCTGAGAGGAATGAGAGACAGTGGCGGTTGGGGTCGAGGCCGTCAGCCAATACGTGACCAAAGGGGCTGGGAAGATCGGAAGTGACCACATGCAGGCTCTGCGGTGGCAACAGCCGCATAACATACACTGGTATCACTGGAGTAGCCCTAGTCGAGTACTCCTGGGTAGGCGGGAGTACTGCAAAGGCGTAGGGGAGCGTATATGGCCCGAGTATGTCATGGGAGGGACCCAGTTGTCTCCGACAGAACCTTATCCTGTGCATCGTGAATATCCTGTTCAGCGGAACTACTGACGAGAAAGGCGCATGAACGAACGTACTGGTATTTCTGGTTTTTTTCGCATCCTTTTGCAACGATTGGAAATTCGAAGCATATTTTCGCGTTCTGATTCTCAATGGGAAAAGATTGCCCATGGAAACGAACTAGACATGTACACGCCCCCGTCTCAGGAATTAGAGACAGACCCCGATGATGGTTACAGAATGCACTGAAATAAACTCCGCCAGGAAGGTTGGCGTCCCGCAACTCTATTTCGAGGGGGAGGTCCTCGTCGGGCTCTGCTTTGTGTTCCCGAGTTAGGACTGGTATTCCCGCACACCTAACCGAGATACAAGTATAACGTTCCTTGTAAGGGAACTTGATTGACAAAGTGATTAAGTCACCACGGTGGATAGTGACTTCTTTTCCGCCTGAGAGGGGCTCTGGATCTATTAAGCGGAAGGAAGGCGAGGGTCTGCGCTCCTCAGTAAGCACTCGCTGATTAAAATTACGGATTCGCAGTTCAGGCCGTCGCCGCAAGCGATTTCGGTCATAGTCGGGTAGGGTGCCACTGCGAGTGAGACGTGGGTCGCCATATTTGTTGTCCATGCGTGATCTCTCAAGCTTTTGAAGGGTCCAATGCGGTTATTGAAAAGTTTCTCGTGAGAAATCCGCCCAAGGACGAGGAGATTCGCGCGGGCTGCTAGGTAAAAGTGCACGGAGACAGGACAGGGTCAGGCCTATGTAAGTATCAGCTCTGTGCGTCATTGGATGCCAGGAGCCGGGCGCTGTGTCAGGCGCCAGCGCCGTCACCGTACAGTTAGGGACACCCACGCATGCAGCCGAGATTTCCATTTACCAGAATGAGATGTTGCGTAATATTTTGCATATGGAAATCCATGTATTACGAACCTCCCTAGACGAGCTGACCCACATTGCGCCGTCGAGGGAAACCCGTCCGCTTGAGTTAATAGTGCATAGTGCAACCTTAACCCCACAAAACCGTGTAGTCCCCACACAGGAGTGGAATCGGATTTCTGGCCTCCAGCCCCCGCCTGGGAATCTTTTCACATAGCCAGATGTGGACTCCTGCGGTCTCAACCGTCATCCATTAGGAATATATTCGTCTTACTGGGCAGTGATCGTGTATGAAGGCTGCCAACTGGTCACCCGACATACGTCACGGAATAATTGTGGGCACTCAGAGAGAGAAGCCGCCTATTCTGCTCATAATAACCCATACCTGAGGCCGTGGGCATCTGTCCACTGTGTCAGTGCGAGTTAAAGAGGAGAAAAATGGGAGATCAAACCTGATCTCTCCTCCGAAATAGGTACTGGTGCAAGAACGTATTCTAATATCACAAGATCGTTCATCAGACCTATCCGTTGCGTTCAGGGTTCAGAATACCTCTTGCAATGCACATTAATAAAGCAGGGGCCCAGGTGAATCTTACAGAGAACCGGCCACTACAACTTCTTCATTTCTCCTACGTACGTCTCCCACCCGATACCCTCTAGCCTATCGACTTTGGCCATGACCTCACCCTCGAGTTTTCTCGCATACGCACCCACATCCTCCAAAGTGGGTCTTATGGTCGTCCCAATAATCCGTGCCGCAAGAAGGGCTGCGTTTGTGCTGTTATTGATTGCCACCGTCGCAACGGGTATACCTCGCTGTGATGATGCGCGTGATAAATAGACAATAATAAAGAGTGGGAAAAAACGAACCGGCATCTGCACAATACTATATAGTGAATCAACACCGTCCAACGAGCTCCCCTTGACGGGTACACCGATCACAGGAAGCGGAGTCATACTAGCCACCATACCAGGTAAGTGGGCGGCACCGCCCGCACCGGCAATGATGACTCTCAAACCCCGACTCGCAGCACTTTGCGCATACGTGTGTAGCCGTTCAGGAGTGCGGTGCGCAGAGACGATCGTGAGCTCGTACGGAATCTTAAATTCGTCGAGGATCCGTGCACCAGCTATCATCACTGGAAGGTCAGAGTCGGAGCCCATAATGATTCCAACGAGCGGTTGTATGGCAGAATGCGAAGGGCGCGGCAGCGGTGCGTATGTGTCGATGTCCGGGTCATCCAGCGCTGCAAGGAGAGGCCGCAGTCGTGCGCGGGTTTCGAAGTCGGACGACCCGACGATGGTGATGTGGCCCATTTTTCTACCCTTGCGGGGCTCCTGTTTCCCGTAGAGGTGGATCGAGGCCCCAGGTACATTGTAGGCCGCAGTAAGGAGCGAGGAGAGGTCGTTCATGGAGGAGGAGCGCCCGAGGATGTTGAGCATGATTGCACTGGGCACTTTGAGGTCCGTCGAACCGAGCGGGAGGCCAAGTACTGCACGCAGGTGGTTCTCGTATTGTGAGGTTAGGCAGGCTTCGATTGTGTAGTGCCCAGAGTTATGCGGGCGAGGGGCAATTTCGTTCACGAGGAGAGAACCTGAGGGAATATTGGGTGAGAGGATGGGTCGTGGAGACCGAGAAGCGCACCGTCCCCTAGTAAGAACATCTCCACCCCAAATACACCAGCACCCTCAAATGTCTGTATTGCCTTCTCCGCGACTTCCTTTGCGAGCCGGGAGACGTTAGGGTCTGAGTACCGAAGAGGCGCAAACACAAGGTGGCATATGTTGTCCTTGTGTACTGTTTCTACCACAGGGTATGATCGTACCTCTCCCGCCGCCGAGCGCACGACCATCACCGCAACCTCTTTGATGAACGGGACCCACTTCTCAGCGTACAGTAGCCGATCACCAAACGTGTTGATAGCGGTCGTGGCCTCGGATGGATTCCGTACAACCAGGTTTCCCCTCCCGTCGTAAGCCAGCGTCCGACTCTTGAGCATTAGTGGGAAGCCGAGGCATTCCCCGGCAGCGAGTAGGCTCTCTTCTGTTGACACGACGGAGCAGTATTCCGAAACCGGGATTTTATGTCTTTCCAAATGCTCCTTCTGCAGAAACTTATCCTGAATAGTCCTCAAGGTCGAAGGTGAAGGATGGATCTGGACCTTTCCACTTCCTCCAGCCGCTTCAAGTGCATCGACGTTAACATGCTCAATCTCAACGGTAAGCACGTCGGATTTAGAAGCGAGCTCTTGAATTTTGTGAGGATCCGAGAAGGCTCCATCGATATGTCCGACTTTGCTCTGGAAAACCTGCTTTGCAGGCGCGCGATCACCGACGTCGAGTACGACAAGGTCGATGTTTAGTAATGCTGCTGAGCTTGCCAGCATCCGACCGAGTTGGCCACCGCCTGGACTCGAGATCTGAGTTCCATTAGAGTATTCGAGCGGAGTTCTCGGAAGGCATACCGAGCAAACCGACGACGCGTCGTTCCATTCTCAACAAGTTAGACTACACGAGGTACGTTTTGTGAGCAGGTTGGACTTGAGCGAAGTCGACGCGAAGGGCAGGATGGGGGCTTTGTGTGCGGCTCACCTTGACGCCGACTTCGTCCGAGTGGGCAAGGGTTTGCACGTAAAGGTCATTCGCGTCGCATATTTGTTCGGTTCATCGGATAGGATACTCACCTCGAACCCAGAAAATATATCCTCCATGCCGAGAACCACAGTCGGCGCAGAGTGGGACCTCACTACTCTCAAAGTCTGGGAGATTAACACAGCCATTGAGCAACTAGAACATGATATGGTGCAAGTTGATATCGAAGCTGGCCACGAACATGACCGGATGCAGGTCGCATTGGGAGCTGCACACGCCAAATGGATTCCCCTGATCGATGATGCAAAAGCACGACTCCCCGACCAAAAGGCCATCGAGGATCTGAAAGAACTGGAAGAGTTTGAGAAGACGGAGCAGCTAGACATTCGGCGTGAGACACGGAGCAAGACGGAGGAGCTGAACCAGCGACGAGCCACGATCATGAAATCCCTGCTGGAGCAGAAGGCTCTCCTCGCACCCATTGGGTTCCTCCCATCTGAGCTTCTGGGGACTATTTTCGAGGCGTACGTTGCCAGTGGCAACTCACCCTGGGATATAACCTGCATATCGAAACGATTCAGATCGGTAGCCTTAGCTTCTCCTCGGCTATGGAACCATATCACAGTCTCAGACAGTATTCAAGACGAGCTTGGCCGTTACGTAGACGGACGCGAGGTATGCAACTCTGTTGCACGGTTAGACGCCGCCTTAAGGAGAGCACAAAACGCGCTCATAGACGTCTCCATACGCTCCAATGGCCCGTCGTACAAGTTAAATGAGGACGATACGATACAGCTCTTTGAAAAAGCACTCCAGCGCCTCCCTCAGATTCAGTCCCTGCATATCAGCAGCACCGAAAGAGCACTCCCTCGCATCCCCTTACGTAGCATCTCTGATGCTCCTAACTTAACATTGCACAGTATCAAGCTGGAGTTCGGGGAGACGCCCCAGGGTGATCGTACTGTGTGGGCATTCATGGATATATTGAAGATAATAGGTTCTACATCTACCGGTCTCCAGTATCTTTGTCTTGGTGGTCAGCATGCTGAAATTGTTGCACCCTACTTCTCCGGCCACACCCTCCAACATCTTATCATTCAAAGGAAATTCTTCTCCCTCCCAGACCCTGGGGTACTCGATTTCTTTCGTTCATGTGACTCACTGTGGCATCTCGCTTTGGAAGCCATTGCACTCCATCGCATCGAGCCACCGGTAATCGGCACTCTTCTACTCCGAACCCTACGTCTGGAAGATTGCAGCATTGGCAGCTTCCTTGACATTTCGGAATTTCCATTCTTGGAAGAGCTATACTTGAAATGTCGAGTGCCGGAACAGAATACGATATTCCCCGCTCCTGCTTTCCCTCAGCTTCGTCGCCTGCAGCTATTCACGAACGACTTCAGATTCGCGAAGCAGTTTCAAATGTCACGACTGGAAGTATTGGTTCTCGAGCCGACATACGAGCCAAACCCCCGTCTCATACACTCCGGCATTCCGGAATTCTTTGTTGAGTGCATGGACGGGTCTCTGCTCACAACGCGTGTCTTGGTGCTACGTGGGACCAACAGGATGCGCGGAAAGTGGTCTTCCCTCCTCGAGGCCATAGATCACCTTAAGACATTGGAAGAGCTCCGACTGGAGGCCCCTGACAGCTTTCGCGTCGGAGGGTTTAAGAAGCTAATTGATCAGCTTGGTATGGACCTCAATGGGAGGCTTCCGTGTCGATCCCTGGATGGCTTCTCTTATGCACTCGGAGCCCGAGACGACGAAAGCAATGCTATCCGTGATGCGCTTTCCACTATGACACACAACCGGAATGTGGCTCAGCTTCCCTTACGATTTGTTACAATGATAGACCAATTGGGAGGATGTACCAAGTTCGTCTGAGCAGGACTTCGACTCTAAGTTCCTATCCTCATGACTTGTAACACATAGGAACTCAAATTTACAAGCGTTGACTGCAGAACACAGTAAGGATTGGATTGGCACGCTTGATGATCTGGAGCAAGTCCCTCTGGTAAGAGGCACTACTAACACGCCATACCCCCAAGGCGGAGGGACAGTGAATGCAATAGATTTATCAGCAATACACCAAGGCGTATTCATTAATACAGCTCGCAGAGAGAAATTCCTTATTCACAGGTACAGTAATAGTATCGCTCTACCTTCAGTGTCCTGTGGGGGTAAAAAATTATAGCAAACCCCCCGTACTATAATGTGATATTCTTTATAAGTAGGTGCAGAGTTGGTGGTCAGCGTGACATCGCAAGTGCCCTGACAAGCAACAAGCAAACTCGACGACAAATGCCACAATCTAATGTGGTACGCGGCTGCTCTTGATTTCCACTGAACATCCATTTACTCCATAAGACGTATTTCTGCCATAACTAAAATAAATATCTTTTATGGGTCCTATCACCAAAAGGAAGCATAAGCAAACGTAAGGCCAACTGTGGCGTGACAACGACCTTGATGGGCAAAATGAGTTATCACCCTGATATGACGGCTTTGCAATATTTTCCACCGCTACCGCAGGACCGTGTCACCAGTCATGCTAATCGGTGGCAAGCCGCAGCGCACAAAGAGAGGTGGGGACCTTATCGTGCTCAGTTTAGTGCGGCAAACGCTTCTTTACACGTAGCCTGCTGAGACCTTCCGGAGCGGCAAATCTCGCGCGAAAGAGATAGTTGATCCACATCTATGAGAATATGGCAACCGCAGTGGCACGCAGTGTTTCGTACACGTATCGAGCGAATGGACCAGGTCTTGTTGCCAACGAGGAAGCTAGAGAACAAGACACGACAAACGACTGCAACGGGAAATAGAACCGAGACCGGGGAAAAACAGAGTGCAAGAGCCAACGAGGACAAAAAAGACGAGACAGACCCGCATCCCACGTATCCGTTATCGGCCAGCTAACTTTGAGGGGTCGTGCGAAAAGTCGCACTCTTCACCATAGCGGCATCTAGTACGACGCATCAGCATCGGAAAAAAATTGAAAGAGAGAAAAGGGTACTAACCTCCCCTTCGCAAAGAATGAACACAACGGCCTACGAGTATTCTGCGATGCCGGAACGCCTCGGTTACCCCGACCACGAGCAGGTTGCCCGCCTCGAGCACGGCCAGAGTCAGCGTAGCTAGACCCATGTCCTCCACCATGCCCCCCGTACGAATTCCCTCCATTGTATGAATCATGTGCCGGTCCAGTGGGCGGCTGCGCTCCATATCCACCATGCGCACTATCACTGTAGCCATTCGTGCTCTCGTACCCTCCATGACTGGGGGGAGCTGCACTGTACGACGAGCCTCCACCATACAGGTCCGCAGCCGGGGCGGTGGGCGGCAAGCTCCCTTTGAGCCGCTCCAACAGCTCCGCCAAGTTGCCTCCCACACCTGTCTCAGGCGCAGGCGCCGGCGTAGTGGCGGTGGCGGTGGCGGTCGGAATGGCACTTAGCGTCCCCCCGGTGAGCTGCGCCATCAAGTCCTGGAGTGACTGTTGTGGGGCGGTGATCGACGTGCTCTGCATGATGGCCGCGACCTCATCCCCAGGCATCATAACGACCATAGTGGGGTCGGTGATGTCCATCGGTATGCTGGCCAGCGAGGGAGGCTCGACGGGTGTATCGGGCGGCGCGCCTTGGTACAGCGCAGCGAGGGTACTCGCCTCCCGCTGGGCCTGGACGTCCTTCTCCACACTCTCCAACCCACGTTCCTTCGCGGCATTGTTGGCTATGGGCGAAGGGGTGACCCAATCGACCTGCTCGAGCATTTTGTGGCGGAGCAAGCTCCCTTCTTCCCTTTGTAGGTCCGCGAGCGAACGGCCGTGCACGCCATACGGACCAGTTCCAGTCCCGTCGTCCTCATACACCGCCCGCTCGATCCACTTGACCTTCTCGAGTTCGCCTTCACCCGCAAACCGGACGATCTTCTTCGGCTTCCCCGTCTTCGCTGAAATCGCGACAGGCCCGGAACCACTACTGCCTGCCTCTTTCCCGTCCGTTCTCGGATCTGCAGCCATTGCATTCGCGCTTGGTTGGGTTTGGGACTTCACATTCGGCGAGCCTTTCCGAACAGACTTGAGCGCGTCGGCAAACGGATCCCAATCCATCGGTTGGGCAACATCGGATGTAGACGCGGTGCTTGCTTGTGCTGGAGCAGGTTCGACAGGTTTCTGGATCCGCCGAAAGGAGGGTAACTTAGGTTTTGGTTTCGCAGAAAAAAAAGATGCGTCAGCCTTGACGTCCTTCACCACGGATGCAGCAGTCGCGGCGCTGGTGTTAGTGGCAGAGGGCGGTTTTGCTCCAGGAATAGGCTTGACCCCGTTGGGTGTCTTCGCACCGCTGGGAGTCGGGCTCGACCCCGCTCCGGCACCGAGGGCGACCTTCTTCGTCGGTCCAGGTTTGCTAGCGGGTTCACTTGATTTGCGCTTCCTCGAGGCATTCGCCTCAGCGGCTGTGGCGCACATAAGTGGGTCAGGCTCGAGAGTCGGGCATAGGAGCGAGGCACGCACCGAAGCCTTGTTCCGCAGCGTTAAGCAACTTTCTCCACGTTGCCTCAATCTTGGAAGCCATATCGCCAATCGCTGTCAACCGCAGTCAGTTTTCCTGTCTCACCCCAATAGATTCCTGAAGCGCACGAGAACGGGACGACGACACGACGAAGACGGCGACGACAACGGCAGATGGGTAGGAAGCAAGGTACGAGGGAGGTATGTACCCTCTGTGCCCATCGTTTTTCTGCTCTGAGGACTATCGCCACTTTATGGCTGCCGGGCATGGCTCCGTAGGCGCATCCTTTGTCCAAAAACAGTTTTCCCACGGTGGGTCCCAGCGGGCAATGCGGGTGCTTTGTAATTCGCTTTGTGAACCACTCAATAATCTCCGGACAGCTGGTGTTTGTGTGTGTTTTTGTGTGTCACTATTTATTTCGATTGCAGTACGGGGATGACCATCGCACAGTCGTGTCGTCGCTCGTTCTCGTTCGTGGGCTCTCAAAAGATGGGAGTCGGGCTCACCTGATGTCGGCGGCTTTTTCCTAATAGCCGCAATCACCTTTCCAAACGAGACTGAAGCCAGCTGATCAACCCCAAGAGGTGTACGGTCGAGTACCTATTTCACCATCAAGAAATCGTCAATCTTTTCCTTTAATTGCTTGTTTTTCCAACGGGCGCAAACTAACCTGAAGTAAAGGCATAAGTGTGTCCTCTAGTTCCTCCTTTTTGTATGCCCCCCGAGCCCACATTTGCATCAAGCCAACCATGGGGGTGTTCTTCCCGATAACCTCGAAGAAGCCCGCGGGGGCGTGATCCCGCATCCGGGTGAGCACTTCCATCCGCGTCTCCTTGTCCGCCACCACGTTCTCACCAAGTAGCATGTCCATTAACGCCTGCGCCGTCTTCTGCGGTGCGCTATCCAGCTTCCGTGCGGTGAGTAGCGTGCGAACTGGTTCGAGGAGCGAGGGCCCGCTTGGCATGGGTACTGTTGATGATGTTGGCGTTGGCGACTTGATGCCATTGGATGGCACTGAGGATGCAGAGCCTTCGGCTGTGGTGGAGCCGAGCTGCGTTATTTGTGTTGGGGTGGCGGCTGTGGATGAGGGTGTGGGTGTTGACGACGGGTAGTTGAAGGCCTGCGTAGAATAATATTTTGACTGCTGAGCTGCGAGTTGAGCCCGCTGAGCGTCGAGCTGGTTGTAGACCTGGATGTGCGAAGGGGTAATGGCATTCTGGCCTGTGCTGTATTGGCTGTACGTCTGCGACGGCGGACGCATGACAAGAGACGGGCTGTCAGGAACGCTATCAGATGTCGTCGGAGTCTGAAATGAGAAGTCACACACTCAATCGTAGTAGGCTGTGAGGTATTTTCGGCGGGCAGCATCGGGCTGTTCGCACTAGACATGATCTGATGATTATAGTTTTGGTATTGGTGCGTTTGTGTGTACCAATTCGGGGTCGGGGTAGCAAATTGGTAAAAATTAGGGGCGAGACTCGAGGATTGCATTCCTATCAGCACGGACGGTACAACATCCATTAGCACTTTATTCATGGTCGCTATATTGTAAGATTTGCTTGTCGCAAGGCGACTTACGATACGCAGAGGCAACGTGATGGGCCGCAACGGTGTCCGGGACCGACGACCCGGGCTGAGGACTATGATACTGATTTGCCTGTACTGGGATATTCGCGAGATCTGCGACCCACTGTTCCTGTGCGGCCTGGGCGTGGTGCTGCGTGCGGGACTGATGATCTACGACACCTGGTTCCGTCTGCCAGAGCGAGTACGAGGGATCCATCGAAACACCGATGAGCATGTACAGCAAGTCAAACTCGTTCTCTCTTTTCCTCTGTCGCTGCTGCCGTTGCAGACTATTTAGCTACAATTTTCTCGACGGATTCCCTTCCCACCGAGCCGAGCGCTTGGGTCGGATGTCTGCGAGGCTCCCTTCGAAGAGGAGACGCTCACGGAAGCTGTAAGAGGAGAGTTAGTAAGCACGGGATGGAGCAGAGCCAGCGGATCTGTTTCGCGCTGGACGTGGTCGGGAGCAAGAGCGGGGCGTGTTTGCGGTTGGCGCTACGGGACAAGATTACCGGGGACGTCGCTCGTCCTTTCGTCCGCCGCGTCGGACGAGAAGGGCTCGAGGAGTGGTCTGCGGTCTCCGGGGTGCCCTAAATGAGG
>Ga0307513_10007650_pt1 | contig 13965 bp, 8 predicted proteins | sample 15_EM_MG_FD_202174 | JGI IMG/M metagenome (GOLD analysis project Ga0307513, IMG submission 202174) | Populus trichocarpa ectomycorrhiza microbial communities from riparian zone in the Pacific Northwest, United States - 15_EM | ecosystem: Host-associated > Plants > Roots > Unclassified | place... | reverse complement strand
GCCCGAGCCGATGTCGCTCTGCGCGATCATCAGGTCGCGGTCGTCGGTGTCGCGGTAGGCGTAGCCGACCATCGCCTGCGGCTCGGCCCACGCGCGGGCGTGGATCAGGCGGCGCGCGCCCGCGACGGTGGCGGTGATGAGGCAGCTCGGGTGCGCCGCGGTCGCCGGCCGGCCCTCGTACAGCGGCGGCGCGTTGCTGCCGTCGGCCGGCCCGTCGAGCCGCAGGGTCGCCAGGCCCATCGCGAAGCGGTCGCGTAGCGACATCGCCTGGACCTCGAGCGAGCCGTCGCCGAACCACGGCGCGTAGATCCAGTGCAGGGTCGGCATCCGGCGGCGCCCCCACAGGTGCATCGCGATCGTGCGGCCGGAGATCTCGACCGTCTCGTCGCCGATCGTGACGTGGCCGGTGGCGTCGGCGTCGTGCGCGATCGGGTGCGCGTGGGTCGGCGCCGGCAGCCACGACGGCAGGTCGTCGTGCACCGCGCGCCCGCCGGTCCAGCGCACGTCCCACGACAGCCCCGAGACCTGGCCGACTGCACCGCCGCGCCCGAGCCAGCTATCATCGATGCGGATCAGCGGATCCTCGTTCCCCAGCTCCTCCTCTTCCTTGGCCAACTTGGCGTGCTCGATCGGAACATATCGCTTGGCGGCGCGCGCGGGTGGCGTCGCCGCGGCGTCGAACCACGCGCCCCAGATCGTCGCCCGCGCCTCGCCCTGGCGCGGCACGAACATGGTCTCGCGCAGCCACAGCGCGCGGCTCCGGCTCGCGTCGAGCACGACGGCGAACCAGATCTCGAACCATGGGCGCTGCCCCTTCCATTGCGGGCGCGCGAGGTCACGGGGCATCCCAACCATGTACACCATCCCCGCAAGAGCTGGAAATGCGGCGTGATCCCGCGTGGGAGAAGCTCGCATGTGCCGGACTTGTCAACCGCGGTCCGGAGCAGGGGCTCCTGGAGATCAGCGTGCACGTTCGAGGACACATGCTTACTGGAGCTCGGCTAGACGTGGGGCCACGAGCAGATGCAAGGAGCCGCCTGCTCGGCGAGCTCGCCACCCAGCCAGCGCGAAAGGCCTACGGCATCGCCTACGATCTGCTCGGCAACCGCGCCGAAGCCGAAGAGGCGGTGCAAGAGGCGCTGGCGCGGGCGTGCGAGTCGATCGGCGATCTGCGCGACCCGGCCGCGGCGCCGGCATGGTTCCTGCGCATCGTGACGACGATGTGCTTGCGGATCCTGCGCCGGCGCCGGCTCAAGCGCCGGCTGCTCGGCTGGTGGCCCGGCAAGGACGGCGAGGCCGACGCCGCGCCGGTCAGCGCCGACACCGGCACCGACGACATCGCCGAGCGCATGCACGCCGGCGCCGGCACCGCGCCGCGCGAGGCGCTCGAGGAGAACGAGGCGCTCGGCGCCATGCTCGGCCGGCTCGACCAACTTTCACCGCAGCAGCGCACCGCGCTCGTCCTGCGCTATGGCCATGACCTACCGGTCGCCCAGGTCGCCGAGCTGATCGGCGTCGAGGTCGCGACGGTCAAGACGCATCTCGTACGCGGGCTCGCCCGGCTGCGCGATCTGATGGAGGAACACCGATGACGCTTTCTTTGTGTGACCAAGTAGCCGAGCGCGTGGCGCTGGGCGAAGCGCTGGCCGAGCTGACCGAGCATGCCGAGACGTGCGAGAGCTGCCACCGCCTGATCGCGATGTCGAGCCAGCTCGGCGCGAGCCACCACGCCGTCGATCCCGGCCTCGGGTTCTCGGCGCGCATGACGGTCGGCGCGCAGCACCGGATCGCGGTGCGGCGGCGCCAGCGGGTCGCGGCCGGGCTGTCGGCCAGCGTCGCGACCGGCGCGTTCGCGGTGTTCCTGGTGACCCGCACGCCGGCCGAGCCGAGCGCCCCGGCGGTCGCGCTGCCGACCACGCAGCCGCCGACCAAGGCCGAGAACGCCGAGCCCGCGACCGATGAAGACCTCGCGGCGCTGGTCCAGATGGCCGACGTCCACCGCGCGGGCCGGCTGTCGGCGCGCTGGGGGCACATCAAGAAGCCGCTGCGGCCCTACAAGCACCTGATCGAAGGAGTGACGCCATGACCCGCGTCAGCACCCTGTTCCTGACCGTGCTGCCATCGATGATCGCGGGCGGCTTTCTGTTCGCGAGCGCGTTCGGCCACGCCGAGACCGGCCGCGATGGCGCGCTCGGGCAGTGGCCGGCGGCGTCGGAGACCGCGACCGGCCGGGTGCTCGTCGCCCAGGCCGATCCGTGGAGCCCGCCGCGCACGCGCCGGACGCCGGTGCCGCCCGCGCCGCCCGCGCCGCCCGCGCCGCATGCCGCCCCGGTGCCGCCGATGCCGCCGACGCCGCCGACGCATCGGGGCCGGCGCGGCCATAACGGCGTCTCGGTGTCGTTCCACGACGGCAAGATCCAGCTCGACGGCCTCGCCGACATGGTCGAGGGCCAGCTCGAGGGCATCACCGGGATGCTCGACGGGATGACCGACGTGTCGCCCGAGGTCCGTGACCGGGTCCGCGCGCGCGTCAACGCGGTGCGCGCCACCGTGCACACGCGGCTCGGCAAGCTCAAGACGATGGACCTCGACAAGATCGGCCCCGAGATGGAGCGCATGGGCGACGAGATCGAGCGCGAGATGGCCGGGCTCGACAAGGATCTCGCCGGGCTGGGCGACCGGCTCGGCAAGCACTTCGCCAAGCAGCTCGGCAAGGATCTCGCGAAGCGCCTCGAGTCCAGCCAGCCCGACGCCGACAGCGACGCCGACAACAACGACGCCGACGACGAAGACGACGACAGCGACGAGGACGACCGCGACGCCGTGGTGATGCCGCAGGGCGACCACGACTTCGACCCGGCGAGCCTGCCGCAGATCGCCGACCTCAAGAACCTCACGCTCGAGCCGTCGCAGAAGGCCGAGCTCGCGCGGCTGCGCGCCGACGCGGATCGCCAGGTCGCGGCCGCCAAGCGCTCGCTCGACGAGATGTCCGACCGGCTGCACGAGGCGCTCGACGAGGGCCGCGCGACCGAGGCCGACATCGCGCGCCAGATCGACTCGATCAGCGCGCAGGAAGCGATCATCCGCAAGGCGCGCATCCTGACCTGGGTCAAGGCGCGCAACGTCCTGCACAAGGAGCAGCGCCGGATGGTCGAGTCGGCCGCCAAGACGCGCTGAGGGATCGCGCGGCGGTGAGCCGCGTGGCCGCGTGGTATATCGACGGCGTGGTGCGCGTCGCGATCTGGCTGGCCCTCGTGGCCGCGTGCTCGAGCAAGGCGCCGCCGAGCCCCGAGCCGCTCGTCGTCCCGCACGACGCCGGCAGCGACGCCGAGGTCGTCGAGCCCGACGCCCCGGCCGTCGATGGAACCGCGCCCCCATTCGGGGGCGCTGACAGCCGGGGGCACGCCCCGGCCGTCGAGCCCGCCGCCGAGCCGGCCGCGGCCGCCGCGGGCCCGCCGCCGTAGCCTGCGAAGATCGGCGCGCCCGACGCACCGAGGCCGGCGGCCAGCGTCTACAATCGCGGACGGTGCAAGCGCCGCTCACGCGACCCAAGATCGGCTTCGTGCTGTCGGGCGGCGGCTCGCGCGGCGCCTACGAAGCCGGAATCATTCACTACCTGCGCACGGACCTCGCCAAGCGGCTCGGCCGCCACGTGCCGCTCGACATCGTCACCGGCACCTCGGTCGGCGCGATCAACGCCGCGTTCCTCGCCGCGACGATGTCCGATCCGGACACCCAGGCACAGCAGATCACCTCCGCGTGGCGCGCGCTGCGCCTCGAGGAGCTGATCAGCCTCAAGCCGATGGACGTGCTGCGCGCCGCGCGCATGATGCTCGGCGGCGATCCGCCGTTGCCCGCGCCCGGCAGCTTCCGCTACGGCGGCCTGCTCGACACCAACGGCCTCGAGCGCTTCGTGCTGCGCATGATCCCGTGGCGCGGCATCGACCGCAGCCTGCGCGGCCGCCACCTCCAGGCGATCTCGGTGTCGGCGACCCACGTCGGCACCGGCCACACCGTCGTGTTCCTGTCGAGCGCCGAGCCGGTGCCGCGCGAGTGGAGCCGCGATCCGTTCGTGCGCCACCGCGCGGCGCGGATCGGCCCGCGCCACGTGCTCGCCTCGGCGGCGATCCCGATGCTGTTCCCCGCGGTGAAGATCGGCGAGGAGTACTACACCGACGGCGGGCTCCGGCAGAACACGCCGATGTCGCCGGCGATCCGGCTCGGCGCGGATCGCATGCTGCTGATCTCGCTGCGCCACGTCGCCACGGCGACCGAGGCGTCGCAGCGCGAGCGCACCGAGGCCTACCCCAAGCCGCTGTTCCTCGCCGGCAAGGCGCTCAACGCGCTGCTGCTCGACCACACCGAGTACGACCTCGCGCGCATGCAGCGCATCAACCTGATCCTCGAGGCCGGCAACGCGTCGTTCGGCGACAAGTTCGAGGACATGATGAACCACGCGCTGGTCCGCCTGCGCGGCGCGCCGCTGCGCCGGATCCAGGCCGTGCACATCCGGCCGTCCGAGGACATCGGCGCGCTCGCGGCGCAGTTCGTCGCGTCGGGCCGCATGCGGGTCAGCGGCATCGTCGCGCGCCGGCTGATCGAGCGGCTCGCCGCGGGCGAGGGTCGCCACGAGAGCGACCTGCTGTCGTACCTGCTGTTCGACGGCAACTTCGCGGCGCAGCTGATCGACCTCGGCCGCCACGACGCCGCGAAGAAGGCCGACGAGCTCGCCGCGCTGTTCGACGTCTCGCCCGACGCCTCGCCGTCCGCCCTCGGCAGCTCCCGCACGCCGGACACGACCGGCACGCGGTAGGCGCGCGCCTCAGCGATCGACGCGCGCGGGCCCGCTCCACGCCTGGCCGTTCCAGGTCAGCCGAAGCTCGGCCGGGTCGGCGAACGCGGCCGCCGGCGTGATCGCGATCAGCGTCGGGTGGTTCGGCATGTAGATGTCGACCGCCTGGCCCTGGAACACGACGTCGAGGACCACGCGATCGGCGCTGCGGCCGAGCTTGCCGACGGCGAGCGTGGTGATCACGTCGTTGGTCTGCGGGCCCACCACGACCACCGCCGCCTCGCGGTCCCACGCGACCGCCGGCGCGCCGACCTTGTCGCGCACCGCGTCCGGCCACGTCGCGCGCATCGCGTCCCAGCGCGCCGCGCTCGTGACGACGACCACGCCTTCGGTCAGTTGCGTGGGACCGGTCCACACCGGACGAAGCGGATACACCATGGGGGGCTCCTTGCTGGAATCCTTGGACCGCGTCCGCACGTCGGACGTCTGGTTGCACGCCGCCGCGCCCACGATGGCCGCGACGACGACCGCGCTAGACCAGCGTGAAGGGCGCGGAGGTGCTGCGCAGGTTCGTGTCATCGGCATCGATTATCTGGCCCGCTCCGGCCTGGGGCAACGTGACGGTGAAGTTGAACACGCCGGCGTCGGCGCGCACGAAGGAATGCGTGGCGCCGGCGATCGCCGATCGGACGCCACCGACGGTGATCGACAGCGTGACGACGCCAAGGAAGTCGCGGATCGGGTTGCGGCTGGCGTCCTGCGCGGTGACCTGGACGACGAACGGCGTGTTGCGCCGCGGCGCGATCGGCACGACCGAGAACCGCGCGAGCGCGCCGCCGGTGATCGTCAGGACCGCCGACTGGCTGGTGATGCCGCCCGAGGCGGCCTGCAGCTGGATCTGCTCCGCGGTGTGCGGCGTGACGGTGAACGTGAACTCGCCGTTGTCGGCCGCGACGTACGTGTGCGGCGTGCCGGCGAGCTGCACGCCGGTCGGCCCGGCGGCGGCGAACGCCGTCCCGCGCGCGACGGTGAGCGCGACGGTGCCGGCGAACCCGGGGATGCGCCGGTTGCCGGCGTCCTCGGCGATGACCTTGCACTCGAACGCACTGCCGGCGCGGTCGGCGCCGCGGAGCTCGAACCGGAAGTGGTGGAGCGCGCCGGCGCCCTGCACGACGATCGCCGGGCTCGTGCCCTGGATCGCCGGGCCGACGGCCGGCGCGTGGCTCGCGCGCAGGGTGACGTTCTCGGCGGTGTAGGCGGTGACCTGGAAGCGGTGCGTGCCGGCGTCGCTCGCGCCGTACGTGTGGCTGTCGTCGCCGGGGATCGACGTATCGCCGATGAACACGCCGGCGCGCGGCGGGCCGAGCGCGCCCGCGGTGCCGGCGGCGACCGACAGGGTGACCGCGCCGGCGAAGCGCTCGACGTGGTTGTCGAAGCGATCGATCGCGCTGACCGTGACGGGGAAGCTGGTGCCGGCGGTCTGCGGCGTCTGGGCCTGGACGAGCAGGGTGGCGAGCTGGTCGGCGATCACGCGCAGCTGCGGCGAGTCGCCCTGGCCGCCGCCGCCCGCGGCGTGGAGCTGGAGGTCGCCGGCCGAGTAGGCGATCAGCGGGAACGTGTGCGCCCCGGCGTCGCCGGCGACGTAGTCGTGGTGGAACGCGTCGGCGGAGAACGGATCGCCGACCGCGGTCGCGACGTGCAGGCCGACCGGGTGCGGTGGGCCGTCGGCGCCGGGCTGGCCGACCGCGACCGAGAGCTGGACGCGACCGGTGAAGCCGGTGGCGGTCTGGCCCTGCGCGTCGAGCGCCGTGACCACGGCCTCGAGCAGCTCGCCGGCGAGCGGCGGGCTGGCCAGCACGTCGGCGCCGCCGCCGCGGCGCTGCACGGTCACGCGAAACGACGCGACGGCGCCGGCCGCGCTGACCGTCATCGCCAGGTTGCCGGTGCGGCCGCCGGTGTCGCTGAACGTCAGCGTGACTGGCTCGACCGCGTGATCGAGGAACTGCACGCGGATCACGCCGTTGGGATCGGGCGCGGCGCGGGTGACGGCGAGCCCGGCCTGCGGCGCGGCCGCGGCGTTGAAGAAGACGCCGGTGGTCGGCGCCGCGCCGGCGGTGCCGGCGTGCGACAGCGTACCGGTGGCAGGCGCGCCCGGATCGGTCAGGTTGCCGAACGCGTCGACCGCGAAGATCTGGATCTCGATCGCCACGCCGGCCGAGGTCGCGCGCTGCCCGCCGTGCGGCACGAGCACGTAGTGATCGACCGGTCCGGGCGCGACGGTGACGTGGAAGACGAAGTTGTCGAACGCCTGCACGAACGCCTGGATCGCGCCACCGGCGCCGGCCGGGACGCGCAGCGCCGCGCGGTTGTCGACGCGCAGCGCGAGCAGCGGGGGCACGGTGCGGCCGGCCTCGCCGCGTGGATCGGTGCCCGGAAGGTGGATGACCAGCGCCTGGAAGCGCGCGAGCTCGTCCTTGCGGATGCTCAGCTCGCACAGGAAGAACTGGCGGCGTCCTCCGACGAACGCGCCGGCCGGCCACGGAAACGCCGGTATCGGCAAGGCCGTCGCCGGCCCGCCCGGGGCGAGCGCGCCCGGCGCCGAGAGCTGCTGGTAGGTATCGACGCTGCGCCACGCGCTGGCGCTCGTCCGGTTGCCCGGCATCAGCGCGCCGGCGTCCTCGGCGAGCACGAAGCTGCCGTCGGGGCGCTGCAGCCAGACCACGGCGTCGGCGACCGGGACGCGCAGCTCGAAGCCGTACCAGATGGTCGCGGCGTCGTCGCGCAGCGTGCACAGCTGGTGGAACGCGTCGGCCGCGCCGGCGGCGCCGCGGCCCTCGTTCGACAGGCCCTGGTTGAGCGCCGCGAGCACGGCCTTCCAGTAGTTGACCCGGACGATGCTGAAGAACGCCGCGTGGTTGGCGTTGCCGGCGATCAGCGGATCGGCGACGCGCTGCGTGCCGTCGAAGCCGCCCGCCGCGGCGACCAGGCGGGGCAGCCGGTCGGCGGTCGCGTGGAGGTACTCGGTGACGCGCGTGATGTTGGCGGGCTGGCGCAGCGCCGGATCGAGCAGGATCAGCTCGGCGGCGACGCCGGCGGTCATCGGCGTCGCGAACGACGTGCCGTCGATCCCACCGATCGTGTCGGTGCCCGCGGGCGTCGGGTTGCCGAGGCCACCGGCGAGCCCCGCGGCGGTCGGGATCAGCGAGCGGATCTGCCGGCCCGGCATGTGGACCCAGACCTGCTCGCCCACGTAGGTGAAGCCGGTGCCGGTCTCGAACTGGCCGGGCGCCGAGGTCGGCGCGCTGATCGGCGCCGCGCCGCTGCCCACGCGATCGCTGGCGCCGACGATCGACAGGTTCTTCTGGAACTCGTTGGCGCCGGTCAGCGTCGCACGCGAGGTCGCGCGCGTCGCCGAGATGCTGCCCCACTGCGTGCGCGACGAGTGATAGCGGCCGAGGAAGCCGGGGTTGTAGTTCTGCGGGATGGCGAAGATCAGCTTGCCCCGCATCGTGATCTCCTGCGCGCGCTCCTGCAGGGCGCGACGCTGCTGCGCGCTGTAAGTCAGCGCGCTGTCGAACGCGCCGACCGAGGTGGTGTAGACCAGGACGTCGGGATCGTCGGCGATGATCTTGAGCGCGAGCATGTACGAGAAGAAGTTCGCGCCGCCGCCCGCCGCGCTGATCTGGATCGGGCGCACCTTCACGTGCGGCGCGGTGCCGAGCACGCTGTTGCGCGGGCCGCGCGCGACCCCGCCGATCGGCGCGCCGATGCCGTCGCCGCCGAGGCAGATCGCGACCGCGCTGCCGTGGCCACCGCCGGGCAGGCCGACGATGGCGTCGTTGACCTGGCGCAGGTCGCCGTCCGGCGTGATCACCGCGAGGTTGGGGTTGGCCGCGCTGGCGCCGTTGGTGCTCGTCGGCTTGATCCAGCGCTCGCCCTTGATGAACAGGTGGTTGGGCTGGGTGAGCTGCTCGCCGGTGAAGTTCTCGGCCGCGCCGCCGCCGAACCCGGTGTCGGTCACCGCGACGACGATGCTGGGCGGCGGCCCGGCCTGCGTGGTGTCGGCCTCGGGCGCGCGCCAGTCGAGGTAGGGCACCTGGGCGCCGCGGCGCGTCGGATCGATCGGCTCGACGGCGCTGCGCCGGAGCAGCGCCTCGACGCGCCGGTTGGCCGCGGCGGGGACCTCGTCGGCGGTCGCGATCGCGGGGAACGCCTCGCCGCAGCCGAACACCGCGCCGGCGTGGAACCGCGCGTCGGGCACCGCGGTCGCGACCAGCGCGCCCTGGTAGGCGCGGATCAGCGCGACCCGGCTGCACAGGCCGAGGTCGCCGTCGTCGGTCAGGCCGGCGCTGCGCTGGAAGGCCTCGAGCGCGTCGCGCGCCGCGGCGGTCATCGCGCCGGTCGGCGTGCCGGCGAAGTGACCGAGCTGCTTCAGCATGTGCTGGACCTCGAGCGTCCCCCACGCCGATTCGTCGACGAGAACCGCGCCGGTCGCGCCGATCGCGGTGCGCACCGCGGCGCCGAGCGCGCGCCGGGTCGCCAGCGTCGCGCCGGCGCCGCCCAGCCCGACCCGCGCCTTGAAGGCATCGAGCGCGGTGTGGAAGTCCGGCGTGTCCGCGTCGTCGATCGCGCCGGTGAAGTCGCCGGTCTCGTGCAGCGCGAGCTTGAGCTCGCGGCGGTGGTCGGCCACGACCTCGCTGCGCTCGTTGAAGCGATCGAACCACCAGCCGACCTGGTGGCGCAGCAGCGCGTTCATCGCCTGGCCGCGGACCAGGCTCAGGCCCTCGTTGGGCGCCGTGCCGCCGACCCGATCGGTGTGGCCGAAGATCGCGACCTTGAGGTCGGCGTGCTCGTCGATCGTGCGCAGGATGTGGCGGAGGTCGCCGGCGGCGCCGGGCAGGATGAAGGTCTTGCGGGTATCGAAGTTGGCGCCGCCCAGCGCGCTGACCGGCGGCGGGCGCTGCGGCAGGATCTGCGCCTCGATCAACCGGTGCGCGGCGAAGGTGTGGATGACGAAGTGGTGCCAGTGGTGGTCGGCGTTCGCGAACGTGTGGGTCGCCGGCACGTAGTCGCCGTGCAGCGCCTGCGGGACGCGCTCGGTGCGCGGCTCGCCGATCGCGAGCAAGGCGGCGAACACGACGTCGGTCAGGTCGGGGTCGCCCAGGCCGCGGAGCTCGTCGCGGCGCTGGCGCATCGCGGCGGCGTCGAGCGGCGCGAGCGCGCGCGCCGTGACGATCTTGCGCTCGCTCCAGTACGCGCGCGGCGCCAGGCGCAGCGCGGCGAGCAGGTCCGACAGCGCCGCGTCGCCGAGCTGGTCGCGGATGTCGAGCGTGAACGAGCTGCGCGCGACCGTCAGCGTCACGCCGCCCTCGCTGACCTCGATCGGCGCTTCGTGCCCGGGCGGCACGGGCAGCGCTCGGTCGAGGTAGTGCAGCGACGACGCCGACACGATGCGCCGGCCGCGGTCCTCGACCCGCACGCGGTTGCCGCCGAACAGGAACAGCGCGCAGCTGCCCTCGTCGGGCGGCCGCTCGACGTCCTCGACGACCAGGCGGTTGCGGCCGCGGCCGGCCTCGTTGGTCGAGCCGCCGACGTTGCCGCGATCGAGCTCGACCCAGCCGGGCAGCGCGACGGTGGTGACCGTGCCGGCGAGCGCGACGCGCGCCGTCAGGTTGAGCTCGTCGTCGGTGTCGTCGTCGCCGTCGTCGAGGAAGACGTCGAGCTCGGCGACGTCGACGCCGAGGTTGGGCAGGACGAAGGTCAGCCTCGGCGCGCGGGTGCGAAACACGCCGAAGCGCAGCGAGCGCAGCCGGCCCCCGGCGTCGGGATCCTCGGCGAGGATGTCGACCAGGCCGAGCCGGCCCTCGTCGCGATCGGCGCCGCGCTGGGCGTGGGCCTCGACGATCGGCGTGAACGGGACGGCGCCGGACGCGCTGGCCTCGACCAGCTGGATGTCGCCCCAGGTCGCGCCGCCCAGGTCGCTGGCCGCGCCGTACCAGAACGCGAGCTTCTTCTGCGAGCGCTTGCCCGCGAGCGGCACGGCGACGCTCCGGCCGTCGCAGCGCAGCTCGACGCGGTCGGCTCCGCTGGGCACCTCGAGCTCGACGAGGTCCTCGTCGGCCGGCCGCTGGCCCCAGCGGTGGAGCCGGCCGAGCACGCCGGCGGCGATCGGCGCGGTGAAGGCGGCCGGAGACCGAACGCCACCCGCGTCGCTGCGGACGAACAGCACGCCCCAGCCGATCACGACGCGGGTCGCCTGACCGACCGGCACGGCGACGCCGTTCGCGAGCTCTCGCCGGCTCGGCCGCAGCTCGCTCACCGCGGGCTCCGGCCGACGTCGGGCAGGACGAGCCTGGCGTCGCCGCCCTGGGTGAGCCCGGAGTACCGCAGGTAGCCGTCGCTGCCGGTCGTGCCGGACTTGACGGTGCCGTCGGGCAGGGTCAGCTCGTAGGCGACATGGGCCTGCGGCTCGCCGAGCGCGTTGACCAGCTGGACCTCGATCTGCTGCTCGTCGACCGGCGCGGCGCGGGGCGGCGGCGGTGGTGCACTTGGCGATGGCGACGATGCCGGTGCCGGCGCGGGCGACGCGGGTGCAGGTGGCGGCGCGGACGGCGATCCCCCGCCGCCGCCCGCGGTGCTGCTCGTTCGGCTCGAGGACGGGCTGCTGGTCGGGGCCGGCGCCGACGAGTCATTGCCGATGATGACGTTGCTCGAGCCCTCGATCAGCCTGTTGATCCCGCCGCACGTCCGGCCGGGGTCGTTGATGCGGAACGCGGCCTTGTCGTTGATGAACACGGTCGGCGCGCCCTGCGTCGCCGTCCACGTGTTGGTCCCGCAGCACGCGGCGTGCACGCCGGTGTCGTCGACGCGCAGCGCCGGTCGGCGATTGACGTTGACCGTCGGCGAGCCGATGATCGCCGGGCCGATCGCGGGGTGCGGGCAGGCCGGACAGCCATGCGCGTCGCCCGGGCCGCTGACCTGGGCCTTATCGCCCAGCCGCCCGGCGCCCGGCACTCACCCTCCCCGTACTGCCCATCACCTCAGAGTGCGTATCACGACTACGCGACTGAAAATAGCAATATCAGTGCGGCAGTATTTGCCGTTCGGCGCGAGGCGACGCCGGTGGCCGACGCGGCTGTCGGATCCCGTCGTCTGGCAACGGCACGGCCGGGCTTGCCGTGGCAGGGTTTCGCCATGCTTCGAACCTCGAGCCTCGGGCGCGCCGCGATCGGCACGCTCCTCGTCGCCGCGATCGCCGGGTGCGGCGGTGGCAGCAAGCCGCCGTCGAGCCCACCACCGCCTGTCGCCGTCGCGCCGGTGGCCAAGCCCGCCACGCCGACCCCGGCCGGCGAGGACGCCGTCCTCGCGCTGTGGCCCGAGGTCAAGCACGGCACGCTGGCCAACGGGCTCACGTACTACGTGCTCAAGCACAGCAAGCCGGAGAAGCGCGGCTTCCTGTGGCTCGCGGTCAACGCCGGCGCGGTGCAGGAGGACGACGACCAGCGCGGCCTGGCGCACTTCGACGAGCACATGGCGTTCAACGGCACCAAGCGCTTCCCCAAGGCCGAGATCATCAACTACCTCGAGAAGATCGGCATGCGGTTCGGCGCCGATCTCAACGCGCGCACCGGGTTCGACGACACGGTCTACGAGCTCGAGGTCCCGACCGACGACCCGGCGTTCCTCGCCAAGGGCCTCGACATCCTGCACGACTGGGCCGGCGACGTCAGCTACGACCCCGCCGAGGTCGACAAGGAGCGCGGCGTGGTCAAGGAGGAGTGGCGGCTCGGGCGCGGCGCCGGTCAGCGGCTGTTCGACAAGCAGGCGCCGGTGCTGTTCAAGGGCTCGCGCTACGCGGTCCGGCTGCCGATCGGCCTGCCCGAGATCCTCGACAAGGCGCCGCGCGACAAGCTCTACAAGTTCTACAAGGACTGGTACCGGCCCGATCTGATGGCGGTGATCGCGGTCGGCGACTTCGACGATATGGGCGCGATCGAGAAGGAGATCCAGGCGCGGTTCGGCGATCTCAAGAACCCCGCCCAGGCGCGGCCGCGCGGCGCCGCGGGCGTGCCCAAGGCCGACGGCACGCGGGTCTCGATCGAGACCGATCGCGAGCTGCCGTCGACCGTGGTCTCGGTCTACAACGTGATGCCGCACCGCCCCGAGTCGACCTACAAGGACTTCCGGCGGATCGTCGTCGAGCAGGTCTATCAGAGCATCCTGAGCGATCGCTTCGCGCTGATCGCGCGCCGGCCCGAGTCGCCGTTCGTGGCGGCGGCGGCCGGGATCGAGAGCCAGACCCGCGAGATCGACGCGTTCGCGCGCCAGGCGCAGGCCAAGGCGGGCCAGGTCGAGGCCACGCTCGAGAGCCTGTTCACCGAGGTCCTGCGGGTCGAGAAGCACGGCGTCACCCAGAGCGAGCTCGAGCGCGCGCGCGCCGTGCTGTCGCGCGCCTACGAGCAGAACGTCGCCGAGGACGCGACCTCGGACAGCCGGCTGTTCACCGAGGAGCTGACCCGCAACTTCTTCGAGCACGAGTTCATGATCGGCCGCAAGGCCGAGCACGATCTGACGATCAAGTACCTGCCGACGATCACGCTGGCCGAGATGAACACGCTGGCCAAGAGCTACGGCGGCGCGGACAACCGCGTCATCCTGATCGCCGGCCCCGAGGGCGCCAAGGTGCCGCTGCCCAGCAAGGAGCGCGTGCTCGCGATCATCGACGACGTCGCCCGCCGCACGATCACGCCGTGGGAGGACAAGGCGGTGTCGGCCAAGCTGATGGAGACGCTGCCCAAGCCGGGCAAGATCACCAAGGAGCAGAAGATCGACGCGATCAAGGTCACCGAGTGGACGCTGTCCAACGGCGCGCGCGTGATCGTCAAGCCGACCGACTTCGAGGCCGATCAGGTCTCGCTGCTCGGCAGCTCGCCGGGCGGCATGGCGATGGCGCGCGACAAGGACTACGGCGACGCGCGGTTCGCCGACGACGTCGCCGGGATCGGCGGCGCCGGCGCGTTCGCGGCGGATGATCTCCAGAAGGTGCACGCGGGCAAGCACGTGCAGGCCCGCGCGTCGATCGGCGAGACCACCGAGATCGTCGAGGCCAGCGCCTCGGCGCGCGACCTCGAGACCATGTTCCAGCTCGTCCACCTCGAGATGACCCAGCCGCG
>Ga0307513_10007649_pt1 | contig 13965 bp, 16 predicted proteins | sample 15_EM_MG_FD_202174 | JGI IMG/M metagenome (GOLD analysis project Ga0307513, IMG submission 202174) | Populus trichocarpa ectomycorrhiza microbial communities from riparian zone in the Pacific Northwest, United States - 15_EM | ecosystem: Host-associated > Plants > Roots > Unclassified | place... | reverse complement strand
TTTGGTTTAATGACTACCTTTGAGCTCTTGGCCACTATGGATCAGTTACTCGATCTTCACCACCCATTCCTTTGAAAAGAATTGAACTCGCCATTAAAAGCGCCAGTAGTCCTTAGGTCCTCAGCGGACCTGTCTGGCCCGATATCGTCGAGACCACGAAGAGCTCCCGTCTGTTTGAAGAGGCTGTAGTTCATCTAAATGGACGGAGCGAAATCGTCCATGTGCCTGGGAGGAGACTTGCATCTCTATGCTTATGTTGCATAAAAAGGGCTTCTGAAGGAGCAAATATGCACCAAGTATGATCTTGTTTCTGGGCCATGGAAATTTAATCAAGCCTTGTTTTTCTGTTCAACTAGGAGATGTACGCACCTTGAACTGTAGCCTTACGCATTAGCGACTCGGGGAGGTGTTTTCCTTCAGCACATACAAGGTACCCCTCTAGCTACGCAGTTCCACAGAGACGAGCGCCACAAGGTGCTCAACCTGACCGCTGGAGGATTGGTCTCTGACGTTCGGTAAGTCTTATTTGTCAGTACAATCCGTGCGATGACCACTCCAATCTTCAGGGGGCAGGTAATTACATATGGCGACCTATACCAAACGGTCCACCGGTTCTCACCATGGCTGAAGGGCGAGGACTTCTCCGACTTTGATGGCAAGCCTGCCATCTTCAAGAAGCTCGGCGGTAAAGTACGCTTTCTTCCCCAGGAAACCCTTCTTCTCGATGGTATCCACCAACTGCTGATACGCTTGCGGTCCGTCCTGCCGGTGCAACTCGCAAAGGAACTTTTTACCCTTAGAATACACTAAGATTCCGTCACCGCCAGTAGATACCTGTACCTTCACGACCATCGACTTGTTGATGTTTCCCTGTTCGCTTCCCTGTTCGCTTCCGTCTTCACGAGAGAATACTTGTGCGGAACCTTGATGGTAATTACCCATCATTGCGTGGATCATATCATGGTTAGAATAGATCGAGGTGTACTTCTCATAACGTGGATGAAAGTGTAACGTGTTTCCGGCTGAGATTCGTTTGCAATTCACTTTATGAGTGGGCCAATGTGCTGCTATTCGTTTGCCATATATGTTATTAGTAAGCGAAAACTAAACACAAGACTCACCCTGACATTCGCGGGCGCAATAGCGAACGGTTCTGCAACGGGAGCAGGCCCGCAGCTTGGAATTCTCCTTTCCGCACTGAGAACAGGCGTCCTTGTGCTCTAACGGGGCTGGTTCCTCGCCGGACCGTACACGAAGCCACTTCGCGACGATACTCTGCATTTCCGGTGACGTCCCCCGTAACATGCTCTTGGGCGTAACCTTATCCCCATCCTCAATGTTGATGTCCGCTCCAAACTCCATAAGGAGGTCGACCGTGCTGGCCTGTTTCGCCATAAACGCGCCATGAAGAGCGACGTGCCCATACCGATCGCGCGCGTTAGGGTCCGCTCCTCCCTCAAGAAGGGCACGAAGCACACCAGGATTGACGGCATTTGTCGTACAGTGATGAATAGGAGTAAGTCCGCAAATATCTCCAGCATTGACAGGTGCTCCTTTCTCGATAAGAAGACGGATAACCTTGTCGTGTTGTAAAGGGACCTTCCCTCCTTGGTTCCCAGTGAATGATACCCTTTGACTACCTGTTACGACGAGTGTGAGATATCCCCATCGGAAACACGTTTCGGTGTCGCCCATGGGGGGCGCGTCGCCCTTTTCAAACGCCTAAAGAGTCAGAGTTTTAGAGAAGACCAGAAGCCTATAGTTCCTTACTTACAGTTCGTATCCATTCCAATTCTCCCAGAAAGCATGCGAAGGCAAAGTCCGAGAGGCGTTTTGGGTCATACGATAATGACGCTGCCAATGAACCGAGTCACGACGGAACGTAGTTTATCGGGGAATAACTTACTCTGTGAATACAGCTTTAGAAGCCGTCCGCCGGGGTCACCGTTTTGTATACCCGGTCGGTCCAGAATGTCTTGCATTTCTTGAGGAACACGGAAAAATTCTCCACCATCCCTCGGGGTGCCTGGAGGGAGAATAGGCCCATAGTGCGTGGTCATACTTGTGGTGAACTGTGAGGTAATATAATGTCACCTGAAGGGGAAGGCTCCAAGTGTCTAACACAAAGTAGGCCGGGAGCTGAGCGATAGCCCTGGATAATTTCAATTTGGTGCACAAGATAGTTATGGTTATTGCGTGCGGCACTTGCACTCGACCCTTCAGGGGAGCGAGAACACTCGAACCTGCCTCAGGCCCCACCGCGCGCTGAAACGGGGCGTCTATAGAGTAGTTATAAGCACGAATACAAGTCGCTTCATTTAAATTACTCAAGAAACTGGTCTTATATTCTCCTATGAGCTTTCTGGAAGCTACTCGAGGCTCTGTTTTAAGACCGAAGGGATGCCAACTAGCTTTTTCAGAGAACATTCAGCCCATCTGTATGTGATAAAAGTTCGCAGCTCTCCTGAGCGGTATTACAGTTAGGTACGTGATTAATATTCGGCGATGTTCCCCAAATTGCAAAGTATGGCCTTCGGGCCACAAGGCTAGTATCTTACGTGATAGTTTAATAGATTAGAGTCAAAATACAAAAGACCCAATGGAAATAGCTGGAGCCTGACGTCGCGTCTAGGACAGAGGAACAAAAATAGCCAGGAAAGAATGGGGACAATATTATGAGTAAATGAAAAGGTGCCAACTTGTATTTGATATATATCGAACTACAATGGAAGATCGCAGAGATGCAAAAGTCTGGACCCACAATTCAAGGGGTCTTCCTGAGAAAATGGGAATTGAACAATGCTAAGGGGAAGATGGACGTAGGAAAAGACAACAATTCACGTTCATTGGACTACAAAGGGAATCTTCATAGGATAGTCGGAAAACCAAGGGGATTAGAGTCCAAAGTCCGGTTCTGGCCTGGTGAAACTACCTATAAGGTATATCCATGTGCTGCCCTATTCCAATTCGATTTCCAGATGCGATCCGAATGGACGTATCGTGACGTTGCAGAGCGCTGGCCTGGTTTGAAAAATCAGAGCAGGTGACTGAAAGTACATTTTCCGGCGTAATACACTCGATTGGAAACTATCGACCGAATTCTGAACAATGAAGTCTGTATGAGAACCCAAATTCTTTGGCTAAAGCGAAAGCATGCTCGGCGTGGTTTCTATTGTAGCAAACTATTGTAACCATTACAACCACTGATTTATGCATATTTCTCTGAGCAAAGGAATGGTTTCAGGTGCTGATGAAATGTCACATTTTAGATACTGAACAAAGTGTATTCGCTATTTCAACCTACCAATCAACGATTTTGCAAGCCAATTCTCACGACGATAAGCCTGTCACCTGTTTTATGCTGTCCAAACCCATGAAAGACGGAGTAGAAGAAAAGAACTCTTTTTGGGCTACTTCCACGAGCTCCAGTAGTCGTTTAACTGGCTCGATTGCAGAACCGTCCACAACGGTGGGACGCGCGATCCCGCATGAGAATTTCCCAAGACGCCAATATTCTCAGAGTAGGTGGTATGCCAAGGGCAGCACAGAGTTGAAACAGGGTCTAGAACATGCCATTGGCTTAGTACTGTGCTTTTGTTGAGGCCATAGCAACGTCCTACCGAGTGTTAGGGGTTTTTCAGGGGCTCTCTAATACTAAACTGACTGATGTCTTGTTTTGCAGAATCGGGCCATCTCGTCAGTCGGCCAAACACGAGGAAGTCGGGAACAGAGAATCTATTCTCATCCACAAGAGAGCGTGCATCATCTCCACGTCAGTAGCGGGACTGGGTTCGCATGCGGAATCCCCGAGGAGAAGCGCACGCTGTCATGGCAGAGAAGAGTGGGAAAAGAGAAAGATTCATGCTGCTGCGGACTCGATACATGTAACGTGCAGAAGAACCTGCAGGGATTAGGTTACTACAGCCCTGAATTCATCACCAATAATCACCGCTTCTCTTCTCTTTTGTGGCGCGGGCCTTTTTGGAGTGCGGCATAGCTCGTCGTCTCAATGCCGAAGAGGACACTTTGCACATGAGATTAGTGATTACATCGGGATGTCCTCCTCGTTTGGGCGCTCGGTGCAGATTCGCAGACGCTTCTTTGGTGGAAGGCCGATAAGTCCCAGAGAGCGTGCGCAGGCCCTGAACGGGCGGAGTCGGGTCGTACGAGAATGTCACCATGCAGGTCGAGTTCGTCCATACCCATTACCCAGGGCGACATTGAGAGCAGGTCCCGCCCAATATTACTCTTACGCGCCTTTCTACTCGGGATTCGCACCATTCTCAACAGACTGCTAAGGAGTACGCTACAGTGAATGATTCCTTGAGATCGCGCCACTTTCCGCGTCCCCAGGACTTCCCATCGAATTGTAGCTGTTTCGTCGGGCCCACTTCGAGGAAAATCGCACTGATATTATGATACAGTACAGACCTCTGCGGTGCGGTTCAGACGGGGCTCTCCACAGAACTCCACACTCACACGTTTGCATCCTCACTCCTTGTCCGTCCAGAAGCGTCGCCACCACGAAGGCTTGCTGTCCGCTGCATTATCGAGAAGCTCAACTAGTCTAACATATTTGTCCGGATATGACGCAGGTTGCATCATCCTATCGCCCAATGCGTACTATTTTGAGAAATCAGACTTTCTGTACAGTTGGAAAACACTATGGAAACATCGAACCTTTTCTTTTAGCTTATTTTCCAGTAAAATCTGGGACGCTCGCACCGCTCTTGGTGAAATGTGCTGCGATTCCGACAGCGCTCCAAGAAAAATACCGTACTGGAGGCGCGGGCGAAGGATGTCTGGTGGCCAGCATGTTCCTATTCTTCGGAGCTCCCTTGATAGCGTCAACGAGGGTGTCGGCTTTACCATGTCTGATGAGGTTGAGGTCGAACGGTGCCAGGCGCTTTGCAAGCTGACTTTTGGACCCGTCCAAACCCTCGGACTTGCTCACTACAGTGGTCGACGACGATGAGCTGCTGTTTCGGAGAACCTCGAAACGGGAACGAAAAATCGGGCCAACAAGCACAACAAGGGTACCAGCAGCAGCAGCTGCAGCCGGGCTTCAATCAATGGAATGGGCCCGTAACCCACCAGCCTGGGCCGCACCCTCAGCCTGGTTTTGGGCTTCCACCTGGTGGGCCAAATGGGTACCCGCATGGCTCACTTCATGGCCCTCCGCAGCCGCTGGCGCCTGGCTGGACTCCAAACTCCGCTCAGGCTCCGACTCCAGCAAATTCGCAGTGGAACACCAATTCAATCAACTCGTACACTCCTCTACTGGATCCCAACATCGTAAGACCCAGTCCAATTCATGCCCAGGATTTCCGTGCCAGCACCGTTTCTCCACCGATTCACCCGCCCTCGCGGCCAACTTCCGGGTACGGACGGACTGGAGCACCGCCAAAAACCACTCAACAGACTATGGACGAAGGCAAAATGTCCGTCTCCATAGATTTCGGTGAGTCGAATGCATCTGACCCTGCACTTAAGCGCTCATGGCCGATACAGGGACCACGTTTTCTGGAGTGGTGCGTGAAACACGTTGTACCAACGAACGAGCTTCGAGCAATCGCATATAGGCTTACGGGTCTTCAAGAATAGCTGGCGGCAAAGTGCAGCAAATATTGAATTGGCCGGGTACGCTCAGCCTCCACGTCCTTATTCTTCCGTGCTGATGGTAATGTATATACAGGAAGTTATGAACACCACCGAAAGGTACCCAGATTATGTCACGTTTTTAGTAATGGCACCTCAATTTCCAAACACAGATACCCACAGCGCTTCTTTACGACGCCGACGGTCGAGTTATGGCATGGGGACTGGAAGCAAAAAATTCAGGCCCTCTGCCAGGCGTAATAAAATGCGAATGGTGCGCGCATTGCAGGACTGGAAATATGGTCAAGATTTATGACATTTATTATGATAGGTTCAAGCTTTTCCTTGAACCCAGCGCTCTGCGAGATAACAACGCTGTCGATCCACGCCTTCCCCGCCTCCCCGTGTGTACTCGCCTCTCGTATAAACGCCACCTCCTTAATCTGTTTCCAGGCCGGGAAACAAGCTATTGACCTCATCATCGACTTCCTTTCTGCCTTGTGGGAGTATGCAAAAGACCAAATCACGAGGGAGCTTGGCGCTGTGGCTGATTTGAGTGCGTGCCCTACTCTGAATCTTAGAAGACGCTCTCATTGACGTATCTTGCGACAGACTCTGCGGATGTCTGGCTTACTGTACCAGCAGCATGGGATGCAAAGGGTTGCAGCATCATGCGTTCAGCAGCAATCACCGCCGGGCTGGTACAAGCGGCTAGAGCAGGAGACATCAACTGGAGGGACCGCCTCCACATCATCACGTTCGCCATTTTCTTTCTAAATATTCTATGTATCTTATCAAATCTACCATTTACAGGGAACCCGAAGCCGCCGCCGTACATTGTGCACACCTGACGACTCTTCATCATCTCAAACCAAGTCAGAACTTTATGATTTGTGACGCTGGTGGTGGTACCGTTGTGCGTATCTGTGTGATCATGGGCTTTCCAATCGTCTTAATTTCACCCCCAAGGATTTGGCCGTTTACAAAATTTTGGGAGAACTTCAAAACCTCGAGATCGCAGAGCTGTGTGCGCGGTCAGGAGCCAATTGTGGATCTATATTCCTGTTCGTGTCAATGCAATCACGGTGGCCACTAAAACTGACACATGGTGCAGCGATTTGCGGTTCCAGCAACTCGTTCGGACACTCCTCGCCGATCACCCTGTCCACCTTGACCCTACAAGCCTTGCATCCTTCATGTACGCCTTTAGTAACACAGATAAGCTCGCCTATGTCGGCGAAAGTCAGGACGGTTGGTACTTCGCCACACAGAAGCCAAGAGCGGATCCTTGACCCTGCTTCTCACCAGACGTGATGTTCCACTTTACGTGCTTCAACCCTGAGGATCCGGACGACCCCTCTGTTGGTCTTTTCAATGGCGAACTGGCGATCCCTGGAAACCTGCTCCGGCGCGAGGTCTTTGATCCCGTGATTGACCAGGCAAGGCAATCCCGCTGCTCCCGCAATCCCACCTCTCTAATCATGGCCATGTGTAGGTTATTACACTTATTGAAGACCAGATGAAACGGATTCAAGAGCCCCTTGACGCTCTCATGATGGTGGGAGGTTTCTCGGGTAGCGAGTACCTATTCAAACGTGTGGATGTAAGGATGATTCAAAAGTTCCTGGGGCCAGAAGACTGATTGCCCAGTTCCCAGGATCGTTTTGGTGATAGACTACGCCTCATTGCCAGGCCTTCCGATGCCGACACAGCCACGCTCAGGGGTGCAGCACAATACGGCCTTGCCAGACGACCATTGGTCTCGACGATTGTCTCCCCCAAGGCTTACATCATGAAGGTCAAACTCCCCGCAGACGAGCAAGACCGTTTGATGAGACCTGCATATATCACCGTCAACCAGTCTGGCCACGCATTGTGCGAAAATAGGTATGTCAAAAATCTGTCCCAGTTTGTAATGCTCCGAACCCCCTGGCTTGCGGTATCATCTCCACGATCAAGACATGCCGTGAGAACTCCTGCCTTCGGCCGAGCTCTCTATTGTTGCAGATCCAAAGAGACTAATAGCCTCCCGACCGAAAAAATCCGTTCTTTGATGTCGATGTTTGCCGATATCGGTTGCACTATGCATCCCATTCAGTTGATGGAACCTGACCGCCACTCGATTCAATCGCTTCCGGGCTGATCATCGATAGTCTGATAATGCTGACTGCGCTCTCTCGCACGTGTTCCTAGGTTAAAATATCTCGTCACCAAAGGGGCACTAGTACGCAAGGGACAAATGATCAGGGCCAATTTCTCCAAATTTTCCCAGACGCCTCAAGGTACTTACGGTCTCATTTCATTTTTTGAAGTCTATAATTAACGCTGCATGGGATAGACCGGATCTTTGTGGCTGTATTGTATACTTCGGATGTCGACAGGGTGATGAGGTATACAGATGAAGGTGCGTCCGCGCTCACTCTCCGTTGCCCGAATCGGGCTTTCTCTTTGATTTGAGTGGGGAACTGATTCTGAGAACGCTTTGTTCCAATTTTTTTAACTTTGTTCCCACCGATTGAATGGCGCTTCATGCGCGTGCTCGGCGATCGATAGGAGAGATCACAGAGTTGTGTAAATGGACGGTGGTGCGTATTGAAATCGTGGCGCTTATTTTGTGCTTGGTGGTCTATTGCTTATCTGAAACAGGACTTGGGCTCCTTGCCACCATTCCAAAATTATGCCATGAACCCCACCGGTCAGGGGTTCTATACGGGTACGTAAAATGTCCCTACGAAGCTGTTGTCACGTAAACTGATTGAGAATGGCGCACTGTTCCTATTCTATTTTGCGTTTCCCCGGCTTGGCCGCATTTGGATTCCAGAATTCGAACTCGGCTTGGAGCTTGACAGTGCGGGTGAGTCCACGTTTGATATATTTACTTAAAAACTTTTTTTTTGGGCGGTACGAACACCCGCATCACTGCCGTTGCTCTTAGCTAAGGCTAAGGGATGCACTATCCGTAGAGTCGGGAGTCAGCCAGATCCGCCCGCGGGTGTGACCTTATCTCCAAAATTCTTCTTGCTCGCGCGTGGAATTGACAGGTCCGCTGACGGGCTGTCTGATTTATTACAGAGGTCCGAGGCATGGTGCTCTATGAAGGCCGGGAGGTTGGGCGCGTGGTGTTTGACTTTCTGTCGTGATCCACAAAAGCTATGCAGTCTGTCTGTCGAGTTTGGATGAGCAGGGCAAGTGCGACGAGTGGGGACGAGTGGCAGGTCGTTTGCCGTGCCCGTTGCGTACAAACCGGACGTTTATGGGACGGGTGCCGTCCGTTCTTACGCATATGTGTATCTACGAGTGACATAATTCCAGGGGTGATATGCGGCTTTCTACGGAGGGTCATGGGCGGAAGACACTGTAAGAGTAAGAGCAGCAGCAGCGCGGCAGGAGCAGGCGGTTTCAGCGGTTTTGTGCCTGCTATGCCGCTGCCGTCCGTCGTCGGGCTCTGGTCCCGGTGGGCGTGATCGTGATCGGTGGGCTGGGTTCAGGTTCATCATTAGGGAATGAGGATGAGAAGGAGCGCGAGCACATGGAGTAGACTGTTTGGAAGAGCGCGAAGGCACCTTGGACAGCGGATTAGACAGCAGACAGTCAGGCGTCCCTCACAGGCTGTATTACCATGCCCGATTTCCTAAATTCCGGCGACGACGTATGTCACACAGAAAACCACCAACCCCAGCTCCCGTCGTCCGTCAAAGCCCCCTCTTCGCACAGCTGCCCCGCCACGGATCGTGGGCTTCATTTCGCCGCTTGTCTGAACAATTCTTTTCCCTCATCTTGACGTTTCTGTATCCCCCTCCGAAACGTATAATGCCCACGCCGCACGTCTACTCAGCCCATCCCCCCTCCTCCCCAGTTCCTCCCTTCTGGTCACGATGGTTTCCCCCCAGGTATCCCCCCGGTGTCTCTCCTCTATTCCAACCTCGACCCTCTATGAAATCCTCCAGCCCATAATTGTCCCTGCCTCGGATCCTCGTGCACAATTTTACAACTGGTCCAAGACGTTCAGCTGCTCACCACTCATCACCTTTGAGCCCTCAAATGTTGAGGAATGCCGCTACATATTCGAACTCGCCCAGCGGGAAGACCGCACCGTACGCCTCGTCGGTGCCGGTTTGAGTCCCAGCGACGTCGGGTGCACGACCGACTTTATGCTGCGTACCCACCGGATGAACAAAATACGCGCAGTACGCAGCTCTCGCTCCCTGAAACCCCATGCGCGGCTCTGATAGCCTCTTTTTTTTTGCAGGTCGACGTTGAGAAGTGCTGCGTCGTCGCAGAGGCGGGCATCACCCTTGTAGACCTGCAGCAGCAGATCGCGATGTATGGGCTTGCCATGCACAATCTCGGTTCAATTTCCACGCAGGCGCTCGGCGGTGTGGTCTCGACCGCGACACACGGCACTGGGATTAACTTTAAAGTACTCCCTGCCGACGTCATGGCGCTCACCGTCCTCGTCGCAAACGGGGAGCTCATCGCGTGCTCCCGCGAGGAGCGCAGCGACCTGTTCTTTGCGACACTGTCCGGGCTGGGCTGCACGGGCCTGATCGTGACTGTGCAGCTGTCGCTAGAACCCGCGTTTCGACTGCGCGAGGTGCAAGAGACAGTCCCGTTTGATGATGTGGTCGACGACCTCGACGTGATGGTGACCAGATCGGAGCACGTGCGACTTTGGTGGTACCCACAGAGTCGCGCGGTGAGGGTGAGCAGCGCGGATCGAACTGTCAAAGTCCAGGTACGTGTGTAGACTCCTGAGACGTGTGTTCAGACGTGTCCCTCCCTCGCTTGTCTCGGGTGTTCCCGCCTCTCCCAAATCGAGCTCAGGATCTTTACGCCGCTTCGTTTCTTCGCAGGATGTCGATGCTCTCGGTGGTCCCGTCCCTTCCAGGTTCCCGTCCTTCGCATCCGGTTTACTCACGATTCATCTCGTGGAATTCCTCCTCTTCGTTGCTCGGTGGTTCCCTTGCTTGACATATTACATCGCCCGCTACGCGCTGTGGATGGATTCCGCCAGAAAAGTCACAGTCGATGATAGCACCTCCATCCTCAACCTAAACTGCAGAGTACGTGTTCTAGTTCTACATATCCGCCGCCTTTATCCTGATCGACCCTTGGTTCTCCAGTATCCACAGTATACGATTGAATGGGCGATCCCTTACGAACGCACGAAGGAATGCCTTCTCACCTTGAGAGATTGGCTAGAACGAGAACTTGCGAACCCGTCCGTGACTCAGCCACACTTCCCTATAGAGATTCGGTTCTCAGAAGCCGACGATATTTGGATGAGTCCAAGTAGCGGCCGACAGACGTGCTGGATTGGCCTCATTCAATACAAGTAAGCCCAAAACTCTTTTCCGCCCCTCCACAGCCTTTATTCACCTGCCCCTTCGCTGCTTCTTGATAGGCCCTATGGGCGCCCGGTGCCCTATCAGGATCTCTTCGAACGTTTCGAGAAAATCATGCTCTCCTTTGATGGACGATCGCACTGGGCGAAGCCTCATCCGCTTGGTCCCACGCAATTACGCCGCCTCTACCCTAAGTACGACGACTTTATTGCCACCGTGACCGAAGTGGACCCCAAAGGGATCTTCCGAAACGAATACGTTCGGCGCCATATCTTTGGTGAGGTCGGGGCACAAGTTGATCCTACCATGTTCAGTGAATCCAAGCCGGCCACCGGTAGAATGGCTCTCCCCACACGTCCACGAAAAAAGGTCAATAGACCTTCCTAATACACATGTAGTCAATGCTGCTGCTTCCTTCTTGTTCGGGCATGTCCGTCTTACTCCTCCCAGATTGTCTCTTGCCCTTCACTCACGTCATCGCGTCCAAAAGGTGTTGTGGACTTGTTTAATAGCTCCTATAATATTTCCTGGCAAACTTGTTCCTCAGTATATCTCGCTCTTTCGTTCTATGGCCTGAATGCAGTTCGCGTTGTGTTGTAGCTATATATAGCCCCCGCTGTGAATCATGTCGGGGTGATTCTTCTTCTCGTGGGACACCCTGCAATGAGGTCCGCCGCTGGTCGTCTCCGCCGTTGATGGTCCTCGCCCAAAGAAGAGGGCACCCGATATCGCTCGGCCTCCCCATCGTCTAATTCTATTCAAGAACCCAATTATGTAAGCAAAGCCACTTACGCCCGGCTCAATCGGATCGTGCCGGAGGAGGAAGTAAGAGCTAGGAAGTAAGAGCTAGGGTGAGCTCGAGCAAGCAGCTTGCTTCCCTGCAGCCCACCCGAAGGCATATCATATGCTGCCCTTACCACCCGAATCGAGCGCTTGCTTTCTCGCTGCCCATTCCAATCTTACCTCACGACGCGAGTTGGTTTGCAGTTCAAAAAAAAACCCCTAACAACCCAAGGGAAACCTCTGAAGGCAAAAACGTCTCTCATGTACAGGCATACTTGTTGTTTGCTCCTGGACGTGGTTGCGAAACAACGGGAGAGGCTCGGACTCCAGAATTTTTTTAATTCGCCCTCAAGCCGTATTCTAGTTCGTATCACTCATCTGGGGCAAGGCAAGAAGTAGTGTTCTTATCCAAGCTCCGGATAAAATGGCACCACTTTGCAAAGTCGCTTGGATCTTTGTATGACCCTCTCCTCTCACACGCGTCGTGAACCGACCTATTTCTCCTGGACCATTTTCACCCTTAACCTGACACCCTCTTCCTGCGGGGTAGTAACTTAAGGCCCTTCCGACCCTTGTCTGCCTCTCTGGGATGGTGAGCCGGTCGATCACGTCCCCAGACAGGCGCTACAATAGCGATGGAGGGGCTCGGATAAATGTTCTTTTGGAAATGGACGAGCCTTCCGATCATGGGATCGGAGGAGACCCCACAAGCGCACCGCATTCCGCACTGGAAGTGAACGCCAAGAGCACCACCGCGAACGACCGGCCGCGCGATAGCAATGGAGTAGGGTAGGGACAATCAGGGTTTTAGAGGATTACTGCCAGGTGATCGAGCTGCCTGCGCCTTGACGGAGGGTGCACGCGATGTATGCAGGGCACCTCGGTGAGTGAATAAATTCAAACCATTGTCCTATAAACATGGTAATAAAATAGCAGGAACCGAGGAATGTATCTGTACTTTAGGCGCGGGGGTTACGCGGCCGCGGCGTTGTGGAGCGGAAAACGGTGACGCACGTGCAGCCACACTTGGCAATTGAGTAAAGTGGAGTAATTTGACTAATTATAGGTAGAAAGCGACCTGGAGACCATATCTCAGGGACATTACAAGCATCACCAGCGCCCCTACACGTCAGAACACCTACTATTGGAGTATTTTGTAGTTGAATTGGAGCACCGCAAGGGTTCCAGGCAACTGATCGGGACGTGGGGGGAGATTTGCAGTGGCTGGGGTAAAAGAACTCTAATATAAATTTCTGCGGGTACATGCACCGCCTATATAGCTTTTCCCAGGCAGAGCCTAGAACACAACCCGAGCATCGGTACCACGTTTATAAGGATTATACAAACTTACTAAATTGAGGGTTGTGAGCTGAGCTGGCTTGCCATGCCGCCATGCGGTCCGGTTCATCGGTATCTACTCGCTCGTATCCTAGTTGATTTGTACCACTGGTTCCTCTTTCAATTACATCGCCATGATTTGTTTAAAATTCAGAATATGGTCGACTGTGCACCTCAGACGAGTTGAGTGTCCGAAAAATAAAAAATAAAATAAAAATAAGAAAAAATAGTGGACGGGACCATGATAAGTAATTTATGATCTTATCAAGGAGGAAATTTAGTATATGATCTCAAAGCAAAATACTGGTTGTGACTCGAATCACGCCTCTGGCGCTTTCGGAGTGGGTTGTCTGCGACCATCCTGTGAAAGCATAAGTACATCAATGAATGCTCTCAGCTTGACCATTTTTACACAAGTCCTGAACTATCGAGACAATAAACCTCCCACCTCTGTTTAGGCCCAGCCATGCACATATATTAAGTCGCCTTGAGGTCATCCAGAGGTCAGGATTGCGTTATCCATATAGAGGGTAATGCTATTTAGTGTTGTAATTCGAGTGGAGGCAAATGTTTCAGGCTCAATCTCACGCGTCGGAAGGTCCATCAAGGCCGGAAAAACATGGCTATATGGCTCATAGCAGAAGCAATACCGAAAGTATGGATTGTGTAATATAAAAATTCATCGATTGATCGTGAATTCATTCCTTGATTAGCTAAGTACAAGTCCTTCAAGAATCTACGCTCGTAATCTTGCTGCACACAGTATCAAGAAAATCAATCTGTCACCCTTTTATTACTTTTGCACAACCCGCCAAGCTTTCCAGTGGTGGAGATGCCGGTCAGGATGCAGCCCACCGAATTCCGTGAAACTCTGTGGATAGCCGCACCTGTTCAGGGGACT
>Ga0307513_10007648_pt1 | contig 13965 bp, 20 predicted proteins | sample 15_EM_MG_FD_202174 | JGI IMG/M metagenome (GOLD analysis project Ga0307513, IMG submission 202174) | Populus trichocarpa ectomycorrhiza microbial communities from riparian zone in the Pacific Northwest, United States - 15_EM | ecosystem: Host-associated > Plants > Roots > Unclassified | place... | reverse complement strand
GACGCGTACGGTAGTTCTAGGACAAACCTCGGCTATTGAACCGCTTTGATGCATGCAACTTTCATGCCGAACGTTCGCCTGAATCACCGAAAACACTTTGGTTCGAGGTTGAGCGGGTCTCCTCTTCCCTCGGGATAGTCTTGGGTGTAAAAGGGTGTGGTTCTCCGAAAAACTAGTTTTCATATGACACCGGTAACAAAAAATAGTTCCCATGACCCTCTCCAGGTGAACCTTGACCCAAATTGAGTGCAGGATATTAGTAACCTGGCGTGTAGGAATCAAGGTGTAGTGGTGGTGACGAGTGACCCATGCGTCCACGTGACGAGCGGGGAATGAGGGGAACTAACCTATTGGACTTGAGAGAGGGTCAGGACTTCAATTGTACGAGAGTACGACAACGACGGACGGACATACTGTACCTCCCATCAGTCCAACATTTCGTGTCAATATTCTTCCATCACCGCGCTTTCTTTAACAAGAAGGGCACACTGTGAGTCCTATTTTCGACTGTTCCCCATCAGAAATGGTTCTGTATGAAAGTCGACTCAGGGTTGCCTCCCAAGGTTAGGCCGGCTACGCCTATGGAGGACAGAAGCCGCGCTGGAGAGCACGACGTTGGATATCAGAACTGACGGGCCAGCGCTTCAAGTAATAATCGCTTGCCTTCAACAAGTCAACCACCTGCTCTACCAAATCTTCAATGTTATTTAATGTTGTAAGTACAAACTAAAGCAGAGACTTTCCATTTCATCAGAGCATGCAAATACATATCCTTACAAACCTTGCCGAACATACACTCCCCCAGTTGACCAACGATAATGAGTCAAATGGCCGAAAGTCATCTTTCTCAGCGAGGGATAACGTCCCCGTGCATCGGCAAATAAACGAAGTTCAACCTCTCGCCTTCGTTCCGCGGTACCGGGAACTTTACGCTCCATGGCGCGCGAAAGGTCGGCATATTTGCAATCGACGAAGGGTAAATCCGGTACGAGCAGGTGCTTAAGCCTGGAAAAGTCTGGTATCGCTGAAAGACTTGCGTCCTAGACAATCATCAGCTGCTTTTGAGAGCGCTGATGGTTCAGGAAGACATACGTTGGGTGTACTGCCGGCAATTTCGAGTGTCTCCAAGTTGGGTAACCGGAATGGGACGTTAAGCACGACCCCAGCTGCGACGAATGTGAGGTGTCTGATCTCTGGATAGACCTTTGTCCTCGCCTGCCGCGTCGACCGACCCATAGAGTATTCAATATCGTCGTGTTCACAGTTTCCGACAGTGAGAGAACGTAGGGAAGGACATAGGTCGACTAGCATCGTAGGGTCGAGATAGGACTGAATAATTAGATTAGTGATTTGAGGAAGTAGCTCAGCGCCGTTCAAGGCAGATCGAAGAGCAGATTGAGCAGTTGTTGGGATATTGACCGTGACGGAGCGCAGAAGTGGACTTCTTCTTATGACGAGGAAAAGTCTCTTGAAAGTCGATTCTGCGGTGGTTTGGTCGACGGTTGTTATTAGGACGGAAAAAGTCCTATTTTAAACATTGTGCTTAGGACTCAGAAGTGGACAACGGGGCTGTTTTTCTACCTGATGAAAATGAGGAGGGTAGACTTATGTTCGAGCAGGTTGGTAGCAATCTCGTCGGCGAAGTGACATGGGCCTTGGACCCGAATATGTCGCACTAGTGCTGGGAGACTGGCATCTCGTATTCGGCGGTTTGTGGAAGCGAATGCAACAATCGGGAGGCGAGGTACTTGGGAATCGAAGACTGGATTGGGTGGCAGGCTCCGAATCACTTGTGCGATTAATTCAAGAACATCGAAGGGCAAGTCGGAAAGGCGCATGGTGGGTAGAGAGTACGAAGCCTAGCATCTAAGGTCTGTCACTAAATACTCCAAAGGTTCCGAAGAAATCAAATCGTAAATGTCAATCTGTGGGTCCCGGATCGTTCATCATTTGATATGCGCGGTTAGAGTGTCCTTTGTTGTGTCGGCTCATACATAGTGGTACCAAATTCGGAGGCAGACAAGGAGGGGAACTTCGAGCAGTGGATGACATGACGTGACTACAGAGATACCATTACTGGCTCATTGCCCTCGAATGCGCCGCGCCAACTGAATATCGCGTTGCATAATCGTTACACGTTTGGCGTGTATAGCACAGAGGTTCCTAGTTGGGGTAGAATTTCAGCGACTTAGAGAGCCTCCTTTGAACGCGGAAATACGCACGCATCCTCGAACAAATGGACCAAATACGCCTCGGCTGCTTCCTGCAAGGCAAGAAGAGCCGAGGTCTGCCACCGGAGAAGAGAGCCTTCTTCGTATCTACCATTTCCTGTCATCATCTCCAAAGAAATTTCACGGACCTAGAGCAAAGAGCAAACGGTGAGCGAGACGGTGGCGCGACGCGTTTCTGGTAGCGTACCACACGTGTAAATGGCAACTTAGCTAGGAGAAGATCGGTCCTCTTCTGATAATGCCGAATCTCTTTCAGTGCCACAGTCCCTGGTCGAAAGCGTCGTTTCCGCGGTGCCGGCGCGTTTGGGTCTCGGCCCGCGTTGCCTAGTTGGGTCAAAGAGGAGTCGTTAAGTAAGTTATGACCGAGTATAGGCGCGCAGGGATTGCAGCTGACGATTGGTAGTTGGCAGTGTTTTCTTTGGGGCCTTCCCACCGGTCGACTTGCGAGCAGTTGCCTTTGTCCTGGACGGGGGGTCACCACCGGATGCACGTCTGTTGGCTGGAGCGGCTTTGGCGGCTGTCGAGAGGACCATGTTGGATTCAACAAGACGAGCGGAGCCGAGAGGAAATAACGCGTCAAATGGGTAATCGACGTCGTCTGTGAGCCCTGGAGTGTGGTTCAAGCACTGGAGGTCGTGTAAGGTGTCGCAAAGAATCGAGTGGGTGGGTCGAATGGCAGAACAAAGGACGGCGTTCTCTTCTACCCTCACCTCTTAGGAGCTATGTCTGGTCCCCAGCGGCAGCAGTCGTCGTCATCGTCATATAGATACGACCCCCGTGCAGGTCGTGATCTGCGTGACCAACGCCCGCGAACTTCGCAGCCTGACGTCGCCAAACAAGTGGTTGCATTGCAACGGCCAGGAAGTCCTCGTGTGATTGCCTTGCGAGTCAACTGCTACCCTATCGAGCAGCTACCCCAGCATAAAGCCTTTCAGTACCATCGTACGTCTCCTCTTTCCGTCGTCGCACGCCACCCACTCACGTTTTGCCACAGTTGGTCAGTCCGGCTCTGAATTGGCTCCTGACATACACCTGATGCCGTTCAAGACTTCTACAAGTACTCTCTACCGAATAGTCTATCTCAAGAAAGGCAACTAAAGCCACTTCCCGTCAAGAGCCGCATGTCTGTCTTCGACATGCTGCAAAGGCAAAACCCTGAGTACTTCAACCCACGGTGGGCTTTTGATACTCGCTCGATCGCTTGGAGCACCAAGCAGCTTCCTTCTTCCGTAGGCTACGCTTTCTTGACGCTCCTTCCTTCCACATGACGATCTTTCCAGACAATGTCATTTAACGTCTCCGCGAATGATGATAAGGCCATAGTGCTCTACATGGTTCGCCTTCAATATGCGGCTACGATCGACCCAGGGTAAGTCTTTCAGAGGGCCTCCTCCAGTTTCCCTAGCTTAAATTCGACAGTCACTTGTCCGCGGTGCTTAAAGGCGACAGCCCACTTACCCCTGAAGCCCAGCATGCGCGAACCTACCTAACGGCTCTCATTCAGATGGCGCCAAAAAGGTAAGCCCACCTCGGGTAATCACCAATGCGTACTAACCTGCGTGGTAGTGCGGAAAACTTCCCTCGGACTGCAACCGCAATGTACCTCAAGAGCCATCACCGCAGTCTGGATGGCCGATTTGAGTACTGGCTTGGCTATCACATGTCAGATTTCTTCCTTTCTTCGCTTCCCGTCTGAACTCACTTTGTTCGTAGGGCTGTTAGGCTTGCAAAGGGCAGGGCACTTATCAATGTAAACATCTGTCTTGCACCGATGTGAGCAGTCCAGCGTCTCCTCGCTTCCACAATCTAATATCGCACAACCTAGGTACTCTGCACGTCGACTCCCAGATCTCCTACGGTGCAATCGGGATTTCTCCCAGTTCCTAGAATCATCCTCCCGCTCAATGTTTGCCGGCGATCGTTATCGTAGGGCTATCGAGAAATTCTTGAAGCCCATTAAGGTCACTTTGTTGCATCAAAAAGGCCAACGAGTTCGCCCGATATTAGGGGTTGAGTGGAAACCCGCTTCACAAGTTATGTTCAGGCGCAAGGGCCAGGACGAGGAGATGTCCGGTGGAACTCCAGAGGGCCAGAATGAGGAAATCTCTGTTGAAGTCAGTGAATACTACACAGCGAGGACCCTGAAATAACTTGAGCTCATCAATGGTATCTCAGGAATACCTCAGACAGTGTTACAACTATGTTGTAGAGCTCGTTCGCTGGCCCTGCGTTAGAATCGGTCGCAATGCCATCGTCCCAATGGAACTGTGTACGGTTATCGAGGGACAGCAATTCCGTGGTGCCCTCGATGATGTCCACAGGACCGAGATACTGAAGTTGACAACGCTCTCACCCTCAGAACGGTTCAGTCGGATTGAGAGTAGTGAACAAGTGAGCGATTCCTTGGTATGCTGGGCTTGGTTGACTCCAAAATAGCACCTACGATATCAAACATCTGATTTCATCAACGCTACGGGGATGCGGATTGCCCCTGGAATGCTTACAGTAGAAGGCCGCATCCTGTCCCACCCACCTTTAGTAGTAAAGGACAAGGTAAATGGAGGAACAACATGTCTCGACTTGGTAAGTAGGCACGCTTGAGTACCATCCTCGAACGCTGATTCATTTGTGCGTACCAGAATAATGGCAAACGAGGGCCGACAGATGCTTGGAATATGATAGACCATAAGGTCGCCCAGGCCCCACCAAGCCCTATTACGATCGGGATTGCTTATACGGAACACTCTCAAAAAACCAACGTTGAAGCCATTATTTTGAGCGAAGCGTTCAAGCGGTGTCTGGACGATCTCGGTCAGTATGAGCAATTACGTCTTATGATCAATGTTGCTGACTGTTACTCAAATCAAAAGGTATTCGTACGTATGCCCCCGATGAGCATTGCCGCGCAGCCTATTGAATTCTGCGTTCAGGATATACCAGGGAACCAGTTTGCGACCTCATAAACCCTCAGGCTCTCAATGACCAGCTCTCGGAATTCGTTCTAAAACACGTATTGGATCATCTTCCATCTGTGCAGTCTGCTTTACTCATTGGAGCCGCAGTTCAACCCAAGGCCTAGAAATCTTATCGTTATAGTCGTTATTCCCCGTCGCAGTGACCTGCAAAGGGAGATCAAGCAGTGGGGGGATGTCATACGCGGCATTTCCACGCAGATCGTCAATATAGAGACGCTGAACAGGACGCCTAAAAATCGTCCGGATCAGTTCCTTCGCAACCTTGTTCTCAAGCGAGTCCTTTCCTTGTAACAAAGCTTTAACGCGCTGACATGCCGTAGGATGAATCTCAAAATGGGCGGGATCAATAACGAACCAAGGTCTCATGACCTCAAGGGTTGGGTTCACAGCGAGACGATGGTATCCCAGTGTTCATCGTCTCCCAGTGTTGGGTACGATCCCTTCATGTTGCTGATCCTTCTATCTCATAGGTTATGGGTATCGATGCCTCCCACCCTGCACCAGGAAATGGTCATCGTCCCTCCACAATTGGCGCAGTCTGGAACACAGACCGCCTCCTCACGCGTTATTGTGCAATGATCTTGCCTCAAATTCCAAGGGTGGAGATCCTCAGCCGGACGGATATGGCCACCATAACAAAGGTACGAATGATCTTTTTGTGTAACATCTTACTAAAGGTGGATCTAGGCAGCGATCTCAAGCTTCAAGAAAGTACGAGGAAATGATCCTGTGCGGATTATTGTGTATCGGTAAGTTGGAGGCGTCAACGGTGATTTCAACTCTAAATTCTTTATATAGGGATGGCGTTTCTGAGGGAGAACTAGCCCGTGCAAAAACGGAAGAAATTGAAGGTATCAGAGGTGAGATAAGGATGGCTCATTTCTATTCCTCCACTGATAAGCTTCGATAGATGGTGTTGCCGAAGTCGTGGCCGAGAAGGATGCGATCCTGATAACTTATATCGTCGTCACGAAGCGGCAGTGAGTACAGATATATGTTAATACGGTCTTATTCCCTCATTTCTGTTTCGTAGCCACATACGGTTCCAGCCTGTCGACGGAAGGGATGGAGATAGAACAGGAAACGCGCCTTCAGGCACTCTTGTCAATCGTGATATTATCTCCCCGGACAGAGAGCAACCAGAATTCTATCTCTTGAGCCAAGGAGGGCTCCTCGGAACATCTGTCCCTGCTCGCTACACGATACTCCTGGATGAGCAGATCAAACGTGATGAACAAGGCAAAAAGCTTGTAGACGCTAGAGGCCGCTTTGTGAAAACACCCCTTGGAGAACAGAAAATCCTCTACAACCTCTCTTATCTGCTGTGCCACACGCAGCAGAGAGCAACGCGAGTTGTGTCTCTGCCGACTCCCGTATACTGTGAGTGGCTTGTTCCCGAGAGTGGTCAAGGTGCTTATGTATCGTAGATGCTCATGTAAGTATCAGGACGTTATACTGGCCAGCTGGGCATCTCTAACGCTGAATAGCTCGTCGCTGCCAGGGGAGATTTTCATTTCAATTGTTCGGATGAGCAATTCCCTCAGGGCGCTCAAGGTGATCCGATGCCTCAGACTCTGGACTGGTACCGACACCCTTCCCGATTCCAACCTGTACACAAAGGTTTGAACGGTCTAATGTATTTCGTAAGTCCCACAGGTCCTCTACTCACCTACAGTGCCGCTCACAGAGTCTTAGACTTAGGGAAACGTTTGTTGTACTCGTTGCGGCGGCATTATAACTATGTGGTATCTGAATGATGTTGTCTGGACTTCATGTTCACAAGTTCACAAGTTCATGTCTTGAATGATTTGAGACTTTGGAGTGCGCGTCAAATTAGGAACTAGAAACAACTTAGTACACGGAAGCCAAGGCGGGTCAACAACTCTCAAGAAAGTTCAGAAGACCTTCGAGGATCATTTTCTGAGAAAGTCCACGCTCGCTCTCCATGTCCATCGCGTCTTCGGCAATATTATCATGGTAGGCCCGTAGCACGTCGACAACATCCTTCAACGCTTGGTCTCGCCGTGCGAGCATGAGCTGGACGTGTGCACGGATCTAGAATGCCTGTCGTCAATACAAACCGCAGGAATCACGGAAAACAAGTCTTACGCCATCATCTTCCATGCATATCCAGCCGAGAATATAGTCAACGATCTGGAGAGTGAATAGTCCACCTTCCAATTTCCGAGAATACCACTCATCATCTTCCTCCTCTCCAATGACCTCCCCCTTTCGTTGCATTTCCTGTTTGTCAAAGGACCACAACATATCATTTAGCCACGGGCACACGAAATTCATCGAAACAGTCTCACGTGCTTCTCCTCTTCTATCATCTTCTCCGCCGTCCTGAGTCGCACCCTGACGCTCTCCCGGACATCAAGAAGCCGATCCACTTTCTCATAGTTGGTTTCGACAAATTTGGTTAATAACCGCATCCGTGCAGGAGACTCAGAAGCCAAATTTGTGAAGAGCGACGCGATGGTACCCAGGATATGCGAGGTTTCTTCCGACGCCGGTGCTGAAGGGTTTGCCTTTTGCTTTTTGGATTGCTGCAAGTTGAAACAAAACCGAATGTGAGAAAGATAGAGCCGGAAGTCGCGAAATATACAAATACCTTGCCCATGAACGCTGCGAACAAGGTCTTGAGACCGCCGGCCTCTATGACGAATGTCTCGCAGTTCGCTGTCCCTGACGACCCAGCGAGCGCGTGGTCAAGCACCTTGATGGCACGACTCCTCGCTAGCAGTTTTTCTCTGCATTGAGAAAACTCGGGGTGAATATACCGACAACAGTAGCCTGGAAACTCCCACGTACTTCATCATGATGAGCATCAGGTCGACCCCCTCCGCTTCATGGAAGAGCTTCTTGATTTCTGGCTCGAGCAATGCCGAGCAGAGTGTATCGAATAGGTTCTCCATGAATTCTTCCTCGTCAGCACCGTCCGGGTCTCTCTTGCGGTAGTTCTAGTGGGAGGTCCTTTAGCCAAATGTAAAGGTCTCATGGGCATGGACATGGGTATGATGAAACGGACTTACCGCAAGAGTTTGTAGGAGGACCTCAACGCCGCCCTCCTTCGCGAGTACTAGCCGGTTCTTTCGACTGCTCTGTAGGAGGATCGAGAGTAGCTCCGAAGCGTACCCTCGGTTCTCATCGTGGGTCTCAGCTTGCATCCGCCGGAGCAGCCACATCAGGAACCGTGTCTTGTCGACTATTTGCTCTGCTAGCTCTGGGTTGACCCCCAAGAGATTCTCGAAGATAGCTGGCTGTGTGGTTAGGCAACAGCAAGATAATAATCCGTTTATTGGGGAGTGGCGCACCGAGAACGTGGAAGAGACCTTGCCGATCGGACTCATCCTCTTCGTTGAATCGACCGAAATTCTGGACGAGCAATTCCAGAATCGATTCCTTCAACTAGAACGGGGGAAGTCAATCGGAGGGAAAAGAAGAAGACCAAAACTGAATTGACACACCAGAGCATCGATGAGCAGCTTCATGCCCAGGTCCTTCTTGCTCTGCCCCGTCTCCTCGTTCACGTCATCTTCCTCGTCCCCGTCGGCTTCGCCGCCCACATCCTCGTCCGTGAGCTCGCGAATGACCTCGACCACGTCAATCACAATGTCCATGTTCTCGTGCGACAGCAGCCCGACGAGCATCGTGATGGTCCCCGTCTTGACGATTTCCGGGTACGCGAGTGCGGGTGCTTGCGGGAGGGGCATCAGCGCCTTGATCGCGACGTCCAGATCCGCCTCCGAGTCGATAAACTTGGCGGGGTCGTTGGGGTACTTTGACCGCTGGTCCTGGTTTTTGTTAATGGCACGCTCGAGCTTGAGCAGCGTCCGTCGGATTCCAGGTAGTGACACTTCCTCCATCTGTGGAGAGCGTACGTGCCTTGAAATGAGCACCTCGGTTTTTATACACGACACCACGCGTATATTACATTGGGGAGGGGGGTGGACTCACGTCTTGAACTGGTCCCTCATCGCCCGCACCATCAAATATGTTGAGAATATCGCGTTGCTGGCTCGTCAATCCACCTCCAAAGAACCGTCCATCTTCGTCTTCCTCAGAAAGCTCCGGCTCCTCGTCCTCCGCGCCGTTCTTCGTATTTGGGCCAGCCTCGTTCTCTTCGTCTTCCGCGTCCTCCACTGTAACCCTGGTAGGTGGCTTAGGCTTTAGAGTACTAGTGTTTGAAGGTACAGGTGTTGATAGCGAGGCCTCCGATTTCATTCGTTTGACCGATTCTGGCTTGGGCGCGTCGGAGAGTTTCCGTTTTCGCGACCCCGCCGCGAGTTTGGACGCCTACAGCGTGTCAAATGGCTCAATTCAGAATGTGAAACGTCTCGAAAATTTACCTTGAATATTGATTCCATGTCCATGACGCAAGCTTGCAGGTACTGAGTCCAAGTAGTTTGTCAAAACATTCGAGTGCTTCGAATACTTCGAATACATTTTGGGCCATTCATACCAGCTTATTGGCACCCACTGTGATGCAGAATGACATTTAGATTGTATAAGATATCGCTTCTACATCTTTCCAAGCCACATAGCAAGAGAAACGCCGATTACAGCCCTTCCAGGCCGCGACCATTTTACGTGATCCCAAACCAACCCATGTGAGTGTTTATAGCTCAAGATGCTTCTGCGTGTGCTCGTCAGGGGTCGCGGTCTCCTCGACCTTGGCCGAGGAACCCTTGAAGGGAGTCTCGGGATCCAAAGGGTTCTTTGCGTGCTTATCGACAAACTCGATGAGGGACTCGAGTGATCGGTCGCCTTCGTAGTCGACGAAGTCACGGCTGCCTGCGGGTTTGAACTTGATGGTAGGGAAGCCAGAGACTTGGAAACCCGCCGAAGGAGGAATGTCGTTCAAGGTGGCATCCATCTTGGCGCTGGAAGGTAAAATAAGGCTCAGAACCGACATGTAGTGAGTAATAACACTCCAGAGGATGACTTACACGAGCAGGCGGTCCTTGATGTTGGAGTACTTCTCGCCGAGCTGGGTCCAGGTGGGAGCAAGGCGCTTGCAGTGTCCGCACCAGGGAGCGTAGAACTCGACGAGGATATCCTTGTCATCGTCGTAGACGGTCTTGTCAAACTCATCGGTAACAAGGACGAAGACGGGTTCATCCTGAGAAGTGGGAATAGCCTCGCTCTTAAGCGAGGGCTGGAGCTTGCCATCGAGATACTGCTCAACGAGCTTTTCAGCGCTTTCGGGGGACAGAGGCTCGGTTTGCGAGTGCGGGTACTTGAGCTGCTTGGCCATGTCCTGCACAACGAAAGCAGGCCATTTGACCTCCTGGAGGTTCATCGCCTTGCCGTGTTCAGCGAACTTGACGGCGTCGATCCAGACAAAGTTGACCTTGCCCTTGAATTTCTTGGCGAGAGGCTTGTATGATTCCATGGTGGCATCTTTATTCTCATCGGCGGGGTCGAGGAAGAGATAGGCGAGCGGGAGACCGGACTCGGCGTAGGTGCCGTAGTTGTCGCCAGAGACTTCGTCCATCAGAGGGGTGCCAACAGTCTTGAGCCACTCGCTGATGCCCTCAAGGGTGACGGTGGAGAGGCTGCTCGAGGGATATTCGACCTTGCCCTCATCGAACTTCTTGTAGACAACGAGTGCGGGGGACTTGACACCAGCGGCCTCAATGACCGCAGCGTCAGAGACCTGACCGAAAAGGTAGTCCTCACGGTGCTTTTCAGCAGCCTTAGAGAAGGTAGCAACAGGTCCCTCAGTGCCAGTTGCGTAGAGAATGGCAACCACCCTGTCGGCGGTCTTGAAACCTTCGAGCATGTCCTTTGTAACGGGAGTAACAGCGGGAAGAGATTGTCTAATCGCAGTTGAAGGTCAGGAGAGTAAATTATGAGTAGGCTATGGCGACTTACTTGATCATGTAGTTAATAATACCATCTGCTTTCCGGGGCCCAGGATAATCGGTGGGAGTTCCATTGCGGAATACCTAGGGGAGTCACTGTAAGGTCACCAATAGTGTTTCTCTAGTGATATCACATGCCTTCAGTGTTCTAAAGGGCAGCCACGTCAGCAAGAGTTGAAAAGAGGGGGGAAAGCGCAACTCACGGGTACCCGCTGACGCCATGCTTCTGGCAGAGGTCTGGGTGATCTACACAGTCGACCTTGGCGATAGGAATTTTGCGCTCCTTGAGCGCAGTGGCCGCCTCTTCATAGTGGGGAGCTAGCGCCTTGCAGTGGCCGCACCTGGAGAAACTCCTGTGAGCAGGTGTACGGGGTAAAAACTTTGGGAGCAAGATTACCAAGGAGCAAAGAACTCGACGAGGATGAGGTCGGCTGGGTTGACGGTCGAATCGAAATTGTCCTGAGTGAGGCTGAGGACGTCTGAGGCTTCGTCTGCGAGAACACCGGAGAGACCCGCGAGAAGGAGGGAGGAAATGATTGTGAACCGCATGCTGGTGGGCGGGAGCGCAGGCGGCGGGAGAGAGAGTAAAGGTCTTTGTTAGGTGGCAGACCAAGTGGCTTATAAGAAATTTGCAACGGGAATGTCCGAAGTTTTCGCAAAATTACAACCTCGGCTCGCTGCTGGCAACTCAGCTCACTCAGTCTCAGCTCACTCAGCCCGGCGGGGTGACACAGCTTCTACTATGTGCTATGCGTGCCACGCCTCTCTACTTATCCCACACCAGACAGTGCCACATGTACACGTAGACACTATTACTCTTTGACCTCTTTACCTCTTTGCACGTCTACACCTTTACACAGAACAGAGTAAGTTCTGAGATTCTTAGAAAGCCGACTGCTGCGCTGTTCGCGCTATCAGTCAGAAACTGTCAGAAACCCGGTAACAGGCGAGCGCTAAACCATACCTTCGCAATTCTTAATGAATTCTTAATAAACAAGCCAGTCCTCCACCTCCTTGAGTGCACTATCCCACCCCCCGCTATTCTCAAGCTCCCGCACACTCTCAACTTCGTCTTTCCCCAGTTTCAATCCGTTGTACAGATGCGGGAACAACCCTTCCCCTCCTCTTGGCCCACACACCTCCATCCTGACGTCCTCCCATCGGATCAGTTTCTCTACGGGTGCGAGCGGTACACGAAGGATGAACATCCGCGATTCGTCCGCAAAGAAATGTTTGAGCGTCCCAGGCACTTGGATCGAAGTGCTCAGATGTATGAACCCGCTCGATTCATCGAGTTTGCTGATTTCCAGCTTCTCCGGTAGCACTTCCGGAACGGGCATCGACGGAGGAACTAGTTTGTACACATAGCTCGGTCCCGTCTTCTTCTCAGTCGTCTCAGTCGCATTCGAGGCCATTTCGTTGTGCGTGGTTGGAGGGCAAAGTACAGCCGCTGCCGCTGCTGTTGCTTTGCCAAAATCTCATTTGCCAACAAACCGGAAAACAACAAACGAAGGAACGTGAAATAAATGGATCGTAGGATATAGTGTCTCTGGTTCGCGAACTAGTCCTGCTTTGCAAACGGTCCGCCTTCGGGTGAAAACAAATATGCTCTTGGAAGCCTCTCCTCTGGACTCAAGATACTCCCCTGCTCTGGGCTTCGAGGCCCGCGGGGTGTGAGTCTCGTCCGCGCCCTCCCGCGTACGGCAGTCGATGTGCCCCGGCTGTTTCCTCTGTCCACTGCCCCCTCCACCGGCGAAACGAAGGAAGGTGATAAGAGCCCAGCGGACAGTGCACCTGTGGGGAACACCGGTGCACTGACAGGACTAGTCGGTATCGGTTCGACAACCATGATCGGCAAGGTGCTCCACTGCCCTCCCTCTCTCGCTGCACTACTCCCGGCAGTCCTCAAAGGCGTCTCCGAGGAATCCATGCTATTCGCCCTCCTGCTCCTGCGTGTAGACAACGCCCTCGGTACCTTCTTTCCAACACTCCTCAATTTGCCCTTGTCCCGCACCGCAAATGACGACCTCTTCCCACCAACCGCCGACACCACCGGTCCACCCATCCCACCTTCCTCCTCAACAACGGACAGCCCATTGTCGCTCTCCTCCATTTTGAACGTGCGCCCCGAACTCGAACGCTTCCCACTCATGGCACTGATAGGCAGCGGCGTAGTAGTGAATTGGCTTGAAAGGGCACTTCGCTGCGGCATCTCGAGGTAGTCGTCAACAAAGTCGTCAGTGAGGTCATCACCTATCGAGGATGACCGCAGAGTACCCCCGCTGAAAGATGGATTGTGGAGTAAGTTCCGCGACCCCGACCCCGACACAATGTCTGAGCCATATACAGCGCTAGGGACGCCTGAGATAGGTCGGTCAGAATTTGTCGAGTCCCTCCTCCTTCGTGGTACAGACTGGGGAGTCACACCACCAGCGCTTTGGTTTGTATCCGAAGTGATGTCCGTTCCAGTCAGAATCCGCAACGTGCGCGGTGGGACACCAGTGATACGAGGAGGTGGTAGAGGGAAGAGCGGAGGGGGGAGCGGAAATTGGTCTGCATGTACATGTGTTTCGCCGTTCTCATCCACGTACATGGAAAGAGCCGGGAGGTCCTCTCTGGTCGTCGGGTTCGGTCGCGGGATTGCTCCTTCTGTCGCCCTTAGACTGCTTCCCGGACTCAGGATCAACTCCGGCGTCCTTGCCGTACTGCTGGAGTTAAATCTCGTATTACGGAATGCCAGCTCGATCCTAGCCTCTTGGACACTCATCGCGTCTGCGCTCCCCCATGTCAGCGCACTCTCAGGCGGGTAAAAGGCCGTATCGGGCATGTCGGTGGATCCCCGTTGGAGGGCCGCTGATGAGAAGGGGTGCGTGCCGAGGCTTTGGCGCA
>Ga0307513_10007647_pt1 | contig 13966 bp, 11 predicted proteins | sample 15_EM_MG_FD_202174 | JGI IMG/M metagenome (GOLD analysis project Ga0307513, IMG submission 202174) | Populus trichocarpa ectomycorrhiza microbial communities from riparian zone in the Pacific Northwest, United States - 15_EM | ecosystem: Host-associated > Plants > Roots > Unclassified | place... | reverse complement strand
AGAAGGACAAAAGACCTGTCACATCATTGTTTGGGTCAACGATGATGGTAGGTGGTTTGTCACGTGCTTTCCGCTTGTTCAAAGTCCCTATTCTAATCTACGCTGCGCTAAGACGAGAATGTCACTTTAGTGAGTGCAGCGTCGAGGGCAAGTTGAGCAAATTCAAAGTCTGTACGCGACTGGAAGGGACGCCAGGGTTCTGTGATCTCGGGGACAGCAACGGGTTTAAAAGTGTGTTCACGATAGTCCTCGAATGTCTCAACCTTGACGCCACGACCACTGTTTGGATGGTACTCAGTGCGTATATCGTCGATAGCAAGGGGGGGCAATGCTTGGGGTTCTAGATCAAATTGTGAGATTAATGATTATAAAGATCACTGAGATACGCACCGGTTTCAAAAAAACTCGGTGGATTGGTGGGGGTTTGCGACAGGCCACCAGCAGAACTTGAACCTAATGGCCATGATTAATACTTGGATTTTTATTCATATATGAACCATGTCTTACCAGGGGTTTCCACAAGAGGTTTACGTGGAGCCTTTCCTCGGAGCTTTGGGTCCTCCCATGCTCGTACTCGACGTGGTTGCATTGTGGCAGCAACAGCAGCATCTAGCAATGTGATAAAGTATCGGCAAGATAAGAATGTTAGGGCACATACTAGTTTTCTCCTTTCTACTTTCAGCCAGCTCTCGTTCATATCGCGCATCCCTCTCCTTCTCAGCAGCCTTGGTTTTACATGTGCGTTGATGAATGGAAAGTCCAACAGGTTTGTCAAACTCTCTCCCACACTCGCAGATTGACTTTGGTTGAGGGGTATCCATGGAGAAAATATATACAAGCAGTGAAATAAAAAGTACAAGAGAAAGACAGTGAAAGTGAGGGAGGGATGGCCGGGGGAAGAAGCAATGTTGAATCACACCGTATCTGCACGCTATCGCCCCACTTCCCACACGCCGCACGGCTGCAGTTGCAATGGCGTTATAACTCCGCGTTAGCCGTTGTAACAAAACCTGCCTGTTATAGCTCGTTGTGACGACACCGCCACCGGCATACAACGGCAGGACCGTTACAACGCTACTCGGATATTTCCGACACAAAGCGCCTCGTTGCTCCCTCTGGACTCGAGCTTGGTCTTTAGCTTATTGTTACGTTCATCATCGCGCCCAACTTCATGTACCGTTTCTCGCCTTCTTTGATACATGCATGGGCACTTAAGAGTACAACCTCCTATTTTCTTTCCTTTATATTGCCTTGCTTTGTACCTCAGCCTTCTCTTTCATCGCTGAGGTACAGTTACTTGTTTCTTTCCATCCTCCACACTTGTTCATTTTTCCTACCCTCAATATTTTTTCGTCTAGATATATTTAGCCTTCTCTCTCATTGCTGAGACTCAATATTGTTCTCTTCTCTGGTAGGATCAACGGTTCAAAAACCAACCCACCATCATAATCTGCTCTCTTCCCACCCAGAACGGTGATCAGTTCCCCATTCGGCTTCCCCAACGACAACTGCCCTCTGTTTGCCTTGAGCACAACTTCTGGCGGGTGGTGCATGTACCCTACTTCCGACTCGATGCCGTCGATATGCGCCGTCGCAACCACCGTCGCTAGGAATGAGTTCCTGTAATAGCTCATTGGCTTCCCGAAGCTCACGCCCCACACGCCTAAAGCCAGGAAAATTGGGAAGACTACTAGGAGGAGCTGCAAATAAGAAATTGCCGCCTCGTTTGTCTGCACATCCACCATCACCCGGGAGCCACGTCCATCCAAGATAAAACTCCGGGAGGTGAGCAGTTTCTCAATGTCTTGAACATAGCTGTAATACCAATCCACCCCCGTTTGGTTGACTGCGATAGTGCTGTTACCTTGTGTCCCGTCCCCGAGAATATCATTAATGATCACCATCGAAGTTGTATCGAGTTGTCCCAAAAACTGAGGTGGTGCCGTCGACCCCAGTTCGGCGGGCGCACAAGTCATTGAGCGCACTACCCCCCCTGTACCAATGTTCGTGGAAGACCCGTTACATGCTGCTAGTGGGACGGGTTCCTTGGCCAGGATTTCTGAATCGACGAGCGTAATAAGTGTCGATGCGAACCTCATCGCCGCATAGAGGGGCAACGAGTCGGCGGGATTGATGATATATAGATACTCCATGCTGTACGACTCTACCGTCCCGTCGTCCTGTTGTATGAATGACCCGACGGTCAAACTGCTATTCGTGTTCCACGCCTGGAGAACCGCATCCGTGAGGTTCTGTACCGTGGATACAACGGTCACCTGGTCCAGGTTTCCCCATAGTCTGTTGATGAAGTCCGTCACATCTGCATTTGAAAAGACTGCGGGTGCATGCGAGATCATCGTCGCCTTGAATGTCGTCTGTAGGAACGTATGCCTCCTCTGAGCCTTTGCTATTGTAAATATTTGCTTCATCAGTGTTGTATCTCCTCCTGTGCGTAATCCCGCCCATGGGTTGTCTGCGCGGATGGGGTTCAAATAATTGTATGAAGTTGTGCTTTCACCCCACCAATACTGCGGCTGCCCCAACGGCCGCTCAAATATCGGCAAGGCGTCCGTGTTATACAGGAAACAATTCCACACCTGGGTCTTGACTGGTGCGTCAGAGTTGGCGGTGGGTATATTCGATGGCTTACAGGGTGCCAGTGGTATGATGGCGTCACTGGCATCTCTCGCCGCCGTTGTGGAGTTGGCGGTGGATACATTCAATGGGGTGACGGGGAACTGCGTCGCAATCACCGCATCTTTCGCCGCCGTTGTGGGGTCCTTCTCAGGGGTAAACATTATCGCATCATCCAACCCCACTGCGAACCCCGTATGATCCAACCATATCCTTGGAGAAACATCATCTGAAGCAAGTGGCCTCAGGGGTGGAATAGGCTGTGGTGTTCCCGCATCGACAATTCCAGGGAGAGTAAAATTGAGCCCTGGAGAATACAGATTCGCCCCAAAAATATCCTGGATGTTAATCTTGTTGAGGTCGTATTCGGGATTGGAGATGAAGGTAATGTACGAGGGGGCTGCGACCAACTGCTTGGCCAATACCTCAGCGCACACCGTCTTTGATTTGATTACATAGCCTGGGGAATCCACTGCCCAGAGAAGTGTGTCATAGAACCCTGCTGCGAGGGTAAGTACTGTGAAAGCCACTACCAATACGGCTTGTCGGTTGAACTTCCGGGAAAGGGAGAACAGGAATTTCTGGATGAGATTTTCAGCGAACATCAGGTATGAGGTATAATCACTTCTCCTAAAAGCTAGGAAAGTGAAAAATTGATGAATGGCCAAGGTCAAAATGATAGTTGCTCCTCGAAAGAGGATGTTCTTGATAGCATTTTGGCGCAATGGAAATCGAGAGACGAGGAAGGGGTTGAGGGACATGGAAGGTGGGCAGTCGTCGTAGTTTCGTACAAAGACCGAGTGAGGGGGGTTGATTAAGCCCAGCAAGTAACGCCTCAAGTAAACAGTAATATACTAACAATGTCCGGCCACAGGTTTTAGCAAGCAAAGTGTCGGATTTGGGTGAATCGCTTGTCTGAGCCCCAGAACGATTATGATGCCATCAGAGCCCCCGCCTTGAACCAGTGTTCAATGTTGTGCAAATGTCACGAATGTTCAATTTTCCATCAATGGTTACGAGTCCTATTTATAGGATTCGTCCTTATATGGACAAACACAGGATGGTGTAGCCGGTAACTCCCGTGATGGCATTATATAATCGTCTGTTTCCACTAAGGAGATATTTCTTAAATAACATGCTCAGGTGGTGGGTTTTTCACCTGAAATAGGTAGTATAATGTCCTTAGTATGTTAATTAAATTATGGGATTGTAATTTAAAAAAAAAATTATGCTATAAGAGATCAACCGTAACAAAGATCAACCGTTGATCTTTCGTTCATGATCATCCTTTAGTATTTACTCATCCCACCATGTCGTCGGCATCACCACCTGAACTCGTCTCCGCGGAACTCAAGCACATCAGGTGCCCCTTCCCTCTCATGAGGGATGTGGGCCCGTCCGCCCGATCAATGGACATAGGGATACACGAAGCTGACCGAGGAAGTGGGAGGCACACGGTGCGTCACGAAAACGAACCACGATGAAAGTCGTGGTTCATTTTACTCAATCCCACCCTCCTCTCTTCCCTGCTACCACCTGCTGATGACCCTCTTGACAGCTCGATGACCGCCGTCGCGATCCCGGCTATCGGCACCTGCGACGACGGATGGTTTCGTGGACCATCTCCATCACGCTCAACTGGCGAAAACGCGAAGGGAATGGTCAACCAGGGGGGGAGTGGCAAACTTTACGCCGCGAAAACGACAACAGGGAACTAGGGAAGTAAAGGAAAACTGTACGTTCCGAAAACGAGCCACGATGAAAGTCGTGGCTCGTTTTTACTCTTTCTCCCACTTCTTGACCCCGCTGACTACCTTTCAATACAGTGCTCATGCCTTAAATGGCAATGACAACGACAAGAACGGCCAAATAACAGCAAGGCGGCCTAAATGACAACCAGGCGGGCCAGATGACGTGTACACCAGGCCAAACGACAACCCACCCGCGGAGGGAACGAGAGGCCCCACATCCCTCACAAACAACAGCTCCAGACCCCAACCCCGACATTTCGGACGACACGGAGGTGCGACAACCCAACGCCGCCATGTCGAACGGCACGAGGCCATGGAGAACCGAGCACCGCCATATCGAATGACATGGAGGTGCGACAAGCCCAATGCCCAATGCCCACCTGTCGAATGACACGAGGGCAAGAGTCGAACACGAACGTGTCGAACGATACGAAGGCGTAGCAAGCGCAAGCCGACAATTCGAACGACACGAAGGCTCAACAGTCCCCCACACAACTCAAACGATACGAAGGAACGGAGGACCCCCCCGCCGACATCGAACCACACAGCGATAGATGGGTATTGGAGCAGAGCCGCCCGGCTCTGCACTGCGTTTTTTAAAATTTTGGCTAGTTCATGTATCTACACACGAACGTAGGGAGGGCTATCCCTCTCGTTGTGAAAAATGTATCTACTTAAGTTATAATCTGTGTATGAGCATTAATGAAGTGCACGTAAGAATTGTTATCCAAGATAACACTCCTAACAATGGTGAGTGGGCCGAAATGAAAATAATTGCTATCTAAGATTATAAGGGGGACTCGTTCATGCCATGCGTAGCACTGGCCAAGTGATCAAATTTGATGATGTGACTTCACATACAACAGTCACTTGGTCCCATATACCATGGAAAAGTGGAAGGTGACAATGGCCCATATTATATGGGGCTAGCGGACTGAGCTGAGGTGTCTTTCCTGCTTCATATAACATGAATGAGCCCAGAACCCCATAATTCTTCATAAGTTATGGGTAAGCTGAGGCCCATCTCCCAATTAAATATATGTTAGTTTGCCATATGATGTGGATGAGCTGAGACCCTAGAGAAAGGGAAATGGCTGGTAATTAATTTTTAGGTCCACATAAAATGTTGTAGTGGCCGGTACAGGGCCGGAAACATGAAATTACACATTTCCCGGCCGCTTTTTTTGGCTTCCGGGTGTAAAAAATGGTCCACACTAAATTGTAAATGGCTGTGGCCAGTGAAAACAACACAGTGGGGTTGACAATTTTTTTTCATAGCTGGTAGGCCTAAATGCAACCATTGACATGATTTCAGCCACCCGTGGAATATTCCGGGGGTATTTTTGGGAATCCGGCTGTGGCTAGCAGTTAGGTAAAGGTCTGTACTAAATGATAAATGGCTGCGGCCGGTGAAAAACCATGTGCGTGGGTCTGGGGAAATATTTTTCGGACCCACAAGCCGGAATCTAGCAATGTGAGCATTTTGAACCACCTGCGGAATATTCCTGGGGTGTTTTTGGTGGTCCGGCCACGGCTAGCAGTTAGGTAACGGTCTGTACTAAATTATAGATGGCTGCGGCCGGTGAAAAACCATGTGTGTGGGTCTGTGCAAATATTTTTAGGACCCATGAGCCAGAATTTAGCAATGTGAGCAATTTGAACCACCCGCAGAATATTCCGGGGCTATTTTTGGGGGTCTGGTTGCGGCTAGCAGTTAGGGAATGGTCTGTACTAAATGGTGAATAGCTACGGCCGGTGAAAAACCATGTATTTGGGTCTGCGGAAATATTCTTCGGACCCATGAGCCGGAATCTAGCAATGTGAGCATTTTGGACCACCCGCAGAATATTCCTGGAGTATTTCTGGTGGTCCGGCCGTGGCTAGCAGGTAGGTAAGGGTATGTACTAAATTATGAAAAGCTGCGGCTGGTGAGAAACCCTGCATTTGGGCCTGCGGAAATATTTTTCGGACCCAAGAGCTGGAATCTAGCAATGTCAGGATTTTGAACCACCTGCGGAATATTCCTGGGGTGTTTTTGGTGGTCCAGCCGCGGCTAGCAGTTAGGGAACGGTCTATACTAATTTATGAACAGCTGCAGCCGGTGAAAAACCATGTATTTGGGTCCTTGGAAATATCCTTTAGCCCCACGACTCGACAAGCTGGAATCTAGCAATGTGAGGAATTTGAACCACCCGCGGGATATTCCTGGGGCATTTTTGGTGGTCCGGCCGCGGCTAGCAGTTAGGTAACAGTCTGTACTAAATTATGAATGGCTGCGGCTGCTGAAAAACCATGTGTTTGGGTCTGCGGAAATATTTTTTCGGACCCACGAGCCAGAATCTAGCAATGTGAGCAATTTGAACCACCCGCGGAATATTCCGGGGGTATTTTTGGGGGTCCGGCTGCGGCTAGCGGTTAGGTAAAGTTCTGTATTAAATTATGAATGACTGTGGCCAGGGGGAAACCATGTATTTGGATCTGTGACAATATTCTTTGGACCCACGAGCCAGAATCTAGCAATGTGAGCAATGTGAGCAATTTGAACCACCCGCGGAATATTCCTGGGGTATTTTTGGGAGTCCGGCTGTAGCTAGCAGTTAGGGAACGGTCTGTAATAAATAATGAGTAGCTGTGGCTGGTGAGAAACTACGCATTTGGGCCTGCGGAAATATTCTTTGGACCCACGAGCCGGAATCTAGCAATGTGAGGATTTTGAACCACCTGCAGAATATTCCTGGGGTAATTTTTTGGGGGTCTGGCTGTGGCTAGCAGTTGGGTCATGGTCTGTACCACACTGAATAGCTGAGCCTGGGGGAAAACCATGTATTTAGGTCTGCGGATATATTCATTGTGCCCACCAGCCAGAATCATATAGCCATTTTGCAATTTGAACCATCTGTGGAATATTTATGAGGAGCCTTTTGGGGTCCACCCGACACTAGCAATTGATTTACACATAATACCTACTGGCTGGCTGCAACAAGTCATCTGCATTTTGAGCCATGTACAAAGTTATGAGGACATTTAGTTCAGTGATGGTGGCTCTCGGTCCTGGCCTTTGATCTGATGCCCAATCCCCCCTGTCTCCTGTGTGAAATTCCCTATATCTTTGATTAGACACAGGTCTCAACTGCCAACCACAAAAAAAACTATGTGGCATTTTACAAAATCCACCTCGTGTTAGCTCAATAGATGGAACAATTCCCTACAGGTTTGTACAATAATATTTAAGGAAGTATGCTCAATTGAATTTGAGATGCTCGGAACCATTAGGTATAAATTTGATGTCTACCTTACCTTTGACAAGTGACTATGCTTCCAACTTGCTTTATCTGTCGGTAGTGATGTTCTCTAGTGAATTCACTTTATAATACCACAAAGTGTCAAGGATACACCATACATGTGAGCAACATTGGAAGGATGACTAGATAATCATGACACTGTACATGGGCTGAGATACATAGTTTGAGGGTGGTTGAAACATCTACAGGCCAGTGTAACACTATATGTGGCCAGGAATAATGAATAGCAAGCTGTGTTAAGGAAGATATCTCAGACTGTCCTGTAATTACTCTGTGGCCAGATATATTTTGCATGACTGAAACATATAAGCAGTATGTTGGCACTATACGAGTCCCAACAGCATTGTATATGGCCTGGAATACATGGTTTTTTACCAGCTGCAACAGGCCAGTGAATCATGCGAGTCATAACATTGTACATGGCCAAAGAATATTTCTGCAGAGCCAAATACATGGTGATCCCCCAGCTGCAGCTTTTCATAATTTAGTACAGACTGTTTATTGAAATTCAGGTAGGATGAGGAAATGGTTACGGGGAACTTCGTGGCAAACGAGTGCCCATCAATATTAGAAATGGAAGGATTAAATACGTAGACAATAAGCATGTGAAATAAGTGCCAAGTGTTCCTGGAGGGTTCATTCTGCCAAGCGAGCAACACTAAGGAATTTCCAACACTGTTACCTAACTGCTAGCCACGGCTGGACCACCAAAAATACCACAGGAATATTCCGTGGGTGGTTCAAAATGCTCCCATTGCTATCTTTATTAGATAATCAGTTAACAGTCAACCGCAGAACCAATATATTTGGGGAGCAGTTAATGAGAACAGTGTGAATTTTTCTACTAACATACATATGGCTAAGCTTCCCCATCCAACCACTGTGAGGAGGATAGGAAAAGATGGGAGTAATAAATCCACTATGGTAATATAATGCCCATTCTCCACGAACACTTTGTGTGTGTGGAGTCACCATTGGGAGAGGGAACTGTGGGCTAGGAGAAAAAGAGGGCGATAGAGATGAAGACATGTTTGAATGGTGTTGCCCTCGATCATTGGTCATAATTGCACCTGGACCTCAATCCTGACTACTCTACATTCCACCATCATTGGGCACTCCTCAACATGAACCTCCCACCTGTACTTCTGCTCCTCATCCTAGTCTCTTCCACATGATTTGCCGACCTCATACGTCCCTATCATCCTCCAACTCTTCCTTCAGGCATTCCACCAGAACTCGCTGCCATTCCACAGAGGAGTTTCATCCTAGTAATGACACTTTCCACCACATCCAGGACTGCCTGACCTTGATGTGTTTCACCTGTGGTATTAACGTCTGTATAGCTAAGGTACCACGTTGTCAGGCTTGAATTATGTTTCGAGTAAATTCCCCATAAATCCTCCATAATAACTCAACACAAAATAAGGGTAATTCAAGAACTGTATAATTGGTGCTACCCCAATGGACAAAAGCAAAGGCTAGACCACACCCATAAGGCCTGGACCACTCATGCACAGCCATGCATAGCCTTGCACAGCCAAACACAGCCTTGCATAGCCTCACATAGCCTCACAACAGCCTTGCACAGCCATGCACAGCCTTGAACCCCAAATTTCCTAATATGTTTCATACCTTGGCATGTGATTTCATACTTTGGCATGTGATTCTCTACTTTGGCATGTGAAATCCAGCCTTAGTAATACTTTACTTGGCACTTACCAATCCAGCTCTAGTTTGGTAATTCAAATGACTAAAAGCTCATAATTTGGTCCCAAAGTCATTACCAATCACCCCAAAAGTATTACCAATCACTTATTTTCATTACCAATCACTCATTTTCATTACCAATCACCCACTTTCATTACCAATCACCCCATTGTTATTACCAATCACCCCATTGTTATTACCAATCACCCCACTTTCATTACCAATCACTCCATTTCTATTACCAATCCTTATTACCAATCATCCCCAATGTGTACCAACCTCCATTTTTACTTAGTAATCGCCAAGCCTCTGTAGAGTGTAAAAGGGGTCCGATTTTCTGACTGCCAGGACAATCAATCCCAGTTATTTAGACATTGAGCACTGAGCCTCACTAAGTACCTGTGTACAGAAGTGTTTCTAATTATCCAGATCAATTGGCAGTTTGAGCACAGCCTCACCAATTTCTGGCTAGTTACATATTAGATACCGACTAGCCCTTGGCTACTATATTCTATTGTGTACTTGATTGAACCCACAGTTATAGACAATTGTTGTTGGTCCCACTTATTAGCAGTTTGAGCCGAGCCTCACTAATATTTGTGCATTCAATTGTACTAGATTGTACCTGGTTTCCCAGTCAGTGAAGAAGATCCTTGTCCCTTGCTGTAACAGTCATACTAGCAATACAAGTAATTTGCACTGTACTTCAGTTTTCAAGTCATCACAGTTTCAAGTCATCACACCATCATTCATCAATCGTCAAGTATTCAGTTACTTTGTACATCATTTACAGTCTTATTTCAGTTCAGTATTATGCTTGTCACATTCATTTGTTTGCAGATAACCATCCTCAACCTTTGATCAACATCTTAGTCACTTAGGCACTGCAAGTCTCTAGGATAGTATTGTTGTTGGCATCATTATTTTACAAACCTGTTTGTTTCGCACAAACACAACTATTCTCGTATAGTGCAGGTTCCTCTTAGATTTAATTATCTATTTGCCCTTGAACCCATATACTTGAATATTAAGGGTATTGATCTGTTACTTATTATTATCGAACGACTGGAATATACCCTGCCCCTATTTTGGACAAGGCCGGTGAAACCCAGGTTAATAACATATCAATTGTTATTTGACGCGACAACATATCTAATCTCTAGGATAAGATGTAACAATATCCATATAAGGATATTGTTACATCTTATCCTAGAGATTAGATACGCGGTACCTGGGTCTTCATCAAACTTTTCCAGTACACCCCCCCAAATAAAATTTGTAATAAATTATGTATGGTGCATGTCTAACACCATGAATAAAAATATATCAGCTGGAATTTCTCCAAGTCACTTTCAGATTACCCCTCAAATTCTTCGTAAATTACCTCAGAGAACCACTGTTTCCTTCGCATCAAGAGTCTCCTGGTCAATGTTCCATAAGTAAAGGGTTTAGTGACCACCGGGAACAGCGAAGGCAGGGCGGTCGCCGGTGGGAGGCTATCCTCATTCAACTTAAAATGTATCCCCTACTTGCAAACAGGTATTTCCTTAAGTCGATGAACCCAAATACAAAGTCAGAATTCCAGAATTCCAAAATTTGCCAGGGAAACACATGTTGCAATGACGACATAGTTTTTTCACAGAATATAGGTAGTCTATTTAATCCTGAATTACTATCCAAATACAGGATAGGACAGGGCAACAGCGAGTATTACTTTAACGCAGGGCATATGCGATGCAAGCATGATGTTGAGCGACATGCATATCAGCCTGGCACATGATGTGGAAAAACCTAGGGTTAGGGCTGTTAAATTGCGAATGTCAATCTCAAAATTCAACAGTGGTGGTCCCGCCTACCGTATACTGCGGCCTGTCTATGAGAGGCTAGTCTATCGATAGGAGTTTAACTGTAAAATTGTGATGTTTTCTGTCATGCCTCCAGCCCATGCAGTTCCCAATGTTTGACGAAACCAAGATGAAACGCTCCCCTCCAGACTTCAACCAGATTACAGATTGTATTCGATCTTGAGCCCGCAGTTATGTAAGTACTTTTTTTTTTGGCTACAGTTCATTGACAGTTCACGATGGTCATGGGAATACGTAGCCCGGATTGTCTGATCCCAGGATTCGATCCAGGGATTCCTTTTTAATTAGTAATAGTTCCTGCTACCTTATCCTCGAGTTGTGACAATTCTGCCTAATTTTCCGTCTCCGACAAAACTGTCAATAAATCATTTCGATGAATGCATCTTATAATGGCATGGAAAAGCAGAGCAACTGAGAAGACCCAAAGCCAAGCCCATTTGAAGTGATCCCCACATAAAAACACCAGCAACAGCTCACCGAATCGAACGCCCTTCCGCCATCATCGTCAAATTTATACCGGGAGCACGCAGTGCTCTTCTTGAATCAGGCGCAAAGAGAGACCCTTCCATGTAAGGAAAAAAAGTAAGGCATCGAATACACCGCCCATTGAGAAAATGATCATCACGGTGAGAGTTGCAATCGGCGTGCGGTAGGACTTGTCAGTATTGATTTCTTTTTTGAAGCCAATCCAGCAGACGATAGTGAGGGGCATGATTAGCACAAGGTATATGATAGGGTATCTACGCTTCAGATCAGGATAACGATTATGATAACGTAAAGGCATCACGTACAATATGGAGGGCCATAACCTATCACCCTTCCTAAGGACAGGCCTCGCTTTAGCAAAATACCATGCCGTCCCTGGCTTGATCCACCCAAGGTACAATTGGGTGATGGGGGTATATAACACCAGGGAGACGAGAACTGCCAACCAAAACCAAATGTACTCCCCTGTGATCCGTAGTCCAATGAAATCCTTCCCCAGCCAACACCAGTACTAAAAAGAGAGGGAGCTTTGTTGATTAAGTAAAGGACTTCAAACATACAGGTATTGGAGCAGCATAATATTTTTCGGGTGGATGAGTATTGACACCGAATCTGATCCCGACAATAAGAACCACGAAAATAAACATGATGATCGCAGAGGTCGTTCTGCTCCGGTTGTCCAACTTTTGCCACCATATCATCAGAAAGGTTTGTATCGCGATGGTCTACTGAAAGAGTGAAAAGATGGTTGAACAGGAAAGTGGCACCCCGAAACTTACCAGTGTAGCCAGCGCAGCGTAAGCATCACCAAGGTGGTGCAAAAGTCCTGGACGATTGATATTAGCCCAGAGTATATACGGTGATGGCGACGGAACAACCATCTTACAAATATGAGGATAAGGATCAACAGAGATGCCAGCGCGGATGCAACACCTGCCAGTGTGTCAAAGGCAAGTCCAACGGTTTCTCCACGCGAATGAGAGATCCTCATTGCTGGATCCCTGACAAAGATGGTCCTAGAGGGGGATGCAGCCGACGTCATTCTATCTGGCTCTCGCGACGTGATAGTCATGCTCGATGAATGGGAAGGTTATGGCTTTCAACCCTTCCAGTTACAGTATTAATGAATAACTGTACCCCTGAGAGACAAGGAATTTTCCACATTTCTGTCAAGGCGGTATTCCACGAGACAAGGGCTAACTGCTGGACATGCTAGGCACAACTTGATCATGTTGGCAACTTGGCATGTTAAAGTTCCAAGAAGCGCCCAGTCGGAACAGCCTAGAAACACCAATAGTCCATGGAGTAATCGAGTGGACAAGTGGCATAGAATGCGTATCCAATTGACTGAGCCAGATCGATGAAATTTTAGTGGCAAGTCACGTTCAAGTTCGTTGGAATTATGTAATTCTCATGATCGACTAAAAAAGCCAAACACGGCGCAAACTCTCCTCCGCCGCGGCCCTCCACTGTTACACTCTCAGGTTTGTGTTTCCTCCAGTCTTTTCTCGTTCACAACTAACACACATGGGACCCATAGCTGACAAGATCATCTGCCAGGTTTATGGCAGAGCTGGTCTTCATCCCTACTAGGGCCGAAGTTTGTTGACACAAATCTGTTTTGAATTCGTCATTTTCAACTCAAAGACAGTCAGCTCTCATGTCGCAAGACTCACAACGGACCATCCGATTTTCTCCATCCGACTAACGTGAGACACTAACAACCTCAGGCTTATGGAAACGAGGATAGCGCAAATTAGAGAACTGCGCCCTGCGATTGCGTTTCCCTGACTATGCTACCCATGGTTCAGAACGTGCATACCGCATTGTTTTCTTCTATTCATTTCGATCTTGAATAGTGAACCATCTAGCACTCAGGTCGTGGAATAAATTGTTAAAGTATAATTATAAACAATCTCGTTCTCTGAGCCTTCGGTATGGTTTTTGGTTTTCACTCCGAGTCGTTACGATCGCAGTCACAGAATGATTATGCTCTTCAGAGAAGGGCAACGACCTAGATCATGACGTTCTTCCATAAGGTGCCAATAAATTTCGGTCCTTCATTATATGCAGCTGAATTTCGAATCACCCGTAGTTAGGGATTATCAGGGGTTTTGAAACCCCCAGGGGTCATGGGTAGGGTAAGTGGGGGTAAGGGTCAGGGTAGGGATTTCCATACCCTTGAAAAACCCTTACCCCTGGCAGGGGTCAAGGGTATTGA
>Ga0307513_10007646_pt1 | contig 13967 bp, 15 predicted proteins | sample 15_EM_MG_FD_202174 | JGI IMG/M metagenome (GOLD analysis project Ga0307513, IMG submission 202174) | Populus trichocarpa ectomycorrhiza microbial communities from riparian zone in the Pacific Northwest, United States - 15_EM | ecosystem: Host-associated > Plants > Roots > Unclassified | place... | reverse complement strand
TGATAGTTCTATCAAGCACGACAATCCACCCACCTTACTATCTGAAGAGATAGTACCTCTAGTAAAACGACTCAAGACAAGCAAGCCAGTTCCGTACTATCTGAAGAGATAGTATCCCCCTACGCCTTATTATAAAAAGGAAGACTTGCTCACTACAGGAAGTCACTATCGTTGCCTGTTGCACAACTACCTAACAATAGGATTGTTACACTTGCGGCATGAAAATTGGGGATAGGGTGGGGGTGTCACAAATTGTGACTAAGCAAGGCAGATTTCACATGACTCATACTTATGAGTCATAAGGTATGTTGGATTTCACACTATGACGTCACTTGACTCATAGTTCTCACATGACTACGCATTCGCAAGTCATCGTTATATTATGATTGGTTAATTGTTTCATGACTCACGATTGTGACGTCATACGATGTAATGACTTTCGCACATGACTCACGTTATGCGTCATGGGTTGTATGAATGGGACTCATTTGAGCAAATGACTTGGTTTGTGAGTTATGATTGGTTAAACGGCATGTCGCGCAGTGACTCATACGAGTCATCTGATGGATTTAGCGCTATGACTCACTATGAGTCATAGAGGTTTATGTCAGCACGAGGTGATGAGTCACCAGGGTTAGCGTTGTGGGAAGATGCCTATATAAGGGGCTTGGGATCGCCCAAGGAGATAGGATCTTCACGCAACCATCTAAGTACTTTTCTATACTCAAGATATTGCAATACCATTTGTCTTTGCTTTCTTTATAAAACACTTCTCCGCTACAAGAGCCTACGCTCTAAGAACCCGGAGACTATTGTGATAGTCTCGATGGGCCGACAGAACATCGGACTATTGTGATAGTTCGACCAAGTCACGACAATCCACTCCTCTTACTATCTAACGAGATAGTATCCTCCGACAGATCATTTAAAGACAAGCAAGATAGTTCCGTACTATCTGAGGAAATAGTACTTCCCTATGCTCTATTGTAGAACAGGGAGACTTTCTTACTTAGGATACAACAATCGTTGCCTGTTGCGTACCTAATTAACAATAGGATTGTTACAGGGGGTGCCATCCTGGGTGTGTGTCGGCCGGTTTGCCTTTTCCCTTGCCACGACGACGCGAGCCAAAGGGAGGTACAGAGGGATCCATGTGGTATTCGTGTAACCTGACAGGTCATGTTATGTGGAAATCTCAAGATAGTGTATGTGGTGCTTCTGAAAGTGCAAATTGCACTTGGAGGGACAATAGAGGGGTTCAATCTTTTTTTATTTATAACTAAACTAGCTAATGGAGCGACTACCTATCTGGGCTTGCACAACCATACAGTAGTACGTTCCAAGGAGTACGCCAGTCCCAACCCCGCCTAGCCCGCAGTATATCTGGAAAAGTACCACCCGCGCGATTTGTAGACCGAAGTCCGAGTATCCGGCCAGCACATGGGAATCACAAAATAAACTACCCAACTAGGGTACGAACAAAGTAAACCCACCTCCCATAGCCATCCATCAAACACTACCGTAAGCAAGGCCATAGCCACAACCAAGCCCACATTCCAGCAAACCGGTCACGCAAACACGACAAAAGAAATCCAAGACAATCTTAATAGCGCCCCCCACGCCCTCTCCGATGCTGACCACGGCCGACAGTAACGAAACCAGGATCACGAGCATGAGGATCGCATCCTTCCCCCCAGCAGCCGCAGCCACCGGAGAACCGTAACGAACAGCAAGAACTGGAGGAGGCAACGAGGAAATAACCTTAACCATGACGATCAACTTGACCGAAGGAAGATGGACCGTGACCACTAACCGACCCATGGGAAGGAAACTACCGACCTTTCGACCAAACAGAACGGAGGAAACCGCCAGCACTCAACCAAAGGGGGAAGAAGCAGATGCGTTAACCACCAAAGGAAGGAAGAAGTAGAGGGCAAGCCGACCGAAGGAAGAAGAAAGCAGAGGGGAAAGATGAGGAACCTCGAGATTCCAAACCATCGTAATCGAAAGGAAAGAATTAAAATCAAGCAGAGCCCAACAGAGTACTTGAAGTTAAAGACTTGAAACTATCGCGAGAGGGGGCGATAAGGAATCAAGGACGCTAACTCGTTGAAAACCAGAATGTGACGGATCACAAGAAGGTTACGTGGCCAATTTTCAAAAAGTGAGGAAAATAGAGGGCAGGAAGCATGCCAGAAAAGGTGCCAACTTTTACCATACTAGTACAAGTACAAGTATTTCTTGAGTGCGTAGGACCTGGGCCACTTGAGTAAAGGCTTATGGAAATACCCGGCTTTGTCCTTGCTCCCCAAATAAAGCAACTATTCCCAGGAAACAGGTTGTTCTTAGCTAGAAGGCAATATTTAGGCCGCCTGGGATAAATGCATTGAATTAAAGGTTGTCCCAAGACTTCACCCCTACCCAGAGTACCGGACCGGACATTTTGAGGGGAAAACAAAAAATAATCGAGGAATCTTTCGCCTTTCCTCAACCACCCCCTGCGCCCGGGTACCCCCGCGTGCGGGACAAGGACTCCTCGCTGGGGATGAGTATGGACCCAGCACCTTGGAACCCACCCATATGATAGGCAACGTCAACCAATATTCCAACCTACAACAACAGCACTTACTGATGGAATTTTAAAATTCCTTCCGTAAAGCTTCCCGAACTAGCTATTGGAAAATACACATAAGACTCAGGGTTGATTCGGCAAGCAAGGTGGCGGAACCATATCTTCCATAGAATCTAGATCTCGTGACTGGAAGCCTAAAACCGCATTTATTAGCGAGAACCGTCAGTAGCAACTCGAGTAGTACGATGCGATGCTTTCAGGTGATATTTGTGTCCTGTTTGTGGGAATCAAAGTGGATTCTGGGAGCAGGGGCCGTGAGTTTGAGTGCGCGCTCGGATCCGGTACGCCCGGGTCTTTTGCCAGATGTTTTGCAGATTCCTGTTGTCGGACACAGCTAGCGTTGTTGACTGGTGACTTCAATGTATTTAGTTCGCTCTAAATTTACTCGGTCGATTCGCTGGCCCCGAACATCCTTGGATATCACGACATCGCCCAAGATTAGTTTAGTTTAGCAAGTTAATAGAATTGCGAAAGCCAGTTAATGAGATCCAACACAGCCAAATAACTCATGTCATACTACTTGCATGTCAGGAAAGCACTAATCCTTCTTAAGACCCTTTGTCTCTGAATCCCGAGAGTGGCGACTAGCGGCGCTAGCGAATCAACCGAGTAAATGCGGTACGGTACTTGGTCGCGAACTATCCTCGCATATGCGCAGCCTAACGACATTGTAATCCTGAGACAAGCCAACCCCAAACCCGCCTCAAAGTCAACCTCCAAACAAAAAAGAGAAAAAAAAGAAAAAAAAAGAAAATCACTATGATACCATGGGTAAACAAATCTCACTAATTGTTTTTTATCCTCATACGAGATAACCAGAAAAATCATTCAACCACGCAACAAATTCATCCCACCTTTCTAAAAACACTTCTCGCCGATTTCATCCTCAGGTCTCAACTTGGTGACGAGAGTTTGTGCTATGGCACAAGCCTCCAAATCGATGTTCCCGGCATGGCAATAGAGCCCGAGCAATACACACATATAAAATGACTTTGTAAGAAAAAAGAAACTATCTGCAAGCCCAATTCATATCAAATATCTCCCATTTCTCATCCCTGTGAGTTCTCACTTCGCTGAAGAGCCAGAATATTTGCTTCCTCAATAGCGGAAGCCTGTCCTCAGCAATTGAGCTGTGCCCGGTTGTGCCATCAACCAATCTCACTACACTCTGGCATCTCGTTGTGTTGTGCCGGGCACATTAGCATGGTACAAGGCACTTCAAGTGCCAACAATGCGAGGCACAGCACTAGCACACTATGCTCGAGTACAAGTATAATACTTCTTTCCCGCTGCGAGTAGTCTTGTCTCGATACCGCAATACAAGCAGAACGCCATAGGCTAACGTTGCATAACTAGGACTAAGCCTTTCAGGGCTCTACTCTTGACACAGATGCAAGCTTCGCATAACGGCTCCTTATCTCAATGCACATGTTCCCGGCATGTAGAACCTGAACACAGGGATCAAAACTTTGTATGGCAAATTGTCTGTGCGTATCTGGGCGCCAATACTAAATTCGGATCCAAATGTTCAGGTTCTTCATGCCGGGAACGAGTACGTGAAAGGGTGTCTGCTGTCTCTTCTAGGCTGATACGGTACTGGTAGCCCTGTTCGTCCCCCCCTCTGCTGTGGCAGCCGTTGAGGGCTGTGGCCACCGATCATCTACTCGAGTGCTTGTATGATACTCTAAAAACTCGAATAAACGGACCATGTGCTAGGACGTTGGACTTGCCTCTCCTAGTGGGGTCTGTTTTTTTACTTTTTTTTTGTCGAGGGGGACGTGTTTTTTGGTGTAATTTTCCCCCCTTTTCCAGAGGAAATTTCGGACTACATAGCACATGGTCCGTTTATTCGAGTTTTTACGGTATTCGGGGGCGGAATTTAGTGATGGGATTGATAGGGGTTCGAGGTGTCACAGCTTTTTACAGGTACCCTCCTTAACATTATACCTACCAAATGTAATCATTCCTTCCCTGTCATGAGCACGGTCTCAAACCCCTGTCTATACCATTACTCGTACTAACCTCCATCCCTGGCACAATTCCGAACCCTTTCCCCTCATAAGCTATCGCGAGGAAGGATTTGCTCCTTTCCTCACCTCATTTTCCCTCCCTCCCTAATAAAGTCAGTGATCGTGTAATCTTAGAAGCCGCCCCTTCGAGAATAGAGCCTCACCTGTCGCACATGCAACTACTCCGGTCACTCACCGACCCATCAACTCCTACTGCCGCAACAAACTTCACTTGCTCACTTTTTCTCACCACTGATACTCATTACCAATAATAACCTCCACCAATCAATGTCCCGCAATATCTAGAAGCACAACGAGGGCGGTGCAGCCAGGAGGGTTCGTGAAACATGTCTCGCCTTACTAAACCACCTCGCCAAAAATGTCAGCCCTGCCTGCCCATTCACTCGCTCAACCTCATTTACTCGCTCACCCCTCACTCATTCCTCATTCACCTCTCACTCTTTATTCACTCGCTCACTCCTCATTTACTCCCTCACTCGCTCTCTTCATTCACTCAGGCTCATTCATCTCATTCATCTCATTCACTCGCAAACTCATTCTTCTTATTCACTCGCAGCTTCATACATCGCATACACTCACAAATTCATACATCTCATTCACTTGCAACTTCATACAGTACATTCACTGGCAAATTCATTCGTCTTGTTCACTCACGGCTTTATGCACTGGCATTACATTCACTTGCAAATTCATTCGTCTCATTCACTCGCAGCTTCATCACTACATTCACTTGCAAATTCATTAGTCGGCTTTATACATTACAGTTGCACCTCGGTATAATGGAACTCTTCATACGGGAAACCTCGCTGTTAAGAAACGAACATCTGGGAATTTGTACCCTGCTCCCATACAAATTATCCTCGCTATAAGGAATTTCTTCCAAACCTTGCTATAACGAAGAAAAAACCCTGAATTCTCGGCCTTCGTTATAGTGAGGTGCGACTATACATTCACTCGCAAATTCATTCATCATCCACTCGCGGCTTTATACATTACACTCACTTGCAAATTCATATCTCAATGACTCACGGCTTTATACCTTACATTCACTTGCAAATTCATACATATCATTCACTCACGGCTTTATACATTACAATCACTGGCAAATTCATACATCTCATTCACTCACCCACCAGTTCACTTCCTTCGTTCGCTCGCCCATTCACCTTATTCGCTCGCTTCTCTGTTCACTTCATTTGCTCTCACGTTTGGACCCTCGTTTGTTGACAACGCAACCCCACAGCAGGCGCCCCACCACAGGACCCTATTATGGCGCCATCGCAATTAAACATATCTCAGATCATGAACACTTCTCACGGCTACAAGTAGCTGTACTCGATTAGACATACTAGTACCGAAAATACTCGGTAAAATAGTTGCACAGTGCAAAAGTTTCCGGAAATGTGGACTTTGGCTTGACCCTAACTTAGGTGTGGTCGTCTTATAACAAGTGCCAGGCCTAGTTTAAAAAAAAGCATTTCCGGAATTTTTTGCGATGCAAAAATACGGTATCATACTGTACCTTGTTTACTCGCTAGATCTGCCATCCGCGGTCGGGACCCTCCCCTTCGCAATCCGAGATAAACACCGCTGGAAGAAATATTTTCTGACCACAAATATAGGCTATCTAAGCTGAGCCCGTTGGATCCCACTAACTAGTATTCGTAGTTTTGTTAACCTACTCGGCTAAGCCTACTGTAGTTTCGACAGTGATTTCCATTGAGATCCCCGATGGTGGATCTAGCGAGTAAATACGGCACGGCAAGGCGGAACAAATGAATTCCCCTCCCTGGGGAGAAAGGGAAAACCAGTCGACCAAGACATCGCCATGACTGTAACAAAACGACACACACGAGGATAAATGATTACAAGAGGCTTGCAAGCTAAACGACTAACCATTCAAGCATGCCCTGCATAAGTCATTCCCACAACGGTGGCTAAGGTTAAGCTGGCTCTTCACGGAATCGCTTTCAGCTTTAGAGCACCCACCCAGGTTACCGGCACCAACCACTAGGCCACATCACACACCTAGAGAGAACTAGAGAGGAGACACTCAGGAGAAACCGCAACGGTTAGCAAGCCCCCCTCGACAGTCCTTGTGAGAAAGTGCTCGGGGGGGGTATTGAAGACTGGGAACTAGAGGATAACGGTGCAAAGATTATTTCACCCGTCGATCACACTATCTAGAAAGAAACTCAATGTCACAGAAGTCAAAAATCTAGACCAGTTACTGTGAAACTGTGCCCAATTGAACAAGGGGGAAGTTTTAGAGGGAGTTTTCGCTATCACCGCAAACCCATAAAATTAGGCTCTCTCTGACCCTGGTTTACACCTTCTGCTTGCTGCTATCATGCTGCTCTTGGAGTATCATACTTGACAGACACTACCGCCAGTGGTTGTCCCTAAGAGACCTTGGTTTTCCAATTTTAAATATTGCTTGGTCGTTTTAGTATCATGGAAAACCCGGTCTATCAGTTTTTCTAATATTTTATCACCGCTCCCTAGTAATCCAAGTAAACTACTACGGTACCTTATGGGGTGTTTAAATGGGCCTAACACGCAAACTGCAGTTTCAAAACAGCAGTTTAAGTGGTCTCCTAACTTCTACTTTGAGTGGTATGTGTTGCCAAACACATAAGTTACATCTTGTGAAAGATTGGGTGAAAAAAGAGAAAATTAGTAATCAATGGAGACCCAATACCGTAAAAACTCAAATAATCGGTCGGTGTGCTATGCAGTCGAGAATTACCCACTTTAGAAAAGGGGTGAAGAACGCAGCAAAAACAGAGCTGCTCGGCCCCCTTGAGAAACACAAAAAATCAAAAAAATACGAGACCTTACCAGAGGAGGCAACTCTAACGACATAGCACACCGACCGATTATTTGAGTTTTTACGGTATGGTGGCAGTGAGCAAAACTTGTATTAGAAATGGGATTTTTTTAACTCAATGTTAACCTAAGTTACCAAATATCGATCCCAAACTGCACTTTCTAAACTGTGGAAAGCCACTCCCCGGAAGCAGGGGGCATCCAAACCCACAACCCACTCAAATCTCGCCTTGATCAGGGCGTGCCCAAGGGTCTCTCTGGACAAAACACCGTTCTCTGGGTGGTTGGAAAGGCTTTGGAGCCAAATAGAGGAAACTAACTAATCTTTCTCACTCGGTATAGTCCTCCATGCGCTGCAATGGAAAATTCATATAGCCGTATATCACCAGCATAGAAAAACGCGTGCCACCCGGCGGCCGGGGTTAAAGAAATAAAGCTACCAGCTCTTACGCCAAGCAGCGTACCAACTATTGACACTCCAGTAGTTCATCACTGCTCCCCAGACCTCCCTTCGGAATATGGCGATTTCCAAGATCATGGATAATCACTCGCAGGTTAGCCTGGGCCCCTTGTGGTAACGGAACAGCTGAGATGGAGGGGTAGTAATAATAAGCGGTTAAGATTATTAACTGAAGCTGTGTCCATACGAATAACGAGAAAGATGTAGCCCAGATATATAGTGAGGTGGTTCAGACCTGCCATCATCACAGGGATCCCTCAACACCCTAAACAACGAATTAAAAAAAACAAAAGACTTCAATGAAATGCTAAGGCTCACTTGCCTTCCAGGGAATCCTCTGAGGGCAGAGAATCGCCCTGATGGAATTCTTGCCCAGATACCAGACCTTAATCCAATTCAATATATTTGGTTGCTGCTTAAGGATACGACTCGTAAGCATTGTCCTAACTTCTACTCATGAAGGGTCCTGTTAATGAGGCCAAAAACGCGACAGAGGAGGCCACTAACTTACCTGCTGGGAACTTCTTGGCCCATAAGTTTTAGATTTTCTGGAAATGTCTCTGGTGAATAGGATAGCTATTAAGGCTTGTAGATACCATGTCAAATATTAATTTTTATTATATATTAAGTTTTTTTTGTGCCACAGTGGGGGGCTGGTTGGGAGCGCTGTTGCTACGGCCGTCTCTGAAACCGGCGGTTAGCAATTGCAATTATGGACGCCATGAGATGCGTATGCGCATGGCGGAACTTCTTTTCTCCTCCCATTTGTAACTATAGCCTCGATTCCGGTTCCTTTCTTGCAATAGCAGTCACCAAGTATCACTCGCTTCAATGCTAATAGGAATTGTTGGAAGCACTATGATACCTCAGTTATTTGGTACGAATAAGTTCGGCCAGTTTTCAGGCAACTTGGGACATGCAGATCTAGGAAATGGCAGTGGTCGTATTGATGTATATTCATGCTGCGCACTACTATAAGTACGACAGTCTCAAGCGCATCTGTAGGCAAGCAAGTAGGAATAGCAATCATCTCCCTCTTCCTCCTTCATTGATCAGTCCCATTAATTTACGCTTCGACTCCGGCCGCTTCTGTGTGACCTCCGACAGGAATGCCAGAAACTCATGGTGATGACAAGGCTGGTGTAATGGCGCAGCCTACGAAGGCCTGGCAATCCCGATGGCCTCGATTACTACACTGGTGTGTAAATTCAAATAGGTACTGCAGCTATGCTCCACCGCCGCTTTTGCGTTCGCTATGACAAAAGGTCTAGCTCCTGCTCCTCCTCCCTCGTAATCAAATGTGGGGTTCGAATTGGGGACGGTAGGAGGATGCTAGGAAATGAGACGAGTTTCTGTTCTTCCGTATCAGAAAGCAAAAAAAAAAAGAACGAGAAGCCATGGCGGACCCGGAACACTGTGTACTAAACCAAGCCCCAGAATAAACTGAAAAGTCATGCACAGTTGCTCTAATACGGACTTGAATGGGGAGGCTCCGATCGAACTGCTATCGCTTTGCTTCCAATCCTTACCATTCTGCTTTCTTATCGCAGCCCATATCTTATCTTTGAGTGCTACCATTCGGAAAATGGTGAAGCTGACAGCTCCCTGTGGACCGATAGGCAGGTTGAAGGAACATCTCTGAACCGGCACCTTTCGCCCAACAGAGCACAAACCCGACATGGTTTACGAGATCAGCACGGTCCGACATGCCTGGGCTTGCCCAAACTGATATCGGCAATTTCACAAAGTATAGTGGCAAGTGTAGGATATGGTCCGGGCGCTTTATTTTGTACCGCGTGGTTTGTTTCCTGACTGGGCTTATGGCGTTATATGATACGATGTCCCGCAGGAAGTCTGTTAGCACGGACATCTTCTCCAAGCGGAATACATATATTCCTACAGTAGGTCACCCCGTACTTCGAACGTGAGAATCCGCAGCCTGACTGTAGATAATCGTACATGAGAGCTAGTCGAGGGCGTTGGTCAAGAGCTCTGGGGTTTGACTATCACACCAAGCTATCTGTCACAATACACGTGAACTCTGGCAGAAATGTGGGGAGCTCCTTTACGCCATGGGTCATGTTGCTGGCTGGTTAGAGCAGCAACAGGGGTCGGGCGCTACGAAAGGAAAAAGGTTCGTGTACTTACATTCCTGTCGGGCGTCGTTCATTTCTATATAGTATCTTCCAAAGCCCAGAATGCCGGGACACAGGAGGGGGCAGCCACCAACTCGAGCTCACGGGATGTCATTCTATTGGCTAGCTCTCACCCGACGGCAGGGGGGTGGCGGGATTAAGTGCCTTGTTACTCGACGAATCATGAATCGTGACGAGTCATGCATGATACGCCGAGCGCATCAAATACCATAAAAACTGTAATAGCTAGGGATTGTGCTATGTCGTTGGACCCGCTTCCTCTGGTAAGGTCTGGTGTATTTTTGCTTTTGTATGTCTCTGAGAGGTTGAGCAGCTCTTTCATGCAGTGCGTCCCCCGGGTTTTCTAAGGTAGGGTAGTTTGAACTAAATTGTACAACACTCGAATATTACCGTTTTTACGGTGCCATACACTATTAACTGGAGCTATTGAAAGTCTCGCTAGGGCGCTGGAGTTGCCTCTCCCAGTAAGATTTGTTGTATGATATTTTTTCTTTCTCTTTTTTTTATTGACTGAGGGCTGAAAGAGAACATTTTCTCAGCGCTTTCTTCCCTTAATCCCAAGGGGGAAATCCTAGACTTCCTAGAGTCATGCTCGGTTCCTATGCCAAGACCCGTAGCGAAAACTGGGTAACGCCAGGCAAGGACTTTATTTCAACGTTCCCCAACACCCCTGCTGGACCCCAAACCCTACGATCCTTTAACCACCCAACCCCTGCTCAACGGCAGTAGGAAAATCCGGAACAGACACCGAATCCGACAACAAATCCAGCGAATCCAAAGACAAGTCCAAAGATGCCTCCTCCTCCTCCTCATCTATTCCCACTGCGAAAGGCAATAGCAAATCCGACGATCTCAAGCCCGCAAACTCCATAAACGTCCGTCACGTCCTCTGCGAGGAAGACTTGCTGGTATCTGCTCAAGGAGTTTGGGGATACTGCGTATGCTCTTACGGTGTCTACCGTTGATAGGCCGATTTATACAAATCCGGCAGTGAATACTACCGTATTCAGGTGTAGAAGGCGCACTATGCTTGCTGACTCCCTGGTCCCTGATTGGGTATCGTTGTGAATTTTTCTCAATGGTTTTCAGAATGATTGAGGACTGACAGGAGGTTACCAACGAACATGGTAGGTATGATATAATGGTTGAAGGTCGCAAATGATCAAAGGAGGATGTGGAGACGTGGATTCCTCCCATCTTCGTTGGGCATCTAGGGAATTAGGATATCAATATTTTCCGGCTGCTGATAAAACGCCTTTGAGACGAGCCATTGCACCCCCAAGGGTGGTAGCCCACATGAGGCGCCGTTATCTTTGCGCTGGTGTAACCACAATTGCCCTCTAAAGTGTTTTTTACATTCCTTGGCATTCGCGCTCCGCCCTATGATGCCATGGTTCTTGGCACGATTTTGGGATTTTCTACTATGTAGATAGAAACAGGGGACAAAAGAGCCTAGCATCCGGGATTCCAACACGGGCACCACAATATCACTGGCAGGAAGCTTGTTTGCCGCATAGCAGACGGGATGCGAAACTCCCACCGCTCTGGGCTGCGCACGCCGATGTGGCTCTCTTGCTTGATAAGCCACAACAGAAACACTTTGTAAAAGCATAAGCATGCGCCTTATTGAAGCCTCATATTGAAATATTTTGCCCAATTTGAGGCACGGGTATCTCTGGCAGATGGCTGTACATCAGTGGAACCCCCACATGCTGTTTGCCCGCTTCGTTGGATTGCTACATGTCGAGGATGATTCACAATATCACTCGAAGTCCAAAGAACCAGTAATCAGTGAGCGGTTTCTGAAATTGAAGGAAGCCCCCAACCTGGGCCGGGGTTTCATTAAAAAATAAATATAAAAAAACATATTCGATTTTTAGAAAACAGAAGTAATTCTGATAATGTAGACAACACGGCCGGTAACTCCCAGACAATATCCCCCTGTTCATCGCTCAAGTCCGCGCCGACGGCACCACTCCCCCTCATCTCTCCATCTACGTTTACCCACTATTAGCTAAAGAACATTGTCCTTGGTCGCGCCAAATAGTGGGAGTTTTCTCACGACGGTAGCATAGGGCTGGACATACCGAGCACTAGGTTATTCATCCTAGGGGTTCCGAACCAATACTAGGTCTGTGTCGAGGGAAGTTCGTTGGGAGTCTGAGCTGTTGCAGCCGTCGCAGACGGGTTTGATGCTAACTGTATGGTGGGCCTTGCCAAAGGCTCATGTGTAGTTTCCACGGGCGGGTGGATGTTTTCGAGCTCCTCTGAGCTACGGGCAGGTCTGAGGCAGCAGAAGAAGTTGAGCCCTGCGCAAACAAACAGACCAAATGTGACGCCCATTTGGAGGTTAAATCGGATGAGGTCGGCTAGCCCGAAAGACTTTGGGATCCTTTGCAGAGAGGGTGGAATCACTCCAGAAAAAGAGAGAAAAAGAGAAACCCCTCGGAAGCGCCTCTGGCAATTGATAGAGAGCGTGAGCAAGTAGCGGGGGGTCCCAATTTATACGACAGGTAATAGATCAAGGCTCAGCCATAGTCGTGTCTCCGCACCCCCCAACAGAGACAACAGACCTGCGTAAGAGGCTCTCGACCCTCACGTACCATGGGGGGTGATGATGCCGATGGATGGATACGGTACTGTAGGAAAAGTGATCGTCCGGTGGAAAAAGAAGAAAAAACAGAAAAGAATTCGAACGGTGGCAGATGGATGGATCTATCATCTATCAAGGGAAAAATAATCGTGGAGCAGAAAAAGAACATGCGCGGTCGTTGTGGACGCTTGGAGACAACCACGGTCCACGTGAACTATGTGGCGTCACAGAGTGGCAGATGGATGGATCTATCATAGGAAAAACAATTGTGGAGCGGAAAAAGGAAAATAAACGAAGAGGATCTGAACTGTGACAGGCAGGTGGAGGAAAAATACTCGTGGAGCAGAAAAAGGAAAAAAAACGGAAGGGATGAAGGGTGGCAGGTGGATGGATGGACACATCATAGGGAAAACAATCGTGGAGCAGGAAAAGAAAAAGAAAAAAAAGGCAATGGATCTGAACGGTGACTGGATGGATCTATTCAGGAAAATACTCTTGGAGCAGAGGGGGGGGAAAAAAAAGGAAAACGATTCAAGGAAGGAAGGTGGCAGGTGGATGGGCTGTAGGAAAAATAACCATGGTACGGAAAAAGCAAAGGATTTAAAGGAATGAGGCCAATGATGGCAGATAGATGGAGCTTATAGGAAAAATACACAAGAGCAGAAAAAGAAAAAGCCTTCCCAGGAACCGTGGAAGCAGGAGGGGGGGGATGGAAAATTCGTCAGGGTGCGCCCTCCCATAGAGGCAGGGATCTAGTACAGGTGTCTCCTCGGGTATGTACTACCCGTAGGGACTCGGTAGATCCACTATCGGGGAACTCAATAGCACCAGTTCACCAAACCACAACAGGCTTAGAAGAGTAGGTTAACAAATAACGAATACCAGTTAATGAGGTACAACAAGCTCAGCCTCTCCACGCTATACCTTGTCTGGGAAACACTATTCCTTCTCGGGGCCCAATTCCCGATAGTGGATCTACCGAGTTTTTACGGTACTGTACCGTAGAATCTGGTCTTATCCCTTCCGCCGCTGAGACATGCTGCACTAAGCAGGGATAGTCACTAGTGCAGCAATTCGCCACGCACAGACCGCGCTTCCCCGTGGCCTATGAAGGGCGTACATCTGAATAGTATCAACGATGTGTAAACCTAAACGATCTATCAATCAATGAGCAATCCAAAGAACAAACAAAACAAACGGGTGAAGAGGTTAAATTCGAAGCCTTCACAAATCCCACAACCAAAGCGCACTCCAGCCGAGCTAATAG
>Ga0307513_10007645_pt1 | contig 13968 bp, 11 predicted proteins | sample 15_EM_MG_FD_202174 | JGI IMG/M metagenome (GOLD analysis project Ga0307513, IMG submission 202174) | Populus trichocarpa ectomycorrhiza microbial communities from riparian zone in the Pacific Northwest, United States - 15_EM | ecosystem: Host-associated > Plants > Roots > Unclassified | place... | reverse complement strand
GACAGCAGATCGAGGCGATTCGAGATCACACCTCGCCGAAAATTTCGGTCCCCGTCGTCGCCGTTGGGGAAGCCGTCGACGAGCGTGCCCGATGGATTGCGCAGGCGGGCCGCACCGCTGTACTTGATCGTGTTGTCGAACCGAACGTCGACATCCGGCACGCCCACGTCGATCGGAAACGCATGGGACGCGCCAGTCGCGGTGCACAGGGCTGCGGCGAAAGCCAGCGGCATCATGGTGCGACACTCGATCGCGTCTGAGCGCACGCAAGGACCGGGGAGTCCGTGACTGTGTGCCGCAGCCGAGCGCGACGCCCTTCTTGTCGATTTCATGTCTCTTGTCTCCGTTGTGTTTGTTGATGACGGCCGCACGCATCCCAGCGGCCGCGCGGGCGATCACCCACAGGTCGCGAAGACGTCTATCAGTGCCCCGCCACTCGGGGCGGTTTGACTACTTGTCGCTCGGTGGATGCAATCCGCTCGCCTGCTCCGCCTCACGGCGGTCCTGCATGACCCTTCGAACCTGGACCGAACCGGCGTCGTTGACCAACATCACTGGGCGCATGCTCATCAGATCCGATCCGCCGAGCATCTGCTGCTGAGCCTCCAGAATGGGTCGATCCTGGTGCTCGAAAGCGTAGCCGTAGCCTTTCCGGAAGAATTCATTGACGACGCTGTCGTTGATGTCGAAATTTCGCGAGCCTGCCCAGAAGTAGTGGGACGTGGTCGACGTTTCCGGGGTCACGAAGTTGGGGTTGTAGGTGTCCATCCCCTGCTCGCGCGCGCTCCCGCGTCGGGCGATGCCGTAATAGGTGATCATGCAGGCCGGCGGCTCGAAGCGCATGTCTTGCCAATGATCGATCAGACCCTGATCGTCGACGAGCTCTGCGGTCCCCTTGAGCATCTTGAAGAAGGGCGGCGGCTCGATGCCGGGACACCAGTTGATCGTCTCGACCACCTCGCCTTTGCGGACGACCTTGAACTCGCCCTTGCACACGTCCCGGCTTTCCAGCACATCGTGTACGAATGGCGCGTGGCTCAGGTCCGTCAAGTTGTCGATCAGCAGATCGTGGTTCACCTTGAGGTGCAGGTAGCCGTGGATGGTCGACCATCGGACGCGATCGGTCATGAACGAGTAGTCGGGAATCTTCGAGTCGTCGGCGAGAGCCGGATCTCCGAGCCAGATCCACAGCAGGTTGTGTCGCTCGACGATGGGAAAAGTCGGCACCACGGCGGCCTTGGGAATCGAGCCCTTGCCGTGCGGGTTCGAGGTGCAGGTACCGCTGCAGTCGAACACGAGCCCGTGGTACGGGCACTCCACAGAGTCGCCGACCATCTTCCCCAGATGCAAGGGTGCAAACCGGTGCGGACAGCGATCGGACATCGCCACGGCGGTGCCGTCTTGCTTTCGGTAGATCAGGACCGGCTCGTTGAGATAGGTCCTATTGAAGAGTTGGCCTGGGTTGATTTCGTCGCTCCATGCGGCGGTGTACCAAGCATTCTTAACAAAGCTCATGTTGTCTCCTGTGTCGAGTCTGAATCTGCGACGCCTTAGAGGCGAGATCTCCCCAGAACTTCATTTTTTTCTAGCGCCTCGCTCTGGGTTTGATTGAATCGATTCGCTGCGTTGACGTCACTGTAGACAGGCGGTATCGGCAAGAGAAGTGCGCAATTTCGATTTATCAATCGAAGATCCACATTCGGAATGCTGGGTGGCACCCATGCATCACGTCGCAGAGAAAAGGGTGCGGAGCGCTCACCGGACAGGGAGCTCAACAGCGTCGGCCCTTCCCTCTTCGTGTCGACCCAGCGCGCCTCGATGTCGCGCAGCCCCTCCACGCGGCGATAGCCGCGCAGATCAACGCGGCGCGGGTGAAGATCGTCGCGAGAGATTGAAGTCGGCATGGACATGTGGTGCCCCGCCTCCTAGGAGATGACGCCCTGCGCCTTCAGCGTGAACAGTTCCTCGCTCGAATGGCCCAGCCAATCGCCGAAGACGGCTCGATTGCTGGCGCCGAGCGGCAGGCTGGCCTCTATCGGCCGGCGCGGCGTCCCTTCGAAGACGAGCGGCGAGTGGGGAACCACGACGCGGCCCAGCTCCGGGTGCTCGATCCACTGCAGGCTGCCCCGGGCATGCATGTTCTCGTCTTTCATCGCCTCGGCGAGCTGGCGCACCGGCGCGCAGGGCACTTTTGCCTCGAGCATGCGCCGCACCACCTCGGCCTTGGTGAGCGGCTTGGTCCAACCATCGATCAGCTCGTCGACAAGGTAGAAGTGCTGCACCCGCGCCGAGAGGGTGGCGAATCGCGGGTCGTCGGCGAGGTCGGACCATCCGATCACGTCGAGGATCGCGCGGAATTGGTGATCGCCCGGTGCGTTGAGGACGACGTGACCGTCGGACGTCCGGTAGACGTTGTGCGGCGATACGCCGAGGCCCCCGTGCCGATTGCCGGTGCGCGATGGCGAGTCGGCGCCGCGCACGTGCAGCATGCCAAGGTTCGACGCCAGCGACGAATAGGTGGCGTCCTGCATGGACACTTCCACCACGCGACCCTTGCCGGTGCGTTCGCGTTCGTAAAGCGCGGTCATGATGGCCCCATAGAGGTGGATGCCGGCCATGAAATCGCAGAGGGCCGCGCCCGACTTGACCGGTGGCTGGTCCGGGAATCCTGTGGATTCGATGACGCCACACATCGCCTGCATGACCAGGTCCACTGCCGGGTAGTCGCGATATGGGCCGTCCTTGCCGTAACCCGAGCTCGAGCCATAGATCAGCCGTGGATTGGCCCTATGCAGGTCTTCGGCGCCGACGCCGAGACGATCCATGACGCCGGGAGCGAAGTTTTCGACCAGGATGTCGGCGCGCGTGATCATTTCGCGCAGCAGCATGCGGCCCGCTTCGACCTTGAGGTTCAAGGTGACGGACTTCTTGTTGGAGTTGAGCATCGCGAACGGCAGCATGGCGCCGCCCACGTCACCGCGGCTGCGCAGGTGCTCCCCTTGTAACGGCTCGACCTTGATCACGTCTGCGCCCGCCAGTGCCATAAGGAACGCGGCGTAGGGACCGTTGTACACGTGGGAGAGGTCGATGACGGTGATTCCCGCAAGCGGGTAGCGAGGTTCTGCTGATGACATGCTGCCTGCCGATCGTTCTGCCAATAGACACGCGCCGTCTCAGCCCGCAGGAGCGGTGCTGGCCAAAGTTGCCCCTGATTCCGGCCTTGTTCTCGGCGTCGATCAGACCTTGCAGCATCCGTTGGGCTCTGCTTGCACCGGCGTCCACTGGCGTCTCGCTCTAGGAAATGGGTTCAGCCAGTTCGGTACGTAGACGTCACTCTAGACAGCCAATCCCGCCAAGTGAAGTGTGCAATTTCGATCTGTCGATCGAAGATCTGCATTCGCGCAGAAGCGCGCCACTCCCGCATCAACAGACGGCAAGACTCGGTCTGCGAATCTCCACGGCCTCGCGCAAAGGCACGGGATCGAATCGGTTGCGCAGCGCCGCCGCCAACAGACGCGCCGCCTCGGATTCGTGGTGGTGGCGAGAGCGCAGCAATGCGACAGTGCGCCTCGGTGTCGGATCGGTGATCGCCAGTGCCCGCAGCCCCGACTTCGCGTCCACCATGCAGCTCGGCACGATCGCGGCAACTCCCGAACAGCGCACCAGGTCCAGCATCAACGCGAGATTGTTCGCTTCGAAGACGACGCGAGGGGCGACACCGGCGACCCTGAAGCAACTGTCGATGTGGCGGCGAGAGACGTGGTCGCTGCTCAACAGTGCCAGGGGTTCATACGAGAGCTCGGCCATCGTGACCGATCCCGAGCTTGCCAAGCGATGATCGGCCCCGGTGACGAGCACCATGTCCTCTTCGTCCAGCGCTTCTGCCTTGATGTCACACATCGTCGCCGGAGCGAACGCGATGCCCAGATCGAGCTGCCCGGAGGACAGTTGTTGCTCGATCTGCGGCGCCGTCAGCTCCTCGACGTGCAATCGCACGGCGGGATGTTGGGCGATGAACTTGCCAAGGACAGAACCCAAGTGACGATGAACGAATGATTGAGTCGCGCCGATGCGCAGGCTGCCGGCGACCAGGTTGTCGAGGTCGAGCAACGCGGAGCAGCCTGCATCGACCTCATTGAGGATACGCGTGGCGTAGACCTTCAGCACTTCTCCGGCCTGGGTGAGGCGTACCGATCTCGCCGAGCGATCGAACAAGGGTTGTCCGATCTGGGTTTCGAGTTCGGCGATTTGATGCGACAACGTCGACTGCGTGATGAATTGCGCCTCGGCGGCCTTCGAGAAGTGCAGATACTCGGCCCCCGCCAGGAAGTAGCGCAACTGGCGCAACTTGATCTCGGGCCGTCGACGCAGGCGGTCGGTTCTGCTTCCCGTCGCGGCGAATGGAAGGTAATCGACCCGGCCCGAATCCTGAGCGTGCATGGCACCGTCTCCAATGTTGTGATGACTTGGCACTCGGTGGCGCCTTGTCCGCAAACTTATACTCATCAACAATGAAGCGGAATCGCCATTCATGAAATCAACCGTTTCACAGGTGAAATAATGGAGGCCGGGTGGACCGCTGGACCGAGGTGAGGCTGTTCGTCGAGGTCGCCGAGTTGGGCAGCCTGCGCAAGGCGGCCGAAGCACTCGAGCTATCGACCGCGTCGGCGACTCGCGCGCTGCGTGGACTGGAGGCGCGGCTCGGTGTCCAGCTGGTCAAGCGCAGCACGCGTCAGACGCACCTGACCGACATCGGCGAGGAGTTCTATCGCCGCAGCAAGGCGCTGCTGGCGGAGTGGCGCGAGGCCGAAGCGGCTGCTGGCGCTGCCGTCCTCGACCCGTCCGGGCTGCTGCGCGTCAGCGGATCGCAATCCTTCTGCATTCTTCATCTGGCGCCTTTGGCGGCCGCGTTCGCGCGCCGCTATCCGCGCTTGCGCCTCGAGATCCTCAGCATCAATCGCTATCAGGACGTGATCGACAGCGGCGTGGATGTGGCGGTCCGTACCCGTGAATACGAGGCCGATTCCAGCATCACGATCCGGCGCCTCGCCGAGACGCGCCGCATCCTTGCGGCATCACCCGACTACCTACGGTCGCGCGGCATGCCGAGCACGCCGCAGGACTTGGCGCAACACGACCTGCTGCTGTACCAGTACGTCAACAACCCGTCCGAGCTGTCCTTCAGCAGCAAGGAACAAGGCAAAGCCGTGATCCCCGTACAAGGTCTGCTGATGTCGAACGACGGCCAGGTTCTGCGTCATGGGGCACTGGCAGGATTGGGTATCGTGGTGCAGCCCAAGTACGTGCTCTTTGACGACATCGCCGCGGGGCGGCTGGTGCCGGTGCTGGACGATTGGGATCTGCCGCGCTTGACGATCAATCTGGCGTTCCAGACCCGGTTGCACCTGCCGGCGAAGGTGCGCGCGCTGATTGACTTCCTGGTCGAGCACTTCGACACGATGGACTACGAGCGCAAATGGACCACGTAGCCCACCGGCTCCGTCAACCAACCCGCTGAGCCAAGGCACTGCATCGCTTATCCGCTCTGAACTCGGCGTCCCGTGGTCGGTGGCGTTCCGCAGTCGACACACCGTGCGCCAGGGGCGAACGGAAATGGACCCGACCCCAGCCCGCGTGATTTCTGAGGATCTCCCGCGAGGACTGGCTCGCGGGCATGTGGTGTTGAGTGACCGCCTTGCACCGACCTGCCTCCAACAGCTGGCGGAAGCAGGTCCAGATCGCCGGACAGGATCCGGACGTCTCGCAGCGCACGGAGAAGCAAAGCCATCGTCAGCTTCGTTCGTTGCCGAAATCAGTCGCCGACGAATCGGATGCATGCGCGCAGCTGAGGGCTCATTCGCGGTTCGAAGCGCGATCGTCCGCGACCTGTCATTCGACCTGGATCGGTGTCTTGTGTGCAATGGCCTCGAAGCGTTCCCACTCTTTGAGCGCGAAGGTCTGCAAGTCTCGCGGCGACGACGCGGCGGGATCGAAGCCGGCGGCCATCAGCGGCTGACGCACGGCCGGGTCGGCCAGCGCCTCGTTGAACGCCTTGCTCAGTCGTTCCACCACCGATGTCGGCGTACCCGCCGGAGCGAACACAGCGAACCAGGGCGCGATCACCACCGGGTAACCCGACTCCTGCAGGGTCGGTACTTGGGGCAACAGCGCCGAGCGACGCTCCGTGGTGACTGCCAGTGCGCGCAGCCGGCCGCTGCGGATGTGCGGCAAGGCCGAAGGCAGATTGTCGAACATGACCCCAACGTGGCCTGCCAGGACATCGTTCACCGCCGGCGCGCTGCCCTTGTACGGCACGTGGTTCAACCCAGCGCCGGATGCCTCGTTGAACAAGACGCCGGCAAGGTGCAACGCAGTGCCGACGCCTGGCGTGGCGTAAGGCATCCCGGGCTTCGCCTTTGCATTCTTCACCAATTGCGCAACGGTCGTTGCGGATTCTCCGGGGCCCGCAACCAGCACACCCGTGGTCGCTCCCAGCATGCTCACCGGGCTGAAGTCCTTGCGCGGATCGAAGGGCATGGTCTTGTAGACGTGCGGGTTGAGTGCATTGGTGGATATCGCGCCCATGCCGATCGTGTACCCGTCCGGAGTGGCCCGCGCCAACGCAGCCATGCCCAGGTTGCCGCCTGCACCACCCATGTTTTCAATCACGACGGGCCGCCCCAGCAATGCCGACACCCGCTGGCCGACCGTGCGTGCCACCAGATCGGTGGTGGCGCCGGGCGGATAAGGCACGATGAAGCGGATGGGCATGCTCGGCCAGTTCGATTGGGCCGCAGCGGTTCGATGCATCCCCGCCAGCAGACCCCCTCCGAGAGACACCAGCAAGGCGCGCCGCCGCGCTGCGTGCGATCGAACGTGTCTCACCGGTCCGGACCCTTCGCGCCCACCGCAACCGGCGCAGCCTCCGGAACGTACCCCGGCGCATACGACCAGTCCCAGGCCGGCTCTTCCATCATGAACGGCGGCAGGTGGGTGAGCCAGGCAGAGAATGAGAACTTCAATTCATAGATGCGCGGAATCCAGTTGTCGTCCAGTGCGTCGAAGTCGGTGCCGTACTCGGCCTGGCCACCCGCCGCGCACGGCATGTAGCAGAACAGGCCCGAACTCAGCCGGTGCCGCCCGAGCCCGACGCTGGACTTCGGCCAACCGCGCCGCTCCATGGTGTTGACGCCGATCATCAGCTCGTCGATATCCTCGACGCCGAAGTTGGCGTGGTGAAAGCGGTTCTTGCCGTCGAGTCCCTCTAGGGTCGTCTTGGCTTCGACGATGAAGATCTGGTGATGATCGTTGTTGCCATCGGCGCGGGCGAAGATGCCGCAACCCTTCATCACGTCGCTGAGGCGAAAGCGCAGCCGATCGCGCAGGAAGCGAAAGGCAGCCTCGTGGTCGTTGATGCCGAACACGACGTGCTGGATGGTCTTCGGGATCGCCCGCACCCGCCACTTGCGCGTCTGATTCAGACGATTGAATCGCCCGGGCGAGTTGATCGGGTCGGGCGCGGTCACGATGGGCCGGCGCCGGAACATCGCGAGTGCGAAAGGCATGCCGCAGTCACCGAGAAAATGGGCGACGCCGTCGGCATCGACGCGGACCTCGCGGTCGCGCCTCAGGTCGGCCAACAAGTCGCGCAGATCGGCTTCGTCGTCCACGCCCCAGACCACCTCGCGCACGCCGATGCCCTCGAGCGACGATGCGGGGATCAACGGGTCGCTGGTCGGGCGCAGCACGACCTCCGAGCCGTCCTCAAGTCGGAAGTGTGAATGCGCGGCGCTGCGCTCATGCAAGGACAACCCGAAGTCCTGGAAGTAGCGAGTCGAAGTCTCCAGGTCGTCTACGCCGTAGAGCAAAGTCTTGATGCCGGTGATGGCCATGTTCCGTCTCCTAGTTTGTGATGAGTTTCAACCCATTGCGCCGAGGCACACGTACTTGATTTCCATGAACTCCTCGATTCCGTGGCGCGAGCCCTCGCGTCCCAGCCCCGACTGCTTGACGCCCCCGAAGGGAGCCACTTCGTTCGAGATCAGTCCAGTGTTGACACCGACCATGCCCGCTTCCAGCGCCTCGGCCACGCGCCACACACGGGCCAGATCGCGGCTGAACAGATAGGCGGCGAGGCCGAACTCGGTGTCGTTCGCCATCGCAATCGCCTCGGCCTCGGTCCTGAAGCGCAGCAGAGGAGCCACCGGGCCGAAAGTTTCTTCGCGCGCCAATCGCATCGCTGGCGTCACATCGGCGAGCACGGTGGGTTCATAGTAAGTGCCGCCGAGTGCGTGGCGGCGGCCACCGAGCAGGACGCGCGCACCCTGTTCGACGGCATCTTGCACGTGCGACTCCACCTTGCGCACCGCGGCCTCATCGATCAGCGGCCCCTGCATCACCCCGACCTGTGTGCCAGGGCCGGTGCTGAGCTCACGGGTCAGCGCCGTCAGCTTGTCGGCGAAGGCATCGTAGACGCCGTCTTGCACGTAGATCCGGTTGGCGGCGATGCACGCTTGGCCCGTGTTGCGGTACTTGGCCGCCAGAGCCCCAGCCGCGGCAACGTCGAGATCGGCATCATCGAAGACGATCATCGGCGCGTTGCCGCCGAGCTCCATCGACAGTTTCTTCACCGTGCCAGCGCACTGGGCGATCAGCAGCCGACCGACTTCGGTCGAGCCGGTGAAGGTGAGCTTGCGGACGATCGGGCTGGCGGTCATCGCGCCGCCGATCGCGGGCGCTGAAGGCGCGCTGCCGGTGACGACATTGAGCACGCCCGGCGGAACGCCGGCTTGCTCCGCCAGCGCGCACAGCGCGAGCGCCGACAACGGCGTCTGCTCCGCCGGCTTGACCACCATGGTGCAGCCGGCGGCCAGTGCTGGCGCCGCCTTGCGCGTGATCATCGCGGCCGGGAAGTTCCACGGCGTGATGGCGGCACACACGCCCACGGCCTGCTTGAGCACCACGATGCGACTGCCCCGCTGCGGATGCTCCAGGACCTCGCCGCTGATGCGCTTGGCTTCTTCGGCGAACCATTCGATGAAGGATGCGGCGTAGGCGATCTCGCCGCGCGCCTCCGCCAAGGGCTTGCCCTGCTCTGCCGTCATCAACGCAGCCAGGTCGTCGGTGTGGATCACGATAAGGTCGAACCAGCGCCGCAGGATCGCGGCGCGCTCCTTGGCGCTGCGCGCTCGCCAGTCGGGCAAGGCGGCGTCCGCGGCAGCGATGGCGCGCTGTGTCTCGGCAGCACCCATGTCGGGGACTTCGGCGAGCACGCGACCGTCGTGCGGGTCGGTCACGGCGAAGCGTCGGCCGTCGTCGGCTGCGACCCAACGGCCGCCTATCCAGGCTTGATCGCGCAACAGTTTCAGGGCGGAAGTGGTGATTGAAGTGTTCATCGATGGCGTGAGGAAGTGGTCATTTGCAAATCGTCGTTGTCAACGACAGCACGGGGTCGGTGGGCGCTCCGCGCTCGGGGGTGTGGGTTAGAGGAATGAGGTCGCCGCCCAGCCAGCGGCGCATGGCCCCCCAGAGGCCATTGGCGTCCCACAGCAGGACGATGATGGCAATGCCGCCAAGACAGATCAGGTGCCAAGTGCCTTGAGTTGCGAAGGCTTCGCGCAGCACGAAGTACACGAGGGCGCCCACGATCGGCCCTTCCAGACTGCCGATGCCGCCGATCACCACGACGAAGACGATGAACACCGTCCAGTCGGTGATCGAAAACGATGACGTCGGCGAGATCGACAGCTTCTGCAGCGCGACGAGTGCGCCCATCAGACCCAGGAACGGCGCCACGCAAAGGAAGCAGAGCGCACGCAAACGCTTGGTGTTCACGCCGCAGGCGTCGGCAGCTTCTTCGTTGTCACGCATCGCAGCAAGCCCCAAGCCGGCCAACGAGCGCAGCAGCACCACCATGCCGACCAGGGCGACCAGCGCCGTCGCGAGCGTGATCAGATAGATGTTGCGGTAGCGCTCGAGCATGCCGCTGCCGAACGCTTGCGCTACGTGGGTAGGCAGACTGACGCCAGCGCCGCCGCCGAAGCCGGGCAGTTTGCCGGCGAACAGCATCAGGACCTCGGCGGTCACCCAGGTGCCGACCGCCAGATATGTGTCACGCAAGCGGAACACGATGCTCAGCACTGGGACTGCGATCAGCAGAGACACCCCTGCTGCCATCGCCAGAGACGCGGCCGGATGCCAACCGGCCGCTGCCGAGAAACCGTAGAACGCATAGCCGCCCACGCCGACGAACGCATGCTGGCCGATGGTGACAATGTTGGCGTAGCCCACCAGCAGGTTCCACATCCAGGCAAGCACCAGCACGGTGAGGAACTCTGTCAGCGTCTTCAGCACATTGGCGTCGGCGATCATCGGCGCGACGAGCAGGCCGACCAACGAGAGCACGAGCAGTCCGCGCAGACTGCTGCGCAGCATGCGCACCGACGTTGCACGGTCCACGGACCCAGGCGTCTTCACCGTGGCCGGCGGCAGTTCGTCAGGTTCATGCACGAGGAAACAGCCCCTGTGGACGAATCAGAAAGATCGACAGGAAAACCAGATGTCCGGCCAAGGATTGCCACGCCACGTCGATCTGGCCGCCGACGCTTTGCGCCAGTCCGATCACGATGGCGCCCAGCAGCGCGCCCCAAACACTGCCGAGCCCACCCAGCACCACCACCTCGAAGGCGATCAGCATGCTGGACGGACCAGTGGTGGGATCGAAGGAGCTGAACATCGAAAAGAACGTCGCCGCAACGGCGACGGTTGCTCCCACCAGGCCCATCGCCATGGCACAGGTGCGCGCCGTGGCCATGCCGATCAGATCCGCCGCGTCGGGGTCGTCGGACACCGCCCTCAGCCGCGCCCCCAGCGCACTGTGGTACAGCAGCCGATCCAGTCCCAAGGCCATTGCCACGGCCACGGCCAGGGTCAGCATGGGCAGCACGCCGACGTGGACATCCTGCCCCAGCGACAGCGACGTCACCTCGAGGTCGCCGGCGGGGGCGCGGCGCGCGTCCGCACCGAAGGCTTCGAGCAGCAGGTTCTGCGCGATGATGGAGATCGCGAAGGTCATCAACAGCGGAGCCAGCGTGCCCTTGCCCCGCACGCGGCCGAGCAGACCTCGCTGCAGCAGATAGCCGCCGGCAAAACACAACGGTATGGTGAGCAGCACCGTCCAGATCGGATGGATGCCCAGACCGGTCGCGAGCGCCGAGCACAAGAAAGCTGCCATCACGATGAAGTCGCCGTGCGCCAGGTTGATCAAGCGCACGATGCCCACCGACAGCGACAGCCCATAGGCGAGCAGCGCGTACAGCCCGCCCACCATCACGCCCTGCAAGAGTTGATTGACGATGCTCATGTCAGGCGTGAGGGAGGTCGACCTCGCCCGAGGGCAGGCCGAAATAGTGCCGTTCGATGGTTGCGCGTGCGGTGTTCTCCGGCCGGCCCGACAACGTGACGCGACCTTCCAGCAGGCAGTAGAAGCGATCCGCCACGGCCAAAGCGCGCGTCAGGTCCTGCTCGACGATGAGCAGGCTGACGCCCCGCGCCTGGATGCCGGGCAGCACGGCATAGAGTTCCTCGATCACGCGAGGCGCGAGGCCCAGGCTCATTTCGTCGCACATCAGCAGCGTTGGACGCATCAGCAACGCGCGGCCGATGGCCACCATCTGCTGTTGACCGCCCGAGAGCCGGCATGCTTCGCGCTCGAGCAACGGTCGCAGCGCCGGGAAGATGTCGAGAACGTCATCCAAGCCGAAGCGCGCCGCTGTCTCGGCCGACGGCCCGCTGCGCTGGCGACCCAGCGTGAGCCCGATGCCCAGGTTCTCCGCCACCGTCAGCGAGGGAAACAGGCGTCGCCCCTCGGGCACCAGCGCCAAGCCCCGCTGCACCCGCTCGGTCGCCGGCATCGCGCCGAGAGCGGTGCCCTGCCACATGACGACTCCGTCGCAGCGATCCACCTTGCCCATCAGTGCGCGCAGCAGAGACGTCTTGCCAGCGCCGTTCGCGCCGATCAGGGCCACGACCTCACCCGAGTTCACCTGCATGTCGACGCCATGGAGCGCCTGGAAGCGGCCATGAAAGACCCGAAGGTCTTGAAGGTCCAGCAGCGGCGACGCCATACCTCAGGTCCCCAAGTAGGCATCGCGCACGCGGGCGTCGGCCAGGACGGCGGCGGGCTCGCCCTCGGCCAGTATCGCGCCCCCGTGGAGCACCGCCAGCCGGGTGGCGACGCGTTGCAGAGCATGCAGCACGTGCTCGATCCAGATGATGGTGATCCCACGGTCGCGCAGGCTGCGCACGATGTCGAGCAACTGGTCGCACTCCGCTTCGGTCAGGCCGCCGGCAATCTCGTCCAGTAAGAGCAGGCGCGGTTGCACCGCGAGGGCACGCGCCAGTTCGAGCCGCTTCAGTTCCAGCAACGAGAGGTCGCCGGCAAACTGACCCGACCGATGCGCCAATCCCGACAACTCCAGCGCCTGCCAGGCCACCTGCTTCGCCTCGGTCAGGCCCAGCCCCCTGGCATGGGCCGCAGCCACCAAGACGCCTTCGAACACCGTCATGTTCCGAAACGGCTTGGGGATCTGATACGTGCGACCCATGCCCATGCGGCAGCGTTGCCACGCACTCCACCCGGTCACGTTCTGACCTTCGAACAGCACCTTACCGGCCGACGCCGCCAAAGTACCGGTGACCAGGTTGAAGAGCGTGCTCTTGCCGGCACCGTTGGGACCCAGCACGCCGAGCAACTCACCGCGGCGAACCTGCAGGTGAAGTTGTTCGATCACGCGCACCGCGCCAAAGCTTCGCGTCAGGCCCTGCAGTTCCAGCAGGGGCTCGCCACCGTCAGGCGTGACGATCGAGGTCTTCTCCGGTCCGCGGGACAACGGATGCATGCCGAGCATTGAATTGGAGTCCACTGCAGTCCAGCGACGCATTCAGGACATCGCGAACGGCGCGCGCTGCACCGCGATGCCGGGTGCCATTGCGTTGTCGACGATGACGAGGTCATGCTCGAACTTGCTGCCTTTGGGCGCGGCCACCCACTGTCCAGTGGTGACTGCGGTCTTGGCCGTGTTCGGCAGTGGCCCCTTGCTGAAATCGATGGGCCCGACCACCGAGGCGTAGGCGGTCGCCTTCAATGCGTCGCGGATGGAGGCAGCTTGGGTCGGGTTGGTCGCGCGGCGCAACACGTCGAAAGCAACCTCGAACAACGAATGCCGAAAGCCCAGGCTCATGGACCATTGGCGCCCCGTCGCCGCTTCGTACTCCGCCGCCAGTTGCGCCGAGCTCTGCCCCGTCAGACCCGACAGGTACGGATAGCCGGGTGACCACCAGTTTTCGACGCTCAACCCCACGGCGCGTTGCCCGAACGACTTGACGGCGGCAGGAAACTCCAAGGCCTTGCCCACGGTCACGGCCTTTGGGCGGAACCCCTGCTGCGCCGCGGCGTTCCAGAAGGCCACGAACTCCGGTGGCGTGAGGCCACCGTTGACGATCTCGGCACCGCCGCGCTTGAAGGCTGCGATCTGCGCGTTGTAGTTGGTGGCCGGCAGATCGAAGCGTCCCGGGTCCAGCACCTTGAAACCGGCCTTGCTCATCGCCTCGGTCGACACCTTGCTCATCACATTGCCGTCATCGTCGTTCGGGTAGATGAGGCCAATGGTCTTGTTGGTGTCGAGCTTGGCCCAGAACGACAAGTAGGTCCCGAAGTAGTCCTGCGCACTCCAGAAAAAGTGATATGTCCAGTCGAAACCCTTCTCGGGCTTGCCACCGCGGGGGAAGAAGTACGACTGCAGCGGCACGTCGTTGCTCAGGCAAGGCACGCCGTTCAGCTCGCACTGGTCGGCCACCGGATTGACGGTCGCCGGGGTGGCAAAGGCCAGCATCAGGTGGACCTTGTCCTTCAGGATCAGCTCCTGTGCCACCTCCGCGGCTCGATTGCGGCTGGACTGGCTGTCCCTG
>Ga0307513_10007644_pt1 | contig 13968 bp, 11 predicted proteins | sample 15_EM_MG_FD_202174 | JGI IMG/M metagenome (GOLD analysis project Ga0307513, IMG submission 202174) | Populus trichocarpa ectomycorrhiza microbial communities from riparian zone in the Pacific Northwest, United States - 15_EM | ecosystem: Host-associated > Plants > Roots > Unclassified | place... | reverse complement strand
GGCCAGCGAGTTCGGGACGATGCCCTTCTGGTAGAAGGGTTCGGCGACCGTGGCGCTGGTGCCGCCGCCCGCGCCCGAGGTGTAGGCGCCCGGGAAGTCCGTCCAGCTCTTGCCGTCGGCCGACAGCGTGGCCTTCTCGGTGCCCCAGCCGGTCTCCCACTGGTACGCGTCACCCTTGCCGACCGCCAGCGAGGTACCGCCGACCGCCGTCACCCACGCCGAGTTGGCCGGGGTGTCGACCTGCTTCGTACCGGTGTTGACGACCTCGTCGCCGTTGTCGCCGGAGGAGAAGTAGAAGCCGATGCCCTCGACCGCGCCCAGCTTGAACACCTGGTCGTAGGCGGCGGCCAGGTCCGGGGTCTGGTTGGCCTCGATGTCGCCCCACGAGTTGGAGACGATGTCCGCGAGGTGCTTGTCGACGATCGTCCCGAGCGAGTCGAGCAGATCGTCGTCCATGCAGGACGCGGAGCCGACGTACGTGATGTCCGCGGCCGGCGCGACCGCGTGCACGGCCTCGACGTCGAGGGTCTCCTCGCCGTACCAGCCGGCCGCCGAGCACTGCTCGGTGTACGCGTAGTCCTTCGGCAGGACCTGCTTGAGCTGGCCGCCGCGGTAGGAGGCGTCGCCGTGCTTGGCCGCGTAGGTGGCGGCGTCGCCGGCGATGGTCGGCGAGGCGTAGGCGTCGGTGATGGCGACGCGCACCTTCTTGCCGGTCCAGCTGCCCGCGCCGTACGCGGCCCGCAGCTGCTTGCCCGTGTAGCCCTCGACGGCGTACGGGATCTGCTTGCCGTACGCCGTCGGCAGCGTGGCGGCGGTGTTCGAGCCGTAATAGGACGAGAACGGGCCGGCGTTGCGGAACACCGTCTCCGGCGCGGGCAGCGTGTCGTCGTGGGTCGCCGTGTGCGGGGCGTTGTCCAGACCCGTGACGGTCAGGACGGCACCGTTGAGGCTCTCCGGCGCGGACGCGGTCTTCGCGGGCGCGCGGTACGTCTTCCTGCCCTTGGCGTAGTTGTGCAGCTGCGTGCCGAAGGCCTTCTCGGCGGCGGCCACGTCACCGGTCACCGCGACGTAGTGCGCCGTGACACCGGTGACCTTGAGGCCCGCCGCCGTCAGCCACGACTTGACCGCGGCGACCTGGGCCGGGGAGGCCCCGAAGCGCTGCTGGACCTGCGCGGCGGTGAGGTACTTGCCGTACACGGCGGACGTCGGGTCGGAGACGGCCTTCGCGTACGCGGCCAGACCGGTGGCGTCCCGGCCGGCGAGGTGGACCCGGGCGGAGACCTTGGAGCCGTCGGACGTGGCTCCCTTGTCCGCCGCGGCGGTGGCCCACGCGGGCCTGGTGCCGGCCAGCGTGTCCCGGCCCGGGGCGTCCGCGGCCTGGGCCGCGGGTATGCCGAGCGCCAGCGCGCCGGCGAGGAGCGGCAGGGTCGCTGCCAGGCTCACACCGGCGCGCGTGATGGCGCGATTGGATCTCATTGAGGAACCCCCAGTTGCGGTTCAACGCGAGTGATCGTCCGACTCTCGCGATGAACCGTTCATGCCAGGGGAATCAGGGGGGCATGGCTGGGCCAAGAAGCTCCCAAGGAACCGTATACACAGGGGATTTAAGGCAAATATCCCAACTGGGTGCCTACGAAAGGGCCTTGGCGCCGCGCTCCTTCAACATCCCCGCCATCAGGGAGATCTCCGACTCCTGCGCGTTGACCATGCCCTGCGCGAGCCGCTTCTCCACCCCCACCTCGCACCGCTTCACACACCCCTCGGCCATGTGGATACCGCCCTGGTGATGCTCGGTCATCAACTGGAGATAGAGGACCTCGGCCTGCTTGCCGCTGAGCTTGCCCAGCTTGGTCAGCTCGGTGTTGGTCGCCATGCCCGGCATCAGCGCGCCGTCCTTGCCGTCGGCCATGCCCGCCATGTCCATCCAGGTCATGGGCGCGTCCGAGGACACCTTCGGCAGCTCCCACAGGTCGAGCCAGCCCAGCAGCATGCCGCGCTGGTTGGCCTGCGTCTGCGAGATGTCGTACGCGAGGCGCCTGATCTCCTCGTTGTCCGTCCGGTCGCGCACGATGTACGACATCTCGACGGCCTGCTGGTGATGGACCGCCATGTCACGGGCGAACCCGGCGTCCGCCGAGTCGGCGGCGGGCGCCGTCATCCCGGAGTCGTCGCCGTCGGCGACCGCGTAGGTGATCGCGCCGGCCGCGACGAGTGCCGTCACGGCGGCAGCGGCGATCCAGGGCGCCCGCATCACTGCGACAGCCCGTTCGTGCAGGCGGCACCCGGCTCGGGGGTCTGGTCGCCCTGGACGAACTCCGAGAAGAACTTGTCCACGTTCGGGTCGGTGGCGCTGGTCACCGTGCGCTGCTTGCCCCAGGCGGAGAGCATGATCGGGTCCGCCTGCTTGTCGTCCGGGCTCATCAGCGTGTACGGCGTCTTCTTCACCTTGGCCGCGAGCGCGTCGATGTCGGTCTTCGACGCCTTGCTGTTGTACGTCACCCACACCGCGCCGTGCTCCAGCGAGTGCACGGCGTTCATGTTGTTGATCGCCTTGGTGTAGACGTCGCCGTTGCAGTTCATCCAGACCTGGTTGTGGTCACCGCCGACCGGGGGCTCCATCGGGTAGTTCACGGTCTTGGTGACGTGGTTCTGGGTGAGCTTCGTGTCCCAGGTCTTCACACCGTCCGCGCCGGTGACGAACTTGCCCGTGCCCTTGGAGTCGCTCGCGGCGGTGGTGCTGTCGTCATCGGACTGCGACCGCACGAGGACGGTCGCTCCGACGACCAGGCCGGCCACTATGACAACACTCACGCCGATCGTGAGGATCCGGTTCCGGCGCTCGCGCGAACGCTCTGCGCGCCGCATCTCCTCTATACGCGCCTTGCGCGCCGCGCTGCCACTGCCGCTGTCTTTGGCGCTCTTCTTGGCGGAACCCATGGGATCGATCCTTCTGGGGAAAGGGACGGTCGGTCCCCTGATCGTAATCCGTGGCGGCTGATCGTCGGCCCCGATGGCCCGCAACGGTTCCGGTCCGTGGGCGCCCATTACGGATATCGCCGCGAACAGGCAAGATGGCTGCAGAGCGGTCCACCCGCCGTACGCGAGGCGTTCACTCCGAGGTCGGCTGGACGATCAAGGTGCGCAATGCGCATGAAATGCTGTTGTGGTGGGATGCTCAGGTGCCCGACCGCCTTCCGTGGTGCGGGAGACAGGCGGCCTGACCAGCAAGGATGGGGAAGCGGAAGATGGACAAGCAGCAGGAGTTCGTGCTCCGGACGTTGGAGGAGCGTGACATCCGGTTCGTCCGGCTGTGGTTCACGGACGTGCTGGGCTTCCTCAAGTCCGTCGCCGTGGCCCCGGCCGAACTGGAGCAGGCCTTCGACGAGGGCATCGGTTTCGACGGCTCCGCGATCGAGGGCTTCGCCCGCGTCTACGAGTCCGACATGATCGCCAAGCCGGACCCGTCGACGTTCCAGATCCTCCCGTGGCGCGCCGAGGCCCCCGGTACGGCCCGGATGTTCTGCGACATCCTCATGCCGGACGGCTCCCCGTCCTTCGCGGACCCGCGCTACGTCCTCAAGCGAGCGCTCACCCGCGGCTCCGACCTGGGCTTCACCTTCTACACCCACCCGGAGATCGAGTTCTTCCTCCTGAAGGACAAGCCGCTCGACGGCACCCGCCCGACCCCGGCCGACAACTCCGGCTACTTCGACCACACCCCGACCCACGTCGGCCAGGACTTCCGCCGCCAGGCCATCACGATGCTGGAGTCCATGGGCATCTCGGTCGAGTTCTCCCACCACGAGGGCGCCCCGGGCCAGCAGGAGATCGACCTCCGCTACGCGGACGCGCTCTCGACGGCGGACAACATCATGACGTTCCGCCTGGTCATGAAGCAGGTGGCGCTGGAGCAGGGCGTGAACGCGACGTTCATGCCGAAGCCGTTCAGTGAGCACCCGGGCAGCGGCATGCACACGCACCTGTCCTTGTTCGAGGGTGACCGGAACGCGTTCTACGAGTCCGGCTCGGAGTACCAGCTGTCGAAGGTGGGCCGCTCGTTCATCGCGGGCCTGCTGAAGCACGCGGCGGAGATCGCGGCGGTCACCAACCAGTGGGTGAACTCGTACAAGCGCATCTGGGGCGGCTCGGAGCGCACGGCGGGCGCCGGCGGCGAGGCACCCTCGTACATCTGCTGGGGACACAACAACCGCTCGGCCCTGGTCCGCGTCCCGATGTACAAGCCCGGCAAGACGGGCTCCGCGCGCGTGGAGGTCCGCTCTCTGGACTCGGGCGCGAACCCGTACCTGGCGTACGCCGTCCTGCTGGCCGCTGGCCTCAAGGGCATCGAGGAGGGCTACGAGCTGCCCCCGGGCGCCGACGACGACGTATGGGCCCTCTCGGATGCGGAGCGCCGCGCGATGGGCATCGAGCCCCTCCCGCAGAACCTCGGCGAGGCTCTGACGCTGATGGAGCGCAGCGAACTGGTCGCCGAGACGCTCGGCGAGCACGTGTTCGACTTCTTCCTGCGCAACAAGCGGCAGGAGTGGGAGGAGTACCGGAGCGAGGTCACGGCGTTCGAGCTGCGGAAGAACTTGCCGGTGCTGTAGGCGCGGCCCGGCGGCCCGTACCGACAGAGATCGACTGTCGGTACGGGCCGCTTTTGTTTTCGGTGGCCGGAAATTGCGCTTCTGTCACATGCGTTGACAAGTGCGGGCGGTCCGAGTTAATTGAACGGCAAGGGAGAAAACGAGAGGGAAAACGAGGAGGGGACGATGCATCAACTCGCGGATCGGAACAAGTACATCGGGCTCTTATTCATGAAGATAGATCCCGAGTACTTCAAGTTAGGCAGGGACGGTATCCACGAGGTTTCCGTCGCTCACGCACGTGATCTGGCCAAGTTCGCCAAGCAGCTCACCCATGTCGTCACGGCCGGCCTGCACGGCTCCTACGACCAGATCACACTGGTCGAGGCCGATTCGCTGGAGGAAATTCACGCGGCGGCCACGGAGTTCCGTATGGGATCCAAGGCGAAATACATCCAGATCGTCGACGTCGTGGTCGGAGTAAAGGCACCGCCGCGTGCGCTGGCCGTTCGTGACGCGAAATCGGCGGCGGCATCGACCAAGGATCTCGACGCCCCCTGATTTCCGGCCGTTCCGCTTTTCCGGCCACTATGCTTTCCGGACTATCTGATTCCGAGGGTGCCCGGCTCGGCCGGGCGCCCTGCGGGACCCTCTACCGCTCCGCCAGCTCGGCCAGCAGCGTGTGCAGGGGCTTTGCCGCGCGTTGGCGGTACTCCTGGATCGCCCAGCCGTTGCCGTCCGGGTCCTTGAAGTACATGAAGGTGGCGCCGTCGTCCGGGGAGAACTGCATCGGCTCCGAGACCTCCAGGCCGCGGTCCACCAGCTCGGCGTGGGCCGCCTTGATGTCGGGGACGCACAGCTGGAGGCCCTGGTACGAGCCCGGGGCCGGGGTCGGGCCGTCCATCGTGTCCCAGATGCTGTCGCCGAGAGCGATCGAACAGCCCGAGCCCGGGGGCGTCAGCTGGACGATGCGCATCCCCGGCATGACCTCCTGGTCGATGTCGACATGGAAACCGGCCTTGTCGCGGTAGAAGTCGCGGGCCCGGTCGATGTCGCTCACGGGCAGTGGGATCACTTCGAGCGTGTACTGCATCGCTGGTCCTCCAGATCGCTTCACGTCGTCCTTGACGGGCGCCTCAGGCGAACCGCCAGCGCGTCTGGCTGAACGGCTCCCCCTTACCGAAGCCGAAAACCGTGCGGGGCGCCACCGAAAAGACCACAGCGTGTCCGGCGCCGTGCTGGAAGTAACCGTCCCGCACCTCGAAGTGCCAGAAGCTGCCGTACTTGGCCTCCCAGGCCGTGGCCAGCTCGCGCAGACGGTCGTCGTCCGACACCCGTACCGCCTCGCCCTCCACCACCAGGTCGTAGCCCTTGTCCCAGGTACTGGTGCCCGTCGTCAGCACGACCTGCGGGTTCTGGTCGAGGTTGCGCGCCTTGCGCTCCTCGGGGCCCGTGCAGAAGTGCAGCGCGCCGTGCGACCAGACCGCGGGCAGCGGGGTGACATGGGGGCGGCCGTCGGGCCGTACCGTCGAGATCCAGAAGAGTTCCGCCGCGGTGAGCAGCGCCTCCGCCTCGGACCACGGGGGAGCGGTGGCGGTCTCGTCGCTGTAGCGGGGATCCAGTTCGGCCTGCGGTTCCATGTGATCCCTTCATTCGGACTCGTCGGATTCGTCAGAGGGCCTCCGGTTCAGGGAACACCCGCGCCACCGCCGCCGCGCGGCTGGAGACGCCCAGGCGGCCGAACGCGTTCTCCAGGTGCTTGCGGACCGTGCTGGGGGAGACCGTCAGCTGCTCGGCTATCTGCGGGGTGGTCATGCCCAGGGCCACACAGCGCAGGACGTCGAGTTCGCGCTCGGTCAGGCGTACGGGCTGGCGGCGCCTGAGGGCCGCATCGCGGTAGATCGCGTACAGGTGGGGCGCCAGCAGGTAGAGGGTGGTCATCTCGGCGTCGGTGAACGGCTTCGGGTCGTCGCGCAGGAGCGAGAAGACGCGAGTGCGGCCGGGAGCGGTGGGCAGGGCGATGGTCGCGATGCACTTGGACGGACGCAGGAACTCGGTGTAGATCGGCAGATTCGTCAGTCGGCGGACCGGCATGAAGTCCGTCATCTGCGTGATCTCCGGGCTGCTGCGCGGGTGGGAGACGACCCGCTGGCACTGGAGATGCTGGTGGCGCCAGCGCCAATACCCGTCCATCTCGCAGTCCAGGTCCTCGGGCAGCGTCTCCTGGCCGTTGAGCCTGTGCCTGGTCGGGATGTCCAGCTCCGAGAAGCTGACGGCGTCGCAGGGCACGAGGCGCTGGAGACCGAAGAGCAGGCACCTCGGCGGCACGTCGTCCGACGTGTCCTCCCGTGCCTCGGCGAGGACGTCCGCCATGCGTCGCAGGTGAGCCTGGGCCGTCGTACCGGCTGCTGCTGTCATGACGGCCTCCCGGGGCCGGGTCTCGCGTGTCTCCGAATGTACGCCCGCGGGTCTCCGTGACGCCGGGAATGCCGGAGATTCGCCAAATGACGAATGGGCTACGGGCGTTGGCGCGCGCAGTGTCGACGCAGGCGGCCGAGCCGACCGCCTGCGCCGGCCCGACGGAGGCATGCCATGCGCGTCCACCTGTCCTGCACATCCACCTCGTCCCGTCTCGCAGGCGCCGCTGCCCTCGTCGCCGCCCTGCTCACCACCGGCTGCGACGGCGCGCCCGCCACCGCCGAGGCCGCGAGCGACAGCACGGTCACGGAGTTCTCCGACATACGGTTCACGCTCGGGTCCCACGGCGGGGTCCGGATCGGCGGGGAGTCGCGTGCGGCCGTCCGGTCGGTCGGGGCCTTCACCTCGGCCGAGGGCCGCGCCCACCCCTTCACCCGGCCCGACGACCAGCTGCTGGTGGTACTGCGCCACTGGCCCGCCCCGCACACCCCGGAGCGCGCCTCGCGGGGGAGGGTGTCCCGGCCGTGGCCCCCGGAGGAGCCCTCGGTCGAGTCGGGCTTCCTGGTCGATACGGCGGACCGGGTACGCGCCGACCTCGACGGACACCCGGTGGACCAGTTGCGGCGGGGCACGATCCGGATCGACGTCACGGGGGTGGACGCCGATGACCTCGTCCGACTCACGCTGACCGCGTCGCGCGGGACCACGGGGCCCGCGCGGTCGGGTGAGGCGGCAGCCCCGGCCTGCGAGGGCCTCGACCGCCGAACCAGTCACCGGGTCGTCCTCCCGACGATCGAGCCCGGGACACCAGTACGGGATGCGGCCCAGGCACTACGGAAACAGTGCCTGGACATCCAGTACGCGTCCCTACCGGACAACGGACCGTCCGGCACCGTACGGCGCGTCCTCGTGCCCATCGCCGGGCAACCCCTCACTGCGGCAGTCCTCCCCCCTCCCGACGGCACCGCGCCTCAGGGCCACGCCCCGGGCGACACGGTGCCGACCGACCTCTCCCGGCCGGCCACGGTGATCGTGGCCCGGTGAAGCGGTGAAGCGGTGAAGCGGTGAAGCGGTGAAGCGGTGAAGCGGTGAAGCGGTGAAGCGGGGCGGGCGTGGCTGTCCCTCCTCGGGCGGACCCCGGCGGTCTGGTCGGCGCCGCCGACCGCGCCGGGCCGGTGGGCGGGGCCACGCCGCCTGGGATGGCCACCGGGAGTCGGAGCGTCGGTCGGAGCCTGGGGCGGGAGCCGGAGTGTCGGGCGTCGGGTCGGAAACCCCGCCCCCGCCCCGGTGCCTCACCCACCCTCTCCGGTTACGCTCAAGGCCGCACGACCTAGATCCGATCGGGAGGCCCAGGATGATGGCGCCGGGGCGCAGGAGCAGTACCTTCACGCGGCTGCTGCGGCACGGTTTCACCGATCCCTCCGGGGCCGAGCGGCTCCTCGACAGTGTCGAGCTGGCCTCCCTGCGGGACGACCCCGTGCTGCTCGACGCGCTCGGAGCGACCGCCGACCCCGACCTCGCGCTGCTCGGGCTCGTCCGGCTCGTCGAGGCGCAGGACGGGCGGACCGCCCGGCACGAGCTGCTGGACACGGTGATAGCGGCCAAGCCGCTGCGCGACCGGCTCCTCGGCGTGCTCGGTGCCTCCGCCGCCCTCGGGGACCACCTCATCCGGCATCCGCGCGACTGGCACGCCCTCGTCATGTATGAGCCCCGGGATCTCCATCCCGGGGTCGAAGAGTTCGAGCGTGGGCTTTCCGAGGCCACCGAGCCCATCTCGCTGCGCGTCGCCTACCGGCGCTGCCTGCTGTCCATCGCCGCCCGCGACGTGTGCGGTACGACCGACCTCGCCGAGACCGCCGCCGAGCTGGCCGACCTCGCCACCGCGACCCTCCGCGCAGCCCTCGCCATCGCCCGGACCGCCGCACCCGAGGACGCCTCGATCTGTCGGCTCGCCGTCATCGCCATGGGCAAGTGCGGTGGCCACGAGCTGAATTACGTCTCCGATGTTGACGTTATTTTCGTGGGGGAGGCTGTTGACGGGGCCGATGAGGGGAAGGCGCTGCGCGCCGCCACCCGGCTTGCCTCCCACCTCATGCGGATCTGTTCCGAGACCACCATCGAGGGGAGTATCTGGCCCGTCGATGCCAATCTGCGGCCGGAGGGCCGTAACGGTCCGCTCGTGCGGACTCTCAGCAGTCATCTCGCCTACTACCAGCGCTGGGCCAAGACCTGGGAGTTCCAGGCGCTGCTCAAGGCCCGGCCCGTCGCTGGTGACTTCGCGCTGGGGGAGGAGTACGTCGCCGCGCTCGCGCCCCTCGTCTGGCACGCCGCCGAGCGCGAGAACTTCGTCAACGACGTGCAGAAGATGCGCCGCCGGGTCGTGGAGAACATTCCCATCGCCGAGGTCGAGCGGGAGCTGAAGCTTGGGCCCGGTGGCCTGCGTGATGTTGAATTCGCCGTGCAGCTGCTTCAGTTGGTGCACGGGCGGGCCGACACCTCCCTGCGGAGCGGGACCACTCTCGACGCCCTCAACGCGCTCGCCGCCGGCGGGTACGTCGGGCGCGCCGATGCCGTACAGCTCGACGACGCCTATCGGTTCCTGCGGTCCATGGAGCACCGGATCCAGCTGTTCCGGCTACGGCGTACTCATCTCGTTCCCGAGGACGAGGCCGATCTGCGGCGCATCGGGCGCTCGTTGGGGCTGCGCACCGATCCGGTCGCCGAGCTGAACCGTGAGTGGAAGCGGCACGCGTCCGTCGTACGGCGGCTGCACGAGAAGCTCTTCTACCGGCCGCTCCTCGACGCCGTCGCCCAACTCGCCCCCGGCGAGAGCAGGTTGAGCACCGGCGCGGCCCGGGAGCGGCTGGTCGCGCTCGGGTACGCCGATCCCGCCGCCGCCCTGCGGCACCTGGAGGCGCTCGCCAGCGGCGTGAGCCGGAAGGCGGCCATCCAACGGACCCTGCTGCCCGTCCTGTTGGGCTGGTTCGCCGACTCCGCCGACCCGGACGCCGGACTGCTCAACTTCCGCAAGGTGTCGGACGCGCTCGGCCGAACCCCTTGGTACCTACGGCTGTTGAGGGACGAAGGGCCCGCCGCCGGGAACCTGGCCCGCGTCCTGTCGGCCGGACGCCTCGCCCCCGACCTGCTGATGCGGGCCCCCGAGGCCGTCGCGCTGCTCGGCGACGGTGACGGCGGAGGCCAGCTGGAGCCACGCGAACGCGCCCACCTGGAGCAGGAGATACTGTCCGCCGTCGGACGCGCCGACACCGGCGAACAGGGCGTGTACGCCGCGCGCGGTGTCCGCCGACGCGAACTCTTCCGTACGGCCGCCGCCGACATCATCGGCTCCTACGGCACCGAGCAGTCGCCCGCCGAGGCCGACCAGGGCGCCCTCGTGGACCTCGTCGGCGGCGCGCTCTCCGACATCACGGCGGCTACCATCGCCGGGACCCTGCGCGCGGTCGTCCGGGACGGCTGGGGCGACACCCTGCCCACCCGGTTCGCGGTGATCGGCATGGGCCGCTTCGGCGGGCACGAACTCGGCTACGGCTCCGACGCCGACGTGCTCTTCGTGCACGAGGCCCGGGACGGCGTCGGCGAGGAGGAGGCCGCCAGGGCCGCGAACGCCGTGGTCTCCGAGATGCGCCGGCTGCTCCAAGTCCCCAGCTCCGACCCGCCGTTGCTCATCGACGCGGATCTGCGCCCCGAGGGCAAGTCGGGGCCGATGGTCCGCACCCTGACCTCGTACGAGGCCTACTACCGCCGTTGGTCCCTCGGCTGGGAGTCCCAGGCGCTGCTGCGGGCCGAAGTCGTCGCCGGGGACCTGGAGTTGGGGCGCCGATTCATCGAGCTGATCGACCCGCTGCGCTACCCGGCGGAGGGGCTCGGCGACGACGCGGTACGCGAGATCCGGCGCCTGAAGGCCCGTATGGAGTCGGAGCGGATGCCTCGCGGCGCCGATTCGACCCTGCACACCAAGCTCGGGCGGGGCGGCCTCTCGGACGTCGAGTGGACCGTCCAGCTGGTGCAACTCCAGCACGGCTGGGCCGAACCCGGGCTGCGGACCACCCGTACCCGCGAGGCCCTCGCCGCCGCCTGCGCCGCCGAACTGATCTCCGGGGAGGACGCCGCGATACTGGACGAGGCGTGGGTCCTGGCCACCCGGGTGCGCAACGCCGTGATGCTGGTGCGCGGGCGTGCCGGGGACACCTTCCCCTCCGACGGGCGTGAACTGGGCGCGGTGGGACGGTATCTGGGGTACGGGCCGGGGCATGTCGGCGACATGATCGACGACTACCGGAGGACCACCCGGCGGGCCCGGAGCGTCGTGGACACCCTGTTCTACGGAGCGGCGTCCATGTAGGTCACGTAGGCCACGTAGATCAGGTAGGCCACGCAGGAACGAGCGTGTGTCAGCCGCCCTCGGTCGCCCCGGTCGGCTATGGCTTGACCGGGAGCAGCAGGCCGCCCTGGCCCTGCACCGGGACCAGCTTCGGGAGGGCGTACGGCAGCTTGCCGTACCAGAGGCGGGCCACCAGGAAGCCGAAGGCCAGGCAGAGGAGGCCGCCCACCGCGTCCAGCCAGAAGTGGTTGGCGGTGGCGACGATCACCAGCAGGGTGGCCATCGGGTAGAGCAGACCGAGGACGCGCACCCACGGGACGCTCGCCAGGGCGAAGATCGTCAGACCCGCCCACGTGGACCAGCCGATGTGCATCGACGGCATCGCCGCGTACTGGTTCGACATGTGCTTGAGGTCGCCGGAGGCCATCGAACCCCAGGTGTGGTGGACCATCACCGTGTCGATGAAGTCGCTGCCGTTCATCAGCCGGGGTGGGGCCAGCGGATACAGGTAGTAACCGACCAGTGCGACGACCGTGGTCGCGAAGAGGGTCAGACGTGTCGCCGCGTAACGGCCGGGGTGACTGCGGTACAGCCACACGAGAACACCGAGCGTGACGACGAAGTGCAGCGTGGCGTAGTAGTAGTTCATGCCCACGATCAGCCAAGTCACCGAGTTGATCGCGTGGTTGACCGATTCCTCGAAGGCGATGCCCAGGCTGTGCTCGGTCTTCCAGATCCAGTCCGCGTTGCGCAGCGCCTCGGCCTTCTGCTCCGGTACGGCGTTGCGGATCAGCGAGTACGTCCAGTAACTGACCGCGATCAGCAGGATCTCGAACCACAGGCGTGGCCGGCGCGGAGCGCGCAGCCTGCGCAGGAAGGCACTGCCCGCACGGCCGTTCACCTCGGCATCCGTCGCATCCGTCGCGTCTGCCGGGTCCGGTCGGCCCGCCTGCCCCGCGACAGCGTGCGGAGCGGCCATGTCACGGCCTTCCTTTGTCGTCACGGTCGTCTCACCCATGGGCACAGAGTCTGCCAGATAAGGCCTCTCTCCAGATCATCCCCTGGTCCTGTACGACCCGCACGTTCTACGGCAGGGGAGGCGCCCCGAACTACTACCTAGGTACGAGTCCGTTCCCCGGGTGCCGAGGCCGTCGAACCCCGTACCACCAGCTCCGGCATGAACACGAACTCGCTGTGCGGGGCGGGCGTACCGCCGATCTCCTCCAGGAGCGTGCGTACGGCGGCCTGGCCCATCGCCGGGACCGGCTTGCGGACCGTCGTGAGGGGCGGGTCGGTGAAGGCGATCAGGGGGGAGTCGTCGAAGCCCACGACCGAGATGTCCCGGGGGACCTCCAGACCGCGCTGCCGGGCCGCCCGTATCGCACCCAGCGCCATCATGTCGCTCGCGCACACCACGGCGGTGCAACCACGCTCGATGAGCGCCGTGGTCGCCGCCTGGCCGCCCTCCAGGGTGTAGAGGGAGTGCTGGACGAGGCGCGACTCGACGTCCTGAGCCGTCAGGCCCAGCAGATCCTGCATCGTGCGGACGAAGCCCTCGATCTTGCGCTGCACCGGCACGAAACGCTTCGGACCGAGCGCGAGACCGATGTTGGTGTGGCCGAGGGAGACGAGGTGCGTGACCGCGAGGTTCATCGCGGCGCGGTCGTCGGGGGAGATGAACGGCGCCTGCACCTTGGGGGAGAAGCCGTCGACGAGCACGAACGGCACGCCCTGGGCGCGCAGTTGCTCGTAGCGCTGCATGTCGGCGGAGGTGTCCGCGTGCAGTCCGGAGACGAAGATGATGCCGGCCACGCCCCGGTCGACGAGCATCTCCGTCAGCTCGTCCTCCGTGGAGCCGCCGGGCGTCTGGGTGGCCAGGACCGGGGTGTAACCCTGCCGGGTCAGGGCCTGGCCGATGACCTGCGCCAGGGCCGGGAAGATCGGGTTCTCCAGCTCCGGGGTGATGAGGCCCACCAGGCCCTCGCTGCGCTGCCGCAGCCGGACCGGGCGCTCGTACCCCAGTACGTCGAGGGCGGCGAGCACGGACTGGCGGGTGGTGGCGGCGACGCCCGGTTTCCCGTTGAGGACCCGGCTGACCGTCGCTTCGCTCACCCCCGCCTGGGCGGCGATGTCGGCAAGCCGTGTGGTCACAGGGCTGGACTGTACCGGCCGGCCCTCTCCTTGCCCACCGAACACACGTCGGGCGCGGGCCGTCGAACGACCCACCGGACGGCCAAAACGGCCGCCTGCCGCTGGGGGTTGCTGCGTCATCGCGCTCCCTCGGTGTTCTGGTCGGGCCTGGTTGGCAAGAGCTTGCAGAGTCTTGCACAAGAGTCCCGGATCGCGCTGATCGACAACAGAGGGCAGGACCAAGGCGGGGTCAGGACGGGTAAGGGGTGGGTTCGGAGCGGCGTCGGAGGGGTCACGGCGCGGTAACTCTCGTCGGTTCTTGCGCTTTTTTTCTGCAAGGTCTTTCGTAACGCTTACATGGCTGTTACGTTCACGTCGCCCGGCGGCGGCAACGGAGCGGCCGGCACATCGGTGGAAACGGCGGACGGGGCCGTTACCGCCAGTACACGGGCTTTCACCCTCAAGGAGAACTCATGCGGCGTGGCATAGCGG
>Ga0307513_10007643_pt1 | contig 13969 bp, 20 predicted proteins | sample 15_EM_MG_FD_202174 | JGI IMG/M metagenome (GOLD analysis project Ga0307513, IMG submission 202174) | Populus trichocarpa ectomycorrhiza microbial communities from riparian zone in the Pacific Northwest, United States - 15_EM | ecosystem: Host-associated > Plants > Roots > Unclassified | place... | reverse complement strand
CACTCGACTTTTTCTTTCCTCGCCACCGGAAAATGGGGGAAATACACGACGCATATGACACTATCCTTATCCTTGACTTCGGCTCCCAGGTAAGGTGTCCGCCTCCATCTCTGCCCAATCTCATCTTTTTGCAGTACAGCCATCTGATAACTCGGAGATGCAGAGAGCTCAACGTCTACGCAGAGCTTATGCCCTGCACACAAAAGATCAAAGCTCTATCCTGGAAGCCCAAAGGCAATCTTGGCTGGCACGGCGGTTGACTTGAACTGACTTGCTTCGAATCGCCCGTAGGAATCATTCTCTCAGGGTCCCCTTACTCAGTATACGACGACGATGCACCGCATGTTGATCCGGATGTATTCGATCTTGGCGTTCCCGTCCTGGGCATTTGCTATGGCCTACAGGTGCGATTCCGATCCCGACATTCAGACGCGTTCTAACCTCGTACGCCGTGACAGGAACTAGCGTCTGTGTTTGGGGGAAAGGTAGTAGGATACGATCATCGTGAATACGGGTTCGCACAAGTAGAAATCATTAAACTTGGAGCAGGACACGAACTCGCGGATCGGCTATTCGAGGGATTCAATGGGAGCATCCAAGTAAGCACGCAACTATACTCTGTATATATCATACTTGTCTTACCGAAGTGACTAGGTCTGGATGTCTCACGGTGACCAAGTAAACGAGATCCCATCCGACTTTCATGTCGTTGGAAAAACGGGCACTGCACCCTTCGCGGCCATCGCCCACAACGCGAAACCATTCTTTGGTATCCAATTTCATCCTGAAGTCACGCATACCCCTCAAGGAAAGCAAGTAATCGGTCGATTCGTTCTGAACATTTGTGAATGTGCGGCAGCTTGGACTATGGTATGTATTAAGCATCTCCTTTCTGATTAGATTTTTTACTCTAGGTTAGGAATCCTTCATCTCCAAAGAGATAGCCCGGATACGAGAGCTGGTTGGGGAGACCGCACAAGTAATTGGCGCGGTCAGCGGAGGTGTCGATAGTACTATCGCCGCAAAGCTGATGCATGAAGCCATCGGTGAACGGCAAGTGGGTTCCTCTCGTACAATCGCCTGTCCTCAACGCGACTCCCAGATTCCACGCAATCCTGGTGGACAATGGGGTGCTGCGCATGAACGAAGCCTCCCAAGTCAAGAAGATGCTCTCGGAGGACCTTGGGATTAATCTTACCGTGGTAGACGCCTCGGACCGGTTCCTCTCCCTACTGGCGAGCGTCGAGGATCCCGAACAGAAGCGAAAAATTATTGGCAACACCTTCATCCATGTCTTCCAAGACGAAGCTGCCAATATTGAAAGCGCTGTCGGACAGCAGGGGAAAGGAAAGATCGAATACCTACTCCAAGGGACGCTCTACCCAGATGTGATCGAGAGCATTAGCTTCAAAGGACCAAGTGCGACAATCAAGACGCACCACAATGTTGGGGGTTTGCTGAAGGATATGAAATTGAAACTCATCGAGCCCTTGAGGGAACTGTTCAAGGGTCTGCTCGATTCGTCTTCTCTTGATCCTACTCCCACTGACCATAATGGCATATAGACGAGGTCCGCGCCCTTGGGAGACTCCTTCAAATACCTTCTCATCTCGTTGGTCGACACCCCTTCCCAGGTCCTGGTCTTGCGATCCGAATCCTCGGCCCAGTCACCCGCTCTCAGGTCGAGATTCTCCAAAAAGCCGATAATATATATATCGACGAGATACGTGCTGCTGGGTTGTACGACCAGATAGCTCAGGCGTTTGCAGTCTTGCTCCCCGTTCGGGCTGTCGGAGTGATGGGCGACAAGAGGACATACGAGCAGGTGATTGCTCTGCGTGCGGTACAGAGTGAAGATTTTATGACTGCCGACTGGTACGTCCGAAACCCTGAAGGGCGCTTCAAGGTTACTGAGACGAGGCTCCAGGTTCGCGTTCCCACCGGCAGTTCTGCGGAAGATTTCGTCGAGGATCACAAACGAAGTTGCAGGTGTCAATCGTGTGGTGTATGACATCTCCTCGAAGCCACCAGGGGTGAGCCTGATTCATCCCTCGTTAAAATTCGGCTAATCGGACCCTGCAGACGGTCGAATGGCTATAAGAGAATACATGAGATGACACAGCACTGGTTCTGGATATAATTAGCTGTGTATAGATGAAATAGCTGCTGAAGTTGGCGCCGGGTCCTCCCAGCCTCCGGCTTCTCATGCGACATGCTATGCAGCTCGGGAGCGAGCGATCGCGACCGGTGTGGGTGTATTGACTCTGCATCAAGGCCTTGACGTGCGAAACCCGGGAAACGGGAATGCGTTGACTCGAAAATAATGGGAAAGCTCAGTGACCAGCTAGAGGAGGCCGTGTTTAGACCTTGGCTTGGACAGAAGAGAACGGCGTGACGGCGGCGCCTGTCCCCTGATGGGATCCCATAAGACCTGCCAAAATTTTGTTTGCGGCTTGACCCCAACCACAACTTTTTCCCACTCACAACCACCAACCCACCACGAACTGTAGCACCTAGGCTACTTGAAAAACACTGTACACCTCAAATTATGTCTGGGTGAGCAGGTTAGCGACCACCACCGTCGATCAGCGCTGACACAGGAGGGCGAGCAGTGAAGATCAATTGCAAGATGTCCCCGAAAGCGAGATCGAGTCCAATTGGGACCAAATAGTCGACAAGTATGTCGTTCTTGGTCCCCGATCCGTGTCTCAACCGCTCATTCGCATTTCCTGATTAGTTTCGATAATATGGACCTCAAGCCAGAGCTCCTCCGTGGCATTTATGCTTACGGGTATGTCCATGTACTCTTGCATTGCTCTCCGATCTCATTGCTCTCCGATCTCACTATGTCACCAGTTTCGAGCGCCCCTCGGCGATTCAGCAGCGAGCCATTGTCCCCGTAATCAAGGGCCACGACGTGATCGCACAAGCCCAGTCTGGCACTGGCAAGACTGCGACTTTTTCCATCTCCATCCTCCAGCGATTGGACATGTCTATCAAACAAACCCAGGCGCTCATCCTCGCCCCAACCCGCGAACTTGCACAGCAAATTCAAAAAGTCGTCATCGCCCTCGGGGACTACATGAACGTCGAGTGCCACGCTTGTATTGGTGGTACGAACGTACGCGAGGACATGGCGAAGCTCGGCGAGGGTGTTCAGATCGTTGTTGGTACCCCTGGCCGTGTCTTCGATATGATCAACAGGCGCGCCCTTCGTACCGACAACGTAAAGATCTTCTGTCTCGATGAGGCGGATGAGATGCTTTCCCGCGGTTTTAAGGACCAGATCTACGAAGTCTTCCAGCACCTCCCTCAAGACACGCAGGTCGTCCTCCTCTCTGCTACCATGCCATCGGACGTCCTCGAGGTCACCAAGAAGTTTATGCGTGATCCCGTCCGTATCCTCGTCAAGCGTGACGAACTCACGCTCGAAGGTATCAAACAGTTTTACATCGGTAAGTCAATGTCAGTGGGCATGTCGAAATACCACTCACGTTTATCTCTCGTCCAGCCGTCGAGAAGGAAGAATGGAAACTTGATACCCTCTCCGATCTTTACGAAACCGTCACGATTACCCAGGCTGTGATCTTCTGCAATACCCGCCGTAAGGTCGACTGGTTAACCGAGAAGCTCACCCAGCGAGAATTTACCGTCTCTGCCATGCATGGAGACATGGACCAGAAGCAGCGGGAGATCATCATGAAGGAATTCCGTTCTGGCTCTTCCCGTGTCTTGATCACTACCGACTTGCTTGCTCGCGGTATCGACGTACAGCAGGTTTCTCTCGTTATCAACTACGATCTCCCCACCAACCGCGAGAACTATATCCACCGTATTGGACGAGGCGGTCGCTTCGGACGAAAGGGTGTTGCTATCAACTTTACGACTACCGAAGATGTGCGCATGATGCGTGATATTGAGCGTGAGTACACACTCAGTGTATGAGAGTCATATCTAATTTCCGCTCAGAATTCTACAACACCCAGATCGAGGAGATGCCGCTGAATGTTGCGTACGTAGTTGTGGCACTTTCTCCGATATTCAACTGAATGAGTTCCTTTTGCAGCGACCTCATCTAATCACCCAAAATGAACCACGACCTAATCACGTTCTACAAATCTCGGCAACAAGGACGGTTCTTAGAGGGACGAGTGCTAGTCCTTCGTCCAATTCAGTCGTTCACTTCATGGCCAGCCCGTTATGTCTTATCACTTCTTCTTACTTCTACCAAGCCTGGTCTACCACGCGTTTCCGCGTTATGAAATATGGTCTCTTCTTGCCCTATGCCGTTTTTCCCCGCAGACTTGTGTCTGCTCGAATACTATTAGTCTTGTATTCGTCACAGGATCTCAATAGTAGTGTCGGTCATTCAATTTGTGCGGGTCGAACTAAGGAAACATGTCTTTCATTTGGGCAGCGATACTTTTGACTCGTTCTTTGGCGAGGCGAATACACGTGAGAGATAGGTTGCTTCCGGTTTGTGAAGATGTGAGACTAGGACCGTATTGTGCGATCGAGAGGATATTCTCTGAACCTTCATCCAGTACTATGGTAAGAGTCGCGTCCAAGAGCGGTTCTTCGAACGATGTGGGATCGGCGAGTACGTGCTTCCTATGACAGGAGAAATGTGAGTGTGTGAGTGTGCAAGAACAGAGCAATAACGTACGAATCGAACACTCCAAAAGTCATCGCATATGGAGTGCACTTCAACGATAGCGGAATGAGTCCCCTCGAGCAAATCGTCCTTCCAGTGTCTTCTTCAAATCTCGCGGCCGGTAATCGTGCTGCGCATGTACAAGTTGAGAGCCAAGTCCGAGCAGGCTCGGGGGGACTAACTATTTTTGAGCGCAGCGACCATCGCGAGGAGGGTGGCATCGAATGCGTTCCCATCGTAGTTTATGCATACTGCATCGACGTATAGACTCCACACTGCTTTGCCGGGGTGGATGCATAAGGAATCGAGTGGGAGGACGTTCGCCCTGGAGAGGTTTGATAAAATAAGTCCAGATTTCTGATATATAAGGATTAAACCGTACTTTTTGAGTAATTGGTAAAGTTGTTCTGAGTAGACTTGGGCCTCCTCGCTCGGAGGGCCAGGTTTAAATTTTGGGGAGCAGATTGCAGATATTTCCACATTCGGCACTATGTACAGCATATCAGACGTGGTAGTACAATCTCTCTTATGGAAATTTTACTCGCCTAGAAAGCCGTCCGTTGGCGCATCGAGCTCAGGCTTCGCGATCTCAGCTTTCACCCCGCACACAATCGTCGTCTCGCCCAGCCGCACGAGCGCAGACCCATCGGCAGTTGTTATGGACCCTACACTCAATTCTCGGTATATGAGGTTGCTCTCACGAAGCAGGACGCTACCTGGACTTGCCTACGTTGATATCGAGGTTCCGGAACGTATTAGATTCGCGTGCATCGGGCCGTATACCTTCTGCTAGGAATCGCTCAAGATACGCACGTGGGTGCAGCCGCTGGAAAATGGAAATTTCGGAGGAAGTCATTGGACGAGTTTTCGGCAAGTACTGAAACCGAGAAGGCGTATGATACGTTGAAGACAAATTTCTCCACTTGCGCACATACAGACACTTTGACATTACGCATGTGACTGACTGGGTTCTGTCGCACGTGCATCTTCAGCTCAGGGCGACGGTTGACGTTCCAACGCGCATCAAACACCCGGTGAAGAGCTTGACAATGAACGGCTAGAAAGTATTTAAATAATTACGTATGGGATATTAACCTTATTGTACATATTTCCGCTGCTGTCAATGCCGGAAGAAGAAAAGATGGCGACTCGGCTTAGCTCAGTATGGCCAAGTCGGGGGGCCCTTGTTCAGTCAAGCGCTCTCCTGTGACGAACGGCATCGTGCCAACCGTTTTGACCTGGGAATCCATGATAGCCTCACCTGTCAGCCTCCCCAGGGCGGACAAGATTAAAAGCATTTAGTGTTCCCAAGGGGCTAGCCGTGTTGGGTGAATAACCGCTTGATGCCACTTGCAACCATCTCGCCCCTGCGACCCTGATGGCTCTCCCATGAACAGTTTCATTCACCGGTACATGCTCCAGGTTATCCTCTAAATCCTCCCTCCATTTCCTCCGCTTTTTCCCTCTCGCCCTCCGGTATACGACTGGACAGTTTGAGCCAGGTTCCGTCATGTCCGATGGAGCCACGCTGCAACTGATGCGTGATACCCTGATACCTATCGCAAATGCCGCTTGGATCGGCCGACGAGCGACTCTCGCGGGCTGGGTTCTCCTCCTGTACGACTGGGTCATTTCTTTCGAGCTGGAAGTAAGTCAAATCGCGCTTGGACACGGAACCCGACTCATCCAAAACCTGTCCGTAGGTCGACTTGATATGGGTGAGCCTCATAAGTCATAATTTCAAGATTGCCGGGTGACACCACTACTAGGATAAACCGTGGAGCATAGCAAAAGTAAAACCCCTTCAGTTCTTATACCTTCTTGTTGACTCCTCTCCACAGGGCCTCTACCTCTTCAATCGTTACGTTCCTCTCATGCTTCTCTGTGTCCATACCATGGTATATCTCAACACCAACGTCTCCGACTCAATGTAAGTTCCATTGACTCTCATTACGAAGAACTGGCTAACCTCTGTCAGATGTAAGTACAGTTATCCTGGAATCCATGTTGGGGCTCAAGCATTCCCAACGAGGTCTATTCTGGTTCCAATTTGAAGGTTGGACAGGTACAAAGGCGAAGATTTCCTTCTTTGGTTTCCAGGGACTAACACTTGCAAATATCAGGAATGACGTGCATCGTGGCTGTCGAAGGTGAGTTGGGCGAGTCCAGGGGAAAATTCGAGATATTTACAATGCACCTGTGTACAGCGATTCTCGCTGCTCGTGTCTGGGCCCTGTGGGACGGGTACGTCATAATATACTTTCCGTGGCGAGTATTCTTACCTTGATCTCGCAGAAACAAGGTAAGAGCCGACTATCCGCGTGTAGAAACTGTATCAAAGGAACGTACAGATTATCCTGGGTGTCATACTATTTGGTCTGGCCGCAGAAATGGCAGCCATGAGCTTTATCTTGGGGACAACCTCCATGCGTTTGGACGGTATGCGTCTGCCCGTGTCTTTCAGGCCTAGAATATTCATTCAATCATTTTTAAAGCAATTTCCGAGGTATTTCCTGGAGTGGAGTTTAGGGTTTGCATACCTCTCAATTGCCCTTCCTATTTCTTTGCGTACGCATTCCAATGCTAGCTCCTCCCTGGTAGCTGACTTGCCTCTAAGGTTCTGGTCAGTAAAGTTCCCGCCATTGCTTTTACTAGTACTATGGGACCTGATTCGGACATTTGAAATTGAGGTTACCACCCCTTGGTAGGTTTCATGGACCTAAAATCCCAGATAAGAACACGACTGACTAGTGCAGCTTTTGGGACTATGGTTCTCATTCTCGCAATCTATCGGGGCCTTGGTAGCATGCACTTCGTGAGTGACTCAACTTGACTCAACGAAGTATTATTTAAGACTCTTAGGGTCTCCGCGACGCAGGGAGGAGTCTCGTGACTGTTATCCTACGTGATTCTGTTATGTACTTTGCCGTAATTGTGGGTCTTCGGTGCTATTCCACTCTCCACTCTCCGCTGATCACACTCAACCTTTAACAGGTTGCAACGGATCTCCTGTGCACAATAGTTTGGCTTCAACGAAGCGTTAGTAGTATCCTCATTTCTTCATTCACTTCGGTGCTGATATCACCATCCAGGACGCCCTATTCCAAACAGTAAGTGTGATGTATCGTAGTCTCCCTCGCGACTCTGAGACATTCGGTAATTACCTGCAGATTGTGGGACCTGGTAAGTACGGGAGGGTTTTATCAAACTGGACGTACCGCCTGACTTCCTGAACCAGGTTTGGCAGTGCCCAGTGCATTGGGCTCACATCTCCTCCTCAATCTGCGAGACGCGTATTACAAACCTTATGAGGTTGGGACTTTGACAACCCGTACTTTTGAGCTTCCGACTGTCCGTAGGACTGCGAAATTGACCCGGGCTGGTTCGGTGGATACACGGTGGGCAATATATCCTGGTCGAGTGAGTAGGTCGCACATCAGTACCTTTCCAATAGTCTGATGCTCGGTTTTTCCCAGGATACTCGTGTCTACAGCGGCCCCAATACGACTACCATCGACGAATCAACGGCGGAGTAAACACCAGGCAGGGATTAGACGTTTCTACGAGTCAAGAGAGCTAAGTCCCACCTCAACTGTGAAGAAACCATCATCCAATTGACGATCTCAACGAATGGGGAGGAGCCCGACTTCTGCTTCAGTTTTCCTGATGTTCGCATGGTCAACCATGACAATGCCAGTCTCGTCGTGTTGCTCCATACTAGCATGCCGCCACAAGTTTTCTTGTACATGCTTGGGTCTATTCGTTTGTCTGCTGTGACTCAGACTCTCGCTCAGAATATGAGTAAAAATTATATCGATGTGCCCGCTTGAAATACATTACGCAAATCAAACAGCCCCTCCGTGGTTCATAATTTAGGTGACACAGTCCCTTCGGAGTCCTGTTCTACATCGGGGCCAGAATAGGGAATAGGAGCGGGGGAGAGTTCTAGTGTGGTCTTCCATTTCGCAAGATCCCTGATGACAACCACATCAGAAGGTAGAGAATTGTCCTCATCTGCGTTTGCAACAGGATGGAGTCGGGCTAATTCGTCGATACGAGCTAGCAGTAAGGTGACTGACTCCTTGGGGAGGGTCGGCAAGTTGGTCAAGTAAGGGGTCCAGAATTTCTTGATAGCCTCTACGGGGGGCTCCGCGGCCGAGAGCTTGGTGTACTGTGCCTCGTCTACAGGTACATCTCGGGACTTGAGATCCTCGAGGAATATTTGTGACGCGGCAATGCTGAACTGAGCCGTGGGTTTGGCTTGAGGGTGTGCGTGAACGGACAACTTGGTTCTCGTGGATGAGCTGGGCAAAAGGAAGGCATCATAGAATTCTATGACGTCTTTCAGAGTGAGTTTTTCAATGAGCTGCGCTTGGCGCTCCCCTACGCAGATCGTTTAAGTTGTGATATCAGTCAACCAAAGCTTAAGAAAGGCTCACGTCGAGTGAAATCGTGGTAGCCTGATTCAATATGGTACCAGAATCTCGACGACTCCTCATTCAGATTTTCCAAGCGCTGGCGTTGCTTGTTGACCAAGCCCTTGCGCTGCTTCTCGAACTCCTCGGTGTTCATACCTGCGATTTCGGAACGATATGACTCCAAGAACGTTTCGATCCGCTTCTCAACGTAGGCCGGATGCCGCTCGCTCTGGATGCGAATGACGAACCCTAGGGCTGATTCCCTGTACCATATCATTGACTGAACCACGTAGCCAAGCTGTTCCTTGGTCCGAAGGACAGAAAAAGTTGGGTCTTTCAACAAATGATCGACTAGTAGTAGCCGCGTGCGGAGGTGATCATCTGCCTGGTTTCCAATGGCAAGGTGGTAGAGCACAGCGCCATTGGTCTCCTTCGGGTTTGTTAGGGTGAGATTGTGGACGAAGTTGCCAGCTGTTCGGAAATCAATTTCTATAGCTAAGCATTTTAATACCACTTACGTCGTGGAAGGAGGTGTGAACGACTCAAACATTCAGTTGGTAGGATACCCCTCGACCCGATGATCGTATCGACTAGGTCTTGGACTCGTAAGGCGTCCTGAGTAGTATCAGTCTCTGCATCCGAGGATAAGGGTAGACATACTTCTACGCTGAAATTGCCATGAACGAGAATTTTGGCACCGGTGCGCTGCCAGAGCTCAGACAAATGGGCTTGAACGTGGGCTGGGGTGATATCTGAAGAGCGGATAAGGGATTCGGGCAATTGCTCAAAACGTGCTTCTTACGAGCAAGCTCGTCAAGCCTCTCCTGTGGTGTCCAGACAACTTCGTGTATTGCGAATACCGCAAACCAGTCAGCTATCTGATGCGGCTGATCAACGTAGAAGTTCTCGTAGCTTTGCTTGAACTATGACATAGATGTGAGCCATTTTATTGGGGAGATGCGGGAAAAAAGGTACCTGCTCCCTGCTGACTTCAAATCGATGTGGATCGACCACCAGAGTTCGCGCTTTCTCCAGTACGCGTTTCAGGAGTACATGGGCTTTCTCGTTGTACCCGCCTACCGTGAGGGACAGTCCAGTGGTAGCTTCGTTAATGCCGTAGGACAGCCCTGCCAAATCGGCGTCATATGCAAACTCGGTGAGAGCATCGGTAATTAGGGATGCTATGTATGCAGTCATGACCGCGTGTCGCGGCGTTATGCCTGCAATTGGACTAGGAGTACGTCAAGCCTTTGGAGGAGTTCGTATGAACATCATCCGCACCTGAGTATTTCAAGTTCGATGCTTCCTTTCGGTAGCCAAAACTGGTCGTCCTTCTTGTGCCATAAGGTAGATGTGGGAGTCGTGCGTAAGATGCTGGGCTTGATAGTGGGCTGGAAGCGGGGTGAGTAACAGTCCCATGAAAGCATACAAGCATTTACCTTGTTTACTGGCCGTTTGTTGACCTCGAAGTTCGTTGGGATGAATTCGTTGGGAGTCGGCAGAAATAGCTCTGTATATTGATTAGGACGATGAGCCTGTTGGGCGTGAGCATTCGAAATCCATCGTATATAGTTTCAAACCTTATCTATCAGCTCCCCATCGAGAGGGAATACCTGGTACTTCGTCTTGTACCAGGGCTCTTCCAACCACGCGCCATCCAGACCGATCTCCGATAGGTCTTTCGCCATTATAGTAAGGACGACGGCTTCAGGGGCAAAGTCTCGTTCGAGCATTTCACGAACTGCTGGTTCGTCCCACTTCCATAACCGGGTCTTGCCGCTGATAATTCTATCCTTGGACCATGGCAAGGCGAGACGCTCAGTCAGACTCGAGACATAGTCTGCGGGGCTCCTCTTTTGTGCGAAGCGAAACCGGGCTTCGGCAATTGCCTCGAGCTCCGTGAACAGCCAGTCCGGGAATTCCGACGCCCGCAACAGGGACATGTAATTGAAAATAATCTCAACCATCGTTTTCCAGTTTTCTGTATGCCCAGTCGGTCACAAATGAATAGCATACGTAGCAAATTGGCAACTCACCCAGCCCAGTCTTGGTGAGCATGATGTTGATGTTGAAGAATCCAAACCCTTTTGCCACCGGGACGAAGCCTGACCCAAGGGAAGTTAGCCAGCCATTCTGCTTGAAGTATGAATGGAGCGATCCTGGGCCTTCGTGGCCAATGAAGTGGGATAGGATTGACGTAGGCTTCGACTCGTAGTTGGACTCCTGTTCAGTTAAAGCCCATTGCACCTGCAACATCCGGAAATCCATCACGGTCTGAATAGCCACAACTCGCTAGAAAATAGTAAGAATCCGTGATGACTGGATAATAGAGTCTACCTACTCGTTGCTGTTCTGGCCCCCACGGAAGTTCATGGAGTCCCGGGTCTGGGATTCCATGAACTTCTCGCGCCACCACAGAGGAAAAATTGTCGACGACCATTTTCATTAAATCATCGAGTGAGTCTAGGCAACGTCAGTCGTGGGCCTCATCATCATCAAAAATTTCAAACCTTTTCCAAGGATAGCAAGGTTCATGTTTGATGCGGAATAATGCGCCTGCCACCATTCAACAAGACGTCGGCGCGTTTCTTGACCGACAGGTCCACCACCTTCACCTTGGAGAGAGGCTTCCGCATCGTCGGAAGCTCCTGCAGGGACTTTATTTACACCCTCTTGGGTCGGTGCGGATTCTGGTGTTGAACCAAGCAGCTTCGCCTTGGTGCGCCCAGCGTATGTAAGGGAGGACAGGTTCCCTGAGCCAAACTTGGTATATGGATGACCAGGACGACTTTGAGATTTCGAGACCTGAAAGGCTCTCCACATATCACTTTGCGCGTTCTTCCTGTGCTCCGAATTGACTGCCTTGAGTTCGCGTGCTGTGCAACTAGCTTCGAATAACGGAGAATGGAAGAAACCAGCGAATCGTTGTAAAGCACCAGAAAGGTGGTCTGCGGTGATACTAAAGAAATAATTGGTGTTGGAGGCTGCTGTCCAAGCATTGGTCCTCCCGCCATGTGCATGGATGAATTCTGAGTAAGCATTCTCTTGGGGAAATTGGGTAGAGCCCATAAAAAGTAGATGTTCACAGAAATGAGCGAGGCCGGGCATGTCGTCCTAACAAAACAACCGGAGACGCGTAATGAGACCGTCACGAAGGCAGAAAGGATCAAAGAAATAAGTACCCACCGGGTCACTTAGATGCCCTACACCAACATCCATTGCGGCGGCAGCCTTATCCGCCTTCGGATCGTGAATAAGCAAGGCTTGAAGACCATTTTGCAGTCTAATGAGACGATAATCACGATCATCCGTCTCTGGCTTCTCAATCGCCTTCAGAAACACAGAGTGTGCGGGGATCTCTGCTGTTGCGGGCACCTGATGCCACCCTGAATCCTGGGCCATGTTGGAGAAGCGGCGAAGCTGGCGAGTAATAGGTAAAGCCAGACGCCAGGCAGTCATTCAGTGATACGTACAGCTCCGAAGAGAATCGAATGCTGCGATTGCGCGTCGTCACAACAGTCGAGGTTCCGACGAAAGTGTGGAAACAAAGGCCGGCACTTCGTTTGGTCCCTCCTTGTGTTCACAAGCATTGTCACAAGTTACTTCGAAATTGCTGAGAAAGACATGAGTACTTGAATATCACACTTTTGGTTCAGGCACCCTTCCGCAGGTCCTGAGACTTTTCGGCATCCGTTGGCCGCGGGTGATGCATGGACTAGGGTATGTCCAACCAGGCCTGGGCAAGCATAGTTCTTGTGGCATCTCCCGAGTTGATTAACCAGCCCAGAGCCGGTCGTGGCTCTCGATCACGAAAGGTAGGACACGGTAGTGACTTTGCGTCCACTCTCTTCTAATCGCATATTATATTGAACGACGGTTGATCAACTGCTGGCCGATCAAAAGCATGGAGGTTCTTCCAATGGAACGATGTACACCCCGTTTGCGCTGATGAAATACTTGGTGGTGTGGCGCCCAGAGGTTGCGCGTGGCCCTGCAACCTGCAAACATTCCAAACCACTTTCTTGCTTACCAGACTCGGGTACGATTGGTTATTGGTACCAACGTAATTACCATGATCTTCAAGTACTTGCAATGACTTTCCTAGCGCCTAATCCCGTGCTCTCACAATCATGTCATATTCAACCACTTCATTCCTCGATCACGGCTCTCAGCACTACCTTTTCTAGCTCTATCCATGCAAATAGCGTTGTCTATAAGTCCTTTTGTTACTCAAGCTCATCTACATGAGACTCGATTATTACGGTATCAGTAGGCAAGTAATTCCTCTTTTGTGCGTCAATGACCGCACAATCTTCCCATGGGGCAATTGGTGTGAGGCATTATTCCTCGATCTTTATGTTGGACTTGCCGTCCACAAATCCAGTTCGACCGTCTACACATTCCTGGTTTGTCGCAAGGGACTAAAGCTCTACCCCCTGATTCTCCAAGAAGCTCGGCTCGTAAGTCGGTGCCCCATTCAGCGTGAGAGCCGCTAACCTTGATATATTACGCTCAGCGGCTCCATCTCTCGCCCCACAAAGCCTTTCATGCATCGCAATGACCGTATATAGATCTCCAAACAACAAGGCTTGGTCAATAAGTCGTATGAAGTGGTCCTGGAAATGGAACGTCAGCTCCCATCCCATCCCTGCCTCGTCATCAGAAGGTAGTGTTCGACAAAGATCGCATTTACTTCGTTCCGTTAGATCGACTACCTTGCACCAGTGCGCTATGCCCCGCCTCGCCTGCCCGCCCCCCCACCATATTCGGAGGCCTTACCCAAATCTTAAGCACCCTTCTCTCTCGCGAATACCCTTGAACTCGTCATTTGAAAAGTCCGCTTCTACCATACATACACCCAGGACCAGGCTATTTAATAGCGATTCCTGTTCTGTCA
>Ga0307513_10007642_pt1 | contig 13970 bp, 11 predicted proteins | sample 15_EM_MG_FD_202174 | JGI IMG/M metagenome (GOLD analysis project Ga0307513, IMG submission 202174) | Populus trichocarpa ectomycorrhiza microbial communities from riparian zone in the Pacific Northwest, United States - 15_EM | ecosystem: Host-associated > Plants > Roots > Unclassified | place... | reverse complement strand
TGGCCTCGCCGACGATGTTGCCAGCGATCACTGCATAGTCGGCCGGGTGATAGCCGCCCATGCTGACGATGGCCGCTTCGCTGCCGAAGCGGTCAGCGCCGGTCTCCCACGATTCCAGTGCGTTGCCGGCCATGACCAGGCGCTTGCCGTCGGCCACGGTCTGCATCACCAGGCGGCGCAGCACCGTGCGCACGAAGCCGGGCCGGGCCGCAGCGTTGGAGCCGGGCGAGACGAAGAAAGACAGGTCGTCGACGATCACCAGCGGGTATTGCTGCAACGCCTTCGAGATCTCGGCGCCGATGGCCTCTTCGGTCGCGTTGGCGGGTTGGCCGCTGACCGCGTTGACCATGTCCCTGGCATCGATGACCCGGCCGCCTCGCTGGGCCGCGAGCGTGCGCAGCACGGTCGAGGCACCGCAGCCGCCGCTGGCGACAAAACCGACCACGGACGCGACCCTGAGCACGGCCTGCAGTTCGGCCAACGCCGCTTGCTGCACCGGCGTCAGCGTGGGCAATTCCTCGCCAGGCGACAGGTGGCCTTGCAGGGGAATCACGGCGGAAAGGGGGTTCATTGATTTGGCTCCAGAGGAATAGGGGTGAGGCAAGGTCATCGTTGCGGAGGTTGGGGTGTTCACAAGGCCCACTTCAGCGACAGGCGGAAGCTGCGCGGTTCGCCGTACCAGCTGCCGCTCTGCAGGCCACCGATGGTCTGGTAGTAGGTTCGGTCCAGCGCGTTGTTCACATTGAGCTGCACGCTCGCGTTCTGCGCGATCTGCCAGCGCGCCATCAGGTCCAGCAACGCATAGCCGCCCTGCGTGAAATCGGCCGGGGTGCAACTGGAAAAATCCGAGTTGCAGACCGAGCCACTGATGTGGGTGCTGCTCTGCAGGCGCCCGCCCGCACCGAGCTGGACGGGGCTCCACCAGCTCGCCGTGGGCAGTTGATGGGTCGTCCACAGCTTGACGCTGTTCTTGGGCGCGAAGGTCGTCAGCGAATGGTTCGTCTCGAAGGTCTCGCTCGCCGCCGGGACGTAGCGATTGATGTTGTAGGTGTAGCCGGCGGATATCTGCCAGCGCGGCGTCAGGGCGCCAGCAATCTCCAGGTCCACACCCTTGGAAATGCGCTTGTTGTCGTCTGAATTCAGATAGCAGCAGCTCAACCCGGTCGGCACGACCGGCTGCGTCGTGACGCTCCGATCGATCACGGCGATGTTCTTCTGCACGATGTAGAAAACCGCAAGCGAACTGTTCAAGGTGCCGTTGAAATCCGAGCGCTTCAGGCCCAGTTCGGTGTTGGTGCCGGTGGTCGGCCGCATCGGCTGCAGATCGACGGACAGGTTCTTGGCCTGGGACTGGTAGATCGACGCGCGGCTGGCATAGGCCGACATCTCGGGCGTCAGCGCATAGTTCAGGCCGACGAAAGGCGGTGCCGTGTGCCGCTCGGAGAACTGGGTCGTGGTTTGAAAGTCCCCAGAGGTGTAGTGGGTCACCTGCTCGGTTCGGTAGCCGTTGACTCGGGCCCCCAGCGTGACATGCAGCGCCTCGATCGGGTTCAGCCGAACACTGCCGTACAGGCCCCATTGCGACTGCGTCCAGGCCAGAATTTGTGACTCGGAAGGCGCGACGACGGCCGCAGACACCGGGTACGCCGAGGCGTCCCAGGTGTTGACATTCGCAGCGGTGTCGAAGCTGTAGCCCGCGTCGGAGTCGGCGCCGCCCTTGGCTTTGCCCACGGAGCCCTGACGGTCCGCCCCCAAGGTCAGCTGATGGCGGCGACCCAAGGCTTCGAACTGGCCGTTGAGCACCAGATCGACCGTCTTCTGCTTGGACAGCGTGGCGGCGCGCGCGCCGCTGACGGTGAGCCCTGAACCGTCGGACGGAATGCCACTCCAAGGGCCATCAGCCTCTGCAGAGTCGAGGTTGCCGATTTGGTCCGTCTGCGCGAGATTGAGCTGGAGCGACCAGTCTTTGCCGAGCTGTTGGCGCAACTGAGTGAAGTATTCGGTCTCGCGGGTCACCTGCCGACTCCAGTCGGTGCACAGGCAAAGGTCTCGGGGCAGGTGCAGGTCGCTGCCGTCGGTGCCGCGGGGCAGTCCGAAGGTCCACGGCGTGCCGGCCCGCTCCGTGTGGCTGGCACCGACGTTGAGGATGGTGCTGTTCGTGAGCTTGGCCTCGAGGTTCAAATAGGCCATGTCCAGCCGAGACTTCGCCGTGTCGTAGAAGAAGTGGCTGTCATCGTGCGTGAGCACCGCGCGCAGGCTGAGCCGCCCCTCATCGAGCAGGGGTGTCGAGCTGTCGATCGACAAGCGCGAGTGCTTGAACGAGCCCAGCTCGGCGTCCACGAGCAGTTGCTGACGGTCCAGTGGCCGCTTGCGCTGCAAGCTGATCACGCCGCCCGGATCGCCCACGCCGCCGTAGAGCCCGCTCGCGCCTCGCAGCACTTCGACATGGTCATATTTCGACAGGTCGAACACCGGCACGTAGTCATTCAGGTAGTTGCTGACGCTCTTGGTCAACGGCGCACCGCCGTCGAGCTGGAAGCTCGTGATCTCGAACCCGCGCGAATAGAAGCTCGGGTTCAGGTTATTGGCCGCGTTTTGCCCTTGAGCCACGGTGATGCCCGTCGTCTGCTCGAGCGCGGCGGCCAGGCTGTCGAGGTGCTGGTCTTCGATGCGCTGTCGCGTGATCACGCTGACGCTTTGCGTGCTGTCCTTGGGGGCCAGCGGCGCCTTGGCGCCAATGCCCACGGCCTGTGTCGTAAGGCTGTGCGTCCCCTCGGTTGCGGTTGCGTCGCGGCTGCCGTTGGGCCCCGTGCCGCCAGCGGCGGCGACAGACCCGCCCTGTCCTTCGACACCTTGCACGCGCACAGGCCCGGTCACGCGGCTGCCGTCGTCCACTGCGCGGCTGATGACGACGAGCTTCTCGCCGACGAAGCGGTGCGACAAGCCGGAGCCCGCCAGCAACCGGGCCAAGGCATCGGCCGGCGACAGATCTCCTTGCAGGGACGACGTACTGGCGCGATCAACGACACCGCCGGCCACACGCACTTCGATGCCCGTCAGCGCGGAGAACTGCGCCAGCGAGGCCGCCATGGTCTGCGCCGGCAGCTCAAATCGAAATCTTGCGTCGGCTGCCCACGTTGGCTCGGCCGCAATCGCGAGCATGGCCAGCAGCGCCGCGGAAGCGCCATGCCTGCGCAGGAATGATGCAAAACGGGGTGATTTCAAGACGCCCTCCGGGTTCGAATTGATGACGGTTTGATGAATGCCTCTACACGAAAGAGAGCTTAGGGGGGGCGCCGCCGCCGGACCACCGACCAAGGTCGGATTCCGTTGCGGGCGCGGAAACCCTGCCTCGGTCAAAAAAAGACAGGTGATGCTCTGTGCTCACTCATGGACAAACCCAAAGCCGTCACACCGCCGCTGCCTACAAACTCGCGCGGCTGATCTACACGATGCTCACCAAAGGCGAGGAATACACCGTTCTCCAGTTGGTCATGTGACGGGGTGCTTCGGTGCGTCTGCACGTTGGCTGCGCGGCCGGAGGTCAGCCAACACTCGGGAGGCCAGGCACAGGTGGTTGCGCACGTCGCCGGCCAGTGAGTCGAGCCGCTCGCGGTACTCCTGCGCGGCGCGCACGTTGCCTTGACGCAGCAGCGATGTCAGGTGGTGGATGTCGCGGCTGAGGGTTGAAAGCTCGGCGCTGGATTCGATCAGGGCCGCGATGTGTGCGTCGCGGCTCGCACCACCGAGCAACGCGGGCACGCCCGCCACAAGGCCGGCCACAAAGGCGCCGGGAGCAAGCCCGGCCTGGCGCGCTGCCGCAAGGGTGGCGCTGGCCTCCTCGCGGTTCATGCGCAGCGACAACCTCACCCGGTCCTCCATCTGCAACGGGGCGCCCGCTGCAACGTGATCAAGGCTCGAAGGTTCGGTCCGACCGAGGGCGTCGATCAATGCGTCCCGGACCAGCCCGGAAGGCGAGACGCCTCGGGCACGAGCCCGTTCGAACAGCGTGGCTTTCAAGCCGCGCAAGTCGACGCTGATTCGATCTCTCGACGAGGGTGTCATACCGATCCTCCTGACATGCGAAGCGTGCCCGACAACGGCGCCACCGCGCCTATCTCTGCACTCACCTACGCATTCATATTCGTCTCGAATCGAGGTCATGAGACCGATGATTTGGAGCGAAGAATCATCGCCAAGCGGAGGCTTGGCGGCCGAGTTGTCAAGCAGCTTGACAACCTCGCAGCATGCGCCGCGGGCGTCCGCCTTCGCCAAGGTGGAGGACGGCAGAAGACACGCACCACGCAGCAGCTCGCCGACTAAGCAGTCGCCCGCATCGGTACGATGGTGGGCAAGTGAAAGGGGAAACCGTGCCGACTGCAAAGCGTGCGTTCAGAGGCGAAGACAGCATCACCGCCGAGCTGATCAGTCGAAATGCCGTGGGGCCGTTTCTCACGGAACGCGGCTTCGACGTGCTTGAGGACAAGCGCAACGTGGCGGGCACAGCGATCGAGCAGTTCGTGACGGCACGGTTACCCGATGACCAACTGCTGAAAATGCGGGTGCGCATCTGCTGGCGGAGAGAAGGCAGAAATTCGAGCGAGCGGAAGTACGCCGCGGCGCAACTGCGCGCACGCCTGCGGGGCGACGACTGGGAGGGCACGCTGCGCTTCATCGTGGACCGCGACCGAGAGCACGGAAACACCCACAACCTGATCATCCAGCGGGACGGTGCCGTGATTGATTTTGCGGCCCTCATTCCGAGGGATGCGCTGATGCCGATCTGGCTGCGTCAGCGCGACATCAGCGATGACCTGCATCGGCGTGGATTGATGAAACGCATCACCAAGAACCACGCGATGAATGGGTCCAGTCCGACAATCTGGCTGCAGGATGATCGAACGCCTGACGCACACGAGGTTGCCGATGAACTTTGGGCCTGGCCGGGCGTTGTGGATCTCGCCAAGCTTGGGCCAGTGGGTTCAGGGTCATCGGACGACACATTCGACGATTGCCCCGGGCCGGACTATTTAATGCTTGGCAGCGACGGTGCACCCAGGCGCACTGTTGTGCGCTCCGAGGTGAAGCGCGACCCCCGTGTGCGTCGGACAGTACTCGCCCGGACTGCGGGCTGCGAAAGGGAGGCTTGCGCTGCACGTCGGGACTATCCCGGCTTTCTGGACGTGCACCACATCCTCGGCGTTGAGAAAGGCGACCGCGCCTGGAACTGCGTGGCGCTATGTCCGAACTGCCATCGATGCTGACGACCTGAACGCCAAGCTCCTGGCTTACGCAGAGCAGTTCAGGCCCGCCAGCTAGCTTGACGAGTCGGGTCCAGCGCATCTAGCGGCGGACATGATCCTGGCCTGCCAGCAGCAGGGATACCTAGTGTCCTGTCCCGTTAATAGAAGCGCATAAATAGCGCATGCCATTGCGGTATCTTTGGGACGGAGATATGGCGATGAAGAGAGGCCGAAGGCGGATTTGGTGATCACGGACGACGAGCGAACGGAACTCACGTCGTTTGCACGGAGTTCGGACTGAAGCCGACCTATGGACGCGTGCCGGCCTATCCTCAGGGCCTGTTGCCAAATTGCTCTCACACCGGCCCCATCACCAAGACGGTGTACGAAGCCGCATTGATGATGGATGCGATAACGCACTACGACGCACGCGAATGGTTGGCAACCGGGGACCCGGACCCTCGCTATGTGCGGGATCTGGAGACCGGTGTTGCCGGCCTGCGCATCGCCTATAGCAAAGACCTTGGCCATGCGTCGGCTGACGACGACATCGTGCGCTCCGTGGAAGAGGCAGTGAAAGTTTTCACCGATCTGGGTGCTGTTGTTACCGAGGTGTCACTCGATATTCCAGACCCGCGGCCACCCTTTGAGGTGATCTATGAGACCAGCCTGGCGGCAGGCTTGTCCAATGTCCCCCAAGAACAGCGCCACAAGCTCGATCCTGGCTTCGTGCGGAACGCCGAGCGCGGAACTCGCCGCACGGTCGAGGACTTGATGAAGGCGCTGGCCGCAAGAGAAGAGCTCGGGCGACGCATGAACCTCTTTCACGAGCGGTTCGATCTGCTCATTACCCCCCAGCTCGCAGTCACGGCGTTTGACTGCGGCGGCGATGTCCCTTCAGGGCGCGGCATGCGGGAATGGCTGGACTGGAGCCCATACACCTTCGTCTTCAACCTGACACAGCAGCCGGCTGCCTCGGTGCCTTGCGTCTTCGACAAAGCGGGGCTTCCGATCGCCTTCCAGATCGTGGGCCCGCGCCATGCAGACAAGCGGGTGCTCCAGGCCGCCCGGGCCTACGAGAGCGTCATGCCCTTTGCGACGCCTGCCGTTGGCAGGTTCGGCCGGCCTTGAACACCGTCCCATGACTTGGCCCTATCGTCTCGAAGAACATATCGAGCCCTCTCGAGCCATGCGGTTCGGCGCTCCATGGCTGGCCATGCTGCTGACGCTCGCCAGCGGGTGCCTCGTCTTTGGTCTTGCGGGCAAGGCGCCGGCCGAGGCCATGTACCGGTTTTTCCTGGAGCCGCTGTCGAGTCGCGATGGGTGGGCCGAGTTGCTGCTCAAGGCGTCGCCCTTGTGTTTGATTGGCCTGGGACTGTCGGTCTGCTACCGAGCCAACGTCTGGAATATCGGGGCCGAAGGCCAGATGATCGTCGGTGGCATGGCGGCCAGCGGCGTCGCGCTTTACTTCCAACCGGCGAACGGTGCCTGGCTGCTGCCGGTCATGCTCCTGGCTGGCGTCATCGGGGGCATGGCTTGGGCCGCCATACCGGCAGTGCTTCGAAGCCGCTTCAACACCAATGAGATCCTGATCAGCCTGATGCTGACCTACGTCGCGGCACATCTGCTCATCTACCTGGTTAGCGGGCCATGGCGCGATCCGCAAGGCATGAACTTCCCGCTCACCAAAGCGTTTGATGACGATGCACTGTTTCCGCGCTTGTACGGTGACTGGCACTGGCTTGCATGGAGAGGAACGAGGCTCAACGCTTCGGTGCTGCTGACGCTGCTGGCGGTTCCCGCAGCCTGGCTCTTCCTGTACAGGAGCTTTGCCGGTTATCAAATGATGGTCAGCGGCCTGGCGCCGCTCGCCGCCCGCTATGCGGGTTTCTCGCATACACGCGCCATCTGGACCGCGATGCTGGTAAGCGGCGCTTCGGCGGGACTCGCTGGCGTCACCGAGATCGCGGGGACGATCGGCCAGCTTCAGTCTACGTGGTCGCCCGGCTACGGCTATACGGCGATCATCGTCGCCTTTCTGGGACGACTTCATCCGTTGGGAATCGTGTTGGCCAGCCTCCTGATGTCCTTGCTCTATCTCGGCGGCGAAGCGGCCCAGACCTCTCTGCAGATGCCAAAGTCGATCAGCGCCATCTTCCAAGGACCGCTGCTGTTTTTTCTGCTCGGCGGCGAGTTGTTCGTCAGCCATCGCCTCCGGCGCATCGGCCACTCCGCGCCGGGCACGGCCCATGGCAACAAGGACCTCTGATGGATGCGTCGCACGCAACTGCTTTGTTGTCGAGTGCCGTCGTCGCTTCGGTACCGCTGATGCAGGCCGGTCTTGGCGAACTCGTGACCGAGAAATCTGGAGTGTTGAACTTGGGGCTGGAGGGAATGATGCTGGTCGGAGCCGTTAGCGGGTACGCCGTCACCGTCCACACCGGCCAGCCTTGGCTCGGGCTCCTGGCGGCCATCGTTGCCGGTGCCGCGATGGCCGCACTTTTCGCGTTCCTGACTTTAAGTATGCGGGCCAACCAGGTGGCTACTGATCTCGCGCTGGCCTTGTTCGGCATAGGCTTCTCGGCCTACTTCGGCAAGCCCTACACCTCTGCAACCATCTCCGGCGCTATCACGAGCTGGCCCGCGCCGGGCCTTTGCGAATTGCCCATCGTGGGCACGGCACTCTTCAACAACACGCCAATCGCGTACTTGAGCGTGGCATTGTTCTTTGGCGTCTCGTGGTTCCTCTACCGGACGCGTGCTGGCCTCGTGCTGCGGTCGGTTGGCGAATCCCCTGAGGTGGCGCATTCATTGGGCTTCCCGGTGCAGACCGTGCGCTATGGTGCCACGCTGTTCGGCGGAGCCTTGGCCGGACTGGCAGGTGGCTACTACTCGGTCGTCTATCTGCACCTCTGGCAAGAACAGATGACTGCAGGGCTGGGTTGGATCGCGCTGGGGCTCGTCGTTTTCGCGACTTGGCGCCCATGGCGCCTGCTGGTGGGGGCGCTGCTGTTCGGCACCGTGACGGCATTGCAGTTCTATGCGCAGACGATCGATGTACCGATTCCCGTGCCGTTCTTGGCCATGCTTCCGTACGTGGCGACTGTGGTTGTGCTGGTCGCGATTTCACGCAATCCTCTGACCATCAAACTGAATGCACCGGGGTCGCTTGGGAAGACCTTCTTTGGTGGGTGACCTGCTTCGGATGGCTCCCAAAGCTGTCGGAACGTTACAGCTGACTCGCGTCCAGCACGAGCCGCTTGGTGCGGAGAGACGCGGCGTACCACGCCAGCGGCAGGCTACCGCCGAGGCGATGAGCCCGATTGCCGCCGCGTCCGTTCAGCCACCGGCTTGCACGCAGCCACCAGGCGACAGATCATGAAGAGGCAGGCGGCAAGACTGGGGGCGAGCTGCCCAGCATCAAGATTTTCAAGCGCCGCATTGACGCAGAAATTCCCCACACGCAAATCGTCCTTAAACGCGAAGGTGAGAAAGCACTCGCCGCGCTGTTCCCCAGCGCAGGCAGCCACATCGGCCGCCCGCTCGTGTCCGGGGCAGGTTCGTCCAGCGCGGCCAGGTCGTCAAGCTGCAGGGACATGTTCGCTCTCCCGCGCGGTCAGTATTGCAGCGATGCGCGCGATACCGGGTTCGATCTCCTTCCACGCCTCGCGCGCGGCGGTCTTCTTCATCTCCCACAGCACGGCACCGCTTGCCTGGGCTTCGGCAATCGCGGAACACCGGGGCACGAACGCGAACTCGCCAGGTCCGCTGCTGACCCGGATCATCAGCGTGCGGTACTGCTGGATCAGGCTCACGCTGCGGTCGATGCTGTGTGCATGATGAATTCCTCAATCAGATGGATGTGATGACGGGCGGAACGCAACCGCGTTCCGCCTGCGGTTGCGTCAAGCCGTGGTCGATTCGCGGGTGTCGGCTTCGCTGCGTGCCTTGCGGCTGCGGGTCGCCTTCGGCGTGACATCGGCCGCCTTGCTCTCGGGCTGGGCTTGCCCGCTGACCTGACGCGCACGCCGCGCGTCCGAATCCGCCTTGCTGTCGAGGTAGTCGATCTCCTCGCAGGTGAAGGCCAGCGCGTACACCTCCTCGCCGTCCTTCTCGTAGTTGTTGTTGCGCAGCCGGCCGACGATGTTCACGTGCGAGCCCTTGCCCAGGTACTCGGCCGCGTTCTCGGCCTGCTTGCCCCACAGCGTCCACTGGATCGCGGTCGCCTCGTCCTCGCGTCCTTCACCCGAACCGCGCCGGGTGTTGCTGATCGCGGTCACCGTGCCCTTGGCGACCTTGCCGTCGCGACCGTTGACGAACTCCAGCCGAACCGAACCGGCGAGGTGGGCATTGCGTTGTTCCACTCGTACGAAAGCCATGATGTGCTCCTTGCAAGAACGACCAGCCGGCCACCGTGTGATGGGCCTTCAAACTGATCCTTCTGCTCGGACTTCCTCGCTCCCGCCCATGGGCGGGCGGGGGGTGGGCATGGCCCCTTCCCTCACGGGAAGGGGTGGGGGATGGGTGGGGTTCTCTTCGGCAGCCGAAGCAGTGAGCCAGTTTCCCGGCCCACCGCCTGAAGATCCCCCCACAAGTCCCCCTCGTGAGCCGACGGGGGCGCCGCTGGGGGGAGCGCGGTGGGACGCCTGGCGCACGCGCTGCCCCGCGTTCGGGCGACGCAGCAGCGCGGTCGATGTGCCAGCTTGCCTGGCGCAGCGGTTGCAGCGAAGGCGACCGCCCTGCCTCTGAGGTCCGGCGCCTCTGCGGCCGGCGTGACACCAAGTGAACCGAAGGTGAGCGACTGGCGCGGCGGTCGAGCCGGGCCGATCACCTCATCGCATTCAGCGGCCCGGCATCGGGCGTGGCGGGTGACCGGGGTGGCGATCTGGCCGGCGTGCAGAGAACGCAGCGCAGCGCAGCGCAGAGAACGGAACGCCGGTCAGTTCGTCAAGCGGGCGTCGTTCACGCGCAGCGTGAAGGAAACAACGCCCGCGGTCCCCGGGCACGGGAACGGGCCGCTGTCGTCATCCACGCCGGCGCAGCCGGCTCGACCTGGTTGTTCGGCATCGCGATGAAGGCGCAGCCTTGATCGCTGCATTGGCGAGCGTACCGGCCAGGCGCCCCGCGCCGCAGTTCGGCGACACCCTGCGCGCCAGCGAACGCGGAGGGTGGCGGCGAGCCCGCGAATGAAATGAACGCCCCCACCTCTGCGGCCGGCGCGACCGATACGCGGTCCAAAGTGACGTCGTCGACTCGGACAAAGTCGCGGTTGAAGAATGACTTTCCTTCACCACCAACAGGAGACTCACCATGCAAGCAATGCCTGTGGGAATTGACATCGCCAAGAGCGTCTTCCAGGTGCATTACATCGATGCCGACACCGGAGAGATCGTGAACAAGGCCCTCAAGCGCGCGGTGTTCCTCGAGTACTTTTCTAATCGGAGCCCCTGCCTTATCGGCATCGAGGCTTGCGGCGGCGCGCAGCACTGGGCGAGAGTGCTGACGCGCCTGGGACACACGGTAAAGCTGATGCCGGCCAGGTTCGTCAAGGCCTTCAACATCGGGAACAAGAATGACGCTGCCGATGCACGAGCCATTTGGCTCGCCGTGCAGCAGCCGAGCAAACCGATCGCGGTGAAGACCGAGGCCCAGCAAGCAGTGCTCGCGCTCCATCGGATGCGACAGCAGCTCGTGAAGTTCAGGGTCGCTCAGAGCAACAATCTGCGAGGGCTCTTGATGGAGTATGGCGAGGTGATGGGCAGGGGCCGCACTGCGTTGAACGCAGCCTTCCCTGTAGTGCTGGCGAGATTGGTCGAGCGCCTGCCAGCGGTGCTAATCGACACGCTGCGCGACCAGTGGAACGGGTTGACCGAACTGGATAAGCGGATCAGCGAGATCGAACGTCGGCTCGGCCAGTGGATGAAGCAAGACACTGCCGTTAAGGCCATCGCTGAAATACCTGGAGTCGGATTGCTGACCGCCACTGCAGCAGTCGCGACTTTGGGCAACGCCAATATGTTCCGATCAGGCCGCGAGTTCGCGGCCTGGATCGGCTTGGTCCCAAGACAGACAGGCTCCGGCGGCAAGGTGGCACTGCTGGGTATCAGCAAGAGGGGCGACACGTACCTGCGCACCCTGCTCGTCCATGGGGCACGAAGCGTCCTCAGGATTCAGAAGGATCCGCAATCGTGGACCGAACAACTACGAGGCAGGCGGCCGCTCAATGTCGCGATCGTGGCGCAGGCGAACAAGACGGCCAGGACGATCTGGGCGATCCTTGCGCACGGCACGAAGTATGAACAGGGGCACATCAGCAAGGGGCCTACATAGGCCATGCGGCAGCGATCGAAACTCCTACTGAATATGCGTCTGAAAGGTTGCGTCGGCAATTGACTGTGATGACAAACCAGGTCGGACCGGGGTTCACCAAACCTGCATCCCTCACGGAGCTCGAAGCTCGCGTCGCGAATGAGGTGTGGACCAGCGGATTTCATCGGGGCCAGCAGCACGTCAGGCTGCAACAAGGCCGGATATAGAGCTGCAACCCCTCCTGTCAGTCAGAACACGAAAGAGTCTTCGCAATCGGGGGCGTTCATATAGTGAGGGATGGCCGCCCGAAGGGCGAGACGCCGGGCCTTTGACGGCGGCTCGACGCGCAGCGCAACAGCCCGGCCCCGCACAGCGGGGACACGCCCCAGTGGGCCTATCGAATTGCTGGGATCTCACCCCACAGGCCTTGACACGCATAACGCGATTGGATATCTTTAAGATATCCTACTTTCTGGGAATCACTTCATGGCCACCCGAAGCTCCATCGACCAGATCGCGTTCCGCTATCGCCCTGCCGACAGCACGACCGGTGTCACCCGCGACACCGCCAAGCGCCTGGCTGAACGCCTTGGCGTCGACGAGACCCAGGCCATCCATCTCGCGCTGCACGACATGGCGGTCAAGCTGCTGCCTCAGTACGAGGCCGATGACGGTCCTCTGACAGCCGCTCAAGTGCGACAGATCAAGAAGCGCGCCCCCCAAGGGAAGAAGAAGTCGGTGCGTTCCAGCCTGTTCGAGGTGGAGTCCGCATGACATCGCAGTGGTGGGCCGAACCCACCGCCGGCGAGATCGTCTGGTGCCACTTTCCTGACGACATCCATCCCCGCCCCAAGCCACGCCCGGCCCTGATCTTGGCCGTCTTCGATGACGATGCGCCAGAGTTCACGGTGCGCGTCGCCTACGGCACCAGCCAGCGAACCACGACCCTTCACCGGGGCGAGTTCTCGATCCTGCGTGATCGCAATCCAGCCGCCTACGAAGCCGCAGGCCTCAGCTACGACACCAAGTTCGACCTGCGAAAGGCCCTCGACCTGCCGTACACCACCGAATGGTTCTCGGTTCCTCCGGCCGCGCCGCACGGGCAGACGCCGAAGCTCGGCACTCTGCACCCTTCGCTGGTACGCGCCGTCCAGGCGGCATTCCGGGCAACCACGGAATGAGCCGACGCTCAGCCCACCCCCGGTGATCGGCAATGCCCACTCGCCGACGCTCAATGACTTGTCCGTCTGTGAACAGCGCCGCGGGCCCATCCAGGTGCCCTGCGGATGGGCGGCACCGAAGCAATAGCCCACACGTGAGCACCTGGAAGATCGACGGCGGCGCTACACCGGTTTCAGGCCAAGTGCCGGACGCTTCTGCAGTGCCGTTGAAGTGGGCCCACGACGCGCAGACCGGCGCGCCGCGCTACATCCACGACCCAGAGATCATCCGTAGGGCCTGCTCGTGCACCTGCCCGGCCTGCAACCTGCCGCTGACGCCCGTCATGCCGGGTCAACCTTTGCACGTTCGACCCACCGCACACTTTCGACACCCCGCCGGCTCACAAAAGGATGACTGCTCGCTGGTCGCCGCCCGTTTGGCTGCAACGCGCCATCTTCTCGAACTGGGCTTCATCGTGTTGCCAAGACGGCGGATGTCGCGGACCGCGCAAGGCTTCAGCGGCGACGGCTACGAGGTGTGGGTCGAAGCGCCCTCCGAACGGGTTGCTGTCGTCGGTGCCCGACTGCGTGACCATGCGACGGCGATCCTGACACTCGACGACGGACGACAGTTGTTGGTGGACCTGACGGGCTCGCGCGACGCCAGTGGCAGCGAGAACAGCGGACAGGCCATCGTCACGATGGCGTTCTCTGACCCCGAGATCGCCAGCCTCGGCCCCGACGAGATTCGCGCTCGCTTGCGCATCCTTCCAGAGATCGGCTGGTGCGCTCACTGGAACGATGCAGACCTGGCCGCCAGAGGCGACGCCGCAGCCGCCTCGGCGGCGCGATCGGCGCTGGATGCCTGGGACGATGTGGACGAGACGGAATTCCGTTTGCACCTGCCGCCCGATGTCGATGAAGCGACCGCGCAGGGTCTCCGGCGAGAAACGTTGTTGCACCGGGAGGTCAAAGCGATCCTGGAGCAAGCCGCAACGGTTGCGACGCCGGGTCTGGAAGTCCACGTCACGCGCTACCCACCCGACGAGTTCGCTGGCGAGTGGGCGGACAACACCGTTCGCAAGACCTGGTTCACCGCACTGCGCGAACTGGAGATCGACGAGGTGCGGCTGGAGCGGCGGCTCGGGCGCATCGTCCCCGACGTGATCGCGAACCTGGGCGGAAGACAGATCTACACCCATGGCGGGACGCTGACGAAAGTGAACGACGTTTTCGACGAGGATGCCGAAGACACCTT
>Ga0307513_10007641_pt1 | contig 13970 bp, 16 predicted proteins | sample 15_EM_MG_FD_202174 | JGI IMG/M metagenome (GOLD analysis project Ga0307513, IMG submission 202174) | Populus trichocarpa ectomycorrhiza microbial communities from riparian zone in the Pacific Northwest, United States - 15_EM | ecosystem: Host-associated > Plants > Roots > Unclassified | place... | reverse complement strand
TCCGAGACACGCTACTTCAAGTGCATTAAGCAGCGAATACAATATCATTAGAAACGTGATTATGTCGATAAAGCCGTTTTAATACAACGTTACGAAGAGTCCATGCTCTGTGCCTAGCACCGTCAGAAGGGTATCGAGTTTGTAGTTGATAGTCCATGCATGGTTTCATGAGCCAGTCGTAATTTTACGAGATTCATGCAATTATTTCTTCGGTCGGATCGTTCCCATCCGTCTCAATCATACCTCTGGCATCATCGATGGCCACCATAGTTGTGATAGACCAGGTAGCCGAAGGCCTCTTCATCTTGCACTTGCCTGGGGCCTTCCCGGGCACATACAAAAGGCCCCCCTTCCCCCCTTCCCCTCCCTCCAAGGTACTCATAATCGTTTCGGCAGTCGCCTGCGACACCATTGTCATTTGCGAATTTCCGGTCGATGGTCGTTCCGCCGAGGAGGAGCCCGTGCTCCAAGGCAGCTTGGGAGCGTGCAATGATCCTCTCTGCCCTTGCTCGCCTCCTTCCTCGATCTGTCGTTCCGCCATCTCTGGTTCTTGCCCTTCTCCTTCGGTGGAGCTTGAAGAACTTTCGATCCCCCGATCACGGTTGGTCGTCGTCGAGAGTGGGATGCCCTTCATCAGAGCCATGCTCACCATTCCGATGCCCGAGAAGATGAGGAGGACGCGCCAGACTACCTGTAGACTGTCGGCAAATGCGAGACGGACATCGGCTTGGAGAGTGGGCTCCAAATTCGGGATCTGGGGGATTAGATTGTAGGCATAGTCCTCCCCTTGCGGAATCGTTGAGAGCAGAGAACTTGGGAGGCGGTTTTTGAGTTCGTTTTGCAGTATCGTTGCACCGACAGAGATACCCCAGGACTATCAACAGGAGCGTAAGCGTTAATATTCGAATGGACAGAAGTGAAGTCCTGACCTGAGCAAAGTTCCGAACGAAAATAAGCAGAGAAATCGCGGCAGCAGGGGAGGTTTCAGAATGAGGCGCTTCTACAGGATTCTGGTTCGCGAACAGGAAGCCCAGTCCGACGCCTATGATCATTTGGAAGGGAATTGTCACTGGAACCGGTGTGGTTGGGGACATGAGGGTGAACAGCCCAGTACCGATCAACAGTGTAGCCCAACCAAGGAAAATCTGGATCGATGTCGGTGAAATAGAACACCTAATAATAGGAGAATGCGCACCACCGGACGATATTTACCAAATCTTTTGACCAAGTATCCTTGCAAGATGACTGCTGGGTCAACAGAGAGGCATAACGGTAACATATACACCCCAGACAGGAGTGGTGAGGCCATTTGTGCTGCTTGAAAGTATGTCGGACTGTGTTGGATGCAATGAGCAATCGAACATAAGAAACTCTGCGTATACGCACAGGTAAACTGTGGGAACTAGGTCAGCCTTTCTTTCCTAGCAAGAGTGAGTAACAGACGTACAAGCAGTCGCAATGATAACCATAAAGTGAATGAAGGATCCCAGATACCTGAGGAGGATTAGCACCCATCTGATAAATGGGCGGCAGACACTCACCCCGCGAAGCTAGTTCGATTAGTGAGGAGTTCGATTGGAATCTAGTCGCCTTGTCCAATAATGCACGCTACTTTTCATGAACTACTTACTGCGGGGTTGGAAGCAACCTTTTGCTCATAGACAAGTGCCCCGCATAAGCCGATAATGCCTACACACAGAGGCACGAGGACCTGGTAGGATTGCCAGGGATACTATAGCGCACTCAGCTTTCAGATAGGAGGCGAAAGCAATGTTCCTCACTTTAACTCCAGCCCAAGTCAGCGCCATAATGCACGCAGTAGTGCTACCGATGATCAATAAGTTACCACTGTCAAGGAGTGAGCAAACTACGATTTTGCAGGTTTGTCTAAACGTACACCAAATCCAGCGCGGCGAGGTTCTGTTTGATGGACCCCTCGATAGGTGGTTTTTTAAGCTTCAAGAAGAGCAGAACCGCTAAGGTGGAGATTGCGCAGAGCGGCACGTTGAGGTCTGTGATATCCTTAGCTACAAAGCATGGTCCATATGAGGCAATAGCATACAAAATAGCCTAGAATATTCAATGAGCACTGTGAAGTCACGCAAACTATGTAAAACTCACCATCTCCAAGTAGCTTTCTCCACCAATAGTCCGGCTAGTGGGGCGGCCGCAATTGAGGCGAAGGTCTGCGCTCTACATGGGAGGTTAAACGAGGCCTCTACATGAGAGGGATGACGTACGCATTATTGATGCCCACAAAGAAACCTCTCTCGCGGAGAGGTATCAAATCAGCCACGATGATCAGGGACACGTTTTGTATCCCGCCCGCTCCTGCACCCTGAAGAGCTGGGGAAAGATCAGAGGATTGATCACACCCAATGGGAAGGGAGCGTGTACCCCGGCCAGCAATGAGTATTTCCATGGACCATGCCGCTCCACTGATGGCAGATCCTGCCATGAAGAACGCGAGGGAAACGACGAGAACCTGATAAGACGTCAGCAAGGACCGACCCTGGGGGGCTCATTACTAACTGGACGACGGCCAAATGTATCGGCAAGCCGACCGACAAGGGGGAGAATGGCAGTGGCAGCGAGGGTGTAGGCTGACGAGACCCATGCAAACGAGGCTGATCCCCTGGACAAGTCATGGGTGATGGCAGGAAGTGCAGTCCCTATTGAAGCCTTTGAAAAAAGAAAAATTGAGAAGTCGTGAAAGGGTTAGGGGGATTTGGAAAAACTGACGACGTCGAGTCCGGTGAGGAAGGTGCAGCTACAAATTGAGGCGAAGAGAATCCAGAATTTCCAACCATGGGGCCTTCTTTGATGACCGTCGTGTGCGTCGTCCATGGGGTTGGTTGACGAACGAACTTGGGTGGAGTGCGCCGGCGCGGGACAGGGGAGCTCGCTATATATTCTCCCAGACGAGGACCCGCGCAGCGGTGTGACCCGAAGTCGTTAGCCGCATTGTAAGCACGCTTTCCCTGAGCGGCCGTCAAGAGAATTGGACAGGAGGAAAGCGAAGCCTTGAATTGAAGTGAGGCTGACACGCGAAGTTGCTCCTCACCCCTGCGTGACAAGCAGATGAAATTCGATCCTGAAGTCTTCCCATTAAGTTAAACCAAGGCTGGAGGGTTCTCAACCGACTACCTTTCCATTTCTTTTGGCACTCTCCCATCCAGTTTAGCATCGTCCCGCATCGCCAGTCGCCAGGCGTACACCGCACCCGACCGGGGCTCCTTCCCTCCCTGGGGCGCTGCAAAGTCGGCAGAAAGAATACTTGCAACTAGTATCTAATACACAATAGCCCCTATTCGATCTTTCCGCCGAACCGTTGACATGGCAAGCCCCGCGTGGTCCCTCGCATATATACTATCTTAAAGGCCATCCGCTGCTCAACACCGCATCCGATAATGCAAACCGCTAGTGCAAATCATTTCCTCTCTCTCTCCAAAGGCGGCTCGTGCAAAGCATCGCACTTGCGTCCTTTTCTGGCCCGCCGACCTCGGTAACGCACAACGAATTTGACCAATCCCTCGTGTCTGCAAGACAATATTGGTCAGAGACAATCCCGGATTTAGGTCTCGCTCCTGGCGATAACGTCAGCCGTTGGTTCGTGCACCCTCGCCATCCTGCCTCCTCGCTGGTACCCAACTGAATTCTCGCCTCACAGGCTCACAGGTCGCCACTACGAGGGCGTCATCAATATCCCCAGGCCCTCAGCTACGGCTTTGTTCCCCAGCTCCTCAGCAATCGCTATGACAATCCGCCCGTCGTCTCTAAACTCCTTACTACGAGCAGTACAATGGCCTTAGTTATTGAACCTGATCTGTTCGTAAACGCCGAGTACCCAATTCCGTACCGTCTCGCTCTCAGCGAAAAACAAGTTTCGAATTCCGCGCGCGCCGGTCTGCGCCTGGATGAAATTCAGAGCTGCGCAGGAACAGACTCTGGGTACATTGTACACTCTTCGGGTACTACGAATGGCAAACCAAAGCCGGTACATACCGCTTGCGCCTTGTTAGACCAAAGCCTTTGTGGAACACAATTGGCGTAATCAGAGTTGGACGCACTAACTAGAAGGAAGCCGTACTGGCCACTGTCTATCAGGCTTGCCTTGAATGGGGCGACTATGAATTGCAAACCAGTGGGTCCTGTGACGTACTCAGCAGAAGGGCTAATCTAACTCTAAACCTAATCAGTCGTTAGCAGTCTCGGTAGCCTTGGTCACGTTAGTTCCCTTTGTGGTGTACGCACGTTACCCATTGCTCGACCTCTGTGGACTGAATGAAACATTGCTATAGGCTTCCTCGGTGTTGTCTACGTCGGCCCTTTGCGTGGTGCAAGCGTGACGAAATGAAATTCACAGCAGGATCGGTCGTGCGGTCGTGAGTGTGACCGAGGTCTGTGGTATGAACCGGATGTAAGGGTGAGGATACCCGACTTTTTTGAGCGCCCATGTAATCGCGGTTGTCTCCGATACTGGCTGCCGCTAACGGGCGCACAATAGAGAGCCCTGCTGCTCAGAGCGACCCTACTGTGTTAGAGGCCAACTCTGCGTACTGGGCGTCTCTCTTACTCTCGAGGATGAGAAATGAGCTCTAGAACAGGGGATTTTCCTTGCAGTGAGTCAGTAAATTCGATCAGAAGGTGTTACTTATTGAATCCCCGCAGCGCCTGAATGCAACTTTAGAGACGGCGCGCCTCCTCCTGATGTCGCAGCCACGCGAAACATTACTTCGGTGTTAATCCAGGGCGCTTCTAGAGATATGAACCCGTACGTTGGCGGTGAAGATCGACGTAGCCAAGGACCTCTATACGAAACGACGGACCACTGCCTTCATTCTGCAGTGTCTACGGTGACGGCGGCTTCTCCCACACTGGCGGTAAATTTCAGGGAATTGAATCGGGGAATTATGTGTTTAGAGGGCGCACCGGGGATTGGATGTGCGGTACCAAGTAAAGTCCCACCATTCAGCCCACGACCCCGCGCCCGCGCCTCGCGCCTCGAGTAAGGCGAGTAGGTCGACTAAAGATGGCGTGCGGCGCAACTGCGGGGACCTAATCCACAGCATCGTCGTTGTCGTCATCGTCCTCGTCCTCCGTCGTCCGGAGCAGACTCGGGAGGGGAGGGACGAGGGAAACCCCCACCTGAACTGAAGATCCAGATCGTCGTGCGGATGAACCACACGTTGAATTAAGCGCCTGTCCCGCTCTGGGCGGATCGCAAATCCCAGGAGGTTCCTTAACCCGGACAAGGGCACGCTTCGCCGGATCAAAGGCTGAGCTCTTCTTGTGCTCACCACATTTGAATGAATGCAAGAATGCAACTGAACTACTACAGATTCCATTGCGTGTTCGATGCTTGTTTTGCGCCACAGGGAAAATAAATAAAAAAAGGGGGAAACATTCGTTCGGTGTATATTGTGCCTGCCTGCGTGTACTTTATTTACCCCGCTGTCGTCGGGCTGTTACCACTCGTAATGCTTCCGAAGAAGTAACAATGTTCTTCGCGGAAAGTTAATGGTGTTCGCCTACTAAACTCCGCATTCTTTCTTACTACCACCGTTCCTCGTGGGGTCACGCAGGGTTGCACATATTAGAGATTCCAGTATATATGCCTATAGGATACAATCATATATGTCACAATTTACATATGGAGACCATTATATCTGAACACGTATTGCTTCGTGGAATAAGCGTTAGCCAGGACGCCGAGCCTCGAGGCAGTCCAGCGCCAGCCCTCAAGCCAGGCGATTGCCAGCGACGTGAAGGGCAGACGCCTGACAGCCACGAGCCGTCAAAGGTCAATCCGCAGCTTCGCTTGCGCTTGGACGCATCCAACAACAAGAGGATTACGAAATAAAATTATTGCTAGGCGAGAGACACAGAACGAAAAGGGGGGTATATAAAACTTGGAATTTGTTGCGTGTCGGACGGCGCGTTGCACCGAATGAGTTGAGTTGAGCGCGGCGTGGCGCGGCGCGAAAAGCCTAGTGGTCGCCCGAGAACGCCTCAGGGCTGAGATAGACGCTCGTTTGACTGGCGTCGCTTTTGGCAGCGACACCTACGTATGTGTGGATCCCGGTGCGCTCGTCAAGGCGTCGGTGAGGGCTGTGGGAAAAAAACGTGCCAAATGTTCAGCCGTCAACAGTTCACTGGGGTGGGTTAGGGTTGGAGGAGGTGTTAACTTACAAGGCACGCTCCACCATCTCCTGATATGTTGACCCAGACTGGATAAACCCAATGTTGCGGTAATATTCAGACATAACTTCACAGACATGTGCATCGTTCTTTGCATAGTGTCGTACTGGGATATAGACTTTGGGCATAGGGATGGCGCGTCCAGGCGTAAGGTCGTAGTAAATGACGATCCCCTTGGTGTAGATCGAGTTCTTGCTCGTCAGGGAGACGTCGTTGTCAACCGCATCCTGCCCGAACATTAGACGCCAGAGGTGAGTAACGTTGGTAATGGCGTGTTGGATACCGGCGTGGTTGGCGAGAGCGGGTTGGTTGCCTAGGGTCATAGCCGACACCACACCACTGAGGTTGGTGGCACTACAGCGTGCGTAGACCTTGAGACGATTCCGGGACGGCTCGACGGTGTCCACCGCGACGAATTCGGGAGACGTGCACGAACCGGTGGGTGTGGTGATGTACCGGGCAATGGGTTTCCATTGTTCGGCCAGTCCCAGCCTTTTGACGCAGTTGGAAATGAGGTCCGTGGTTGAGACACCCGTGAGGCGGCTTCGCAATTGCGGCCAGAAGTAGCCTTTTCCCAAAAAGCCAGACCTATTAAGATCACCACCTTGAGGAATGGTTAGTTTTGCATATGCGAACTGGAATGATTTTTATTGATTTTAGGCGTACCCATTGCAAATTGTATGTGAATGTCCGAGTCGGGAAGGACGGAAGGAGGCTCGACAGTCAAGGTGTCTGCGCACATCCTGCACCAGGACAGGTCGGCGTCTCGGACCCCTGCGGCCACCAGCATATTTTGGAGATTTGCCATCCATGTTTCGCGCGGAGTGGAAGAGCCATCCACGGGATTAAGGGGCTCAGCATAGCATTGGACCTTTCCACACGCGTCGGACTCGAGGACGCAGCTGAACTCGAGCGGAGTGTGGTCGTCCTGGAGCTGCGACTGGAGGCGGGAAGGATCTATCATGTGAGGGGATGGGCCGAGTCGAGGAATAACGTAGGTGGTGAAGAAAGTATCATATTTGGTGCGGAGGTGTTGTGGGTAGGAGGTCCACTCGAGGAGGGTTCGGAGCGCGTTGCCTGCGGTCGCATTCCAGAATGCGAGGCGGTCTTCGGGGCGATGAGGGGACTGGGCTGGGTGAGAACCATCGTAGCCCATACGAGTAGATATTGCTTACGGTGTAGAATGTGCGAGCGACACACTGAGGGAGGCGGACGATGAGTCTCAAGAGGTTAATGAATAGACCTTGAAGCACTAGGGGGAAATAGATGAAAGTGGGTGCCGACATAGAGGGAAGCTGGAGGGGGGGTCAGTAGGAGGGCTTGGACGCTGATCACGAGTTGCGCACCTGCATCTCGCGTTGTGGGGGAGGGGGGTAGTGGGGACGAGCAGAGGCGACGAAGGAGGATCATGGGGCTCAAGAGGGCGCAGGTTATAAAGGGTGGGTGCATTGCTTGAATTTTGCCGTCCAGAGCTCGGACACAAAGAGGGCTGGCTTTCGTGCATTTGGTGGAAGAATGAGGCACAGCTCGAAAAGGGAGAGTGAATTCGGAGTAACGCAAGAAGAGGGTTTGAAAAGCAGCCTTGGATCGAAATAAAGCGATGCATGAAATTTAAACACCGTCCAGTCACTCAGCCAGCAGTCGCGTGTCCCGATGCCGATTCGCGGAGAGCGGCCGCGCGCAGACAGAGAGACAGAGACGGCGGATGCGGTGTCCCTGCGGACGGCCAAAAAATAGACGTCATCAGGCATCCTTGTCCTCGCCGCTTCTGGTGTCGATCGGGTGTGGGTGGTGGTGGTGTCCAACCCCCCCCTTGGTCTCTCCTTCGCCCGACACGTCGGCGCGAAAAAATAAACCCACGCTCGAATGGACATAAATTACTAGTAAAATCCGTACATAGGAATAGGAAAGTGTTGTGTCCGACTCTGCATTTGCTGGCTTTGCGCCATTGAGACGTCTCTCTCTTGCCATTCATGGTGTTCACGCCGGCGACTCCTTCGATGTTCCCTCCGTTGGCCTTCCTACACTCACCCCTGGCATTCACAGCATATCATAGAAACCACAGCGGCCCAGTGTCAGCAGGCAACCGTTCTTTGCCCCTCTCCGCATCCGCCCCCAGAGCCACACCGCTCCCGACGGTCTCCAATGGCGGAAGGAGCTGATATCGCTTCGGATATCTCGCTTATCCAGGGCATGTATATTAACAACGTGAGCGTGACCATCCTAAAATATTTCATATTCCAATGCGGTTCCCCCCCCCACCGCTTCAAAACACTAACTCTCTTTTCAGCTCGTCACAAGTGCGCCTGCCACGCGACCGACGCCTTGGAGATCGACTGACCCTGACCTTTTCAGCGAGCTTCGTGTCCCTGCTGATTTTCGACTACATATTGACTTTCGACGATGAGGTGCCTCTACAGCGCCCCGTGCGCGGACCCAGCGCTGACAACACCCCTTTCAGATCTCTTACATATGGTCGCAAAGGCTAAATTTGGTACGTCCCCCTCTCCCTCCCGCTTTTTGTCCGCGAGCTGCGCCTGATTCACCCTCAAAGGGCAAAGTGCTGTTCTTCTTAGTGAGTCTGGCGCACCGGCGTGCCCACAACAGTTCCTCAATCCGGGCCCTTAGAACCGTTACATACCCGTATTCGATCTGGTTGCATTGTGGAACTGTAAGTTGTCGCTCGCGCCGTTGGCCGAGGAGTGGTCCCAGCCTCTCGGACTGCCAGGCGGGTGCCCGAATATCGTGGCTTACATGCAATTCATTCGGCAGCTTACGTCAATCGGAGCATCCATGCAGACAAAGTACGTTGCACGTCGGTCTCGATTATTGACCGCCCTAATGGAACATTTCGTCTAGTTGTAAGGTGTCCAGCCGCGCTCAGGAACCGGCCATCTGCATCTGACGAACTCTTTCGCGTGCCAGCTGCGCGCCCTTTTTTCATGTCGACAGCTGGATTGGGATGTTCAGTATCCTTACTGTGAATGTGATCCTCTTGCTCCGAACTTGGGCAATTTGGGGGAAATCGAGACTCGTGCTCGGGTGTCTAGCCACGCTCCTGACGGTGAGGATCGTTTCCACCCGCGTGGTACATTCGATAGATAGACAAATGGGATTTGCAGCTCTGTACACTCGCGCAAGGTGGTGCAGCAATTTACGCCGACATCGGTATGTATCTCGCCTCGTCTGCATACCAGGGCTGCCAGGGCTGATCGGGGCTGACCGACCGTGGTCCTTTAGTCGTCCAAAGTGGGTAACCCCGGCGGACTCGAATTTTCGCTCTCTTATCGTCCCTGTAGACTACCCTGTGCCAGGAAATGTTCGCCCGTGTGCTACCAGTTTCGAAAGAACCGACGTGTTATATGCAATTTGGATCAGCAGCATTGTCTGGGACACAGGTACATCTTCATCGTTATCTAGCTTCACCCCCCTGACCCCCGACAGTCATCCTGGTAATGGGTCTCGTTAAGCTTGTGCCGTTGGGTAAATATCAAATGCAACTCTGCACGAGAGGTACCTCCTGACATCCTCAACAATGCAGTCCGGCCAAACATTTTAGGCTCGAAGATGCTTTCACGCCTAATGAAGGATGGGACAACGTTCTTTGCTGCCCTTTTCTGTAGGTCCTATCGTGATACCAGGAGCACCCCACTGATTACTCGGTTCAGTATGTTCGGTTGCGAATGTGATAACGTTAAACCTCGCTACCCCAGCGCTGAAAACCATGATGTTCACGTAAGAACGCCAGATAGCGCCTTTGAACGTGGTTGGAATTGACAATCGACCCCCAAGGTTCTACCGCGTCATGCTCTCGCTGCTTGCGAACCGAATTATTCTCAACCTTCGGGGTGTTCTCCTGAAGAGCGAGACCGACGTCGACGCGCCTAATGTGGAGATGACAAAAGTCAATGTGTTTGCAACGGCGAAACGTGTGACCATTAGGCAATCCGCGCCACTCTCTCCCAACCGAGGTTTCTACCCCCGCTCCTATCTGCACTCTGAAGTGGTCCCTGCGGACGATTGGAAAGAAGTCGAGACAAATTATGCAGCTAGTATCAAAAGTGAAACTAGTCTGAGGATGTAGCCGTACGTGCTGTGAAAAACTCCGTTCCCATTGCATAGACGGTGTATCCGCCTCTATGTCCCTCCCTCCCCTGCCTCTCCTTTTCTTCGTTTGCGTCGTCTAGCCCCCCCTCGTTTTTCTGGTCCTTCGGGTCTCGTGCAGCAACTATGGAGCTAGGAATTTGTAGTGTTGGTCACGAAATGGTAGAGTGTATTATTGCTGACGAATTCCTTGGTCGAAGTAACTTCAGGAAATGACGTACTTCTGAAATATCAGTTGATTGGACACAACTTCAGGAAATGACGTACTTCTGAAATATCAGTTGATTGGACACAACTTCAGTGGGATAGTCCTTGGCTCTGCATCGGAGGTTCACACACCGAGAAGCTTCGTTCTCTGATCCGCGGTCATCTAACCGACGCACTCTGCAGAGAAGTCGCCACTATCTGCAAGAGTAGGGCAGCTAGAAAAATGGAGCTCAATTTCTATTGGTTTTCGAAGTACTCGACCGCGGAGCCGCTGCCAGCCGAGCGTCCTGTGGCGTCTGACGTCTATTGAACGGCGGACAAGGCTGCTAGAAAACTGAGATGGGCTGGGAGAAACTCTCATGTCCATTCGTGACTTCACGAACGAGGCTACTATCAGATGCGGCTTCTATTGCAGAGAGAATGTCCTGCTGGAGCTGCCGCCTGTCATGAGGTGGCATTCGGGCTCGGAGGAAGAACAGACGGGGTAAGAGGCTGGATGTGTAACTATGGCTGTCGAAATGAACCGGAAACTGCCGCTGGTGTCTGTCTGGTGCCTGGTGCATGACCCTAAGGGGGCGGCTTGCGTGCGCTGGTTGCGTTGTTTGTTAGGCCAGAGGAGTCCGGTCACGACCAGCCAGGACGTTATCTCGTGATATATGTATGTTTCAGGGAGAGAAGTAGAGATCCCGGGTTCGAATTCGTGACGTACTGCGCGAGACTTTGAGACGGGCCGACCGGCTAGTTCGGTGAGAATCAACCTTCCTACTGACGAAGCAGTATCGATAGAGAGTACTTAGCAATCGTAGAAGGTGTAAGGACCTCCAAGGGATCGACCACGAAAAAAATTGGACCTCTCTTTATCCTTCCTTGGTTTCCGCTAACTCGTTGCCAAATTCGGAAAAAATATGGCAACGACGCGTTCGGCGTCGCGCAAAGCCAAAAGACGCGCCGATTCGATCGACGGACATCCCCCACAAGTCTCCGTCTCCGCTCCGTCAGTGTCAGGCGCCCGCCCCGCAAAGAAGCGTAAACTGGAAGAGGTGGACGCGTTGGCGTTGGATGCCGGGCCATTGATCGCCTCTGAGCGGGCACATTCAAGAACCAAAAGACGGTCAGACGAGCTGGCGCGGCGCAGGCAAAAAGTCCGCCTGTTGCGGCGGGCGTCAACGCGGGTCCATATCCAGCCCGACAGGCCTAAGTCGCCCTCGCCGGTGGCGCTCCCGACGCCGAGCTCATTCCAAGAGGATGACATTGAGGAGGATGACCACTCCGCCAAGGAAGAAGCCAGCGATGAGTTGGCCAAGCTGCGGGCGGAACTCGCTGCCAAAGACATGGTGGGAGGCGTAACGTGGGTTCAAAGCCATTGAAACTGACTCGAATATATACTTCAGATTATCGGCTCTTATGTCAAGTCGCTTCAGACCCTGCAGAACCTCGCTCAATGCCAAGTCTGTCTCGACCCAATGCTGAAACCCTACGCGTATGTCACAATCTTCTCGAATATGCAATATGTTCATTTGATTCGATTCTCGCTCTCAGTCTTATCCCTTGTGGACATACCAGCTGCCTAACATGCCTCCAAACCTGGTTTAAAGCACCACCACCAGAGGGACATCCAGACATTCCAGTATCGCGTAGGAAGAAGACATGCCCGCAGTGCAGGTCGATAGTGACTCAGCGTCCGGTCGGCGTCTTCCTCATTCGCGATTTCGCCAATCACGTCGAGACCATGCTCAGCGCGCATGAAGACCGGCCGCCTGTAGTATCCCAACGAGAGCCCAATGCGGCTGCGGACCCATGGGAAGAGATATTTCCCACTTTCACGAATCGTACGGCCGACGGGGCGATTATTGACGACGAAGACGGGGGGTTGCGGCGGTGCCCAGTGTGCACGTGGGAAATCCTCGGTGGGATGTGCGAAGGTTGTGGTATGGAGTTTGATGAGTCCGACGGAGAGTTTGACGAGGAGGATGAGCAGCTCTTGATGCCACCACTCATTGCTCACTATGGCTGGCGTAGACATTTACTTGAACCGACTCTATATCCATTCTATGATCCGTTCTTTCCCGGAATCGAGAACGAGGACGAGTATGATACACCGGCCGAGTTCGACATGGAGGAGGATGAATATGAAGGATCGTTCATCAACGATAGGGAACCAGAGGAAGGAAGTCAATAGTGAGTATTTGATCTTCTCTACCTCGAGGGTGTACTGAGTAGTACTTGCAGTGGCACTCCAGGACTCGAGACCTATGAAGATGCTCGAACTAGGCACTTGCCTTCACCCAGTCAACATTCGGATTACTCTGACCATCCACATCAAAACAGGCGGCAGTCGATCGAACTCCTCACAGATGAGCCGTCATACCTAGGCCTGAACACCGGGGCCGAGCATTGGATCGACCCTTCAGACTCCGAGGATGGCCGTCCAATGTGCCTCCGTGCCTCACAACGGGGTCACCGTCAAGTCGTCTCTAGTGACGACGAAGATGAACCTTTAACACGAGTGGGTTGATAGTCATCGTCGTGCTGGGGCACGGTTTCACTGACAGTTATGCACAGGGGGATGATGAAGACAGCGCTCACTATGGGTCCGATTGATGTTTGTGTCCTAGACTATCACCCGTTGTTCTTCCTTTCGTCCACCAAGTACGTGTCCTTAATTTTGAGTTCACTGGCGGCGAACTGAGCCAGACCAGCTTAGTAATTCAACTGTATACTAGTGTACCCACTGAAGTGCACCTTCACGCCCTGACTTCTTTTGCCTTATTTGCCTCCTGGCGCGAATGCCAAATAGCGAAGGAAGCACTTGTCCCACTAAGTGCACTCTATAAGGCCTGCTCTACTATTCCCTAATTCTAGCAGCCCAGTACTGAGGTTCTAACATTTGACCCACTCTCATCGATGCGCGTCCCATTTCTCCAGCAAGTGATGTGACAACATTCCTAAATCATCCACCGAAGCACTTTGCGATGACTCCCAGACCTCCATCACCATCACAAGCCAGCCTCGTCAATCGAGAGTATAAGCTGCAACTTCGACAAGGTCAACAACTCAAAGGGTTCGCGCAAAGGGCAAGGCCTCTCCCACCTTTTGCCAATTCCACTCAAGAGGACCAACGATACGCCTGCGGGCAATGCATACCCAATGCGATCCCTTCAAGCCAAAAGGTGTCATTACGATCAGTAGGCCTAGACGCCCCACAGCTCCCAACAGTACTGGAGGTGAGTCCTGGGCCGGGCGACTGGAAAAACACCGCCTTTCACCGAAGCCCGAGCTCGTCTGGGGAGGGGTGAAGTACACCCAAAGCCTTCTAGGAGGACCACCCCTCAACAAAAGAGGTTCGACCAGTCATCCCCCGGCATCGTCTCAGAATTGGCAGACTATTCCCCAGTTTGCACAGGAAACCGGGAAGTCAGTCGATTTGATTCTCTATGTCGAGTGTCGTGCCAAGGGAA
>Ga0307513_10007640_pt1 | contig 13970 bp, 10 predicted proteins | sample 15_EM_MG_FD_202174 | JGI IMG/M metagenome (GOLD analysis project Ga0307513, IMG submission 202174) | Populus trichocarpa ectomycorrhiza microbial communities from riparian zone in the Pacific Northwest, United States - 15_EM | ecosystem: Host-associated > Plants > Roots > Unclassified | place... | reverse complement strand
TGTGCGTGGGTCTATAGTAAGACACACAACACGTCTATCTTTTTCCTCTTTCTCTGTTTTCTTCATTTCTTCTTCATGCTCTCCTTCTCCTTTCTCTACTTTCAGTTATTTCAATCTAAGAAAACCAACGTGGTATCATAGCTCTACATACTAACAAAAGTTAGCCTTGTGTTGGCATCAATAGTGACATCACGCTAATGCTAGCATAATGTAAATGTGTCAGATAACATCATTTTCCTGTTTTTGAAACCTCTTTTACCCAACAACAAAAGCCCATGGTTTCAACAAAAAATGATGTCATTTACTTTGCTAATTTGTAGAGAGATGGTTTGATAAAAAGGTCATACTTGATTTTTTACATTATCCAGTTGTTAGGGACTGTTTGATCAAGGTATGTGAGTTTTTTTTTTGAAGATATGCTTAGCTGAGTTTGTCTTGGATTTTAAGAATTAGCAAAAGTCAAGTGGTCTTTTATAATGTTGAGATTGATTTTGGCTCAATTGTATTGGTTTAGACATGGCGAAAGTAAGTTCAGGAGAAAACTAAAAAAACACTACTAATAAGAGTAGTGGAGGTCGAGTTGGAGCTTTTATTGATAATCCCTCACTTTAGATCATTCATGTGAAACTAGATGGAACGAATTATCTTGCTTGTGTTAAAGGAATTAACAGTCTATTTAAAGACAAATTTGACAATTACCTTCTATACTTGTAAATATCTTATTTTTTTTATTTGTTAGGATACTAACTGTAGGCTAATTGTTAGGAAAGTATGTATATGATAGTTTAATTATTTTATAGGGCTAAAGTTTAGCTTGTGATCGTATTCAAGATAAATAATGATTCTCCATGGAGAGAACATAACTTTTCCAGCTTAGTTTTCTAAGTTTGTCATGGTATCGAAGCCTTTCTCAGCCTAACCCTAGTTCCATCTTTGTTTGTCTTTCATGTATCTTGTCCTTAAGTCCATCTTAGTCCTAGCATAGTTCCTTATTCTTGATTATTATAGATCAAACAATCTTGGCATCATGTTCTTAGAAAAGTCTGAAACTTTCCTGGTTTGTTTTGTGGAAAAAATTACTCAACATGGGTATTCTAATTCATGATATTTGTTAAAGGGGAGGATTTATGGGCCATAGGGCCATGCTGATGACATCAACTCAACTTTTGACAAAAACAAACATAAGGAACAACATGCCAAGTAGGAGGTCACAAATGCCCAAGTTATGACATAGATTTTAGGATATGTCGAATCCAGCATCATCTGGAATCTTCGATCCTCCACGATTGCAGCCGAGGTGTGGAATTATCTCAAGAGGCTTTTTAGTCAGCATAACACTACATGTTGGTTCTAGCTTGAACATGGCTTGGCTAATCTTCAACATGACAATCTTTCTATCTTTGAATTTTACTCTAGTTTTATGAATCTTTGGGCTGAATATACTGATATAGTCTATACTACTTTACCTTCTGAAAGTTTTAGTTCTGTTTAATTTGTTTATGAAACTATAGAGAGGAACCAATTTCTTATGAAATTAAAATTTGAATTTAAAGGCACCAAATCTAATCTTATGAATCAAGAAATTGTTCCTTCCATATGCATGCATCAACAGATGATCATTTCAACATTCTATATTTTAGGACTCTCAAGTAAACCCTTCTCTACATCATTTCATTAGCATTTTGATTCTACGACTTTTAACTATATGATAAACATTGCCTATTACCTTACCAATATACATAACTATACTAACAATCTCAAGATTTATACCGTAAATGGTAACCAATTGCCTATCATGGCTACTAGTGATATGTCTCCTATAACCAATGCCTTTGTTTCTTTTAGTTTGAACACAAATCTTATTTCGGCTGGTCAATTGATTGATAATGATTGTAACATGAAATTCTCTAAATCTGGTTGTGTTATGTAGGATCAACAAATAGGGAATATGATCACTAGGGGGGTCTAAAGTTGGATTTATTTTTCCTCTTCAATTTCCTTTATATCCATGTTCTTTTTTGTTGTTTGTCACTTGTAATTCTACTTATGTTGATTACTGAGCAAGGTATAAATGTCTTGGATATCCAAACTCTAATGTACTTCATAATTTGCTACATTATAGTTTACTTGGGAATAAAGAGTTACAATCTCTTAGTGCTGTTCAATTTGATTGCAATTCTTGTTGACTTCGAAAAAATAAAACTTTGCCTTTTTCCACTCACACACCAAAAGTAGTTTGACCTTTTGACATGATACATAGTGATGTGTAGGGGTATTGTATCAATTACTTCTCATGATAATTATAAATACTCACTTTTATTGATGACCATAATTGTTTTACATGGATTTATTTCATGCATTCCAAAGATGAGGTCCTTTCTGTTTTCAATTTCTTTTATGCTCTTATTCAGACCTAATTTTTAGCTAATATCAAAATTCTTCCCTTTGATATTATAGGTGAGTCAATGCCTTGGTTTTTTTTTTTTGAAGACTTTTGCAAACTAATAGCATAATCTCTCAACAGTCTTGTCCTTCGACCCCTCAACAAAATAGGGTGACTGAAAGAAAGAATTGTCTCCTTCTTGATATGGTCCAAATCTTTATTTAGAGTCATCTGTACATTCTTAGTTTTGGTGTGAAACTCTCTCTATTATTCATCTCATCAACATATTACCTTCCTCCTTGTTGAACCATGTCTCTCCTTATACTCGGTTATTTGGTCACCCTCTTTATTATTATAATCTCCGTACCTTTAGTTATGTCATCTTCCTATACGTGAGCACACTAAACTCTTGGCTTAGTCAGTCAAACTGTGCATTTCTATGATATTTTGTACATTATAAGGGTCTTTTTTTGTCATGACCCAAACCTTCATCGTATACGAGTTTATAGAAATGTGATCTTTCTTGAAAACCAATACCTTTTCCTTACTCTCTGTGATCCTCTTCCTCCTTTTGTTTTGTTATTCCTTTGTTTACTAATTATAGTGCATATCATGTACATTTTAAGCCTCTACTGGTATATCAACAATGTTCCACCAACATATATAAGATTTACGCACTTTCTACACCTTTTCAAGTTCATTCCCAGATTGTTGATCTTATTACAACACTTGCCCCTTATCTCCATTATAGTACTTTGGTTAGTAGACCCCTTGATATGTATGATTTTCCTTCTCCTTTAGCCTTGACCACCACCCTTGTCTTATACGCCTATTCCATCTTTTTATAACTAGGTAATGGAGCATGAGTGTTTGCGAAAAGCTATTGAAACAAAACTTCTAGCACTTACAAAAAACCAAACCTGAAATATTTTTAATGTTCTCTAACTTTAAGGTAGTAAGTTGATGTTCTCTATCAAGCTTAATTTAGATGGGTTCATTGACTGATACAAGGCTAGTTTGGTGGTTCTTGGCAACAAATAAAAGCATGACCTATACTATGATAAAGCTTTTTGTACTGGTCGCTAAAATATCCATTGCGTGAACGATACTTGCTCTTGCTGTATCTTAGTCATGGTTTTTTCATAAGATGGATCTTAATAATGCATTCTTACATAGTTATTTTAAGGAGAAAGTTTACATGAAACTTCCCTTTTGTATGCCTGCTTCCTCACCTATTATGTTTGTAAATTAAAACGCTATTTGTATGGTTTGAAGTAGGCACCACGAGTTTGGTTTGGAAAGTCTCTATCCATTGTCTTTGGTTTTTCCTTCACTTAGAGTTAGTATGACTCTTCCCTCTTTCTATAGAGAACATCTAAGGGTATAGTTATTCTTTGTGTCTATGTGGATGACATCGTTGTCACTAGTTCTAATATGGAAGGCATCTATGCAATTCAGAACTTATTGTATTTTACTTTCCACATGAAATATCTTGGTCAGTTTACCTATTTCATAGGGTCAGAAGTGCATCATTGGCTTAAGGGTATTTTCTTGAATTAACACATGTATATTTAGGATTTGGTTTGGTTAGCTAGACTCATAGATATTACTTCTGTTAACACTCTCTTGAAACTTAGTAAAGTCTCATTGTGATGAAATGGAGTTTCTTTAGAATCATACTTTCTATAAGAAGATGGTTGAGAGTCTTATCTATCTAACAACACTTGATCAAACATTTTTTATGTCATGCATATTGTTAATAAGTTCATACAAGTTCCTCAACATCTATATTTGTCTACTGTCCATTGTATTATTTGATATCTCATTGGCACACCTAATCATGACTTATTTTTTCCTGTCAGTTCTTCACTATAGCTTCATGCTTACAATGATGTTGATTGGGTCGGTTGCTCAAATACTTCTATTATCAGTTAGTGTATGCTTCTTGGTAATGTGATTATCTCTTAGAAATGTAAAAAAAAACATGACTTTGTCTCCAAGTCATCTATTGAGATTGAGTATCATGCCATGTTTATTGCCTACTTCGAGATCATTTGGATTCGTGGTCTTCTCACATAGCTTGGTTTTTTCCAGGTTTAACTTACATTATTGCATGTTGACAACACTAATGTCATCCAAATTGGTGTCAATCCTGTCTACCATGAATGCACGAAGCACATAGAGGTTGACTATCACTCTATACAAGAGGTTTTTGACCGTCAGGTTATTACCCTCCCACAAATCACTGTTACTCTCTAGATCGTGGATATGTTCACCAAATCAATGACTTATTAGCATCATCTTTTTCTTGTTAGCAAATTAATGCTCGTAGAATTACCAATATTAATTTGAGGGGTGATGTCAAAGGAGTTAATTATATATTTTGAGACATATTTGACAATTACCTTTTTATATTTGTAAATATCTTATTCTTTTCTTTGTTAGGATACTAGTTGTAGGCTAGTTGTTAGGAAAGTATGTATATGGTAGGTTAGTTATTTTACAGGAGTTAAAGTTTAGCTTGAATTGCATTCATGATAAGTAGCGATTTTACAAGGAGGAAACACAACTTTTCTTGCTCAAAGTTTTCTAAGTTTGTCAGATTGGGCACGTTCATGCTTGTTATTTATCAAAGCCTGAGAATTGTATGGTTACATCACATGAGAACAAGTAAGGCCAACAGCAACTGACCTATCATTTAATCGAAGATATTAAAAAAAATATCCTTAATTAGGTCCTGGCTCATTAAATGCATGAAGCCTTATATTACTTGTGGTTATTTGCTCCTTAATTCTGTATCAAAGATTTGGAGTGCTGCTAATCTGACATTTTTTAACTTGGTAATGATGCAAGTTTTTGAGCTGTGTAAGAAGGTACATGAGACTAAACATGGTGAGATGACTGTAGCTCAATATTTTGCAGAACTTAACAGTTTATGGCAAGAGTTGGATTTCTATCAAGATTTTCAAGTTGATTGTCTAAATGATACAACTAAATTTCAGAAGTTAGTGGATAAATAACGAGTTTATAACTTCCTTGCCGGACTCAATATAGAGTATAATCAAATTAAAGTTCAGGTTTTTGGTAAATATTCTTTTCCTTCATTAAGGCAAACCTACTTGCATGTTGAAAATGAATAGAGTAGGAGGAATGTTGTGTTACAATTCGTAATTCCATAAAGATCAACCATGGTTGTCCATTCTTCTGAATAGGATAACAGAAGACAAATTCAATTTAGTGATTAAAGAGTTTCAGACAAAGAGCAACTGAAATATGATTATTGTGGGTGTACTAAACACACTAGAGAAACCTGTTGGAAACTTCATGGGCATCCTACCAGGGGACATGAAGGAAAAAGAGTTGGACCTACCCAATCACAAGCTCATATATTTGAGGTGACTGAAATTGTAGTTTCAGGTGGAGACTCAAGTTCTTTTACTCTTTCCAAGGAGGAGTTGTGAACCCTTAGACATTTGATGACCAAGCTAAAACCTCCCTCTAATTACTCATCCAATTTTGCTCATACAAGTATAAATATCACACCTCTGAATACTTCCACCATAACTGATTCTAGTCCATAAGTTATAGATTCAGGAACAAATCACATGATTATATCTTTCATTTTTTTTTTAATTTTCCTTTGTTAGATAAAGATAAAGTTTGTATAGATGGTTCTCTATGTTCTGTGTTTGAGAAAGGTTTAGTTTAATGCACTCTTACCTTGCACTTGTCTTCAATTCTTTATTTTCCTTATTTTTCTAATAATTTGTTGTCTATTAGTGAAAAAACAAAAGATTTTAATGGTAAAGTCTCATTTTTCTTCTTCAAATTATTGTGATTTTAAGAACTTGAAGACGAGGAAGGTGATTGACTATGATAAAGTGGAAAATGAGTTATATCTATGGAATATGGATTTTGTTAATCTGGTTGGGGCAAGTATAACTAAACATGCTTTAAAACTTGATTATTTGATAAATGTTCAACAATGGTTATATGAATGACATAATTGTATATGACATCCTTTTTTTATATCCTTAAATAAGATCCTTTCAACTCTGTCCAAATATTGCAATGTGAAGAACTTATTATGTGATGCATGTGAATTTGCAAAGCACACATGTGCTATTTATTCACCTATTAATAAGAGAGATATTACACTTTTTACAACTATTCATTATGATGTTTGGGGTCTTAGCATTGTTTTCTTGTCTAGTTTTTTAATGATTTGTCACCTTAATTATTTGTTATAGTTGCACCACTTGGGTTTCCATAATTTCATAAAATGATATACATATAATTCAATACTAAAGTACAAGTCTTAAGAAGTGATAATGGTATAAAATATATGGATGGAACCTTTCAGAGTTGTCTTGCTGATCATGATATTGTTCACCAAACAAGTTGTATAGATACACTAAATCAGAATGGTGTAGCTGAACAAAAGAATCGGTATCTTTTAGAAGTTGCAAGATCTTTTATATCCATAATAAATGTTCTAAAATCCTATTGGGGTGATGCAATTCTTACTACAATATACCTTATCAATCGAATGTCTTTGAGAGTTTTGAATTTTAACCTCATGTAGAACTTCTACAAGGAGTTTGTTATTTTATAGTTCATTCCAAAGTGTTTAGTTGTATATGTTTTGTTCGAGATCATTGACAAACAATTAGAAAATTAGATCTAGAGCTTTAAGATATTTATTTATCAAGTACTCTATCACTAAAAAAGATTACAAATGTTATCATCCTCTTAACAGAAAAACATTTGTTAGTATATGTAAGGCCTGACCCACTCCCCCTTGCAGAATATTGTCCGCTATGGCTCAGCCCAACCCGGCTTCCACGCCTCATGGTTTTGTTCCTGGCAGCCCACAGGCCCCAAAACGTGTCCTACAAGGTTAGGTACCAATTACCTTAATATGCCTTGGCTCTGGACATTCTTCTTTCGATGTGGGATGTTACAATCCCCCCATCTTAAGAACGAGCCATCCTCGGCTCTGATACCATATGTAAGGCCCGACCCATTCCCCCTTACAGAATATTATCCGCTATGGCTCAACCCAACCCAGCTTCCACGCCTCACAGTTTTGTTCCTGGCAGCCCACAGGCCCCAAAACGCGTCTTACAAGGTTAAGTATCAACTGCCTTAATATGCCCTGGCTCTGGACACTCTTCTTTCGATGTGGGATGTTATAGTATAAATGTGACATTTTATGAGAGTGAGACCTATTTCACTAAGTCATATCTTCAGGGAAGAGTGGTATATGTGGTATAAAGAAAGATTTTTATGTGTCATTATCTTTTTTTATGGACTTTTAAGGAAGATATGACTTTGTTATTATGTCATTTATGGATGTCTAAACTTGATACAGAAGATGAAATTGAGGGGGAGAAAGAAAAAGATAGTTTTATAGAAGAGGAGCAAGAGGTGGGGACTAGTAGTAAGGAATGAGAAGAAAGATATAATAGCTCAAAAGATGGGGAGAAGAAGATCTTGAATTACTCTTGGAGAAAGCCAATAGATAAAGTTATTTTTCATTCTCTACCAAGCTAGTAACCAACCTTCGACTCAATGTCACAATTTTCTTCTCCAGGTATGTCTATTATCCATGTTCCCGAGTCTCTTGTTCATAGTTCTGATGTTAATGATCTTTTTTATATCCTGGGAAAGGAGTTCAAAATTGTACTAAGTATCTTATATCTAATTTTATTTTGTATGACTCGTCTCCTTCACATAGAGCATTTGTATCTTTTTTGTTTTCTACATCAATTCCACATGATTAGAAGGAAGCTTTAGGTGACCCAAATCGGAAAACAACTATGGTGGAGGAGATTAATGCGTTGATAAAGAATGACACATGGAAGCTTACCACTTTTCTTATTGGGAAGAAAACAATAGGATGTAAATGGGTCTTTGTTGTTAAACAAAAACTTAATAGAGCTATTGAGAGGTTCAAAATGAGACTAGTGGCAAAAGACTTCACTCAAACCTTTGGCATTGATTATTAGGAGATATTTACTCCAGTAGCAAAAACAAACTCTATACGGGTTCTTTTATTTTGTGCTATAAATTTGGGATCTGATTTACAACAATTAGATGTAAAGAATACATTTTTGCATGAAGATATGAAAGAAAAAGTTTACATAGAGATATCCCCTAGTTTCGCTTGCAAAAGAACAAAAAGAAAAGTTTGTAAACTGAAAAAAGCCTTGATAGGTTGAAAAAATCTCCACAAACATGATTTGATAAATTTAGTAAAGTTGTTGTTAGTTTTGGGTACAAATAAAGTAATGTATATCACATTTTATTCACCAAACATTACAATGGTAAGACCACAACTCTCATTGTATATGTTAATGATATTGTAGTGGCAAAAAATGATTATGAAGAAATCACCATGTTGAATGATTATCTTGCTTAGAGGTTTGAGATCAAGAATTTGGGAAAATTACGATATTTCTTGGGAATTGAAGTTTCTCGATCAAATAAGGACATCTTTATTTCTTAAAGAAAGTATATCCATGATTTACTTGTAGAGATTGAAATATTAGAATGCAGACCTAGTGATTGTCTTATAGAAACCAACCATCGCCACAAAGGTTATGTAGGTGAGCTAGTGGACAAAGAAAGATATCAATAATTAGTTGGGAGGTTGATCTATCTATCTCATACTCGTCCAGACATAGCCTATTCAATCAATGAGGTTAGTTAATTTATGCATGATCCTCGCTCACCACATCTAGATGTTGTTTATCACATTCTTAGATATTTGAAGTCAACTTCTAGGGACTTCTATTTTCTAATAATGGTCATTTGATGATGGAAGTCTTTACTGATGCTGACCCGGCTGGATCTCTATATGAGAAGCAAGAAACAAACAATGATGGCAATATCTAGCATAAAGGTTGAATGTAGGTCCATGGCACATGGATATTGTGAGTTGTTATGACTTAAAAATCTGATGGAGAAACTGAGAATAATAAGTGATAATTCTATTTTTTTGTTTTGTGATAACAAAGCTGCCATTAATATTGCTCATAATTCAGTTCAACATAATAGAACAAAGCATATTGAGATTGATATGCGTTTTATCAAGGAGAAAATAAATGATGGGATAATTTATATACTTTTTGCAAACTCTAAAAATCAATTAGCTGATATTTTTACAAAGCATCTTAGTAGTAGAATGTTTCACTCAATTTCCTGTGAGATGGACATCAAAGACATTTATACACAATTCTGAAGGGGAGTATTGTTAGGGTATTTATGTAATTACCTTCTCTCTCTCTCTCTCTCTATATATATATATATATATATATATATATATATATATGGGTCTATAGTAAAACACATAACACTTTTATCTCTTTTCTCTTTTTATCTTTTCTTCTCCTTGCTCTCCTTCTCTTTTTTCTATTTCTACTACCAGTTATCTAATTATCTAAAAAAACCAACGATTATCTAATTATCTTTTCCTTATAAACAATAAATATTTCTTAACTTGGAAAATAATGTTTGGAAAAAAGATCCCTTCATGAATTTTAGGTTTTTTGTTCACAATTCCTTCTTTGGTATATGTTAAGTCGTGTGGCTTGCCTAAAACTTGTGCTTGCTAAGAAGTGGCCGTAGCTTATTTTCCTAAACGTAAAAAAAAAAAAAATCAATAATGAAGTTGGAGCCCATTAAATCATCCGTAACTGGTGCTTTTCCCCGTGAACAATTGTTGGTGCAAAGCATTAAGAACAATTATCTATCCCGTGAACAAAAAGATAAATAAAGAATCTTCAGGGGAAGCTGGCAATGATTGATCATATTATTCTTTAAATACTTGAATAGGAAAGAGATAAGAAGAGTGGAGGAAGTTGAGGATGTTGGTGCCTATGATGTATATATAGACAAGAGCCAGCACATTTTGTTTTTGGCACAAGAAAGTTAAAAGAGTCTCGTCTGAGCCTACCATTTTGAAGTAAATTACAAGCAGGACAAGGAAAGATACCTTGATCATTGCCATGGAAATAGTTCTTTATGAGTGCTTTACACCCTCATTTAGGAATGGCTTCTAGCATGTGTTTACCCCCAGAAAGGACCTGCCTTACAGAAACAGCTACAGAATCTGTCATGGCACAGCCAATCTTCTTATTCTAAACCTCATCAAGTGGAAAATTGCAAGAAAATGGATCTTCCAAGTTCTGGTTGTCAAGTAACTTCACTTGTGTTCGTTGCTTAGTCGTGCAAAGCATTCAAATAGAACCACGTTAAGAAAAAGAAGAAAAAAAGAAAAAAGGATTCTCCCTTCTCGACGAGGGAAAAAAAGAAGGAGAGGTGGAGGATCTGTTCATGCATTCCAAATCCTGAAGTGAACGAAATGAAAGAAAATGGTGGCATAACTTGCAGATCAAAGCTTGAAGATTTGATATGAATTAATTTGTCGAAAAAAGGAATTTAATATGTTTGTCTTATGAGACCATCCATACTCCATGGAAGCGTGGGATCCACCTTGGATTCATTACCTGTACGCTTTGTGGCTTGAAATTACAAGGACCCCGGAAAAAACTACAGTCATCTCCAGCTTTGCATGCCAATGTTGCCCGTTGCCAAGAACAAGAATATGCTTTTTAGGGTTCTTTTACTGCATTTCGATTCCATTCCATGCCTTCTACGTCGACCATCGTCTTCTCTTCTCAACTTATTCAGAATTATGCCCTCGTCACCGATATTACATACTAGGTGAAGAATTCTGAAAAGCAGCTCCAAATAATGGATATAGCTCTGATATTTAATTGTATATTAACTTTCTCATTCCTCTTAATTGATCTTAAAAAATAAAAAAAGAAGGCGAAGACGTGTAATTGTGCCGAACCCACTACGAATACTAGCGCAAATGAACAAAGTACCTGTTTTTTTTAATTGCATGCGTTGATTAAGTGCAAGCCATCATTGAAAGAAGACATGAAAATCAACATTCAATGAATATTTCAAGTTAAAGTTCTTTTCTTTCAAATAATGTTTACTAATTGGATCTTGATTCTAATTAATCCCTTCATTTTACGTTGTGTTTGTAACCAGGAAAATTAAATAATTTATTGTTGTGATCTTTCTTTTCTTTACATTAAAGGACTTCACTATTAATTAAATTGGAAATTAATATCTAATTAATTATCAATGATTCTTTGATAAAAATAAATAAATAAATAAATAAATGATTCTTTGATTTCATTCTCTTAATCTAATTTAAGAATAGTTTATAGGGTAATGTTCAATGTCACGCAACACTAATATAAATAAATTTATATATTTTAAGCCAATCTATATATTAATTATTAAATCATCAAATATACCAATGTAGTAATATTCAAGTTGACTTTACGACACATATAATGGTCGATATTTTACCTTCATGGAAAGGCACAAAATCTATGACCATCATTACATAATAATAATAATAATAATAATAATAATAACAAAAAAAATTATCTTTTTAATGTATTTTGGTGATCATAAATTATTTATTGTCCAAATATTTTCTGTTATGTATTTTGATGGAAATAAACTTATGGTACAAGTTATTCTGAAACGCGTTGAGTTAAAGCTATATATATATAAAACAACAACGCTTGTGAAAATAAATAAATAAAAAATCCCACAAGTACAGTGACTGTAATAACCTCAACGCCAACGGTTAAAATAAAATAAAATAAAAAGATAAAATAAAAAAACTTCCAGTCCGTCTGCGTTTGGCAGCCTTACCTTATATTTTACAAAAGCACAAGCACAACCTCTCCATCTATCTCTCTCGCCCAAATCATAACACAGAGATCTCTCAATTTCTAGACTTCCCTTCTTCTCTCTCTGTCTCTCAATTCTTGATTTTCTTGGTCTTAAATCGATTTCAAAATCTAGGGTTTCAATTCTTTAATTTTGGCTTCTTTTATATCGTTTTCTTGTTTTTGCAGGTATTATTTATTTTGCATAATTTCACCAAACAACCTTTGGTGAAATTCCTGCTCTTGGTTGATAATTACATGATCACAAGGTACGTCGTCATCTTTCCTTTTTTCTTCGTAAAAAAAGTCTCAAAATTTATGCACAGTTTTTTCCACTAGTGGGTTTTTCTCACCTTCTGTTGATAAATAATAATGGGTGTAAGGTAATGATTTTTAATCTTCTCTTTGTATTTCTTTTTTTGAAAATAATTGAATCTAATTAAAAGCGGGGCTATGTTTTCTGTTAGCATGATACTGAATTCTTTTGGTACATGGAGGAGTCTGTTTCCCTTTAGTTGTAGTTTAAGCTGACTTGGCGTGATAGATGAAAGTGCTCTTTTGAAGAATGGAGATCCTCTTGCCGTGTTTCCTAGATTTGGTGGCACCAAAATTTGCTACATCAAGAGGAAAAACCTTCGATTATAATATTATCCTGTAGAGTTGTTGCTTCAATGGTTGGTCATTTTTGGATGAAAAGTTGGTTTGTTATTTGCATGACATGTTATCTGGCAGCATACTGATCTTACTTTTTTTGTTTATTCCGTTTTGTTTTTACTTTCAAATCTTGTCCAGAGGGTTTGGTAATTGTTCTTATGGGGTAAATTTGAAAGTTTTCCTAGAAGAGCAATTAAAGATTGGGGCTTAAATTTAAATAGAGCAGAGAGAATAAAATGTATAGGTCTCTAACATGCCCACCTCAAATTTATTGGAGGATTCAGGATTCCTATGATTTCTAAGGTTGCTTTGCTTGAGCATCTTGTTTTGGCATCCATTTGGGGCATGAATCTTATGCTGCACAAGAAGAAATGGGATCTGCTTTTCAATTGTAGGGCTGGGCTGATTGCATTGAGATTGCATGTGTTTGTCGACTATTGAGAATGTTCTGCTTGTACTCCTTGGAGGCTTTGCATTCTGTTTTGACCTAGGGGTCTTTTCCTTTAGAGAAGGTATTTCTGTTTTGACCTAGGGGTCTTTTCCTTTAGAGAAGGTATTTCAGAAGCCAGAGTTCATTGCATCTTGAGTTTCAGTTGTGATGAGACTTGGAGTGCAGCTCCATTTTAGATGTCAGTGAGAAAAAGTTCTGCAGACTTTCTGCATTAGTGAGGTAAGTGTCATCATCTAGGATAGATGTAAAGTCTTTCATCCAAAGGCTTTCTAGGAATCTGGAAGTGGGTTATAGTGCCAGCTTAGTTGCAGCAGTTGTACATCTCTCTCGTACACGTGCTCTCTCTCCTTGTTCACTGTGGTATTGTTCTCACGTCTCATTCTTGTTTCGTCTCTGGGATCTTCTCCGTCCTCCCTGTCTCTTCTTCTCTCTCATCATACCTCACATCAGATTGATGCATTGATGTGGGCATTCCATGGTATGCTTTGCAATTTAACATTGAAATGACAATATCACAGGAATCTTTTGGTCTCATGTATTATGTTTTTCTAATACAGGATGCTTTTCAGTAAGCTGTAGTATAAATGTTGTTAAATTGATGAGAATGAATTGTGTACAAATATGGATGGAATTTGTGCATATTGCTTGATATGCAATGTTGGTAAGTGTATTATTTAATATCTTCCATCATGCGTTCCTAATGTCTGAGATGGTA
>Ga0307513_10007639_pt1 | contig 13971 bp, 12 predicted proteins | sample 15_EM_MG_FD_202174 | JGI IMG/M metagenome (GOLD analysis project Ga0307513, IMG submission 202174) | Populus trichocarpa ectomycorrhiza microbial communities from riparian zone in the Pacific Northwest, United States - 15_EM | ecosystem: Host-associated > Plants > Roots > Unclassified | place... | reverse complement strand
CCCTTGGCGTCACACACGCCGCACGCCCCTCGTACACCACCGACGCCACCACCGGCCGCCCTCGTCGCGACCCCCACTAGGGCACACGGGGGACAGAGAAGTCCTCCCGCGTGCCGACAGGAGGTCGGCCATGAAGGTCATCCGGGCAGTACAGCCGCTGCTGCCACTCTGCGAGCGCGTCCTGCCGAGCAGGCTGGCGGGACTCTCCCTCGCTCTCCTCAAGGCGACCGCCCTGGAGATCGCGATCCTGGCGGGACATCTGCTCCTGTATCCGTCGGGCATCACCCAGGAACGCCGGGCCACGGCCACAGACCCCTCCACGCCCCCCGGGACCCCCACCACCACCCAGCTGCCGACGGAACCGAAACCCCCGGTCGTCCTCCTGCACGGCTTCATCGACAACCGCTCCGTCTTCGTCCTGCTGCGCCGTTCCCTCGCCCAGCACGGCCGACAGCAGGTCGAGTCGCTGAACTACTCCCCGCTGACCTGCGACATCCGCACCGCGGCCGAGCTGCTCGGCCGCCACATAGAGGAGATATGCCGGCGCACGGGCCACCCGCAGGTGGACATCGTCGGGCACAGCCTCGGCGGCCTGATCGCCCGCTACTACGTGCAGCGGCTCGGCGGCGACTTCCACGTCCGTACGCTCGTCACCCTCGGCACCCCGCACTCCGGCACCCTGGTCGCCCCGCTGGCCGACGCGCACCCGATCGTCCGCCAGATGCGCCCCGGCTCGCAGGTCATCGAGGAACTGCGCCTGCCCGCGCCCGGCTGCCGTACGCGCTTCGTCAGTTTCTGGAGCGACCTGGACCAGCTGATGGACCCGCCGGAGACGGCCTGCGTCGACCACCCGGACCTGCTGGCGCAGAACGTCCAGGTCACCGGTGTCGGCCACCTCGCCCTGCCCGTGCACCCCGCCGTCGCGACCGGAATAAGGCAGGCCCTCGACCAGAGCGACACCCCCGTCGCCACCGGAGCGCGGACCGGCGGACTGACCGTGGCGTGACCCCGCGCACGGGCGGCTGAGCACCACCAAGATTCGAACAATCCTCGAACGCCAGGCCAAACCCGTGCCCGCACTCCCCCGAAACACGGCCGAATGCCCGTTTCCCGCAGGCACGAAACCTGCGGAAGATTGTCGCGCCCGCATACCGCCGGGTACAGTCGCCGCACTGCTCTGCCAGCTCTACCAGCCCCTGTTGTCGAGGCGAAAGAGAAGTTGGTGAACGAACGTCACCCGTCGGGGACCATGACCACCCCGGCTCCGGCTTCCGATGCCGCGACACCGCATTACGCGTCGTACGGCACCCAGGAAGTCCCTTTCGGTGACTTCACCACGCACGACCCCACCTTCGCCAACGGTTTTGACGCGGGTATGGGCACGGGTACCGGTACCGGCACTTTCGACACGGACCCGCTCTTCGGCAACATGCCGGCCGACGACACCACCGGTTCGTACGACAACTCCCAGTGGTCCACCGGCAGTCACCACACCCTGAACTACGACCCGTACGCGGCCCAGCACCACGCCACCTACGACACCGGGGCGTACGACGCCACGACCTGGGCCCCCGGCTACCAGCAGCTCGCCGACATCCCCGCGCAGTCGCCGCCCCCGGGCGCCGACACCAGCGGTCAGTGGGACGCGAACGCCTGGCTGCAGCCCGAGCAGACCGGCCCGGCCGACCAGACCCAGCACTGGGAATGGGGCACGCAGGCCTTCGACACCGGTGTGTACGACGCCACGCAGTGGAACTCGGACAGCGGCCAGGGCAGCACGCCCACCTCATCCGGCGAGTACGACCACGAGCGTGAGCACGAGTACGACCAGCAGGCCACCGCGATGTTCGAGCAGATCGCGGACGTGCCGGACGTACAGGAGTACGACCAGCACGCCCTCGCCCACGACGAGTCGGACCTCGTCGCCGACGGCGAACCGCCCGCCGAGGCCCCGCTGCTCGACGGCCAGGAAGAGAACGTCCCGAGCACGGCCCCCACCGGCGGGCGCGCGGCGTCCCGTACGGCGGCTCGCAACGCGGGCCGGTCCCGCCGTCGTACCCCGGCCAAACGTTCCGCTCTGCTGACCGTCGCCGTTCCGTCCGCCTGTGTGATGGGGGTCGCGGGCATCGCCGCCGCCTCCGTGGGCGGCATGAGCGGTGACGACGAGCAGAACACGACGGCGTCGGCGTCGGACGGCGTCGCCGTGAAGGCGTCCACCGCGAACAACAAGCTGGACTCCCAACTGGAGAGCCTCTCCGCGGGCGCCGACGACTTCGCCGACCGGGCCAGCCGGACGCAGGAACGTATCGACCTCAAGGCCCAGCAACTCGCCGACAAGAAGGCAGCGGCGGCGGAAGCGGCCCGCAAGGAGCGCCTGCGCCCCAAGTACGCCCTGCCCGTCGCGCAGAGGGGCCTCAGCGCCTACTTCGGCCAGGCCGGCATCAACTGGATGTCCGTGCACACCGGGATCGACTTCCCGGTCTCGTACGGCACGACGGTGATGGCCGCGACCGACGGCACCGTCCGCACGCAGTGGAACAGCGCGTACGGCAACATGATGATCGTGACCGACAAGGACGGCACGGAGACGTGGTACTGCCACCTCTCCAGCTACCAGATCCCGTCCGGTACGACGGTCAAGGCCGGCGACCCCATCGCGTACTCCGGAAACTCCGGCAACTCGACCGGCCCACACCTGCACTTCGAGGTCCGCCCGGCAGGCGGCTCAGCGATCGACCCCCTCCCCTGGCTCCGCAGCCACGGCCTGGACCCGACGTAGTCCGTTGTTCGGCGGGGCTGCACTACCGCGCCCCAAAGGGGCGCGGGGAACTGCGCGACCAGCCCCCACCGGCCCGCAGATCCATCACCACCGCACCCCGCGCGGAGCGCTAAAGCTTCTCAACAGGCGCGTACCGCAACAGCAACCGCTTCGGCTTGTCCTCCCCGAAGTCCACCGTCGCCTCCGCGTTCGAGCCGGTCCCCTTCACACCCACCACGGTCCCCAGCCCGAACTGGTCGTGCGTGACCCGGTCCCCCACCGCCAGCGCGACAACCGGCTTCTCGGCGCCACCCCGACGCGTGGCGAAGCCCGACGCACCCGAGGCCGCGGAGCGCGAGCGCGAGGACGACAGCGAGGACGCCACCCCGGAGACCGGACCCGAGGACGACGCCGGAGCCATCCCGCCCGTGCGCTTCCACTCCAGATGGGTCGCCGGGATCTCCTCCAGGAACCGCGAGGGCGGGTTGTACGAGGGCTGCCCCCACGCGCTGCGCAGCGACGACCGGGTCAGATACAGCCGTTCACGCGCGCGCGTGATGCCGACGTACGCGAGCCGCCGCTCCTCCTCCAGTTCCTTCACCTGGCCGAGGGCGCGCATGTGCGGGAAGACGCCGTCCTCCATGCCGGTCAGGAACACCACCGGAAACTCAAGGCCCTTGGCGGTGTGCAGGGTCATCAGGGTGATGACGCCGGAGCCGTCGTCGTCCTCGTCGGGGATCTGGTCGGAGTCGGCGACCAGGGCGACCCGCTCCAGAAAGGCGGCGAGCCCGGCCGGGGCCGCCGCCTCGCCCTCGGCGGGCTGTTCGGCGTCCGCCGCCGCGTCCTCGGCCGCTGAGGCCGCCCCAGCCGCTCCCGCCGCTCCTGACTCCTGCTCGAACTCCAGGGCCACCGCGGCGAGTTCCTGGAGGTTCTCGATCCGGGTCTCGTCCTGCGGGTCGGTGGACGCCTGCAACTCGGCGAGATAGCCCGTGCGTTCGAGCACCGCTTCGAGGACGGTCGCCGGGCCCGCGCCGGACTCGACGATCGTACGGAGGTCCTCCATCAGCGTGTTGAACTTCTTGACCGCGTTGGTCGAACGCGACGCCATCCCGTACGCCTCGTCCACCCGCCGCAGCGCCGCCGGGAAGCTGATCCTCTCGCGCTGCGAGAGCGCGTCGATCATCGCCTCGGCACGCTCCCCGATGCCCCGCTTCGGGACGTTGAGGATCCGCCGCATCGGCACCGAGTCCTCCGGGTTGGCGAGGACACGCAGGTAGGCCAGGACGTCCCGGACCTCCTTGCGCTCGTAGAAGCGGACGCCGCCGACGACCTTGTAGGGCAGGCCGACGCGGATGAAGATCTCCTCGAAGACACGGGACTGGGCGTTCGTCCGGTAGAAGACGGCGACGTCGCCCGCCTTCGCGTCGCCCGCGTCCGTCAGGCGGTCTATCTCCTCGGCGACGAACTGTGCCTCGTCGTGCTCGGTGTCGGCGACGTAGCCGGTGATCTGCGCGCCCGCGCCCGCGTTGGTCCACAGGTTCTTGGGGCGGCGGGACTCGTTGCGCTCGATGACCGCGTTGGCGGCGCTCAGGATCGTCTGCGTGGAACGGTAGTTCTGTTCGAGCAGGATCGTCGTCGCGTCCGCGTAGTCCTCCTCGAACTGGAGGATGTTGCGGATCGTCGCGCCCCGGAAGGCGTAGATCGACTGGTCGGCGTCACCCACGACACACAGCTCGGCGGGGCGCAGGTCGTGCTCGCTGGGCGGTACGTCCACCGGATGCTCGGCGGTGCCGACAAGTTCCCGTACGAGCGCGTACTGGGCGTGGTTGGTGTCCTGGTACTCGTCGACGAGGACGTGCCGGAAGCGGCGGCGGTAGTGCTCGGCGACGTCCGGGAAGGCGCGCAGCAGGTTGACCGTCGTCATGATCAGGTCGTCGAAGTCGAGGGCGTTGGCCTCGCGCAGCCGCGACTGGTACATCGCGTACGCCTGGGCGAGGGTCTTCTCGAAACCGTCGCTCGCCTGGGCGGCGAAGTCCTCCTCGTCGATCAGCTCGTTCTTCAGGTTGGAGATCTTCGCGCTGAAGGACTTGGGCGGGAAGCGCTTGGGGTCCAGGTCCAGGTCGCGGCAGACGAGCGCCATCAGCCGCTTGCTGTCGGCCGCGTCGTAGATCGAGAACGAGGACGTGAAGCCGAGCCGCTTGCTCTCCCGGCGGAGGATCCGTACGCACGCGCTGTGGAACGTCATCACCCACATCGCGTTCGCGCGCGGGCCGACGAGCTGCTCGACGCGCTCCCTCATCTCGCCGGCGGCCTTGTTGGTGAAGGTGATCGCGAGGATCTGGCCGGGGTGGACGCCCCGCTCGCCGAGCAGATACGCGATGCGGTGGGTGAGCACGCGCGTCTTGCCGGAGCCAGCGCCCGCCACGATGAGCAGGGGGGTGTCGGCGTGCACGACGGCCGCGCGCTGGTTCTCGTTCAGCCCGTCCAGGAGCGCGGCCGGGTCCACCACGGGGCGCGGGGCGCCGTCGCGGTAGTACGCGTCCCGGTCCGGCGGCGCGTCGAACTGCCCGCCGAACAGGTCGTCCGGAACGGGCTCCGGCGCATGCTCGTCCTCGGGCGGCGGCGGGGGCTCCTCCTCGTGGGCTCGAGGGCCCTGGAGGTCCGCCAGGAAGCTGTCGTCAAAGAGGCTGCTCATCGCTCTCCGAGTCTAGGCGCCCCCACTGACAACCGGCCGCCACCCCGAAAACATCCGCAGGGCTGTCCGGACAGCAGATCCCGGACCGGTATGAACACATCAAGTGCGGACCAAGCGGCACACACTCCCCCAGATCAACTCCGGGGAGCAATGTTTAGGGTTGAGGTCACAAAAACGTATCGGGCATAGCGGTCATCAACCTTCACAGGGGCCACACGAATTGGTTAGCGTGCCCTCCAGGCCGCTCGACCCCCACCGGCGAACATCGCCGGGCCGCGCGGCCTCCGCCGAGTCCGATCGTGCCGCCCTGTGCGGCAGGAGCCGGGGACCCACCGAAAACTTGGGGTGAATCGGTCCGACTGCCGTCCAGGGCAGGGACCGTAGGGCAACCCTTCCGAACCACCCGCCCGAACCCGACAGCTAACCCGGTAGGCGGAACGTGGAAGGAGTCGCCTCTCTTGGCGTCGTCGCACCGCAAGTCGCGTCCTACGGGAACGCGCGTAGCAGGCATACGGACCCCCGCCTTCGCCACGGCGGCCCTGACCTCCGTCGCGCTGCTGTCCCAGACCGCCAACGCCGCGCCCCCAGCGCCCTCGGCCGATGACAAGCCGAGCGTGGAGGAGGTGGAGGCGCAGGTCGACGACCTTTACCACCAGGCCGAGTCGGCCGCCGATGTGTACAACGCGGCCAAGGAGAGGGCCGTCAAGCAGCAGAGTCGCGTCTCCACCCTGATGGACGACGTGGCCCAGCGCACGCAGAAGCTCAACGAGGCGCGCGAGGAACTGGGTTCCTTCGCCGCGGCCCAGTACCGCACCGGGTCGGCCGCCCCCGACACGGCGACGTTCCTCCTCGCGGACGACCCGCAGGACTACTTCGACCAGAACCAGCTGATGGACCGGCTGACCGCCCGCCAGAAGGACGCGGTCGACGAGTACATCACGGAGCAGGCCGAGACGACGCAGAAGCGCCAGGAGGCCACCGCGAGCCTCGAATCGCTCACGGAGTCCCAGGACAACCTGCGGACGACCAAGACCACCGTCCAGACGAAGCTCGCGCAGGCCCGCCAGCTCCTCTCCCGCCTCACCGCCGAGGAGAAGCTACGGCTCGCGGCGATCGAGCGGGAGAAGCAGGCGGAGGCCCGCCGCCAGGCGCAGGAACTCGCCCGTCAGCAGCAGGCGGCGGAGCAGCAGCGCCAGCAGGAAGCGGCGGCAGCCGCGGCGGCCCAGCAGTCGACGGGCGGCACCGCCTCGGACACGTCGACGGCACCGGCCACCGACTCCTCGTACGCCACCAAGGCCGAGAAGGCCCTCACCTTCGCACGCGCACAGATCGGCAAGCCGTACGTCTGGGGCGCGACCGGCCCGGACTCGTACGACTGCTCGAGCCTCACCCAGGCCGCCTGAAAGGCCGCCGGAGTCACCCTCCCGCGCACCACCTACGACCAGGTGAACGCGGGCACGACGGTCTCCCTCTCCGACATCCAACCCGGTGACCTGGTCTTCTTCTACGACGACATCAGCCACGTCGGCCTCTACATCGGCAACGGCATGATGATCCACGCCCCGAAGCCGGGGGCGTACGTCCGTGAGGAATCGATCTTCTACGACGGCGAGTCGGCGATCCACAGCGTGGTACGCCCGGCCTGACGGGCAGGTCGGGCAGCTCTCATCAGGTCCAGAGCACGGCGATGAAGATGTTCGCCGTGGTGAACAGGCCCACCAGGCCGAACAGCCGCTTGTCCACGGTCTCGTCGTCCCGCTTCACATAGACGAGGCCGAGGATCACGATCAGCAGCGCCAGCTTCACGCCGATCTTGACGTTGTTCACCGTCTGGTCGTCGGCCTGGTTGAGGCCCACCAGGGCGACGCCGGTGACCAGCATGGTGAACGCACCGTGCAGCATCGCCGGCACAAAGCGGGCCGTGCCCTGCCCCATCGCCTTCATCTGGGTGAGAAACCCGCCCAGGAGCGAGGCGATGCCGATGATGTGCAGGCCGACGAAGAGATGGATGAGTACGTCCATGGGCCCGGAGCCTAATCAGAGGCCCCCGAGCCGCATGACACCGGGCCGGGGTGAAGGGCGTTCGCAAGGCATCCAGCGTGCCTCGCGCGACACTCGGAGACCTCGCATATATGCACCCCATAGCACTGTGTAATCACCATGTGCCTCCCAAACCTCCTCATCGGTCAGCCGTCTGCGTGAAGTCGGCGGCGGCGGAGCGCGATCACGGTCGTATGCGGTCACCCGGTGGTCGGCTCACGCCAGTTCCGTACATGGCGTTACCCCCACGTCACACTCCGGTTTAGCGTCCTCCACCAGGTGACCGGCTCCCCACCGCCGCCCGGGCCAGGGGCGGCAGTCGGACACCACCGCCGAGAAAGTCCGGCGGCGGACCGCTCCCCCTGTGCGGGCCGCCGCCGGACGCGCAACCGCCCTCCTGGGCTTCCCAGGCAGCCTTCCGGCGGTCGTCGTAGTGGCGGTCGTACGAAAGGACGTGACGCCCCGGTGGCAGCGCACCGCAAGCCCCGACAGCGCTCGCTCAACGGCAATACGGCCCGCACCGCCGCCACGATCGCCCTCGCGGGCGCGGCGACGGCGACCGGCTTCGACGGCATCGGGTACGCCGAGCCACAGCTGACCCAGGCCCAGGTCGAGGCCAAGGTGAACAAGCTGTACGAGGAGGCGGAGGTCGCCACCGAGAAGTACAACGGCGCGAAGGAGAGGGCCGAGCGGGCGGAGCGGCGGCTGGGGAACCTGCGGGACGAGGCGGCCCGCAAGGAGGACCGGCTCAACTCGGCGCGGGAGGCGCTGGGTTCGATGGCCGCCGCGCAGTACCGCTCCGGCGGACTCGACCCCGCGCTGCAACTCGCCCTCTCCGACGACCCCGACGGCTATCTCGCCGGCGCCGCGTTCGCCGAACGGGCGGGCAGCAGACAGGCGTCGGACGTGACCCGCGTACGCAGGCAGCTGCGGGAGATCGAGCAGCTGCGCGGGGCCGCCCACGTCGAGCTGACGACCCTCAAGTCACGCCAGGCCGAGCTGAACCGCCACAAGAAGACGGTGACCGGAAAGCTGGGCGAGGCCCGCCGGCTGCTGTCCCGCCTCAGCACGGAGGAACGTGCCCGGCTCGCGGCGGCGGACGGCGGCAGCTGGAGCGGGGGGCATGCTTCGCGGTCGTCGGGGAGTGCGCGGGACGGGCTGGGGGCGGGCGGCGCCGTCGACGCCGCTGGGGCGTCCGGGGCCTCCGGAGTCGCCGAGGCGCCCAACTCGCGTGCGGCGGCGGCCGTTTCCTACGCCTACCAGAAGCTCGGCAGCCCCTATGTGTGGGGCGCCACCGGCCCGGACGCCTTCGACTGCTCGGGCCTCATGCAGGCCGCGTACCGCTCTGCGGGCATCTCCCTGCCCCGCACCACCTACGCCCAGATCAACGCCGGCCAACGTGTCTCACGGTCCGAACTCCTCCCTGGCGACCTGGTGTTCTTCTACTCGGGCATCAGTCATGTGGGCATGTATGTGGGCGGCGGCCAGATGATCCACGCCCCGAACCCCTCGGCGCCGGTACGGGTGGCACCCCTGGACGAGATGCCGTTCGCGGGAGCCACGAGGGTGGCCTGACTACACAAGCCGCCGGGCCGTGGCCCACCGGGTCAGCTCGTGCCGGTTCGACAGCTGGAGCTTCCTGAGGACCGCCGACACATGCGACTCCACCGTCTTCACGGAGATGAAGAGCTGCTTGGCGATCTCCTTGTACGCATAGCCCCGGGCGATCAGCCGCAGTACCTCCCGCTCGCGCTGGGTGAGGCGGTCGAGGTCCTCGTCCACCGGCGGGGCGTCCGTGGACGCGAACGCGTCCAGGACGAACCCGGCGAGCCGCGGCGAGAACACCGCGTCGCCGTCCTGGACGCGGAAGATCGAGTCGACGAGGTCCGTGCCGGTGATCGTCTTCGTGACGTATCCCCGCGCACCGCCACGGATCACGCCGATGACGTCCTCCGCCGCATCCGAGACGGACAGCGCCAGGAAACGGACCGGCTGCTCGGGGTCGGCCATCAACGGGGCGCAGCGGCGCAGGACTTCGACCCCGCCGCCGCCCGGCAGATGGACGTCGAGCAGGACCACCTCGGGCCGGGTGGCGGTGATGACGGTGACTGCCTGGTCGACGTCGGCGGCCTCACCGACCACCTCGACGCCGGTCCGCTCGGTCTGCCCGATCTCGGCCTGAACCCCCGTACGGAACATTCGGTGGTCGTCGACGAGAACCACCCGCACCCGCCGCCCGACCGCGTCACCACTGCCACTGCCACTGCCGACAGGCTCACCGGCCTGTGCGCCCTCGGCGGGTGCGGTGGTGGGTTCGGCAGCCGCTGTCGGTTCGGCCGACTCCGCCGAACCGGCCGGACCGGTCCGCCTGTTCTCCCCCTGTGCCTCGCTCATGACGTACTCTCCGCCCTCTCCATCTCCAGCTCGACCTCCGTGCCGCCACCCGGTACCGCGCGCAGCCGCGCCGTACCGCCGTTGCGCTCCATACGGCCGATGATCGATTCTCTGACGCCCATGCGGTCGGCGGGTATGGAGTCGAGGTCGAAGCCGGGTCCGCGGTCCCGGACGGACACGAAGACCGTCCTGCCCTCGACCTCGGCGTAGACCTGTACCGCGCCGCCCTCGCCACCGTACTTGGCGGCGTTCACCATCGCTTCCCGCGCGGCCTGCATCTGTGCGCCGGTTCTGTCGTCGAGCGGACAGTCGCCGACGACCACGACCTCTATGGGAACACCGTGCTTGTCCTCCACCTCCGCCGCGCTGCGCCGCACCGCCTCGGCGAGGGTGTCGGGTTCGTCGGCCTCTTCCTTTCCGGTGCCCTCCGGTTTGTAGAGCCAGTTGCGCAGTTCGCGCTCCTGGGCGCGGGCGAGGCGGCGCACCTCGTTCGCGCTCTCCGCGTTGCGCTGGATCAGGGTCAGGGTGTGCAGCACCGAGTCGTGCACATGCGCGGCGACCTCCGCACGCTCCTGGGCGCGAATGCGCATCAGGCGCTCCTCGGAGAGGTCCTGGGTCATCCGGACGAGATACGGACCGGCCAGCAGCGCTGTCCCGACCAGCACCGCGAGCGCTGCCTGGAGGACCGAGCCGAGGTGGGCGGCGGAGCCTTGCAGGACGAAGATCCCGGACACGCCCGCGGTGACCAGCATGACCCCGGCCGCGGCACGGACGAGGGTGAGCGTGCGCCGGCGGCTACCGACCTCCATCCAACGGGCCCGCCGTGCGTTGTCCGCCTGGCGCCAGACCAGGGCGACACCCGCGGCGACGAGCACGGTCGGGAACAGATAGGCCTTGGCGCCCCCGCCGAGATTCACATTGCCGACGAACACCATGGCCACGACGACCATGAGGAGGAGGGCGACGATCTGCCCCTTGTCCGGCTTGCGGGCGACGAGTCTGCGGCGGCCGTCGGGCGACGTCTCCGCACTGACGAGGGACGGGGGCCGCTGGGCGTCGACGCCGCCGACACCGAGCGGCACGAAGAACCAGAAGGCCGCATACAGCAGCGCACCGAGTCCGTCCGCCATGAACAGGCCGACGAACATGAGGCGCAGCCAGATCACCGGCAGCCCGAGATGCCCGGCGAGCCCTCGCGCCACGCCTCCGAGCCAGCGTCCGTCGCTGCTGCGGTAGAGCTTGCGCGGGGGCCGCGGTTCGACGAGTGGCAACGCTGCGGCTTCCGGCATGCCATCGATGTTCACACGAGCGGCGGGCCCGGGCATCAGGGTCGGTCCCCGAGACACCCCTGATCTTCGGGCCCGCCTGCCCTCGAACGCTTCCCCCGCCCCTCCTCAGGGCCGATATCAGGGTTCGCCCAGGGTCATCCCGACTGCCGCCGAGCCGCCCCAAGCGCCAACATGGACGCATGACAGATCACGCACACGCCGCGACGGGTCCGGGACCCGGCTCCGGCCCACGCCCTTCCTCGGGCGCCGGGCCGCAGGATGCCGCACCCGCCGCGGCAACCCCACCGCCCGCGGAGAAAGGGGAACCGCGCGCGCCCGAGCACACGGACGCGACCGCGGCAGCCACAGCCGACGAGCAGCTGCCGGGCAGGTTCCGGCGCGACCGGCGGCAGAAGATGCTGGGCGGGGTGTGCGCGGGGCTGGGGCGGACCTGTGACATGGATCCGGTGATCTTCCGGATCACGCTCGCGGTGCTCTCCGCGACCGGCGGCATCGGCCTCATCTTCTACGGCTTCGCCTGGCTGTTCGTACCGTACGAGGACGAGGAGGAGAACGAGGTCCGCAAGCTGCTCACCGGCCGAGTGGACGGCCAGGCGCTGGCGGCCGTGCTCTTCGCGCTGGTCGGCTGCGGTGTGTTCCTGACGATGCTGAAGAACGGCGGGGTGCTGTCCTTCGCCGTCATACTGTCCATCCTTCTCGCGGGTGCCGGCTACTGGTCGCGCAACCGCGGCGCCCCCGGCCCCGACCCACTGGCCGCCCAGGCCGTCGCAGACGCCCCGCCGGAGGCCCAGGCGCCCCCGGCCCCTTCCGCCTACCCCTCCTGGTGGCGCGACCCCATCGTCAAGGACGGCACACACGTCGGCGGGACCGGCTATCTGTGGGGCCCTCCGGGGACCCTCGACCGGGACATCGCGGTGCCGGGCAACATCACTCACGGCAATCACGGCGGCCGGACCGCGGACATACGGGTGGCCTGGTCCCGCCCACCGAAACCGCGGGGCCCGCGCTGGATCGGCGGCTGGATCCTCCTGCTCGCCCTCCTCGCCGGATTCCTCGGCACGGCCGCGAAATGGGACGAGGAGGCACTCGCCACCAGCCTGCAGACCGGCCTGGCCTGCGCGCTCACGGTGTTCGGCGTCGGCATAGCCGTCAGCGCGTTCCTCGGCCGTACCGGAGCCGGCTCGGTCTTCCTGGCGATCATCACAGCGGCCCTGCTGGCAGGCTCGGCCGCACTGCCCAAGGACGTCAGCGCCCACTGGGCGCACAGGGAGTGGACCCCGACCGCGGTGGCGAACGTACAACCGAGGTACGACGTCGGCACGGGCGAAGCCACCCTGGACCTGACCGGGCTGCGCCTCGCCAAGGGGCAGACGGTGACGACAGCGGTCGAGGTGGGCGTGGGCCGGATCGAGGTGATCGTGCCGAAGAACGCGACGGTGAAGGCGGACATCGAGGTGGGGATAGGTGACATCCAGTTGCCCGGCGACGGCAAACAGGACGTGGACGTGGCACCGGGCAAGCACAAGCAAGTCACGCTGGCACCGGCGGGCGGCGCCAACGTGGGCACGGTCGTCCTCGACCTCGGGGTCGGCCTGGGACAGGCGGAGGTGACCCGTGCTACGTCATGAGTTCCAGCCCGGAAAGCTGATCGCCGGCATCTTCGTCACCATCGCCGGCATCACCTATATCGGCGACGCGGGCGACGCCTGGGAGACACCGTGGTTCGCGGTGATCCCCCTCCTGGTCTTCGGCCTCGCCCTGGCAGGCGCCGTGGCCCTCCTGACCGGAGCGATACGCCGCCGCAGGAAGACCCGCCGCACGCCGACACCCCCGGCCGACACACCGGAGGCGGCAGCCCCCTCAAGCCACTCGGAGATACCGAACTGAGCGTCGGCCAATGACCGGCCAACCGCTCACCTCACCACCGCGGCTACCGATATCCCTCGGACCGCTGCCGCCGTCGCCCCCGCAGGGCGGCATCCACGGAGAAGACGGACGCACCGGCGAGAACCAGCGGGAGCCAGGCCATCAGATAAGGGAGGTCGTTGCCGAAGTAGTACGGGTCGGAGGCCCAGCTCACGGTCAGCCAGAGGCTGAGCGAGATCAACGCGCCGCCGACCGCCGCCAGCCGTGCCAGCAGCCCGAGCAGCGTGCCGATACCGACGGCCAGCTCGCCGAAGGCGATGGCGTAGCCGAAGCCGGCGGGGTTCTTGAGGGCGAGGTCCACCAGGGCCGGGATGGCGGAGGAGTCCCGGACCGTACGCATCAGATCACCGACCGAACCCGATCCGGAGTCGGCGAAGAAGGAGCTGTCAGTGAGTTTGTCCAGACCGGCATAGATGAAGGTGACGCCCAGGAAGACGCGCAGGGGCAGCAGGGCGTAACGAGTGGCGGTGTCCCGCCAGTCCCGCTCGCCGTCCAGATAAGGAGAGTGCGTGTCCGTTCGAGTGCTGTGAGTCATCGCTCTTAGCCGCCTCTCGCCCGCCATACGTTGACCCCTCAACAGACGATACGTACGCCGACGTGACCTCGCTCACTTCCAGTACGCCAAATTTCAGCCTTTGGCCGGGAAACAGCGGCGACCGAGCGCCAGGCCTACGCAACCACCACCAGGAGGCAGACCCTCAGACCGTCACATCGATCAGTCCGTCACATCGATCACGCACCGATTCGTCTCCACGCCCGCCGCGGTGACCACCTGGACCTCCACCCGCCCCGGCTCCACGTCCGCCGGTACCGGCACCGTCAGCACCTCGTCGCGAGGGTTGCTGAAGCCGCCGGGCACGGGGACCAGG
>Ga0307513_10007638_pt1 | contig 13971 bp, 19 predicted proteins | sample 15_EM_MG_FD_202174 | JGI IMG/M metagenome (GOLD analysis project Ga0307513, IMG submission 202174) | Populus trichocarpa ectomycorrhiza microbial communities from riparian zone in the Pacific Northwest, United States - 15_EM | ecosystem: Host-associated > Plants > Roots > Unclassified | place... | reverse complement strand
ATGAATAAAGGTGGTTGGCTAGCGGACTTCTGCGTTTGAAGATCGTTGGACGATCATCATCGACCCGCGTGACTGTGACTGACCGTGTTGTCACACAGCTGGTCCAGCCTCGATCTCAGCTCTGGTGAATGACAAGCGTACTCGGTTCTCACGAACGAATTAATGACACATTGACAAGCCACGCGGCTTCGCTCAGTTCTTATCGGAAAGTACTTTAGCTTCAGTCGAGGACGTCCGCTGTTTTCGCTCTTTCACCATGGCTACAAATCTGACCGCGGGAGGCAATGTAACTCTGAACTCCCCCGCAGGCCCGGGAATGGTGATTGTCTTCAAAACGAATGTATTGGACATCGCAGGAGGCGCCAAAGCAACTCACCTTGATCTGTACAACAACAACGGGGATACCGTCCTCCGTATGACGATTCGCAGGGGACAAAACAGGATCTTTTTCAATGATCGTGCACACCAAAGTCTTGTGGATGGTTGGGGACAAGAAAAAAGCGTGGATTTGAGCCCCGTGGATGTCGAGAGATGGCACCACTCAGGAGTCTCAATTTCAGTGCACAATTGTTCAACTTATCTCGCAGGGCGTTATCAAATTTTGTTCGACTTAACCACGGTGTTTTATTTCGCCCCTCGTTTTACTGGATCCACGACAATTATCGGGTATTCGACAACCTCAACTCTGTTTCATTGGACCTTGTCGAATCCATTGGAGGTTGTTTCCTACCAGCTGAATACTCTACCCTTCACGGAGAGGCAAGCCATAACATCTGGAACGTCAGTGGAGTTTCGGATACGTTTCTTTATTACTCACGAAAGGATAGTGTCCCTACTACAGGTTCAGCAGTGATTTCGCATTTTACTCCAAATAATCCATGCGCATTCATTAATTGGGATGACGGGAAAGAAGTAGGTCTTTCCGACTCATGTATCGCATCGATAGATGGGATCTTCATCTCATATCGTCCAGATACGAAGCTATCAAATCGGACCCCAAAATATTTTGCAGGAGTACACCTACTCGACTGAGGAAGGGAACAGATGGTACCTTGGAAATCTGCATAATCTCAACATCGTCTTGAGTCCCACCTCCAGCATCGCACCCGTTAGACTCGATGACGGTACCATTTGTGTCTACTATCAAGGCTAGTCCCACAACATTCATATAAAGGTCCCAGTGAATAATTATTTGAAAACAGACCCTATCACTGGTTTTATTCAAACAGTGTCTGAAGGCGGCGTCCCCAAGCAATGGACGACAAATTCATCCATTACAAGAGCTGTGATGGATTCGAGCATCGCGATTGTATTGTACATTGACGCCACGAGCCTTCAAGCTATTCCTCGTCTCTACTACCAAGATCCTGAGCTATATCTCAGAGAGCATTACTACGACTATTCCATGCGCGAATGGGTCCTCGGTGAGCAGATTCTTATGACTATCCGCGGACAGACAGTGATCAGATTTCAGGTGACTTCAACCCTGGTGTACAGCCGCAGGGGACCTTCATAAGTGCCGAAGTCATCCACGGTGGTGATGTGGATATAAATGTGATATGGAGAGATGCACGGGGACGCGCTGTGACCAGCAGTTGGTCCAAATCATCGGGCTGGGATTTGCCAAGCCCAAATGGTGGGAGGGCACCCCGCGATGGGCTGGATTCTTAGAAGTTAGGGATGAATAAGGAAGCTGGTAACAGTGTGACCAGGTCTATCGAAGTTACATTTTTTAATTAACCTTGTCTCTAGTAGACGTAGATAGATGTCAATTTGTAACAATTGTAACAAACCCTGCCCTGCTTAGTTCACGGCAGAGTTAACGTTGTTGACAGGCGTGGGTAGCGGCTGTAACGGGTTCTGAAAGATGTCTCGGGGAAGTAAGGCTCCAACCGTACAGTATACGTATAGGCTCGACAGCCTATATATACAGATAGGGTTGTTTAGTGTATATATACTGTATATATACTGTTATACTGTTCTGATATATAGTTTCCCTATGTGATGTGATTTTTATTTATTTTTGGGCTTCCTTCATGCCCGAAAACCTCCCCAAAGGAGTTTCCCACTCCATTTTTCAGACAGGAATGGCCAAAAGCAGTACCATGAAGTGAAAAGGTGCCTCTAGTAATTATTGGCCTGGTAGCTCCCCTGATCCAAGGGTTGAAAATGACTAAATCACTCAATTTCGGGTGGTAAGAGCACCAGAAGGGATAGAACACTTTTTCTACTGGCATAAAAATTCAGCTGCATTTGGGTAGCATCATCACATTGGCCCAAAATCCCCTTAGACCCATATACCCAAAGTATATACTGGATATTTACTGTATATGACAAATTTAGAAGATGGCCTATACATATACGTATATACATACAGTATTTACCGTATATATAGAGTATACTATATAGTACGGTTGGAGCCTTACGGGGAAGTGCGTCACTGTGCGTGGGGTGCATGCTGGTGTGACACAAACTCGCTTTTGAGGGGTTGCAGATGAGTAGGACATGACGATAACGCCGTTTCTGTTGATCATGTCGCGTCGTGGTATGCACGTGTGGCCGTGAATTTCCTTTCTGAGTCACTCAGGCGGACCTTGAAATCGTAGTGTACTTGATCATGATGAAGTCCTACAGTACCGATATATTATAATATAGGTACACTATTGCCTTCGAATCCCTGTCCATTTTCAGAAAAATCACCATCCGGCCGTCTGAAGCAGTATTGAACCTATATAGACTGGCTTCGAGTCTAGTGGCCGGTTGTTGTTCGTCATTTACCCTGTTGTTCGCGTCACGCTGTTGTTCGAATTCGAGCGTTTACAGACTAGTAGGCTACACGGCAAACGGCCCGGCACACGCGGAAAGGAATTTCTGAAAAGTCAAAGTCCTGCCGCACAGTTCCCGCTACATGCTTTCTCACGAACAAACAAAGCCAAAATTTCCGCACACAACAGATTCGGGTTTGACAATACACAGCGAATGGTCACACAATTTGACATCTGTATAATGTAGGTAGAATCTCAAATTATACCAAAACTCTCTGATAATCTGCCTAAAATTATACCCTCGGGAAATTTTCACGAAGTTCTACAAGTCTACCACATTATGTATAAATTATTCCTACATTTCTCGTGCATTTCTTGATGGATTTTGGCCACTCAATTGACAATATAGGCGCGCCGCCAGCACAGCCTGTCCACGCTCCACCCCCAGAATGTAAAGTCTCTCGTAAATTAATGTAATGGGCTTAGTTAAAAGGGTGTATTGGCCTTAGAATCATATGAATAGTACATTAGATGCATCACAAACGATACTTGGATGCGCATATAGCGACTAATGCAATGACTCCATCACTACCGTGATCCACCCTCACCGAAATCGAGCCACATACAATCAGATCTATGCGAGATTTATGAGAGCAGGGTGGGATGTTCATAGAACGAATAAATACCGATCTCCAAAAAATTAATAACCGAAAAAAGGGTGAAATTCGAAGAACGAAGGCCGAAATGGTTGCCGGGAGTTGAGGATAGGATAGGTGTAGTAGTAACTAGCTCGTGTCGAATACCTATCCTGACAGTACAAGGCGTGAGTAATGGATCTCAGCGTTAACTCGAGGACAGTCTGGACAGACCTATTGACCAGGTCCAAGTCACAAAGCACGTTGTCTCCATCACCATGGGTAAAAACAGAGAAGATAGCGCTGTGGAGGATGATCAGAACACAAGATAAAATAAGAATTCAATACCTTTGCGTGCCTCGGAGCAGATATGGATCGAACAAGGGCTACGAGAAGGCTGGCCAAACTTCCGCGTTTTCTATGCCAGTAACGATGGCTTCATGGAAAGCAATTCTTTGTGAGACTCGCCTGTCGGTTCCGATAGCAAAAGTGCTCACCATATCACTGAAGACCGCTAACAATTGCGAACTTTCTGTCCAACAGCGAATCGACGCTGATCAGTATTCATGGTAAAGAGAGGTACGGATGGACTTGCTTTAGCCTTTGAGTCTTGAAGGGTAATCATCGTGATATATCGAGGGCAAGAGAGCGATAGGGCAAGGATGTGCGGGGTGGCGAACCTGAGGGAAAGTGGGAGGATGGTGGAGGTTAAGAGGAAAGAGGCTTGTTTGTGAAGTCCGATTGTGGCCGCCCGCGGGGATATCGATACTCATGATTTGATTTGTAGATTGAAAGAGAATGTGAGAATACCTACCATTATGACGATAGAGAAATTTGTATAGGTAAAATGTAAGAATAATCTGGGAAAGTTTGAAATTATCCTAAATTTTACCATGGGTATATTCTTTGAACTTTCGCTGTGATATGGCTCCTACCTGTGGTATTCCTTGTTCAATGCCTTCCAAACTACGGTATTCTACGTATTTGTACCTAAAAATACCGTGGAAGTCACTTTTGGAGTTGACGTGACGTGCGTCTTCTCGTGTCTCCGAATGGATCATTGGATGTCGTAAAAATGCCCACCCCTGGCAGCAGTTCCTAAGCCTGTTAGGCCGGTTCTTTGACAGGTGGAAACCCACCTAAGAGGGGGTATCCGCGGGTATCCCGTAGGTATGTGTCCAAATGGAGATACCTCCAATCAGCCTACCTCCTACTTAGAGTCCTCGGAGGCATCCCTCCTGGATGCCCCACGGTTTTGTGGTGATCGATTTCTCAGTAATTGGAGATGTGTCTCAGTGAGTGTATTTTTAGACCCTCTTGGTATCCCATCAAGATGTTTCGAAGTCTCTTTTTTGGACATCCCGAGCATCCGATAGATATGTTTTCCAAGGTATCTATTTTCACCCTCGCATCTACAATCTATCTCATTGGATATTCTTCCAATCTTGTAATTTCAGGGCTATTATGCTACACAGGATACCAATAACGATAGTAATGGCTAGTCTGTATAAATACTATTATACAGGCCCGCTTTCCTTCGGTTGAACCCCATCCGAGTCCCCAGTTCCCACTGGGATTTCCAACTCTCGGTTGTCGACGACAGCACCAGGTAAGTCGTTTGTTCTCGTTCCCATCCTCGTCGCCCTGTATGCTTATCATATCCGAGACGTTCGACCGCCACCGTGTCCGACGACGATGGTAAACACCCGACTTTTCTTTTTCGTGCCGCCGTGTTGACTTATCAAATGATAGGTTCCTTGTCATCGTCGACGGGCGGTCTCCTTTGCAAAACCATGCACTGGGGTTGGTAGTAGTAAGCATTTATTCTCGATCAGGAGATGCTCGGGACTTACTTTATCTCGCATAGCCATTCGCGCCGATACTGTCCTTCTCGTCCCTTGTCACCGGCGCTCGACACTGCGTACATCGTGCCTGCAAACTTGTCTAGGTGAGCTATTGCTTGTCAAGAGTGTGAGATGGTCTGCTAATGTACCTGAGTCCTGGGTTCGATTTGACCGCTGCAAGCCTGCAATGAAGAATGGATGGGTCTAGCAAGAGGAAAGTGGGGGATTTGGTAAGTATGATATTCGTCTTGATTGGGATGGTAATTCTACACTTACTGTCACTTGACGCTTGTAGCCCACGTCGTCAATACCGTGCTCTCATTCAATGCCGCTGCCCCTGAACCTTGAGGAACCTGAAAAGGGGTTAAACAAAGAGCCATGCAGCGGGTGCTTGTTTGCTGAGCCTCAAGAAACCCGTGAGTTGTGGGGTAAAGACTGACCTGGGTTGTCCGGCGGGGCACGCATTTTGTGATGGATACGGCATGCTGTGGGAGCAGAGAGTGAGGGGAGAAGAACAGGGGGCAATGGCTTACTTCATTGGTTGGGCATGCCGTCATTATTGTGAACCAGCGATGTTGGGGTCAATGCGGAATGCTAGCAATAGAGCAATGTAGGTGAGCAAAGCTCTTGTGATGGTATTGGTGTACGCACTCATCATATGCATTCCATCTATCTCCTCACAAGCCATTTGTAAGTTCCATTGGGCGTGGTGCCGTTGCCGATGTCATATTAGAAATCTGAGAGCGGTGTAGAAGGCCAAGTCTGAGGAATGACATAGTCTTTGATTGTGCTAGAGAAGTCCACTTTGTTGCTGTACTGAGATGCAGCAGTAGGTGCAGTGGCGGAAGATCATGGTGAGAGTCAGAGCGTTGAACATTTCTCAAGTTGAACATCAATCGACAAGGTCACATGTGTCAATGACTTTGGTTCTCACGAAGATAGCAAGTAAAAAGAGAACAAGTAAATTGTTAAAGAACTTGTGCACATCTCGAAGAAGCTCAAATTTTAGCATATTTCAAGTCAGAAAAAAAATACCTTGCTTCTCGCACCAAAAAGAGGGCAGTTTCACAAGCAGGTAATAAAGGTCTGACGAAACTGAAATTCCTTGTCTCGAACTTCATGTTTTGTAATGGAAACAGTCTTCATCGTCTGTTCAATCCATTGGGCGGTCATAAAATAATTCTAGAGATCTTTCACACCTCGTTTATATACACTTAAAACTACATTACAGCCTGTACCTTGGATTTACGTCGTGTACTACTGGTTAAAAGTATCGTAAGAAGTGTTCAATGGTGAAAAAAAAGCGGAGAAACGAAAATCACGTACTTAGATCAATTGTAGTTACTTCGCCATCATCATCCAACCCAAACCCGTACCCGCGCCCAAGGGTACGGATTTCAATGGGTACGGGTACAGGTTAAAACCTGGGGGTACGTAGACCCGTTTGCGGGTATCCCAACAAAGATGACCAATAAACCTTGCAGGTGCATTGCAAGTGTCAATTGACACTTCCGTACAGGCCTGCGAGGTTAGGAAGGTCGTCTGCAGTGGGGCTTGTTGACTTGTTAACACGGACCCCCCTCGATAAGGCTCATAGATGCGGTATCAACGCCATGCAGCTCTGTCGACGTGGGGCTTGTCGGAGTCGAGGTAGTCATCGTCGCAGCATTGCTACCATAGCTGGTTGCCAGTTGGTGGTCATGGGCATCGGTACCAGGGTTGATTAATGTGGCGATCATCGGTCGTTGTGGGGTGGGCGCTGTTGCTGGCGATGCTCGTTACCCACACTCTTGGCCCATCATGGGCATTGGCGTGGGATTGGCGATGGCGGGGCACAATGAGGCCAGCATTAACGGAGATAACAAGGTCAGTAGCAAGACAAGTAAGTAGGTTATTCTACACGCACCTGGTGAATATCTATTCCATGGTTCTCCCCTCCTGTTTTCCTGCCAACCCTCATCTCAGAATCCTTCGACAATGAAAAACCATGCCTACGTCCCTCGTTGGAGGGGAGAGGTAATGTGGTTGTTGGAGATGTATGTGCCGGCACCTTGTGCAGTGGCAAAGGGTAAATATGCTGCAAATACTTAGCCACTTGTAAAAGATAGGTAGGCGGGGACTTTTACTCACTTTTTCGGGGCTCCAGCGCAGCACGATGGGTGGTGATGACGGTCGAAAGCAACAATTGACAAGAGCGTTGGTTGATCTCATCTAGAGCGGAGTTCGAACTTTCGGCCAACCGCCTGATGCATTTTCAGGCGCGAGTCAGAGTTGAGGGAGGAGGGAATCGGAGGCGTAGTTGGGAACGGTGGAATGTGTGTAGCATATACGAAGATTGTGGTAGAAAAACCTGGGTGAAGTCCATTGAGATTGAATCGGGTGCAGCTGGAGAGGCATCCGTGAGCGATGCTAAGAGGCTCTATCGGAGGGTGGGAAGAGGATTCTATTAATACATCAGGGATCATCTACAGAGAGGGGGCCTCTTAGGGGGGGTTTCTACCTTACAAAAAACCGGCCTAACAGGCCCCATATCTATTTATAAAGTGGTGCCAAAGGTGAAAATGCCATGATGGTTCAGCGAGCCAATATAAAGATGGCTGATCATGACGAGTTTCTGTTTCTCCAGTTCTGCGAATTACCCAGACGTACAGAAGCGCTGGCCTTCCCCTGTAACGACACTGAACACGAACACGAACAATCACACAAGACATCATGTAAGGCCAATATCGCACCGCAGTGGTTTCTTACGCTGACGAGATCTTCTTTACTGTCTCACTGTGACATTTCACCTCCGTTCACTCGATTGTCCTTCCCATCATGGATATTCTCCTGGACGAATTCAGAAACTCAGGACTTAACTTCCACGAATAACCACTGAACACTTATGTATACCAAGAATTGTTGCATTCGAGTCACTCACCCCAGTATGTGATCTCAAAAGTTCCCTTTCCGTAGCACTCCAGCTAATCTCAAACTTTCGAAACTTAGTCGCGTTCGGTGCTCTCCTTATCTTCGCCCTCATAGAGTTGTCCATAGCCGCCTGGATGAGAGCCAATGCGATCGAGAACAGTAGAGACGACGACAACTGCTATTTAGATAACTGTCCAGTTCCACCCTCGAACATTAAATTTTGGGTAGACTGCCTATTTGGCATATCGATCTGGACAATCGTCTTTGGGGTGGTGTATTTGGTAGGATTCCTCCTATACCCATACAGCGAGGGCGCCAGTGTGCCATCACACGTCCTTTTGTACATTCTATCTCATTCTACCCATCATGATAAATTCTCATTTGAAATGCTCCCTATAGCCTCTTTGTCACATGGATTACATGGATGGTATTCACGGGTTCAATTACCCATTCAATGCGTGGGGCGATATTCTGCCGCATACCGACGTCCTTCGTGTATTGTAGTCGACTTAACGCGCTGGCAGGATTTGCATGGCTTATTTGGTGCGTCGCTGTCTAATTTTTAATATTCTGGTGCTCAAATGTTGCTGGGTGGTTAATCAGCGTGGTACTGACCTTCATGCTTCTGTATGTGCTTATCCGATGGTGCAATTCGTCCAATCGAGGAGACCAATTCGATGGATCCTTGCTCGACGCTTGAGCACCCTGAGGTTCCTTTCTGTCTTTCTTTTTGGCTATTTCATCGGATCCGATCTAATACCCATACCGCTTTTACTCTTTCCCTTCATATATGAATGCTCACTTGACTTGTTTTTACCTGATATGCTACATAAGTATGCACGAAGCCCTGACGCTGTTCCAATTTTCTTGTTCTTTGTTGTACCTGCTAAGTCGATGTTCAATTAATCATTCCCTATGCATATTTGATCATCACCTCGATGTCGTCCCGATATTAATCACGGGTATCTCGGCCGTCTTAACCTAAAAGAATGATACTGACGTACATACTTGGTTCTCACGAATGAATTAATGACACATTGACAGGCGACTTCGCTCAGTTCTTATCAGAAAGTACTTTATCTTCAGTCGACGACGTCCATTGTTCTCATTCTTGAACCATGGCCACGAATCTGATCGCGGGGGGCAGGGTCGTAACTTTGAACCTCCCCGCAGGAATGGTGATTGCCTTCAAAGCGAACCAATTGGAGATCGCAGGAAACTTAGGCGCCAAAGAAACTCATCTCGATCTGTGCAACAGCAACGGGGATATCGTCCTCCGTATGACGATTCGCAGGGGACAAAACAAGATATTTTTCAATGATCGTGCACATCATAGTGTTGTGGATGGTTGGGGGCAAGAAAAAAGCGTGGATTTGGACCCCGTAGATGTCGAGAGATGGCACCGCTCGGGGCTCACAATTTCGGTGCACAATTGTTCAACTGATGTCGAGCAATATCAAATCTTGTTCGACTTAACCACGGTATTCTACTTTGCCACTCGTTTTCCTGGACCCGCGATAACTATCAAGTATTCGACAACCTCAAGTCTCTTTCAATTTGTGCCCCAATTGTCGGATCCACTGAGAGTTGTTTCCTACCAGCTGAATACTCTACCCTTCACGGAGAGGCAAGCCATAACATCTGGAACGTCAGTCGATTTTCGGAGACGTTTCTTTATTACTCACGGAAGGTTAGTGTCCCTGCTACAGGTTCAGCAGTGATTTCGCATTTTACTCCAAATAAACCGTGCACAGTTAGTTGGGACGACGGGAAAGAGGTAAGTCATTCCGACTCATGATATATGAGATCTTTATCTCATATCATCCAGATACGAAGCTATCAAATCGGACCCCAAAATATTTTGCAGGAGTACACCTACTCGACTGAGGACGGGAATGGATGGCACCATGGAAGTCTGCATAATCTCAACATCGTCTTGAGTCCCACCTCCTGCATCGCACCCGTTAGACTCGATGACGGTACCATTTGTGTCTACTATCAAGGCCAGTCCCACAACATTCATATAAATGTCCCACCGAATAATTATTTGAAAACAGACCCTATCACTGGTTTTATTCAAACAGTGTCTGAAGGCGGCGTCCCCAAGCAATGGACGACAAATTCATCCATTACAAGAGCTGTGATGGATTCGAGCATCGCGGTTGTATTGTACTTTGATGCCACGGGTCAAGCTATTCCTCGTCTCTACTACCAAGATCCTGAGCTATATCTCAGAGAACGTTACTACGACCATTCCGTGCTCGAATGGGTCCTCGGTGAGCAGATTTTCGAATTATGTCTATCCACGGACAGACAGTGATCAGATTTCAGGTGACTTCAACCCTGGTGTACAGCCGCGGGGGACCTTCATAAGTGCCGAAGTCATCCACGGTGGTGATGTGGATATAAATGTGATATGGAGAGATGCACGGGGACGCGCTGTGACCAGCAGTTGGTCCAAATCATCAGGCTGGGACTTGCCAAGCCCGAATGGTGGGAAGGCACACCGCGATGGGCGGGATTCTTCCTAAGGACGAACAAGGAAGCTGGTCTATATTTTTGGCGAGTAGCAGAGGGCGATGAAAAGGTGAAAGAATACGCTCCAGTACTGGATGGAAACGATATCTACCTATGGTGAAATATTTGTCAGTTTAACTAGGTCCAACCATTTTTCGTTTCGTCGAAAAATTGTGCTTCTCAATACTTGTACACATTTTTCCGCCCTGAGCTCATCTCACTTCCTTCCACTGCGACGGTGTTTACAAACGAGTCTTGGACAAGTTGAATTTTTCCCGTGAGATTCGTCACCCAGTGCTCCATTATATGCACATGCTTTTAGCCCGGCAGATGTCGATGGTTGGGGCAGTAACCAGTTGGGCGATAAGTACATCCGGTACTAAAGGGGCAAAGCCGCCTGCCTCTGATTTGAAACTTGATTCGCCCTATAACGACTTTGGATCCTCAACTCGTATGTCGTGGCAGACCTGCCTATCAGTGCCTATCGAACCCACCAAAAATAGTGTATACGAACGGCACACTCCCCAAATCGGGTCAGCGACACATTGGATCAGGGAGGCTAGACATGGTAGCAGAACGACGCATTCGTGTGTTCTCCCCTTTCAGTGTGTCGACCATTTCAAATCTGCAATACATCTAGTAAATGGGGCAGTTTGGGACGGTGCCAAACCTCGAGGATGGATTCAAGTTTCAACCTCGGGATATTCCATAGAAGGAATCATTTTTCATTGCTTCTGTATATGTACTCAGGTAAATGACAATGTAAATATTAAGACAAACTACAATACAGGAAACTTCGTAAAATGTTTAAGGAGAGAAGTGGGGACAACAAACACCGCTCCTCAAAAGTCCTTAGAGTAAATAAAGGTCCTCGCCGCCACCCTCCACGATCGTACCCTCCCACCGAGGTTCCTCACCGTCTTGGCACTAGCAGCGCTATAGTGCAGTTCTTCGGTGCGTGTAATCGTCGGCAGGCATTGCGATTCGTGGTGCTCCTGTGTTGTGGACCTTGTGGCTCGCGGGATAATTGAAACGAAAAGCACCCGGTCACTCACCCACATAGTAATTGACACCGGACCGCCAATTTCCAACCCAATGGCGAGCGCTTCAACGCCCAACTGTTCAACTTCGACCTTCCATTTTTGACGTCCGCCTCTGAAACTTCTAGCTCCCGAGGCCTTGCTCAAAAATTTGTTGCGCACATTGTTTGCTGAGATAGCACTGGTCCAAGGCTTGAGAGGACGGGAATGAAGCCAGCTGAGAAGTTGGTGTGCATCGGATACCGTTCGGAGTGTTTTTTTGTTTTTTCTTTAAAAGAAGAAAGCACAATCAGCTTTCCTTCCCGTCCGAACGTATTGCATATGGGTTCCTTCGTATAGCTTCACCCATCGGCTAAAAATTGAATGTCACAGTTGAGGTGAGTATGACAAAAAAAAGCATGAATAAGAAAGCACATACGTCAGAAATGCAATTTCCGAGGACGCAAACCAAAGTGATTGGTTATAAAGGCTCCCCATGTCCCGGACGAGAACCAAAGCAGTGAATGTGGGCAAACAACCCCTGGCGTCTTCACAAATGTCAGCATTGTATCGATGAGATGCGTAACAGGTATTTCCGAGTAAAATAAGAGGCGATTTCAAGGCCTCTTGGTGTATTCCGAATGAGCCAGATGTGAGGAATCTTGGAGGAATCCCTAGGAATCCCCAATGTTGCACCCTTGGCAGCAGTTTCCGACCCTCTTAGGTCCCTTCTTTTGACGTGAGAAAGGGACCTAAGAGGGGGTATCCGATGGATTCTTGTGCGGTTGCGGATATAACGAGACGGCGTGTTCTTGGACCACCCTCCGACAGAGATGGAGGGAGAGGATTAGAGGATCTCGCTCATCTCAAAATGGTAGATTTGATTGTATGTTTTCCCAATTTTGATAGCCTCCGTGTTTATAATTTTGATGATTGAGGCGATCTCTTTGCGAGATCCATAAAGAATGTACCGTCAAGATACCCTTGACTTCTGAGGTATCCTATCAAGAGGTTTCTGAGCCTCCTTTTTAAATCCTCTGAACATCTCGGGCATCTCCTAGATGTTTTCCAAAGTCTCACATTTCTCTCATCGGGATATTCTTCAATCTCTCAATTTCGGGGCGGTTTTTGCACATTCAGGAATTAAAAACTGTTATAAAACAATATACATGACAGCTAGGTACTGCTGTATCGTGCTTGTGGATACATCACCCTGGTAACGGTGTGCAGCCGCCATCCCCATTGGCGTCGCGGGGATCGAGTTCACGCCAGGAGTGTAAACATCGAAAAGGCGAGGAGGCACCTGGTATGTACCACGATCATCCCTGCCCGCGCTGTCGCTGCTCACGGCGCATTGTTGATCCCAAGGGCATAGGGTCTGCATGGGAGCACAAACCAGCCGAGCTCGTTGTCTTCTCAAAACCCTTTGACGACCTTGCGAAGCCATTTGAAGATAGCTAGGGGCGTAGATGGCATGTCACGGCTACCGCTGTCGCACTCGCTCCTAAACCTTGAGGAACCTTAAAAGGGGTTAAACAAAGAGCCATGCAGTGGGTGCTTGTTTTCTGAGCCTCAAGAAACCTGTGAGTTGGGGGGTAAATACTAAAGACTGACCTGGGTTGTCCGGCGGGGCGCGCATTTTGTGATGGATACAGCAGGCTGTGGGAGCAGAGTGTGAGGGGGGAAGAACAGGGGGCAACGGCTTACTTCACGAATCACCGGTTGGACATGTTGTCATTATTGTGAACCAGCGACGTTGGGGTAAAATTATTCGATGCGGAACACTAATAATAGAGTAAATGTAGGTGAGCAAAGCTCTCGCGATGGTGTACACACAAACCTCGTTACCCCTGCATAACACCTGTTATACTCATCTCATCTATGCCCTCGCAAGTCGGTTTTGTAAGTTCCATGGGGCGTGGTGCTGTTGCCGATGTCCTATTAGAAATCCGAAGGGTGGTGTAGAAGGCCAAGCCCGAGGAATGGCATAATCTCTGATTGTGCTAGAAAATGCCAATTCGTTTCCGTACTGAGATGCAGTGGCAGGTAGGAGCCGTGGCGGAAGACAATGGTGAGAGTCGGAGCCTCGTTGAACATTTCTCTCAACAAGGTCACATGTGTCGGAGTTTGAACGAACACCGGCTCGAATCTGCAGCAGTGATCTGTGACTACATACCAGTCGGATGTAATCGCTGATGGGAGAAGTTCCCAAATGAGCCAGATCCGCTCATCAGACAGTTGACAGCTTCCACTTGTGGTCAGGACCCCATGGACCACACAG
>Ga0307513_10007637_pt1 | contig 13972 bp, 12 predicted proteins | sample 15_EM_MG_FD_202174 | JGI IMG/M metagenome (GOLD analysis project Ga0307513, IMG submission 202174) | Populus trichocarpa ectomycorrhiza microbial communities from riparian zone in the Pacific Northwest, United States - 15_EM | ecosystem: Host-associated > Plants > Roots > Unclassified | place... | reverse complement strand
GCCTGCGCCACCACCTGCGCCACCGCCTGCGCCACCGATCCCGCCGCCCGCGCGGCAGGCTCCTGCCGCACCGTCGACGCCCACCGGGCCGGCCGTTCGACCGGCAACGCGGCCGGCCGCGGCGGTGCGGTCCGCGCTGATCCACGGTGCCGCGGAAACCCCGCCCACGAGGCGGCCGCTCGCCGATCCGACCGCGGCCGTACCGACGGGTGCCGGTCCGAACAGGTCTGCACCGACCGGTGCCGTGCCCACCGTCGGCCAACCGGAGGAGGACTCGGCAGCGACCCCGCAGGCGCAGGGGCACCTCTGTTCACGCGGGCACCTCAACGACCCCAGATCGCACTTCTGCGTGTTCTGCGGCATCCGCATGAACGAGCGCACCGGGGTGCTCGTCGTAGGCCCACGCCCGCCGCTGGGCCTGCTCGTGCTCGACACCGGGGCCACGTTCACCCTCGATGCCGGCTACCTCGTGGGCCGCATGCCCGATGCCGACGAGCGGGTCCGCTCCGGCGAGCTGCGCGGCATCACGGTGCCCGACCGGACGGGTGCCGTGTCGCGCGCGCACGCCGAGATCCGCATCGACGGTTGGGACGTCCTCGTCGTCGACAACGAGTCCAGCAACGGCACGTCCGTAGCCCCGCGCGGGCAGGACTGGATTCCGCTCGTCCCGCACGAACCCCGCCGGTTGGAGCCGGGAACCCGCGTCCAGCTCGGCGACGCCGTGCTCACCTTCGAGACCCCGTCAGGTGTGCGATGACCATTTCCGGTACGGCCACCCTCCCCGCCACCGTCGCCGACTACCAGGTCGTGCGCCTGATCGGCGAGGGCAACAACGGTCGCTTCTACCTGGCCAGACCGCCGGCACGGCTCGGGATCGCCGACGAGTTCGTCGCGCTGAAGGTGTTCGGCGAACGCATCGCCGAGAATGCCTACGAGCGCGGGGTGCGGGAGCTGCGGGCCTTCGCGGCCGTGCGGTCGCCCTACCTCATCCGTGTCTACGACGCGGTGCTCGACGACCGATTCGCCTACGCGATGGAATGGCTGCCACTGGGCTCGCTCGCAGCACCCGCCCGGCCCGTCGGGCGGGCCGATGCGTTGAAGGCGCTTGAGCACGCTGCCCGTGCCGCGCACTCGCTGCACGAGGCCGGCCTGGCCCACGGCGACATCAGCCCGGGCAACGTGCTGCTGGCCGAGGACAGTGGCGCGATCAACGGCCGCCTGTCCGATCTCGGACTCACCCGGCTGCTCACTCCGGGCGCCACGCTCACCGGCATGGCAGGAGCGGGCTCGGTCGAGTACCTGGATCCCGACCTGCTGGCAGGCTCACGACCGTCACGGCGCAGCGAGGTCTGGGCGCTCGGCGCCACCCTGCACCGGGTGCTCGCCGGGATCGGACTGCACGGCGACCTGCCCGCCGACCAGCCGTTGCTGGCCATCCGGCGGGTCCTCTCCGGTACCCCGGTGGTACAGGACGGCCTGGCGGCCGCCGACGCCGCGCTGGTGCGGGACTGCCTGGCGGCGGGTGCGGCGCGGCTCCCCACCGCCCACGAGGTCGCGAACCGGATCGCCGCGCTCGACCGCTAGCCCCGACACCGCCCGGCCCCGTCCCTCTCACGGGGCCGGGCGGCTGTTCGTGCCGGTACCACATCCGCGGAGGCGTAAACCGGGCACAACGGTGTCGCCCAGAACCGATCTCGCCGTCCCGCTCAGCGGAGCAGCGCAACCGCGACGATCACCGCGATCACGACCACCAGTACCAGCACGACCACCGGCACGATCCGAGCCGAACGTCGGGATGGTGCCGCCGACTCCCAACTGGGCGCGCCCAGCTGGGCGGGGGGCGGGGCAAGGTGCGGGCCGGAGTGCTGGCCCGAGATCTGGGCCGACTGCTGGGCCGCCTGCGGGCCGGAGCGCTGGCCCGTCGTGCGGACGGTCGGGTGCTCATTGGCCGGCGGCTGCGGGGAGCGGTGCACGGTGGCTGCGGCCGGATCGTGATCGGGGGAGCGGCGCTGCCCGGACGATTCGGCCGGGGCGACGGGTATCCGTGGCATCGACGGACGCATCAGTGTCTGCTCTCCCCGGTCGACGCGTGCGGGCCGCCGCACGGTGACCTGCTCGCCGGACGGCGGCGGTGTGGTGGCGCGGCGGACGGGCGCGGTCCGACCCGCCGGAGGCCGCGCGGCGAGCGCCTGGCGAGCCGCTTCCGCGAGCGCGCCGGGGGTGGGGATGCGGTCGGCGGCACGTTTCGCCATGCCCGCGGCGATGACATCGTCGAAGGCGGCGGGGGCACCGGCCCGATGCAGCGACGGGCGCGGCGGCGGGGCGTTGAGATGCGCGGACAGCCGCGGGCCGAGACCGTCGACCGGGAACGGGCGCTCGCCGGTCAGGCACTCGTACAGCACGCAGGCCAGGGAGTACACGTCGGCGCGGCCGTCAACGGGCTGTTCGAGGAGCCGTTCGGGAGCCATGTAGTCGAGGCTGCCGAGGGTCGTTCCGGCCCGGGTCAGCGCCGCGGAGGTCTCCCCGGACACGGCGCGGGCGATGCCGAAGTCGACGAGGTACGCGAACCCCGGACTGTGGCCGGCACCGCCGGTGAGCAGGATGTTCGACGGCTTCACGTCGCGGTGCACGAGCCCGGCCCGGTGCGCGGCGTCGAGCGCGCACGCGATCTGCCCGACGACGTCCACGGCGTCCCCGGGCCGGAGCGCGCCGGCGCGGTCGATGCGGTCGCCGAGGTCCTCGCCGTCGACGTAGCGCATGTCGAGGTAGAGCCGGCCGTCGATGTCGCCCCAGCTGTGGATCGGGACGACGTGCGGATCGGTGAGCCGGGCCGTCATCTGCGACTCGCGCAGGAACCGCCGGCGGAACGCGTCGTCCTCGCCGAGCTCGTCGAGCAGCAGTTTGAGGGCGACGACGCGGTCCTGCTCGACGTGGTAGGCCTGGAACACCTCGCCCATCCCGCCCCGGCCGATGACCTTGTCGATGCGGTAGGGCCCGAACTGCATGCCCTCGGCGATCTCGACATCCATGGAGTGCTCCACTCTCGTGACGGGCCGTCAGCCCACGGACAGGTGCAGGTCGAGCAGGCCACCGCCGGAATCGCCACCGTCGCCGCCACCATCGCCGCCGTCGTTGTCGTTGTCGTTGTCACCACCGTCATCGGAGTCGCCGCCGGTGTGCAGACCGACGTGGACCTGCGGGCCGTCGTCGTCCGCGCCGACGTGCGCATCGACCGTGAGCGGGAAGAGCCCACCGCTGTCGGAGTCGCCGTCATCGGAGTCCGTGTCGTCGGGATCGTCGACCGGCGGGGTGTCGGTGTCGCCACCGTCGTCCGGGTCGTCGACCGGCGGCGTATCGGTGTCGCCACCGTCGTCCGGGTCGTCGACCGGCGGCGTATCGGTGCCGCCACCGTCGTCCGGGTCGTCGACCGGCGGCGTATCGGTGCCGCCGCCACCGTCCGAATCGTCGACGGGTGGGTTGACGACGGGTGGGGTGTCGGTGTCGCCGCCACCATCGGTGTCGGTCGGCGGCGTGGCAGGGGTGTCGATGCCGTCGTCGTCGCTCGGCGGTGCAACCGGGGGTGCGGCCGGAGCGCCGTCATCGCCGTCATCGCCGGCGGGCTCGGGTGCCTCCGGGGCGGCCGGTCCGGGCAGGACGAGCGCGCCGTTGCCGACACCACCCGGCAGCGCGGGGCTGGGCTGCGCCGGCGCGGGCTGGGCCGGAGCAGGCTGGGCCGGATTCGGTTGGGCCGGACCCGGCTGAGCAGGCCCGAACTGGACCGAGCCCTGCTGAGGCGCGGGGGCGACCGGCGCCCCGCCGAATGACTCGGTACGAAGTTGCTGCGGCCCGGTGGTCGCCAGCACGATCCCGCCGACGACGATCGCGGCGGCTCCGGCCAGTACGGCTGCGCGGATTCCCCGGCTGCCGACGGACACCCCGCTGCCCAGCACCGACGACACCACTGCCGAGCCGGCCGCCGCCCCGGCTGCTCCGGGCAACAGCAGCGCCAGCAACGCGATCCGGCGGGCCATGGCGTCGTGGCCGCGGTCCTCCCAGTCCTCGCCGTAGCCGGCTGCGGCGACGCGTTCGAGCTCCACGAGGAAGGCGTCGGCGTTCGCGGGGCGCAGGTCGGGTTCCTTCGCTAGCCCGGCGTGGACGAGCCCGCGCAGCGGCTCCGGTACCTCGGTGTCGGGAACGGGTGCGTGCTCGTGCAGGTCGCGCAGGGTGTCCAGGTCCGGCGCGGCATACGGCGGGACGCCGGTCACGCATTCGACGAACGTGGCGGTAGCGGCGTAGATGTCGCCGCGCGGGCTGTCCGCGGCCCCGGCCCACTGCTCGGGAGCCATGTAGGCGGGTGTGCCGGATCCGTCGCCGCTGATACCGGACCGGCCGGCCACGCCGAAGTCGACGAGCCTGCTGCGACCGTCCATCCCGACGAGCACGTTCTCCGGCTTGTAGTCGCGGTGCACGACGTCGACCGCGTGGGCGGCCGCGAGCCCCAGCAACGACCCCTTGAGGACGGTCAGGGCGGATTCCGGGGCGGTCGGGCCGTGCTCGGCGAGCGTGCGGCGCAGCGACGCGCCCTCGACCAGCTCCATCACGATGGCGGCGCCGCGCTCGCTCTCCACGTACTCCAGCAGACCCACAACGTGCGGCGAGCCCAGGTCGGCCAGCAGCTGGGCCTCAGCGCGGAACGCCTCCCGGAACGCGGGGTCGCCGAGCAGGTCGTCGCCCAGGTACTTGATGGCCACATCGGTACCGCTGTCGTCGTGGACAGCACGGACGACCGAACCGCCACCTCCCCGTCCCAGCTCCGCCACCTCGGTGAATCCCGGCACGCGCCATGGTGTTGCCATGAGCCCGGCTCCCTCCCGCCGCTCGATCCGGGCCGAGTCTCGGCGGCGGTGGGTGGGCTGGCACGCGTAGTGCGCTACTCGATCCGGCTCGGACGGAAGTCAGCGGAGCTTGCCGACGACGTCGGCGAGCGCCGTCCGGTCGGCGACGCCGAGCTTGGTGCAGGCCCGGTAGACGTGCCCCTCGACCGTGCGGACGGACACGTGGAGGCGTTCGCCGATCTGCTTGTTGGTCAGTCCGGCGCGGGCCAGCGTCGCGATCTCCCGCTCGCGGCTGGTGATCGGCAGCGGGGTGAGAGCCGCGATCAGGGCTGGTGTGCGGGCACCGGTGCAGCGTTCGGCCAGTTCCGCGGCACGGGACGCGGCGCGCAGGGCGCTTCCGCTGCGCCCGCGCTCCCGTTCCAGTGTGGCCGCCTGCGCCGCCGCGTCGGCCGCGGCGAGCACCAGACCGCAGTCCTCCAACGCTGCGGACGCGGCCAGCAGCCCGTCCGGGTCCTGGGCGGCGAGCGCTCCGGCGTGGGCCGCGGTGGCGACCGGCCGCGGGCCGGGCAGCAGCGCAGCGAGCTCGTGGAGCCGCTCGGCGTGCTGGCCGTCGCCGAACCGGACGCCGGCATGCCGGGCCTCCATCTCGACAGCCCGCTGCCGGGCCGCGAAGGCGATCTCCGCAGCGGCGGCGGCGAGCCGGACGGCCTCGGTCACCGCGCCCTCGGCCGCGGCGAGCCACGGTGGGGCGAGGGCCAGCAGGGGCTCGAGGAGGCGGAGCCCGACCTGGTGATCGCGCACCGACACCGCCCATGCCGCCGCGGCCGCCTCCGCATCGCCGGCCATCCCGTAGGCCTGGCAGAGCATCGAGTGCACCATCGCGCTCCACCCGCCACGGGTGCCGGGGGCGTAGAGCATCGCGTCGCGGCACAGCCCGACGACGACGGCGATCCGACCGCAGTTCAGCTCGATGGGGATCTGGGCGATCTCGACCATGTACCGGGTGACGAACGTGATGTTGGTGAACCGCGCCACCGCGGCCCGGGCAGCGTCCTGCTCGCCGATGGCGCTGTGCCCGAACGTCTCCCAGAAGAGCATGTTGAGCTGCAGCGGCGCGACGTCGGCCGATCGGGCGCACGCCGCGTAGCCGCGGTGCAGAATCGCGTCGTCGACGGCCGTCCAGCCCTGCAGCGCGGCCCGCATCGTCGAGGTCCACGCGGCGTACGCGACGGCCGGCTGGCCGGCGTCGCTCGCGTCGAGCACGGCCCGCTGGTGCCGTGCCGCCGACTCCATATCGCCGGCGGTGATCGCGTGCAGCGCCCGGCCGGCCTCGAGATCGACCCGTGCGGCCGGACTGTCCAGGCGCAGTTCGGCGGCGTCGAGGATCCGGCCGAGATCGGCCGTGCTGTCGAGCACGATCCGGTTGAACACCCTGGCGAGCGCGACCCGGACCCGCTCGTCGTCCGTGGTGGCCGCGGACTCGGCCGTCACGAACTCCGCCTCGGCCGCCTCCGGCTGCACGGCCCAGGCCAGCAGAAAGGCCAGCAGCAGCTGCGCGGGGAACCCGCCACCGGCATCGCGGGCCGCGGACGCCAGCCGCTGCGCCGTCTCCACATCGGTGACCGTCGCGGCCTCGACGGCGCCCTCGCGCAGCAGGTCGGGATCGGGGGGAAGATCGCTGTCGACGTGCAGGACGGCCCGGTGCAGCAGCGCGGCGCGGTCGGCGGGCCCGTGCGTGGCCAGCGCGGTGGCGAGCACCCCGCGCAGGCGCCGGGCCCGCAGCGTGCCGGTACGGGCCCGCACCGCCTCCCCGAACAGCGGGTGCGCGAGCCGGAGCTCCAGCCCGGCCGATCGGCGGGTGGCCTCGGCTAGGCCGCGGTCGAGCACGTCCTCCACCGACGGTTGGTCGACCAGCTCGCCCAGCAGGTCGACCGCGAGCGGCTCGCCCAGTGCGAGCAGGTCGAGCACCTGACGGGACCGGTCGGGCAGCCGCCCGATCCGGCTCTCGATGAGCGCGTCGAGGGCGGGGGAGAGCCGCGGGTCGCCGGTCCACAGCCACACCCCGCCGCCCGCGGACGCCAGCCGGCCGGCCTCCCGCTCACCATCGACGAGCTGGCGCAGCCAGAGCGCGTTGCCGCGGGTGGCCTCGAACAGCCGCTCGACGGACAGGTGGTCGACGGGGCCGCGCAGTGCGGCGGCGAGCACCGCGCCGGTCTGGTCGCGGGTCAACGGGGCCACCTCGAAGCGGTCGAGCAGGCCGTCCTTCCACAATGCCGTGACGGCGTCGGGAGCGTGCTCGCCCGTGCGGACCGTGACGACCATGCGCACAGTGCGCTCGATCGCGAGCTGGTGCAGGAGGGTGGCCGACACGGAGTCGAGCAGGTGGGCGTCGTCGACGCCGACGACTCCCGCGCCGCCGCGCAGAGCGGTCGCGGCGCGTGCCAGCAGCGAGGCGTCGGGCGGCTGCTGGGCGCCGTCGGCCCCGCCGACCGTGGCGAAGGCGCCCAACGGCACCGTGCGGGCCGCATCCGAGGCGACGGCCCAGCGAGCCCGACCGCGGGTGCCGACGGCCCGCGCCACGACCTCGCGCGCGAGCCGCGTCTTGCCGACACCGGCCGGTCCGGCCAGCACGGCGCCGCCGCCGCGCAGCGCACCGACCAGCCTGCGCAACACGTCGTCGCGGCCGGTCAGGGGCCAGTCCTCGGCGGCCATGGCGGAAGTCTCTCGCACCCGGTCGGCTACCGATACCCCGGATCACAGCAGGTCACCGGCCCCGACAGCCCGTGACGACGACGGCAGACGGGACGCCCGTCGGCGGGTGGAGGAGTGGCGTCGGAACTGTCGGTGGTCGGTCCTAGACTCGCCGTCGATGAGCCCCGCAGCAGCCACCTCCGCCACCCCCACCGCCGCCTCCACGTCGACGGGAAGGCGGTTGATGCTGCTCGACGGCCATTCGTTGGCGTACCGCGCCTTCTTCGCCCTGCCGGCCGAGAACTTCCGCACCGGCACGGGCCAGACCACCAACGCGGTCTACGGCTTCACGTCGATGCTGATCAACCTGCTGCGCGACGAGCAGCCGAGCCATCTCGCGGTGTGCTTCGACGTGTCGCGCAAGACGTTCCGGTCGGAGCGCTACGCCGAGTACAAGGCCAACCGCACCACCACGCCCGACGATTTCCGCGGCCAGGTCGACCTCATCAAGGAGGTGCTGGGGGCGCTGCAGATCCCGTGGTTCGGGATCGACGGCTTCGAGGCCGACGACCTGATCGCCACGCTCACCACCAAGGCCGAGGCTGCCGGCTACCAGGTGCAGATCACCAGCGGCGACCGCGATTCGTTCCAGCTGGTCACCGACAACGTGATGGTGCTCTACCCCACCCGTGGGGTCTCGGAGCTGGGCCGGATCGACCCTGCTGCGGTCATGACGAAGTACGGCCTCACCCCCACCCAGTACCCGGATTTCGCGGCGCTGCGCGGCGACCCCAGCGACAACCTGCCGAGCATGCCGGGCGTCGGGGAGAAGACCGCGGCGAAGTGGATCCGGGAGTTCGGCTCCCTCACCGAGCTCATCGACCGCGTCGACGAGGTGAAGGGCAAGGCGGGCGAGACCCTGCGCGCCAACCTCGCCAACGTGCTGCTCAACCGTCAGCTCACGGAGCTGGTGCGCGACGTGCCGATGGAGGCCGAGCCCGACGATCTCGAGGTGCGGCCGTGGGATCGCGACGCGGTCCACCGGCTGTTCGACGAGCTGGAGTTCCGGGTCCTGCGGGAGCGGCTGTTCGCCACCCTGCAGAGCGCCGAGCCGGAGGCAGAGGGCGGCATCGAGGTCCAGGGCAGCGCACTCGCGCCCGGCACCGTCCGCACCTGGCTCGATGAGCACGCCCGCGACGGGCGCCGCGTCGGGTTGGCGTTCCACGGCATCACCGGTGGCGCTGTCGACGGCGACCTCGCGGGTATCGGGCTGGCCACCGGCGAGCCCACCGTCGAGGCGCGGGCCGCAGGCGCCACCGCGGGCGTGCCGCAGGCCGCCTACCTCGACGTCACCACCCTCACGCCCGAGGACGAGCAGGCGCTGGGGGAGTGGCTGGCCGATCCCGCCGTCGCGAAGGCGGCGCACGATTCCAAGGCGGCGCTGCACGCCCTGCGCGGTCGCGGCTGGACCCTCGGCGGGCTCACCAGCGACACCGCGCTCGCGGCGTACCTGTCGCGGCCGGGTCAGCGCACGTTCGACCTGGCCGATCTCACCCTGCGCCACCTGCGCCGGGAGCTGAAGGTGGAGGGCGAGCCGGCCGACGGGCAGCTGTCGTTGCTCGGCGGTGAGGAGGAGGCCGACACCGCGGTGGCCGACGGGCAGATGGTCGCCGCGTCCGCGGTTGCCGATCTGGCCGATGCGCTCGACACGGAGCTGGCCGAGAAGGGCGGCACCGAGCTGCTCGCGGAGCTGGAGCTGCCGCTGCAGTACGTCCTCAACGACCTGGAGTTCGCCGGCATCGCCGTCGACGTCCCGGCGCTGGAGGCGCTGGAGGCCGAGTTCGGCGGCCTGGTGCGCCAGGCCGCGCAGGAGGCGTACGGCGTCATCGGCAAGGAGATCAACCTCGGGTCGCCGAAGCAGCTGCAGGTCGTGCTGTTCGAGGAGCTCGACATGCCGAAGACCAAGCGCACCAAGACCGGCTACACCACCGACGCGGATGCGTTGCAGACCCTGCACGAGCAGACCGAGCACCCGTTCCTGCAGCACCTCCTCGCGCACCGCGACGCCACCCGCCTGAAGGTCACCATCGAGGGGCTGCTCAAGTCGGTGGCGTCCGACGGGCGCATCCACACCACCTACAGCCAGACGATCGCGGCCACCGGCCGGCTCTCCTCCACGGAGCCGAACCTGCAGAACGTCCCGATCCGCACCGCGGCGGGCCGGCGGATCCGCGAGAAGTTCATCGTGGGCGAGGGCTACGCCGAGCTGATGACCGCCGACTACAGCCAGATCGAGATGCGGATCATGGCCGATCTGTCCGACGACGCGGCGCTGATCGAGGCGTTCCGCTCGCAGCAGGATTTCCACGCCGACACCGCCTCGCGGGTGTTCGGGGTGGCCACCGACGAGGTCACCCCCGCGCAGCGGGCGAAGATCAAGGCGATGAACTACGGCCTGGCCTACGGGCTGTCCGCGTTCGGGTTGTCCAACCAGCTGCGCATCAGCACCGACGAGGCCAAGGCGCTGATGGACGACTACTTCGAGGTCTTCGGCGGCGTGCGCGACTACCTGCGCAGCGTCGTCGACGTCGCCCGCAAGGAGGGCTACACGGCCACGATCCGCGGCCGCCGGCGCTACCTGCCCGACCTCACGAGCGACAATCGGCAGCGTCGCGAGATGGCCGAGCGGATGGCGCTCAACGCGCCCATCCAGGGCAGCGCCGCCGACATCATCAAGGTCGCGATGCTCGGGGTGCACCGGGCGCTCACCGCGGAGGGGCTGCGCAGCCGCATGCTGCTGCAGGTGCACGACGAGCTCGTGCTGGAGGTGGCCGAGGGCGAGCGGGAGACCGTCGAGACGCTGGTGCGGCGCGAGATGGGTGCCGCGGCGGACCTGAAGGTGCAGCTGGAGGTGTCGGTGGGCTACGGCCGCAGCTGGGACGACGCGGCCCACTGACGTCTGCTGCGCCGCACCGGCCCGAGGCACGCCTGTGGCGGTGATGCTGGGCCCGGCCGATGCCGTGCCGGGTGACCCGCGGCGGATCCTCGTGAGCGGGCCGTCAGGCGCGGGCAAGACGACGGTCGCCGCTGATCTGGGCAGGGCGTGGAACATCCCGCACGTCGAGCTGGACAGCCTCCACCACGGGCCCGGCTGGGTGCCGCGGGCAGAGTTCGCGGCGGACGTCGCGGCGCTGGCCGCGGCGCCAGCATGGGTCACTGAATGGCAGTACTCGCAGGTGCGAGAGGTCCTGCTGGCCCGTGCTGAGCTGGTCGTTGCGCTCGACCTACCGGCCGCGGTGGTGGCGGCCCGGTTGCTGCGCCGCACCGCGGCACGGCGCATGCGGGGCACCGTGCTGTGGAACGGCAACGTCGAGCCGCCGTTGTGGACCGTGCTCACCGATCCGGAGCACGTAGTGCGCGCTGCGCCGCGGTCGTTCCGTCGGGCCCGGGAGCGGCTTGCGGATCTGGCCGTGCGGGCGGACGTTCCGCCGGTCGTCGTGCTGCGTTCGGCGCGGGAGGTTCGGTACTGGCTGGACCGCTAGTCCGAGCTGGTGGACGAGCTGCGGTCGGAGTCGCCGGTGCTGCTGATCTCGGAGCCGTTGTTGGGGCGGTTGGCGTCGGTGCTGCCGCCGACGAGCCCGGCGGGTAGGCCGGCGATCAGGTCGGCCATCTCCTCGGAGTCGAGCGTGTCCTCGTCCTGGAGCGGCCGGTAGCCCTTCCGAGCGGTCCGGTCGTCGGACGAGGAATCGCCGTGCCCGTCCCATGCCGGCATTGCGGCCGCCCACTGCTGCTGCACCACCTGGGCGTAGCGGTACTGGCGGGCATGCTGCTGTTGCATGGCATTGAGGTAGGTGGCGAGAACGACCACCACGCCGCCGAACACGAGCGGGCCACCGACGACGAGCGCGGGCCAACCCATCTGAAGTGCGGCGATCCCGAACCCGGCCGCCATCACCAGCACGCCTGCCACGAGTGTCCCGATCCGCATGGTGAGCGACGGTAGGGCCATGACCGCCCCGCCGGTACTAGCCTCTCGGTGACAGATCCGTGACCGGTCGGGCGACGGGGGCCGCTGACGCACCGCGTTCAGCCAGGTGGCCGAATCACGCGGACAGTGGCAGGCCCGAGGGTGAGGCTGCCGTCGTCGAGCGGCGTGCAGCGCACCCCGCCACGGCCACGCATCGCCCGCCAGGCGCCGTCGGCGAGAACGACGTCCATCCATCGGCACGGGCTGGCCGGGCGGTGCGCCTGGAAGCGGATCTCGCCGGCGCCGCTGTCGATGGCGAACACCGCACCGTGCTCGTGACCGCGGTGCCGGGCGAGGGCATCCACGTCGACCGCCCCGCGCAGCACGACGTTGCGCCGAGCCGCGAGCGGATCGAACGGTGCGGCGCCCAGTTCGGCGGCGACGGCGTCGAGCGCATCGGCGGAGAGCACGGTGACGGACGCGGTCCGGTGCGCATCCGAGCCGGCGTAGCGGTCGCCGTCGATCCCGTGCCGGGCGCGCACCCGGAGCTCCGAGCGCCCGCCGCCGTCCGGGTCGGGGGCGGGCCCGTCGCCGGGCCGTCCGGCATACGCGTGCCGTGGGGAGGCGAGCAGCGCCACGATCTCCACCGGGATCCCGTGCACACCGCCCACGGTAGTTGCCACACTGGTCGACATGGCCGAGCCGGGGCGTCCCGCGGTGCCCGCGGTGTTCCACCTCCGGCGGGCCCGCGATCTGATGGACCGCTGCTTCGCCGAACCGCTCGACCTCGACGACATCGCCGCGGCGGCGGGCTACTCCCGCTACCACTTCGTGCGCACCTTCCGTGCCGCGTACGGCGAGACACCGGGCCGGTACCTGACACGGCGGCGCATCGAACGGGCCGCGGACCTGCTGCGCTCGGCCAACCTGACCGTCACCGAGGTCTGTCACGCCGTGGGCTTCGCCAGCCTCGGCACCTTCAGCAGGACGTTCTCGGAGCTGCTGGGGGAGTCGCCGACCGCGTACCGGGCCCGACATGCCGCCGGCAGCCCGGCGATCCCCGGCTGCTTCGCGATGGCGTGGAGCCGGCCGCGGACCGCAATCTCGGACAAGCCATCCGAGGCTTCGCAGCCCTAGCCTCGGACCCATGATCAGTGGGTTCTCGCACGTCACGTGCTACGTACTGGACCAGGACCGCGCGAAGGCGTTCTACACGGAGAAGCTGGGCTTCACCCTGAACACCGACGTGACGATGGGCGACGGGTTCGAGGGGGCGGGCCACGGCTTCCGGTGGTTGACCGTGAGCCCGCCCGACAACCCGGAGTTGGAGATCATCCTGGCGGACCCCCGGATGGGCAACGACGACGAGTCGGCGGCCACGATCCGCGCACTCGTCGCGAAGGGGGCGCTCGGCACCGGGGTGTTCGCCACCGACGACGTCCGCAAGACCTACGAAGAACTCTCCGCCCGCGGGGTGGAGTTCCTGCAGGAGCCCGTCGAGCGGCCGTACGGGTACGAGGCGATCCTGCGCGACGACTCCGGCAACTGGTTCAGCCTCACCCAGCACCCGGCCGGCGGTGCGTCGTGATCCGCTCGATCTCGGTCGCCATCCTCGCGGTGGCCGACCAGGACGTGATGCACGACTTCTTCGTCGACCGCCTCGGCTTCACCGTCACCACCGACGCGGAAATGTGGCCGGGGGCCCGCTGGCTGGAGCTCGCGCCGCCCGGCGGCGGCACGGGCCTGGTGCTCAACGCTGCGGCCGACTTCGGACGGCCCGTGGACAAGGGCTACCCCATGACGTTCGCGACCGACGATCTCGACGGCACCGCCGCGGAGCTGCGGGAAGCCGGGATCGAGGTGGACGGACCGACCACCGAGCCGTGGGGCACCTACCTGCGCCTCACCGACCCCGAAGGACGGATGCTGGTGGTCAACGACCGGATCTGAGTGCGGATGATGACGCCCATGACGGTGTGCATCGTGACGGGCGGGGGTGGTGTGCGGATCGGGCACGGCATCTCCGAGGCACTCGCGGCCAAGGGCTGGACGGTGGTCGTCGCCGATGCCGACCTGGCCGCCGCGGAGGCGGTCGCCCACCGGATCGGGGGCACCGCGCTCCCGCTCGATGTCACCGATGCCGGGTCCGTCACTGCGCTCATGGACACCGTCCGGGTGCGCTTCGGCCGGCTGGACGGGCTGGTGAACAGCGCCGGCGTCGGTCTGTGGGTCCGCGCCGGGGATGTGACGGACGCGCAGTTCGACCGGCTGCACGCGATCAACGTGCGCGGGCCGTGGCGGATGATCCGGGCGGCGCTACCGCAGATGCTCGACGGGGGTGGTGGGGCGATCGTGAACATCGGCTCGGTGCACTCGCGGAGTGCCGAGGTCGAGTACTCGATCTACGCCGGGACGAAGGCTGGGCTCGCCGCGCTCACTCGGGGCGTGGCCCGCGACTACGGCCCCAGCGGCATCCGCT
>Ga0307513_10007636_pt1 | contig 13974 bp, 15 predicted proteins | sample 15_EM_MG_FD_202174 | JGI IMG/M metagenome (GOLD analysis project Ga0307513, IMG submission 202174) | Populus trichocarpa ectomycorrhiza microbial communities from riparian zone in the Pacific Northwest, United States - 15_EM | ecosystem: Host-associated > Plants > Roots > Unclassified | place... | reverse complement strand
CTTGCACTCAGGTGAGCCCATATATCCCAACCATCTCTCAATTATACAATAGCATAAACCTTTACAAGCCACGAAATATTTTGGGGGACATTCCGACATCCTGGCTGGGGTGCTCGTCGTGAGGACCGAAAACGAATGGAGGGAACTTTGGCACGACCGAACTTACCTTGGAAGCAACATTGTATGTAAAGCAATCTGGCATCGTTGATGTTGTCGTGTGGCTGAGCATTTTCTTCAGGGTTCGATGGAATCTTGGCTCTTGCTACGCTCCCTCAGAACCTTTTCCCTTCGGATAGTCAATCAATCCAAATCCGCAACAGTCCTCGCCCAATGGCTCAATGCGCTCGCGGCCATTCCTGACGGACAAGAGTATGAAGGTGTGAAGGGAGGGCTTATCGTTAAGGTCTGGCATGGAAGCCTTCAATGTGTAGACGACGATGGATTTGATCCTGCGAAGCAACACGAGGGCGGATGGTCTCCATGCTTCTCCATTCTGGTAAGCGGGGGGATTAGCCTGTGATAGTGCGGCTCATGTTGTGTCTTTTCAGCTAAACAGCGAGATTCACGCGCGATTCCTACCCCACACGCTGAAGCTATTTACCGTAAGTTATGGCCACCACCCGTGAATCAGTGCTGATGCAAGAGTACACCACGCCTTATAGCACGCCACCAGCCTAGGAGGGGTTGAGTCGCTGATAGAGCAGCGAATAATGTCCAATCCGAAGGAGGACCCACGCTTGCTGCGCATTAGCGTAGGTATTGAGGATATTGAAGTAAGCAAAATACGGTGTTCAACGACGAGGTTGATTGATGGAATTGGACCAGGACCTGAAAGCGGACTTCAAGGCAGCTTTCAAGAGCCTCACTGAGCTCAAGGCTTAGCGCCAAAGCACGAGAATTCACTTTGTTGATTAATAGGATCATATATACTCTAAATTGTTAGCATGTTCAGGTTATGTCTGCGAGGAATTCTTGTTGAGCCTTCAAAGTCCTTGTCAAATCATCCACCGAAACATTTCAATAGTATGGTAACACCATATTAATCAGTTGTATATGAATAGAATATTACATTTCATCAAACCCTTTCAGAATATCTAGGACGCCCTCGCTTTCCCTTGAATCCTTCAATCCTCTGATTCAAGCCAGCTACCTGAAGAGAAAGACCAGGTGCCGTACTCGCTCCTCTTGTAGTGGTACCAGAGCCTGATATCACTCTCCTCCGGACTGGTGCCGGGACAGAAGTATGTGACATCTGTCTCTTTGAGGTCTGGCCCGCCTAAACCAACTCGATAGGTGGTAATAACGGATATCCACCAGTCTGTAAATGCGTTGGTGGTATCGCCAAGCGGGCGAGTATACTGTGTGACTTCGAGACTCAGTCCCCGCAATTGTGCGAACTTCCTCCGACGCTCCAGGTCGCCCCAGAGGATGTCAGCATCTTCAATCCCCATATATGGGCTGTTTTCGTCCGCTTTTAAGCCAAGTGTCGTCGCAACAACGAGATGCAAGCTACGGACGGAGAGAACGAAACGTGCAAGAGCGAGTGCATGGTTTCTTTGTGCCCAAGAGATTTCCAACTCCAGGTTAAGGAGATTGGGAAAGTGGTTATTAATATATTGGGCAGTGCTGAGCACCGCCTGCACAGTATAGAGGTCTTCGAGCCCGGTGATACGGAAAGATACCAGACTGGTGAGTTGCGTGCCACGTGAGTGGAAGCACAGAAGGTCCCGGTGAAGGCATAGATGGCGGAGGGTGGAAGGAAACATGTTGAATTGTAGAGGGTTAGGAAAAAGCACCGAGGTAGTCAGGTGAGTGAGGTTGGGGCATGAATTGATAAACTCGTGGAACCGCCATTCTGGAAGGCCGAAGGCTGTGGTTGTCGTCACATACAGAAAGGTATGCAAACGAGGACAGGGAGGCAGTGGGGGCAAGTTGTCAGAATGCTTGAAGCGCTGGAGCTCCAAAACTTCTAGAGAAGACGATAAATGAGTCCACAATAGAATAGCCATGCCACATTCTTTGGTATTGTGAAGTTTGAGATGACGGACACTCGTCGGCGGCAGCCCTTTGAGAGCAAGATCAGGAAGAGCAACTCCGACCAACGTGAACTTGCGTAACCCTGGTGCTCCTAGAACGATTACGAGTTGGTTTGACGAGAGGCGTATATTCGTCAATGTGATGGTTTGGAGGCGAGACATCTTCGGGACTGCTTTCAACGCTGTAGAGACGGCAGAAGTCACTCCAATATCTCTAATAGATCGGTAGCTGTCTCCGCTTCGGAGTTCCAGTTCTACGATATTCTGCAGCCATGCAGAAGACGCAGCTATAGCAATGGCTTTTCGAATAGAGGCAATACTGCCGTGAATTTGCGTAAGGGTGAACTTCCTGAAAACTAGTGGAGTCAGGGCCTCTCGGAGAAGGAGGCAGACGGAGGATAGCGAGCGAATCTCCCATGGCGAGAGCATAGGAGTGACAAATAACCAGAGCTCAATGGGGAGTTGAATCTGGGCATGGTGTTTAAGAAAGTTGCAGGGTGTTGGGGGGACATGACTTACATCGCTTCGGTTGGTCGCAGCTACGCTGTCCTCTCTGTGGCGAGTGAGCATCTTCGTCACCTACGAATCAGAGAACTACCCTGACCGTTTACTTTGCCAAAAATTGGGCACCAGACGATTGAAGGAGTAAGAAGCCATTGAAGATTGAATAGATGCTGGCTCAGTAAAATGGGAGAAGAAAGGTTGTCGGGTTGTTTTGAGCTGCATCCGCTTTTGTATCCCGTGGGTTTGTACGGTTTGTACCTCCCCGCGGAGCCGCGGAGGGTCCCTGTTTCTCGGGGCACCTTTTAGTAAGCTGGGCGCTTGCTGTCTAACCCAGCATTAGGCCATGACGACGGGCAAGGTTTTGGAGGAATGTGGCAGAGTCGGAGTCGTGGCAATCCAGTGCCTTGGTTCCGGGGGGGATGACCGAGTTCGATGTCGAAATTCCATGGATGAGTAATCGAACCTTGGTGCTACCATTAAATCTCTGGTAAAGAGGAGACTAAATATCATATTCTTTAACTGTCTCCTAATGAGTTGCTACGGACAAGTTGCAATCAAAGTTTGGAAAAAAAAGGACAAATGAATAATTTGGTCCACTTGTACTCTTCCATCTTGGGGGCCTATGGAGCCCTTCAAAAGTATCTCATAGGCTCCGAAAAATAAACCATCTGGGGGTATGGACCATCTCAGGTGCTGACTGGCGGTAATTCAGGGTATGAGATACTCGATATAGATACCAAACAATCTGAGATTTGACATCCTGGGTCGATCCAGGCGTTCTTCTGACATGGGTTGGTAGAGAATACCCGCAGAACTAGGGTGAATTCATATACGAATATGCAAGTGGTACATACTGGGTGTGTGTGCGGCTACATTTGACATGGTCACAATTCCCCGAATCCGTGATAGCTCTGGTGGCACACTCACTTATTCGTCGCCAATATTGTGTTTATTTTTGAGCTCTTCCAGTTCCTTCTCTCGTCGTTCCAAGTCAGCTTTAGCAGCTGCCTCTTGTCGAGTGGGCATGTGGTAGAGGACTGGACGAACCAGATTAAATGGGCGAAAAGAAAGCGCGCTTTAGCTCAAGAACTTACCCACGATGTACCGCTCCTGCAAGTGGAAACCGTTCAGGTGTTCCAATGCATTCTTAGCCTTAAACCGAGAGCGGGTTAGCTCTGGGTATGATAGAGGATAAAGGCAGACTCACATCCATCACGTCGTCAAAGACCACGAACGCAGTTCCCTTCGTTTTCGTATCGTTTCCAACACGTATTTGTCTTATACCACCATAGCGACCGAAAAGATCGTACAAGTCTTCCCCCGTGATGTTGTAGGACAGATTTTTAACGAAGAGTATCCTGTTCGCGCCTGGAGGAAGCTTACTCTGACAAAGAACGCGTTAAACGAAGTTTGCTAGGTCCATTGAGAGAGCAAAATTCTTTACGGACGACTGGTTTTGACATAGCGAGATTCCCGCGAAAGTGGCGGAGTCCAGGAAGCAATGCACTTGACCCCAACCTCCTCCGTGGTATCAACGGCGTCCACAAGTACGTGCATTTCATAGTTTATATCGAACTCTGCATCTAATGGACTTGCTTTAGCCCTTTCAACGTCGTTCAAGCACGATGATGTGGCGAACGCTCTTTCAATCTCTTTCACTCCTTGCCCTGTTACCGACGTTGGCACGCGCCCAGTTTGGTTTCTTTGAGCAGATGTTCCAGGGTCAGCAGCAGCAGCAGCAGCAGCAACGGCAACGGCAGCAGCCTCCGTCCGGTTCGCAGTGGACTGCCATGGCAGAGCAGAGTGCGTTTTTATTCCTCGAATTAAGTTATTGCCACGGTCCTCTAAAACCTCTGACCATAGTTGATTGTTCCCAATACCTTTGCCCAACTACCCTTTTGTGTGTTCCGAATCCTATCGCTTGTCCCTGCCCTTCTCCAGAGGACATACAATGCGTCATAAATGACCACGATTCTTTCAGTCCAAAGGGATCATCTGGTACTGTGGTGTGTGTCAGGGGCTCTCATGGCTGCGTCAATGTGGAGAGGCTACTGCATCCGAAGTGGTAGACGAACACCCCTCACACCCTCCGTTGTCATGGAGTTCTAGGAGTAGAATATATATCGTAGCCTCCTTCTTTTGTCGTTAGTGCCCCCTCAATCCTCAGCTGTCTTCATCGGGGCGTCATGACATTTTTACACGGTTGAAAAGGCTCACGCTCGCCAAGTCCTCGCTTTTATCTGCCTCGAAGCATGCTGTTCTGTAAATGAGTGTTTCTTGGTGGCTTTTGTTAGCCTACTCCATCGATTAATGATTTTTTTTCCATTGAAGTGGAAGAAAAGCCAGCCACATCTACATGAACAATGCCTATTGACCCTTCGGTTACCAGCATTATGCCAAAAGGCTGCGTCGTTATGGGCAGTGTCAGTATTTCAACGAGGCAATGTCATATGTAAATTATTTACGCCTTTCTTTCAGGTACTCCTGATCGTGGCGAAGTTTTCGAGTCCGGTAGAAATCCTTGGCACCTGTCAATGAGAACGTTGGTCCCTACCACTATGGTAACCTCATTCGGACACCTACCCTACGACGTTCTGGTGTACATATTCCAGGAATTTGACAGGCCGACTCTGACGGCTGCTTGTCTGTCGTCCCGTCGTCTAAATGAGCTCGCCACCCCTCTGCTGTATAGGAATGTATTGATCTGTCTCCGCAGCAACATCAATGAAAAGGTATAGCGCTTCTCCTACTATGAGTCCGGCTTTTGATGTTCTCTCGCCGACTAGCAACCGTTCGAGGCGTTCGAACGACGGCCTTTCCTTCGCCAAGTGGTTCGTGGTGTAACATGCCGTCGTTAGTCACCTCTACCGATGAAAGAAGTCATTCACTAGCTCTCCATCTTCTAGCGACTGTCTACAGTTATATTCGCGACCATAGTGTACTTGAAACGCGAGCACACGACATTAGTTCCCAATTAAGGTCCCTCCCCAACGTAGAGCGGCTAATCTTCGCTCATGGGTCATATCGAGAGGCCGAAACACTTCATTACCTTGGGGTGTTGTCAGATTGGCCAAAGCTCCGACGAATCGACTCTAGCTCAGATGTTATAAAGTCCCTCGCAACTCATAAACACCTACAACCACGGCTTCCAGCTATTAATGCTCTGAGTGTGGGATGGGTATGGAGGTCACCCATCTTACCGAACGACCTCGTTTTCTGGTCAGGATCCCTCCGAGATCTCACTCTCATTGTACGTTTTGTCCAACATATGGGCTGGAGGTGACTAAGCTTACGGCAGCGGTTCCCATTTGAGGAAATACCTGATTGTCTGCTGCAATTTCGCAACCTCACTCGTCTTTCACTCAAGGAAGGGGGTCGCTGGTTGAAAGAAAGCGCTCAAGTCCTCGAAACTATGTTTCACCTACAGTCTCTCGAAGACCTTGAGATGAACATCAACATTGACTCTACTTCCACCGTGCGAGGCTCAATCATTGCTTCTCTTTTCGAAGACTGACGCGCTTCCTGAAGAGCTTTATGCCAACTGGTTTGAAGAACCTCAAGTCGTTAGATATCTGCTTTTGCTATCCAAAAGGAGAAGACAAAGCGCCACTGGTTGATGCGCTTCACGCATTAGTCGACGCTTTGGCCGGTCAATCCTACCTCCACCGCCTTAAGCTAAAGTCACTCCTCGATGTCAAGAGCTGCTTCCGTGCCGACCGGTTCATGGGTAAAGTCCTTCAGCGGCACGGCGATACCTTGCGTAGGTTGAGCCTTGGACAATTCCGCCCTTCTTCGTCCATGTGCCGGAAAATATTCAGCTGCCGATATATGAAGAGATTAACGATCGGTGTCACACGCACATTTGCCGTGGGTCCCGTTCCGATTCGACACCGGTCTTTTGTATTCACACTCAGTTCGCAGAATGACTTGCCCCTCTACTTAGTACCTACATCTCAATTGGAGATCCTGACTCTCTGTTTCCCCATGGGGGTGGCTCGCTTTTCGCGTTCTACTGTCCAAGCGCTCCTCGGGCAGACCTCCTCGCCACTGAGGACCATTAAAGTCAGAATTGTGAGTAATTGGCTGCCGCCCCCTCCTTCCCCATCCTGAAGGATCGCACAGAGTGCTTCGTGGCGTTTCCAAACTACGACGACCAGATGGACGGTGCGCGAAATGCATCTACCCACCTAATCTGCATCACGCTCATGCAATTTTAGTCTACGGCAAGCTACGATGGTGACATAAAGCGGGTTATCCGAGTAACCTCTGGGCCCGTGGTACCGATCCAACCGCCGCCAATGCCGACCTATGGTTATTCTGAAGAGGATGAAGACAGTTAAGTGACTAAATACTTGTGTCGAACAAGGTATCATATTGTCGTATGTCTGACAGACTGGGTCTTTGATTTTTGCATAATGAAGTGGCAGTAACGATATTTACGAGCTAGCAAACAGGCTGAGTTGATAAGGAGAAGGCAGTGTAATCAGAATGGGATTCATAAAGCTCTTTTACATAAACCTTGAGCGCCGAGCTCAACTACGAGGCTTTAAAGTTGCCCCATCTTCTCCATAGCCACCGCAATATCGTCGAGCAAATAGTTGAACCGCCAAACTCACAAATGGGCCTTATGGGAACACTGGCCTAAGAGGTCATCCGGTATGTACTTTGTCAAGTCGCATTCATCCAAACAGATGGACATGGGTGCTACCTCAATTTCCCGTGGCTCCGGGCCCGGAAGTCGTCACTTCCACTTGGGATATCCAGTTGCGCATTTTACGACGGTGGCGCGCACTCGCTGAATTTCTCTGCAGGAGTCTCCATAATAGAAAATACGAAGCCAAATTGGTGTCGTCCATTTCTCTTCCATCAGCGTGTAAAGACCTATAGTCGTGATTCTCAATCTCCAGCTCGCGACATTTGGCCCTCAGGCAAGAAGCGATGATATTATCACAATGAGATCAACACGGGACCCTGTCGAGTGTGCTGGAACACCATTACTGGAACTCTCAGTGTAGTGAAAGAGATTCTCAATGGGCTGAACCAGGAGCTATGTCTCACATCGCGTGTTAGGTTAGTCGTCGGTTGGGGCTTTCCCAGGAGTATCGCTTCTTGTTAGAATTTCCGCTTGGTCACTAACTTGAAAATGATCGTGTTTGTTGGGGCCTGCTATTATTGGAAGAGAAAAGAATGACCTAGAGGGGTGCACCATCCTTGCCCTGGCAGCCATTTGCGACCTCGACATCATCCAATTTTGGCATCACCTCAGCCTACCTCCACAGCACGCGCAAAGAGGAAGTCTATATGGAGCAGCCAGAGGGCTACGTCGCTCCTGGAAAGAAGGGTTGGAATTGGAATTTGATACTCAAGCGCTCAGTGCGCCGATTGTTTGGGGTGTGCAGCCCGGTATCACATAGTCATGTTCTGGGGTATATAAGAGCTCACATCCTCGTCATTGAATCCTTACGTGTTTGTAGCGGGCCCCGACAAACACGATCATTTTCGTCCGAGTTGCCGACCAAGCGGAAATTCTAACATCCATGGAACAGAAAATAATCAAATGCAGATATATGAAGAAATTGACGGCTGGTATCACACGCATTTTGGTGTGGGTCCTGTTCCTTACAACCACACAAATATTAATCTACAATGGTCGACCGAGAGACTGAAGGAAGAAGCGAAAGAAACGGGTGTGTGTGTGCAACGATGGTCAACGAAAAATCGCTTTGATCTTATTTGAGCTGCAATGGCACCACTCACGGGAAGCTAGATTTTGCAAATTGCGCGCAAAATCATGTCACGATGAGGCAGAATGTCACTTTTTTCTAGCTTCTCCAGTGGTGGGTGATTGAAGGCGTGGTTAATTTTGCATTTGGCCGAATGTCACGTCACGCGGGCCACTTGTGCTTTATATAGACAGTGGTAAATGGTATGTGAATTGCCGTCACGTGCTCACGCCAATGTTGATCCCCACCTATGATGGTGACGTCATTTGGACACTTACCCTACTATATTCTGATGCCCGACTCACCTGATTGCATAGTACAAAATGTACTAGCCTGTGATATCTACTTGCTCAGCAATGCTTCGCCGAGCAGTATGCTGCCCCCTTCCTGATGCTGATAGTTGTATTACAATCTAGCGGTTACGCCGCCCCCTTCGCTGAGGGTTGTATCCCTCACGGCTCATCAAAAGCTGTTACATTGAAGGACGCTAACAAGATAGACCCTGGAGGCCTAAAGTGAGTCGTAACGTTGCTCTCGACCGAGCATCGGGTTTTAATTCACCATCAATGCGAGGCGCCGCAGTATTCATTGACACGAGATATATTATACTTTCTACTACCGTACAATATGTTTGGGTAAGAGATTGGCGTTAATTGTAGGTTTCACATCACGTGACTGGTCACCCATGTAGCCGTCGTCGTTTACAATGAGAATAAGGCAGCCTGACCTTCTTTACTCTTCCAGATCGCAGTTTCGCTATGCTCAACTCCTTCCACAAATCCTATTTTTTGGATGGAATCGATCCACGGTCCGGGCAACGTCTCTGTGAGATATTTCCAGAAGAGCTGGCCCCTCTCAAGGTGACCAGACCCTTGAGTCGTAGCTTCACATCCTTGGTCTGTGGCACCTAAATCTGCTGTTCCGTACAGGTATCGTACCTCTCGGGTCAAGTAACGAACCCGCATCTGAATACGAGAGGCTTGTGTAGAAAGGAGATTGGCGTGGTATATGAGTGGGTAGTTTTTGAGACCGTATTTCCAATCATCGAACGTTATGCAGCTCTCTGGTATTGGCTTCAATCGCTTCGGGGAAAGATAGGCATAGGCACCAGGATTCGCGATGACATATCGTAAGGTAACTCCTTCTGGAGCATCATTTCCGAGAATGGTATATCGTTGAACGGCTAGGAATTCGGTCATGCATCTGGATCCGACTCAAAACCGCTTACTTACTTTGCCCACCCGCTGAGTGTCCTGCTAGTACTATGTGTCTGATCGAAGGGAACTTGTTCTTGTTGGCGAAGTATGCGATAGCGGCGTCAAGACCGTCGAAGGAGCTAACATCTTTACCAATAGGGTTGGTCGGAAACTGATTGTCTGCACCTTCACTCCATCCGTTTCCCTCATACATATGCATCAAATCACAGGCTGTGTATCATATGGTGCATACTCACCTTTCCACACAAGTTGATTGGAGATGGCTACCCCCTTCTCGACTGGAAACGCACCCTTATCGTTTCCATTGAAAAAAACAGGCTATATGCGGCTATTAAAGTGGGTCGTTTTACAAAACAGTAGATTGTTCTTACAGCCATAATAATGGTTTCGTTCTTGTTCGCCGTCTCGACCGCTCCTTGCATACTCGCAAACGCTTTGTTGGCATCACGATTGACGCCATGTACCACTATAACGGCTTGAGTGGCCGTAGAAAAGTCGACATCGTTGGATATATAGTACACCAGCACACTGTTGTCCCCAACCGTAAGGCTCGAACGGTCGATAATCGCCCCTGGGGTTTCTAGGAGCGGTAGTGCGGAGCGAGTGCTGAGTGGTTTCATATAATATGGAGTTGGGGCCGGTTGCCCTGGAAGGCCGAAGAATGAAGCTGGAAACCAATCAGGCTCCCATCTCGCAAGTGATGTGTGCATAGATGATGTTAGGTAAAGACCTGTGTTCATTATTTGTTGGAAATACACTGAGCATTGGTTTCATTTTCGTCGCAGCATTGGTTTTACTTTATTTGATCTCAGTCTCTGCCGACGGGTCCCAGCCACCCTGACGATAGTGCTCTCGGTCGACGTCATCTAATATGATATGGCTGGCCGTATTGCTCATATAAAACATATGCGTGCCGTAATGCCTCATTTTGCGTATGTCTGACCTATGTAGCATCTTGACTGGCATCGTCTGCATGCGAGGAAGCAGGAATGAAAGGCCAGTATATCAATTTGAAACTGATCATATAGGTACGTCGTTCATTGAACTGGGTAAAGAAACGAACGGAGCCGGACCATCGCGGTCGAGTTGGAAGCAGGCGAGGTAGAGCTCGAGGTCGCGCTGCTATGAGTCGGCATACGGCTCATCTACATACGTACAGGAAATGCTAGGGTGAATATAGCAGTGTACGATGCAGAATAGAGGTGGTGGCGAATTCGACGTAAGCATCGCGGCCATTGGCAGCTCTAGCAGCTGTCTGTAGTCTATTTCATAATCTGAACGCATACCTCCATGCTGGTGCATTGTAGGGTTGAATTGGTATGGTGCGCGGACGCGTCGAGTGCAGCATGGCGATCGGTGTACGGCTAGTTGTTGCCACCTTACGTGGGCAAAAAGTTGGCATGGAACGTCATGATATCATTTGGGGCTGACGGATGGTGTGCGTGTATCTACGTCAGAGCGTATTGACTTAGAATTGGCGCAGTCCATGAGGTCGGTTGTGGAATGCGCGCGGGATGGAAGACCCGGAAGAGAAGTTGGAGTTAGCAAGAGTTGGTATGACGGAATCCAGTGGAAGGTCTATACACCATACGCACATCCGTTTGGCCTTGTGTGGAATTTTCGAACGTCGATAAGCAATCTCATTTGTGCGGCCCTTCCCGTATCGACGGGCGCGGGCTTCGTGGGTCGCGACCCTATTCAGGCATAGCCAACATATATGCTCTACCGCAGATGCCACGACGCAGTGAATGACATCTTGGGGATTATCCATATGTACGTCATCCGATCTTTCCCGCATGGTATTTATAGTATAAGCCCGGTGGTGTCCACGTGTTCTACAGATTGGCACCTCGTCATCCAACATGACAAACTCGGCAAAACATGCCGGAAATACCACCTACGTCTACCATGGACGTCAGCGCCACCTCGATTATCTCTGGCCTTTTCTGAATTCAGGTCCAGATTCAAGTTCGCGCGTGGAAGGAGATTCTCCCTCTCAGGACAGGTGTCCCGCCAGTGGCGCGCAGTCACTCTCGACCCAGGACATAACACTCAAGTCGCTATAGTCCTGCTGCACTGTCCAAACTTACTCATTCTCGACATTAAGGTCTTTCGCCTGGATTTGACCACGCTATCAAATATAAGGTATTTTTCAACAACATTCGCCAGCTCGATATGACGAATGTACTAACGAACACCGTATTTGCGATCCTCATCTAACTACCAAATATATATTGAATATATGTGAGATTGATGACGAGGCGCTCAGACTCAACTGGGCTTCTCCCCCCACTCAGTCCTTCCGAACCTCCGCATCCTCCAATTACTATTCGCGGCCTACGACGATATAACCGAGATATATAAAAAGATACCCCACTCACTTCTGGTCTACCCGTACCTTCTCCTACTCAACTCCCAAAAGCACTAGCGATATCTACAATCCGTCTTCCGCACAATTGGCCCAGAGGGTGGAGGGCGGACGACCTGCCTAACAAGATCTGGGTTGGAATATCTTCCGTTCCCATTTACCGGTGAAACAGATCGTAGGACTCACTTGCGATCTCCTTTCGCTCACCGATGACAATTTCTCCCGCAAACGACCGCTCTTGATTGACTTCGCTCTCGGTCCCAATTCAATTCTAAACTAGAAATCCCTAACCTTCGATATTAAAAATTCGACACGAAAGCTTCTGTGGAGAGAGGAAGCGGGCTTAGAGCGTGGTTTGCCAGTCTTATCGCCGCATTCGACCAACGGGCAACGGGGTGGCTTTCTATTTCTACCCCGCTGGTCTATTACACGGAAAGAATCCGATAGGAGGCATTGTGGAGGCGCAGAGTGGGATATAACTTGGGTCCGCTAGGTGTCTGGGTGAACGTCGCGGGTTTCAAAGACCAGGGTGCATCGCACCGTCAACGAATGACATTATACACTACTACACGATGTCCTTGCGTAAGCGGTATTGCGTTTCTACTACTCTACATTGTTCTTCGTGAATTAATTTCATAGCTCAGTGCCTGTTCAGAACCAGATATACATGCCTCGTCATTTACAGTGAGAATAAAGCGCATTGACCCTCTTTGCTCTTCCACATTGCAGTTGCATCATGCGCGACTCCTTCCACAAGTTGTAACTTCTGGATCGAATCGATCCACGGTCCAGGATAAGTCTCAGTGAGATACTTCCAGAAAAGCTGGCCTCTCTCAAAATGACCGGCCCCTTGAATCTTCGCCTCACATCTTTGATCAATCGCATCCAAATCCGCTGTTCCGAGCAGATAGTGAAATTCTCGGGTCAAATAACGAACCCGCATCTGAACACGAGAGGCATCCGTGGAGAAGAGGTCAGCGTGATATCTGTGATCGTAATTTTCGAGGCCGTATTTCCAGTCGTTGAACGTTGTGCAGTTCGCTGGGACTGGTTTCAGGCGTTCTGGGGAAAAATAGGCGAAGGAACCAGGGTTTGCAATGACGTATCGTAGAGTGACCCCCTTTGGAGGATCGTCGGAGAGAATCGCATATCGTTGAATGGCTAGAAGTTCGATCAGGCATCTGGATTCGAGTGGAACGCGCTGACCCACTTTGGCCACCAGCTGAATGCCCAGCTATTACGATGTGTTTGATCATAGGGAACTTTTTATTGTCGGCGAAGTATGTAATCGCGGCGTCAATGGCGTCGAAGGAGCTTACGCAGCTGATGTTGGTCGGATACTGATTGTCTGCACCTTCGAACCACCCGTTTCCTTCATATATGTGTGTCACATTATCGGTTCCGCGCCATACATGAGTGCGTGCTCACCTTTCCACACGAGTTGATTAGAAGTGGCTTCGCCGTCCACCCACGGAAACGCGCCTTTATCGTATCCATTGAAGAAAACAGGCTACGTGAGTTTATTAGATTTGATTACTTTTTTTTAAGAACAAAAAAAGGGTCCTTACAGCCATGATAACAACATTCCTCTTGTTCGCTGCTTCATGCACGCTCGCGAACGACGTGTTGGCTTCGCGACTGACGCCATGTATTACTATGATGGCCTGGGTGACCGTAGCAAAGTCGACGTCGTTGGATATATAGTGGACGAGCACGCCGCCATCCCCGACTGTCAGGCTCGAGCGGTCGATATCTGCTCCTGTGACTTCTGGGAGCGGCTGTGGATGGCGGACGACGGTGCTATTCATGTTGGATGGAAGTGGGGCTGCCTTCGCAAGTTCCGACGGAAGGCCGAGGAAGAGGAGAGACAAAGAAGGAAACAAAGAAGAAGAAAGCCACAAAAAGGAGAATGAGGTCAGCATGTTAGATAGGGACTTGTACATGGTGGACAAGTAGTCGGAGAGCACGGGAAGGCCGAAGGGAAGCGAGTAGACGGACGGTGCAGATGAGCGATTTAAGCAGCAGGCTTTGGGGGACCACAATACGAGTAGTGGTACATGCAGGACACCACTCCGTCGTAGCTAGCGTTCACGTTTATATACGATAAGGACGATATAACGGATAGG
>Ga0307513_10007635_pt1 | contig 13976 bp, 16 predicted proteins | sample 15_EM_MG_FD_202174 | JGI IMG/M metagenome (GOLD analysis project Ga0307513, IMG submission 202174) | Populus trichocarpa ectomycorrhiza microbial communities from riparian zone in the Pacific Northwest, United States - 15_EM | ecosystem: Host-associated > Plants > Roots > Unclassified | place... | reverse complement strand
CTGTCCTCGAGCGCCTGGTCGCGCAGCCGGGCCTCGGCGGCGCGCTCGCCCCCGATGCCGACGCGGCTGATGCGCTCGGCCGTGGCCGCGAGATCCGCGCTCGCGGCGAGCCGCACCGTCACGGTCGCGGCGGCGAGCGCGATCGTGACCTCGGTGCCGTCGGGCGCGGTGCGCTTGCACGTGTCGCCGTCGCGCACGAAGCCGAGCGCCTCGAGCTCCTTGGCGAGCAGCTCGGCCATGCGCTCGGGCGCCAGGATCGGCAGCATCTCGAGCTGCGACGCGACGCCGTCCTCGACGTGGATGGTTCGCACGATCGATTCGGAGACTCGGACCTGGATCGCGCGGCTCACGGCGCATCGACTGTAGCAGCCGGGCCCGGACGTGTCGTGGGCGCCAGCGACGCGAGGTCCGCCAGCCAGGCGGCCGCCCGCTCCGCGCCGACCGCCGCGATCGGCTCGAAGCGCGCAAGCAGGACCTGGGCCGCCGCGTAGTCGTCATCGAGGAACCGCACGCCGCGGTGGGCCTGGTCCCATGCCGCCCAGGTCCGCACCCCGCGCAGCAGCGCCCCAGCCGCGATCCGCGCCGTCGCGCGCCGCGCCAGGGCGACCGTGGGCTCGAGCTGCGCCGGTATCGGCGCGATGTCGGCCGCGATCAGCGGCGCCGCCGCGTCGATCACGAAGCCCGCGAGATCGCGGCGGCGGTGGCGATCGCACGCGGCGAGGAAGTCATGCAACGTCGCGTCCTGCGCCGCGCCCAGCGCGATCAGCTCCTCGGTCGACGCGATCGCGCGCTTGCCGAGCTCGACCGCGCGCCAGCGCCGCGCCAGCTCGCCGCCGAGCGCCTCGACGACGATCGCGCCGGCGCCCTCGCACAGCACGTCGAGCGAACCGCGCCCCCATTCGGGGGCGCTGCCGGCCGGGGGCGTGCCCCGGCCGTCGAGCGAACCGCGCCCCCATTCGGGGGCGCTGCCGGTCGGGCGCGTCGCGGCGAGCAGATCGGCGAACCCGAGCCACGCCAGCGGCGCCGCGCGGACCAGCGGCTGCGCGGCGATCGCGGTCTGCACGGCCAGATCGGTCGCCGCGTCGAGCGCGAGGTACACGATCACCTGATCGCCGACGGTCAGCGGCTCGGCCGCGAGCGCGGCCAGCGTCCGTAGCGGCGCGCCGAGCGGGGTCGCCAGCAGCCAGCGCAGCAGCGCCAGCGTCGCGGTCGAGAACGTCAGCGCGGTCGGCGCGTGGCGCTCCCAGATCCGGCCGCGCCGCGCCTCGCCCCCGGCGAGCGAGACGCCGGGCGCCGTCCCGCCGCGCCGCCACAGCACCGGCCACGCCTGGCTCAGCGCATCGCCAAGCAGCCGCGCGCACGGCTCCGAGATCGTCGCAGCCACGCCACGCCCGCGCAGCAACATCGCCGCCAGCTCCGGCGAGCCGACGAGTAGCCCGCGCGCGAGCCGCACCAGCTCGAGCTCGCTGGCGAGCTCGTCAGCCACGCGGCCTCCGCAGCAACGCGTCGGCGGTCGGCCAGCCATTGATCGACAGGCCGTGCTTCGACAGCCGGATCTCGATCGTGTTGGCGTCGTGCATCTGCGGATCCGCGGGCGAGTACGCCGCGGTCAGGTAGTGCATGCGCTGGTTGGCCGAGCCGATCCAGCGCCGGCCGACCGGCGGCGCCGGCTCGGGCTGCGCGCGATCGTAGGGACCGTCGACCAGCAGGTCGAGCTCGGCGAGCAGCGCCGCCGCGTCGGGGCGCTCGCGCAGCTGCTCGAGCGTGTAGCCCGAGAACGCCATCACGGTCAGCCCCAGCGCGCGGGCGCGGCGGGCCAGGTCGGCCAGCGCCGCGGCCTGCTCGAACGGCTCGCCGCCGAGGAAGGTCACGCCCTCGACGCCGCGCGCCCGGGCCTCGGCGAGCCGCGCCGCGAGCACGTCGACCGCGACGACCTCGCCGCGCCGCTCGTCGAACATCTCGGGGTTGCAGCAGCCCGCGCACCGGATCGAGCAGCCCTGCACCCACATCGCCCAGCGCCGGCCCGGCCCCTCGGCGCGGGTGTCATCGACGATCGTCGCGAAGCGGAGCATGCCGCAGCATAGCGTGGGCGTTATGCTCAGGCGTGACCGTGGCTCTCCAGCTCGCGATCGAGCACCGCTTCCCCGGCGCCCGCGGCGAGCTGGTCGGCGACGTCGTCCACGCCGACATCCCGATCGACGGCGCGTGGTACCGCGCCCGGCTCGCGATGCAGCCGATCGCCAGCGTCGTGGTCGGCCTGCCGTGCACCGACGGCTTCGAGCTCACGCTGCGCTGGAACGACCGCTGGGCCAACGGCGACGGCGCGCCGCGCGCCGCGACGTTCGACGACACGTTCCTCGTCGAGACCAACGACGTCGTGCTCGCCAGCGTCTGGCTCGACCACGACGTGCGCTCGGGCCTGCTCGCGTCGCGCTACGTCTCGAGCCACCGCGCCGAGCGCAAGACCGCGCTGCTCTTGCGCGACGCGCGCTGGGTCCACCAGGTCTCGAACGACGAGGTCTCCGCGCGGCGCCCCGACGCCGAGCGCTCCGAGCACCGCATGGCCGACATGCTCCTGGCCTCGCTCATGCTCGCCAGCCGCCCGGTGCGCTGGGCCCGGCTGTTCTCGCGCTTCGCCACCGCGCTCGGCGGCCGGTCAGCCTCGCGGGTCGAGATCGGCGGCAAGCCGGCGCTGCGCATCCGGCGCTACAACGTCGACGTCAACATCCACATCGTGCGCCGCCTCGGCCCCGGCGACCCGGGCCGCCTGCGCACCGTGGTCGGCGCGCACCGCGTCGCGAGCGGCGGCCAGACCCTGTCGCTGATCTCCGAGGGCCTGCCGCGCGCCGCGTGGCCGCCGCCCGCCGATCCGAGCACCAGCACGCTGGTGATCGACTCCCGCGCCGCGGTCCTGCTCGACGCCGCGCGGCCCAGCGCGACGACGGTGCGGCCCCACGACGTCGAGATCGCCTTCGACGGCGCGCTCAGCGACCACGATCGGATGGGCGCCGCGGTCGAGCTCGCCGCGTGGTGGGCGTCCGACGCCCACGCCCGCGGCCCGTACCGCTAGCGCCCGCCGGCGAGCGCCGGCGCCGGCACCGCCGACATCGACAGCACGACGTCGATCGGCCCGTTCGGCGTCTCCATCCGCACCGCGACACCGCTCGGCAGCTTGCCGACATGCACCCGCGGCACGCCGATCGCGCAGTGGAAGCCGCGGGTCTCGAGCGCCTCGCTCGCGCGGCCGGTCAGGATGTTCGCCAGCTCGGTCGCGCCGTCGGTCGCGCTCTCGGGATCCGGATCGGGATCGGCCATCAGCCGGCGCACCAGCTCGAGCGCGATCGGCCGCGGGAACACCCACGTCACCGGGCCGCGCACGTCGCCCGAGAAATCGAGCGCCACGGCGATCGTGTGGGCCTCCGCCGCCGGCTCGCCGATCGCGGCCACCACCGCGTCGACGCCCACGGTCGTGCGCAGGTAGCGCAGCACGACCTTCAGGAAGCCGTCGACCACGTCGCGCCCGAGGAGCTCGCGCACGTCCGTGACCATCAGCGGCTCCCCGGCAGCGGGCTCGGTGGCGCGGTCGCCGGTTCGGCGACGTCCTCGAAGCGAGGCAGGACGGAGGTCCGCCGGGCGAGCGCGCGGCGAAACACGGCGATCGCGGCCTCGGGCTTGAACGGCTTGAGCAAGTAGTACCTCACGCCGGCGCGCCGGCAGATCTCGACCTTGTCGCGCGTGCTCAGCGACGTACACATCACGACGTTGGCCTCCGGGTATCGCCCGAGCAGCTCGGCAGCCACGCTCGCACCGTCGCGCCCGGGCATGACGATGTCGAGGGTGACCAGGTCGGGTCGGTGATGCTCGTACAGCGCCATCACCTCGTCCCCCGTCCCGGTCTCCGCGAGCACGGCGAACCCCGCAGTCTGGAGGAGCTTACGGAGCTGTGCCCGCATGATGGGTGAATCGTCGACGATGATGGCCGAAGGCATGATCTCGGCTATCGATTCGGCCGGCGCGCAGAAGAGTTGACCCGATGAGATCACTCCCGTGGCGTATCGTGGGCCTATACTCCCTGTGTGTGGCGTGTCCTCCTGGTCGACGACTCCCCGCTCGTCCGCAACTCGATGCAGGCCGCACTGCAGCCGTTCGGGCTCGAGATCGAGCACGCCGAGAACGGTGAGATCGCCGTCGCCAAGGCGATGGCCTCTCACTGGGACCTGATCTTTCTCGATGTCGTCATGCCACTCATGGACGGGCCAACCGCGCTGCGCGAGATCCGCGAACGCGGCAACACCACGCCCGTCGTGCTCGTGACCTCGGTGTCGACCGCGACCGTGGTCTCCGGCGCGGTCAAGCTCGGCAACGTCTACTACATCGCCAAGCCCTTCACACCGGCCCACATCCGAGCGATCGCCACCAAGCTCCTCAAGCTCGATCCGAGCGCGCCGCCGCCCCGGGTCCTGCTCCAGCACGCCGACCCGGCGCTGCCCGCCACCCTGCGCCGCCTGCTGCCCCCCCACGTCGCCCTCGATACCGCACAGTCGCTCGCCGAGTCGGTCGATATCGCAGAGTCCGTTTACGAGGATCTCGTGATCCTCGAGTCGCGCGAGCTGGCCGACGAGCTCGGCGCGATCGCCAACGTCCTGCGCCGCACCCTGCCCGCCGCCGGCATCCTCGCGATGTCCGAGGACGCCACCGCCGCCTCGCTGTGGCAACCCGACGAGGGCCTCGATGGCTACCTGCCCCACAACCTCGACGCCGCGATCGCCAGCAGCTACCTGGTGCCGATCTTCCTGCGCCCGCTCATGATGCTCGATCGCAAGGTGATCCGCGTCGCCGGCTACCACGGCGCGCCGGCGCACCTGCCGGCCTACGTCGCGATGCTGGCGCGCCGCCTGGTCGAGCGCTGCAAGGAGCTGGAGCACACGGCCGAGCTCGAGATCGATCTGCAGACGATTCCGGCCGATCCCGACGCCGCCATCCTGTTGATCCACCACGTCGACCAGGCCCTGCGCGTCGGCGGCAGGGCGCCGTCGTTCCGGCTCGAGCGCCGGCTGCGCGCCGTGATCCAGGGTCGCCTCGAGCGCGTCGTCATCCTGTTGTAAGAAACTGGCCTCGGAGCCGTTGATTTCGGGGTTCGTCGTCGGGAAACCCGGGGGTTTTGCGCTATAGAACCCTCGCCGATGTCCGACGTAACTGCCTCCAACATCACGGCGATCTCGATCGAAGCGGAGATGACGAGCTCGTTCATGGACTACGCCATGAGCGTCATCGTGTCCCGCGCCCTGCCGGATGCGCGCGACGGCCTCAAGCCTGTCCACCGGCGCATCCTGTTCGCCCAGCGCGGCCTCAACAACACGTACACCCGGCCGTACCTCAAGTGCGCCCGCATCGTCGGTGACGTGATCGGTAAGTACCACCCGCACGGCGACAGCGCGGTGTACGACGCCCTGGTCCGCATGGCCCAGGACTTCTCGATGCGCTACATGCTCATCGACGGCCAGGGCAACTTCGGCTCGGTCGACGGCGATCCGCCGGCGGCCATGCGTTACACCGAGTGCCGCATGAGCAAGCTCTCCAGTGAGCTGCTCGCCGATATCGACAAGGAGACCGTCGACTGGCAGCCGAACTACGACGACAAGGAGCTCGAGCCCACGGTCATGCCGACCAAGGTGCCGAACCTCCTGATCAACGGCTCGTCGGGCATCGCCGTCGGCATGGCGACCAACATCCCGCCGCACAACCTCGGCGAGATCGTCGACGGCGTGCTCGCGATGATCGCCGATCCGCGGCTGACCGACGACGCGCTGCTCAAGCTCGTGCCGGGGCCGGACTTTCCGACCGGCGGTGTGATCCAGGGCCGCGCCGGCATCGTGTCGGCGCAGCGCACCGGGCGCGGCACCGTGGTCGTGCGCGGCGTGGCGCACGTCGAGGAGGTCCGCAAGGATCGCCCGGCCATCATCGTCAGCGAGCTGCCGTTCATGGTCAACAAGTCGCGCTGGATCGAGGCCGCCGCGGACATGGTCCGCGACAAGAAGCTCGAGGGCATCAGCGACATCCGCGACGAGTCGGATCGCACCGGCATGCGGGTCGTGTTCGAGCTCAAGCGCGACGCCGACGACAAGGTCGTGCTGAACCAGCTGTTCAAGCACACCCAGCTGCAGACCTCGTTCTCGGTCAACATGCTGGCGATCGTCGACGGCCGCCCCGTGCTGCTGTCGCTGCGCCGCGCGCTCCAGGTGTTCATCGATCACCGGCGCGACGTCGTCACCCGCCGCACGCTGTTCGATCTGCGCGAGGCCCGGCTGCGCCGCGAGATCGTCGAGGGCCTCGGCCTCGCCGTCACCAACATCGACCGCGTGATCGAGATCATCCGGTCGAGCAAGGACACCGACGAGGCCAAGGGCCGGCTGATCGCCGAGCGCATGGCTGGCCTGGCCGGCTTCCTCGAGCGCGCCGGGCGGCCCGCCGAGGAGGTCGCCGCCGCCGAGGCCAAGCAGTTCGTCACCCTGTCACCGCGCCAGGCCCAGGCCATCCTCGACATGCGGCTCGGCCGGCTGACCGGCCTCGAGCGCGAGAAGCTCGAGGCCGAGTACAAGGAGCTCTGGCAGCTGACAGATTACCTCGAGGGCCTGCTCGCCGACGAGGCCAAGCTGATGAGCGCGATCACCGACGAGCTGCGCCAGATCCGCGCCGACTTCGCCGACGAGCGCCGCACCAAGATCGTCGACGCCGAGGGCGAGATCCTCAACGAGCAGCTGATCGACCAGGAGGACATGGTCGTCACCCGCACCCACCTCGGCTACATCAAGCGCACGCCGGCCGACGAGTACGAGGCCCAGGGCCGCGGCGGCCGCGGCATCACCGGCGCGACCTCGACCGAGGGCGACTTCATCGTCGACATGTTCGCGGCGTCGACCCACGACCACGTGCTGCTGTTCACCGACAAGGGCCGGGTCTACTACAAGAAGGTGTTCGAGCTGCCCGAGGGCTCGCGCATCGCCAAGGGCCGGGCGATCGTCAACGTGCTCGACCTCCAGGAGGCCGAGCAGGTCGTCGCCATGCTGCCGTTCACCGAGTTCCGCGACGACACGTCGGTGTTCTTCGCGACCCAGTCCGGCACGGTCAAGAAGACCGAGCTGTCGCAGTTCGAGAACGTGCGGCAGAGCGGCATCAAGGCGATCACGATCGAGGATGGCGATCGCCTGATCAAGGCCGAGCTCACGACCAAGGCGCACGACGTGCTGCTGACCTCGGCCAAGGGCTTCGCCGTGCGGTTCACCGAGGCGCGCGTCCGGCCGATGGGGCGCACCGCGGCCGGCGTGCGCGGCATCTCGCTGCGCGCCGACGACCGGCTGGTCGGCATGTCGACGTTCATGCGCGACGACACGGCGGCGACGCTGATCACGGTGTGCGAGCGCGGCTATGGCAAGCGCACCGCGCTGGCGGACTACCCGACCAAGAACCGCGGCGGCAAGGGCGTCATCACGATCAAGACCACGACGCGCAACGGCCAGGTCTCGGCGGTGCGGATCGTCACCGACGACGATCACCTGATCCTGATCTCGGACCGCGGCAAGCTGATCCGCATGCGGGTCGGCGAGATCAAGGTCCAGGGCCGCGCGACCCAGGGCATCCGGCTGATGCGCGTCGACGACGGCGAGCACGTCGCGGCGATCGAGCGCCTGGCCGAGCCGGGCGAGACCTCGGGGATCGCCGAGGGCGCGCCGATCGCGATCGACGAGGGCGACACCGTGCCCAACGAGGGCCTCGAGGACGAGCTCGAGGACGTCGCCGACGAGGGCGACGACGCGGACGAGGGCGACGACGAGCCTGACAACAACGGCGCGTAGACCGTCGGAGCCATATCCCGGGGGCGGCTTCCTTTGCTAGGGTAGCCGTCCCGTGGGCCGCGCCTTCGAAAAACGTAAGCACGCCATCTTCGCGCGCATGGACCGCGTGGCGAAGCAGTTCACCAAGGTCGGCAAGGACATCGCGATCGCCGTCAAGAGCGGCGGCACGAGCCCCGACGGCAACCCGATGCTGCGCCGCATCCTGCAGAACGCGCGCGCGCTCAACATGCCGAAGGAGAAGGTCGAGGCCGCGATCAAGAAGGCCAGCGGCCAGGGCGCGACCCAGTACGACACCGTGCTCTACGAGGGCTACGGCCCGCACGGCATCGCCGTCCTGGTCGAGACCGCGACCGACAACGTGACGCGCACCGTCGCCAACGTGCGCCACGCCTTCAAGGCCCACGGCGGCAACATGGGCACCACGGGCAGCGTCGCCTTCATGTTCCAGCGCCAGGGCGTGATCCGCCTCAGCCCGGAGGGCCTCGACGCCGAGGCGCTCGAGCTCGAGATGATCGATCACGGCCTGGTCGCGCTCGAGCACGGCGAGAGCGACAAGGGCGAGCCGCAGCTGATCGTGCGCTGCGCGTTCACCGACTTCGGCGACCTGCACCACGCGATCGAGGCGCGCGGCCTGACGCCGATCTCGACCGAGTTCGAGTACGTCGCGCAGACCGCGGCCGAGCTCCCCGAGGACAAGCTCAACGACGTCATGGAGATGCTCGCCGAGCTCGAGGGCGACGACGACGTGCAGAACGTCTATACGACGCTCGGCTAAGCCGAGCGCCGCGAGGCGCCTGGTACGGACCGCGAAATATCCGGGCCGGCTTTCGCGGTAATCTCACCGCGATGCCGATCCAACGCAGTCAGTCCATCTTCGAGCGCGCTCGTGCCGTCATCCCGGGCGGCGTCAACTCGCCGGTCCGCGCGTGCCGCTCGGTCGGCGCGGACCCCGTGTTCATCGCCAGCGGCAAGGGCGCGCGGGTGACCGACGCCGACGGCAACGAGTACCTCGATCTGATCGGCAGCTGGGGCCCCTTGATCCTCGGCCACTGCCACCCCGAGATCATGACGGCGATCACCGAGGCGCTCGCGCACGGCGCGACGTTCGGCGCGCCGACCGAGGTCGAGGTCCGGTTCGCCGAGGCGCTGCGCGCCGCGGTGCCGTCGATGGAGATGGTGCGCGCCGTGTCGTCGGGCACCGAGGCGACGATGAGCGCGCTCCGGCTCGCGCGCGGGTTCACCGGCCGCGCCAAGATCATCAAGTCCGACGGCGGCTACCACGGCCACGCCGACTGCCTGCTGGTCGCCGCCGGCTCGGGCGCCGCGACCCTGGGCATCCCGGGCTCGGCCGGCGTCCCGGAGGGCGCCGCGCGCGACACCCTGGTCGTGCCGTACAACGACCTCGCCAGCGTCGAGCGCGCGCTCGCGGCCGGCGACGTCGCCGCCGTGATCATCGAGCCGGTCGCCGGCAACATGGGCCTGGTCGCGCCCGCGCCCGGCTACCTCGAGGGCCTGCGCGCGCTGACCACCAAGCACGGCACCGTGCTGATCTTCGACGAGGTCATGACCGGGTTTCGCGTCGCGTTCGGCGGCGCCCAGGCGCGCTATGCGGTCACCCCGGACCTCACCACGATCGGCAAGATCATCGGCGGCGGCCTGCCCGCCGCGGCGTTCGGCGGCCGCGCCGAGATCATGCAGAAGCTCGCGCCGCTCGGCGCGGTCTACCAGGCCGGGACGCTGAGCGGCAACCCGCTCGCGATGGCCGCCGGCCTCAAGGCGATGGAGATCCTCGGCCGGCCCGGGAGCTACGAGCGCCTCGAGCAGCTCGGCCAGCGCCTGGGCGACGGCCTGCTCGCGGCCGCCCAGGCCGCCGGCGTCCCCGCGGTGATGAACCGGGTCGGCTCGATGCTCACCCTGTTCTTTTCCGCCGGCCCCATCACCGATTACGCGACTGCGAAGTCCGCCGATACCGCGCGGTTCGGTGCGTTCTTCCGCAAGATGCGGGATCGAGGCGTGTTTCTGCCGCCGTCTCAGTTCGAGGCGATGTTTGTCAGCCTCGCCCACACCGACGAAGACATCGATCAGATCACCGCCGCCGCACGAGCGTCGCTGGCCGATTGACCTTGAAATATCGGGGTGCTATGAGGGGCCCCGTTGATGCCGTCAGGCCCCATTCATAGCGGCGAAATGTCGCAGGATTCGGAGCGCGGTCGCGTGCATCCCAGCGGCGTGCACGGAGACGACGAGATCCTGCTCCGCCCCGCGGTGCCGCACGCGCGCCGCGTCGCGATCGACCCCGCCGCGCGCCAGTCCAAGCGGATGTACGACGGCCTGTCGGCGAGCTCGGCCGGCCTCGAGCTCGGCATCGCGGTCGGCCTCGGCACGGCGTTCGGCGCCTGGCTCGACGGCAAGGCCGGCACCGCGCCGTGGCTGATGATCGTGTTCTTGATCCTCGGCTTGATCGCCGGGTTCCGCGGCGTGCTGCGCGCCGTCGCCCGCACCGAGAGAGCGGCCGCCCGTGACTAGCGGCCCCAGCGTCAACCGCATCGCGCGCCTGAACTACGGGATCAGCGCGGCGGTGATCGCGATCGGCGCGATCACGCAGCCCAGGGACGTCGCGCTCGGCCTCGCGGTCGGCGCGATCTTGACCTGCGGCAACTTCTTCGTGCTCGCCCGGCTGGTCGACAAGTGGACCCGCGAGGCGGCCGCGGGCCGCGGCGGCAACTCCCAGCTGCTCATGCTCCCCAAGATGATCGGCCTGATGGGGGCGGTCGCGTTCGCCGTCATCTTCCTGCCGATCAACATCGTCGCGTTCGCCATCGGCTACTCGATCTTCTTCATCTCGATCATCATCGAAGCCACCCACAGCGCGCTCCGCAGCGAGCGCCCCTCGACCACCGAGCCCAACGAGCACAATCATGGGTGAACACGGCACCTGGTTCGACTACCTCAACCGCTTCGACTGGTGGCGCCACGCCGACCACTGGGCGAAGACCAAGCTGAGCCGATCGTTTCTGCTCGGCATGTTCGACACCGGCTGGACGCTGACCCACGTCCTCGTCGCGCTCCTCGTCCTGGTGTTCTGCACGTGGGGCGCGCTCGCGTTCTTCCGCGGCACGCAGTCGGCGGACAAGGGCATCGTGCCGCCGCGCACGATGAACCTGCGCAACTTCTTCGAGTACAACGCCGAGAGCGTCTACGGCATGGTCGAAGGCGCGATGGGCGAGAAGAACGCCGCGCGGTTCTTCCCGCTGATCGGCGCGCTCTGGATCTTTATCCTTTTCAATAACCTCATTGGCCTGATCCCCGGCTTCATCGCGCCGACCGACACGCTGAAGACCAACGCCGGCATCGCGGTCATGGTGTTCCTGCTGACCCACTACTACGGCGTCAAGGAGCAGGGCCTGGCCTACTTCAAGCACTTCCTCGGCCCGAGCCCCGCGCTCGCGCCGCTGATGCTGCCGATCGAGATCATCAGCCACTTCGCCCGCCCGCTGTCCCTCATGGTCCGCCTGATGGGCAACATGATGGCCGACCACAAGGTCGTGTTCTCGTTCTTCGCCCTCGTCCCGATCCTCGTGCCGCTGCCGTTCATGCTGCTCGGCCTGCTGGTCTGCCTGATCCAGGCGCTCGTGTTCTGCACCCTCGCGATGGTCTACATCAGCATGGCGATCGAGCACGACGAGCACTGAGCTTTTTCCAAACGACTTCCGCTTTACCGACCATCTAAATCGAGATACCTACCCCGTTCCGGCCTCGCCTCGCGCGCCCCGACTCCAAGGAGACCCCCCATGAAGCGCACCATCAAGATCCTGTCCTCGCTCGCCACCATCCTCGTCATCCTCGGCGTGTCGTCCGCCGCGTTCGCCCAGGGCTTCGACGCTGCGGCGGTCAAGGCCCAGGGCCTCGCGTCGAACTACGGTTTGATCGCGCTCGCCGCCGGCCTCAGCATCGGCATCGCCGCGCTCGGTGGTGGCATCGGCCAGGGCCGCGCCGCGGCGGCCGCCCTCGACGGCATCGCCCGTAACCCCGGCGCCGCCGGCCAGATCGGTGGCCGTATGATCCTCGGCCTCGCGCTGATCGAGTCGCTCGTGATCTACGCGCTCATCATCGCGTTCATCCTCGCGTTCAAGGTCGGCACCTAAGCACCCGTCGCGCGAGCAACGCTTCTGGCGGCTCTCCCCGTTGTCTTGGGAGGCCGCCTTTTGCGTTTTCGGGACGCGTGTGGGACCCTTTTCCGTGGATGTCCGACGCCGAGGAAAACGCAGGTGAGCTGGACCTCAAGGGCAAGTCGGCGATCGAGATCCTCGCGCACATCGATCTGTTCAACGGCGTCCCGCTGACCCACCTGCGCCGCGTCGTCGATATCGGCCTCGAGGAGCAGTACAAGGCGTCGGCGACGATCTTCGCGGAGGGCTCGCCGGGCGACAAGTTCTACCTGATCGTCGAGGGCGCGGTGCGGATCAGCCGGATCGTCCCCGGGATGGGCGAGGAGGCGCTCGCGGTGCTCCGCCCCGGCGCGTACTTCGGCGAGATGTCGCTGATCGACGACGCACCGCGCTCGGCGACGGTCGTCTGCCACGAGCGCTGCCGGCTGTTCGTCGTCCACCGCAAGGACCTCGAGGACCTGCTGTTCGTCGACCGCGACCTCGCGTACGAGCTGCTGTGGAACTGGGTCCGCACGTTGTCGCGCCGGCTGCGCGCGACCAACGACAAGATGACGTTCCTCGCCACGACGTCGAAGTTCTGATGGCCGCGCCGCGCGTAGGCCTCGCGGCGCTCGCGCTGGCCGCCTGGGCGCTGGGCTCGCGCCCGGCGGTCGCCGAGCCGCTGCCCTCAGGCAGCATCGGCGTCATGTTCGGCGCCGGCGGCGGGACCGGCGCGTACGCCCGCAAGCTCGGGCTCGGCTACTACCAGTTCGGCGGCCAGGCGGCGTGGCAGCCGATGACCACCCAGCAGCGCGTCGGCTGGTCGATCAAGTGGCAGTTCGTGTTCGGCACGATGTACGGCGCCGAGTCGGCGCGCATCAACGTGAACTTGCTCACGCTGCAGATGGACCTGATGGCCGGCCTGCGCATCCGGCCTGGCGAGAACCCGCGGCGCTACCTCGCGCTGCGCGGCGGCGTCGAGCTGTTCCGCGCCAACGAGGGCATCTTGCCCAACAACGGCTCCGAGCGGCAGCGGGCCTTCGTCGGCCCGGTGGCGGCGGTCGCGCTCGAGCAGTACGCGTTCGGCGCTTTTCTGTTCAACGTCGACGTACGCTATGGCCTGATCGGCTCGGGCCCGGCCGAGATCGCCATCCTCGCCGGCGCGTCGATCAGCGTGTTCTAGGACCAGCGATGCCCATCCTCGAAACCCAGCGCCTCCGCATGGTCCCGATCAGCCTCGAGGGCATGGAGGCCGTGCTCGATCAGGACCGCGCGCGCGCCGAGGCCATCGTCGGCGCGCGGTTCCCGCCCGACTGGCCCAACGCCCAGCTGCTCGACGTCGGCTTCCCGTACTCGCGGGCGGCGATCCGCGCCGCGCCCGAGACCCGGCTGTGGGGCGACTCGCTCGTGCTCCTGCGCGACGAGCCCGTCGTGGTCGGCACCGTCGTGTTCCACGGCTTCCCGGCCGACGGCATCGCCGAGGTCGGCTACAGCATCGAGGAGCGCAACCGCGGCAACGGCATGGCGACCGAGGCCACCCGCGCCTGCGTCGAGTGGGCCCTCCGGCAGGCCGGCGTCACGGCGGTCCAGGCGACCACGTTCCCCTGGCACGTCGCGTCGCTCGGCGTGATCCGCAACCTCGGCATGCAGCCCGTCGGCACCCGCGAGCACGACACCCTCGGCGAGCTGCTCATCTTCGAGCGCCGCCGCTAAGCCGGCGCGCTACGCCCGGCGGCGGCGCAAGCCGAGCACCGCGACGCCGAGGGCGAGGACCATCGCGCCGGGGCCGCCCGCGCCGCCCGCGTCGCAGCAGCCGCCGCTGGCCGCCGGCCAGCACGCGCCGAGATCACCCTGTGCCCGCAGGCACTCGAAGCCGTCGGGGCAGGAGCTCTCGGCGCTGACGCTGCAGCCGAACGAGCAGCGCCGGCCGTCCTGGCTGCTCTCGGCGCACGTCGACGAGTCGCACTCCGCCGAC
>Ga0307513_10007634_pt1 | contig 13976 bp, 12 predicted proteins | sample 15_EM_MG_FD_202174 | JGI IMG/M metagenome (GOLD analysis project Ga0307513, IMG submission 202174) | Populus trichocarpa ectomycorrhiza microbial communities from riparian zone in the Pacific Northwest, United States - 15_EM | ecosystem: Host-associated > Plants > Roots > Unclassified | place... | reverse complement strand
CATCGGGCACCTCCCTCAGCGTCGGTGTCGGTGTCGGTGTCGGCTTCGGCGTCGGCTTCGGGGACCGTGTCGGTTTGTTTGCCTTCGATGTCGCCGCGGATCTTCTCCGCGACCGGGTCGAGCTTTCGGTTGGCGTGCCGCACGTACAGGCTGGTGATGACGAACGTGGACACGAACTGGAGCAGGCCGAAGACGAGGCCCACGGTGATGTTGCCGAACAGCTTGGTGTTCATGAAGCCGTGCGCGTAGTCGGACAGCAACACATAGAGCAGGTACCAGGCGAGGAACGCTGCGGTCATGGGGAAGACCCAGCCACGCAGGCGGCGCCGTAGCTCCGTGAACTCCGCGCTGTCCTGTACTTCCGTCCAATCGGTGCCCGGCGTCGGCGGCGGGCTCTGATCGGTGGTACTCACGATGCCTCCTGGAAGTGGTCCAAGAAGTGAAATTCGTTCCAAATGACCTTAGGAAGCAGGCTGTGCGTGGAAAATCATCCGCAGTCAAACCGCGTCGAGGCGCGACGAACGGCTGACGAACGGTCCGGTTGACACGTCGAGTGGCCTAGGTCACTTTGTGGTCTCGGAGCGCGCGGACGCGGTCCGCCTCGTTCGTGTGCCGGTCCTCGTTGAGGTGCAGGCGAAGCATGGCCGTGCGCGACCAGCTCGGCGGCCGGCCGCGGCTGGAGACCACGATCATCGTGGCGAACGCGAGCGGGACCGACCACGGCGCGGGCTGGGCGACGAGGATCGCGAGCCAGCCGTTGACCGGCAGTCCCCACAGCGTGCCGGCGATCGCGCCGCTGGAGGCGAACAGCCCGACGAGGACGCCGGTCATCGCGCCGGCGACGGTCAGGCGTGACCACCAGATGCCGAGCACGAGCAGCGGGCAGAACGTGGACGCGGCGACGGTGAAGGCCCAGGTGACGAGCACGCCCGCGTCGAGCCGGATCGCTTGCAGGGCAAGGAGGATGACGGTCGCGGAGACGGCGAGCACCGTGACGCGCAGCCGGCGCAGCCCGCCGGGCAGCAGGTCGTAGGAGATCGCGCCGGAGACGACTAGCACGAGGCCGAGCGAGGTGGCGAGGAACGCGGCGAACGCGCCGCCGGTGAGCAGCGCGGTGAACGCGTCGGCGGGCCAGCCCTCGTCGACCTGTGCGGGAAGGGCGACGACGGCGACGTCGGTCTCGCCGGACAGGTAGAGCTGCGGGACGAGCACGCGGCCGAGGACGCCGTAGATGCCGGGGAACAGGTAGAAGATGCTGAGCAGCGCCACGGTGAGCGCGGCCGTGCGGCGGGCGGCGCGGCCGTCGGGGCTGGTGTGGAAGCGCATGATCACGTGCGGCAGGCCCATGGTGCCCAGCGCGAGCGCGACGACGAGCGCCCAGGTGCCGAGCAGCGGGTGACCGGCGTCGCGGAGGTTGAGCAGCGGGCGTTCCCAGCCGCTGCCGCCGGGCCGGGCCTCGCCGGTGACCTGCGGGACGCGGGCGCCTTCGGGGAAGGTGACGCGGGTGCCTTCCGGGACGGCCCAGGTGCCCTGCTTGCGCTGCTCGGTCCGTCCGATGTAGATGGTGGTGGGCTCGTCGAAGGTGAGCGTGGTGCCGACGCGGAAGTCGACGCGGGTGTCGTGCTCGAAGCGGGTGAACTCGACGGGATGCACGGCCTCGTCGCGGACCTGCGGGCCGGCCTGGATGAGCAGCCAGACGGCCGGGACGATGAACAGGAAGAGCTTGAGGACGAACTGGAAGGCCTGGACGTAGGTGGCGGCGCGCATGCCGCCGAGGGCGAGGGTGACGGCGACGCCGGTGCCGGCGATGACGACGCCGACCCAGTAGGGGCTGTCGCTGACCGCGCTGAGCACGAGGCCGGCGGTGCGGAACTGCGGGACGAGGTAGAGGCCGCCGATCACGAGGATGACCACCGCGGTGGTCCGTCGCAGGGCGGGCGAGGCGAGGCGGGCCTCGGCGAAGTCGGGGACGGTGAGGGCGCCGGAGCGCCGCATGGGGGCGGCGACGAGGACGAGCATGGCGATGTAGCCGGCCGTGAAGCCGACCGGATACCAGAGCGAGCCGATGCCGTCCTTGACCACGAGGCCGGCGACGCCGAGGAAGGACGCGGCGGAGAGGTACTCGCCGGAGACGGCCGCAGAGTTGAGGAGCGGGGAGACCCGCCGGCTCGCGACGAGGAAGTCGGACGTGGTGCGCATGGCGGCCACACCGCGGAGTCCGATGAGGAGGGTCACGAGCACCACGGGCGCGACCGCGAACGCGATGATCACCGCACGCCACCGGGAAAGCCCGCCCGCGCGCGCCCGCGCGTGTGCACGCACGCCCGCGGGTGGAACGCAAGAAACGAAAGCCCCGCCCTATCCCGGGGGCCACCCTCACATGCCAGTCTACCGGGGGTCCCTGACGAAAAGGGCTGGTAGGCGGGTTCTGTGGACAAGTGGGCGGGTTGTGGACAACCGGTCATAGGGGGTCGTCCTCGGCTTGTTCGGCTCGGCGGAGTTGCCAGCCGGCGAGCAGCGTCAGCGCCGGGTACGGGAGCACGGCCAGCGCCAGCCAGGAGACCGGGATGCCCAGCAGGCGCAGGTCGTCCAGGACGGGGAACAAGCGGAAGACCAGTGGCAGGCCCAGCATGCCCGCGAACAGCAGGGCCAGCGGCGCGAACGCGAGGCGGCGCTGTGCCTTGTAGAGCTCCGCTGCTCGCTCGGCGCCCGCCGGGTCGAGCTTCGGGACCCGCCAGCGGCCGTGCAGGCGCCGGCGGGAGTGGGCCAGGCGGGTCTGCGGGCTCATCACCGCGACCCGCTTGTGGCCCGGCATCAGACCCGCCGCTCGGAGCGGTCCAGCCGGCCGGTGCGGGCCGCGGCAAGGAGGCGTTCGCGGAGGTCCCGGGCGTGGCGGCGGCTCACCGGGACGTCGCCCAGGTCCGTATGCGCCAGCAGGCCGCCCACCGAGTCACTGCGCAGCTCGCGGACCGCGTCCAGCGCCACCAGGAAACCCCGGTGCACGCGCACGAAACCGGCCGGGCCCCAGTACTCCTCCAGCCGCGAGATCGGCATCCGCACGACGTGCACGCCCGACGTCGCGTGCAGGCGGACGTAGTCGCCGTGCGCCTCGACGAAGCTGACCTCGCCGCGGCGCACGTACCGGGTCCGGCCCGCGGTCTCCACCGGCAGCGCCGCCATCGCGTCCGGCAGCTGCTCCGGCGACGCGTGCGGGGCCGGGACCACACGGTCGATCCTGGCCAGCGCGTCCGCCAGCCGCTCCGCGCGGATCGGCTTGAGCAGGTAGTCGACCGCACCGATGCCGAACGCCGCGACCGCGTGCTGCTCGTACGCCGTGACGAACACGATCGCCGGCGGGTCGGACAGCTTCTTCAGCAGCGACGCCAGCTCCAGGCCGTCCAGGCCCGGCATCGAGATGTCCAGGAACACCGCGTCGAACCGGCCGTTCTGGATCATCCGCAGCGCCGAGAGCGGGTCGCCGGCCGCGAACACCTCCGACACGTTCGGCGACTCGCGCAGCAGCCGGCACAGCTCGTCCAGCGCGGGCGGCACGTCGTCGACGGCCAGGACCGCGAGCTCGGCGGTCACGGCATCACCCCCGGCTGGAACCGCGGGATGCGCACGACCACCCGCGTGCCCTCGCCCGGCGCGGTCTCCACGACGAGGCCGAACCACGCGCCGTAGACGCTGCGCAGCCGTCTGTCCACATTGGCCAGACCGACGCTGTCCGTGCCGCCGCGGCCGGCGAGGATCTCCTCGGCCAGCCCTGGATCCATGCCCAGGCCGTCGTCCTCGACGCTGATCAGGCAGTCGTTGCCCTCGGCCTCGCCGCGGACCATGACGTGCCCGGTGCCCGCGCGCGGCTCGATGCCGTGCCGGATCGCGTTCTCCACCAACGGTTGCAGCACCAGGTACGGCAGCGCCACGGCCAGCACCTCCGGCGCCACCCGGACCTGCACGGACAGCCGCTCGCCGAGCACCGCCCGCTGCAGCGCCAGGTATGTCTCGATCGCGTGGAACTCGTCGGCGACCGTCGTGTACTCGCCGTGCCGGGCGAGGCTGTACCGGATGTAGTCGGCGAAGTCGATCATCAGCTCGCGCGAGCGGTCCGGCTCGGAGCTGACCAGCGCGGCGATCACGGTCAGCGCGTTGTAGACGAAGTGCGGCGAGATCTCCGCACGCAGCGCCCGCAGCTCCGCCTGCGCGGCCTGCTCGGCGGACGCCTCCAGCCGGCCCCGCTCGAGCGCCTCGACCACCCAGTCCGCGGCCTCGCGCACCGCCGAGCGGCGGACCGAACCGGCCACGACCAGGACGCCGGCGAGCTCGTGGTGGACGTGCAGCGGCAGCGCCACCAGCGGCGGGCGGCCGCTCTTCGTCTCGGTGTGCAGGACCTCCTCGACGAGCTCGTTGGCCGCGTGCTCGTCGTCGGGTGGGGACGGGGCCCACATCGGCCGGCCGGACAGGTCCGCGAGCCCCACCCGGTCGGCCTCCAGTAAGCGGCGCACCCCGCGCGCGGCGGCCCGCACGCCGGCACCGGTGAGGCCGTCCTTCAGCTCGTCCGCGATGTGCCGGGCCGCGTTCAGCACCGCGACAGGATCCGATCGCGACCACGGGCGCGGTCGCAGGCGCGCCGGCGCCCGGTCGGGCGCCTGGTCGGCGGACACCGCCATCAGCGCTCCCATCGTCGACGACCGGGGCTCGCGGCAAATCGTAATGGCCGCAACGCCCGGTTTACGAGGTCGCGAGGAACGAAAGCAGCGCCGTCCGGAACCCTTCGGGGTCGTCCAGCCACGGCAGGTGACCGGCCTCGGGCAGCGTCACGCGGGTCGCCCTCGGCAACGCCGCGGCCAGCGAGTCCACCGCCCAGCGGGGCCGGATGTCCTTGGCGCCGTCGAGGATCAGGACCGGCACGTCGAGCTCTCGGCACGCCTCGACGAGCTCGTCCTCGTGCCAGGCCTCCCGGTCGGCCGCGATGATGGCCGCGTGGCACTCGTAGTTGATCTCCAGCCACGGCGTGGCCATGCGTTCCGCGTGCCCGTCCGCGGTCGCCGGGTCGGCGAAGTCGGCGGACCACCGCAGCACGGCGAGCTCGCGGTCCTCCTCGACCGTGCGGTCGTTGGTGGTCAGCTCCGCCATCCGGGCCATGCGCCCGCCGAGCCGGCCGGCCAGGTTCTTCTCGTACTCGTCGTGCCAGCCGAGGCCGAGCCCGGTGCCGGCGACGTACACGAGGTGGCTGACCCGGTCCGGATGGTCGAGCGTGTACCGCAGGGCCAGCTGCGCGCCCCAGGAATGGCCCAGCACGGCCGCTTTCTCGAACCCGAAGTGCGCGCGCACCGCGTCGAGGTCGCCCGCCGCGCGGGCCATCGAGTACGGGCCGCGCCGCTCGGAGCGCCCGCAGCCGCGCTGGTCCCAGCGGACCACGCGCAGGTCGTCGCGCAACATCGCGGCCGCGTCGCCGAACATGTCCCACATGCCGGGCCCGCCGTGGCACACGATCAACGGCTCGCCCGCGCCGACCGTCATCGCCCACAACCGGCGCCCGTCGTCGGCGACCACCGGTCGCATCTGCGCGGCTCTCACTTCTGGTTCCTCACTTCCGATGCCTCCCGTCGGCCAGGCGGGCACGTTCCTCCGCGGTGCCGAAGCGCGCCACGGCGCGATCGCGGATGAAGCCGAGCCCGTCCGGGGCGTGCATGCGGAGCCGGCTCTGCGCCACGTCGGGGGGCAACCGGTTCTGCGTCGCCTTGCTCACGAGCACCACCGTAAGGAATGCGATCGGCACGGTGATCAGTGCGGGCTGGCCGACCACGCCGGGTGCCCAGTTGCCGGTGAGGCCGCTGACCGCGTTGAGCACCAGCGAGGTCAGCACGAGCCCGCCGCCGACGACCATCCCCGCCGCCGCGCCGACCCAGGTGAGCTTGCGCCACCACACGCCGAGCAGCAGGACCGGGCAGAACGTGGACGCGGCTAGCGCGAATGACATGCCGACCGACAGCGAGATGTCCTGCGGGCGCAGCACGATCGCCATCGCGAGCGGCGCGCCGCCGGCGATCGCCGTGGCGAAGCGGAAGTCGCGCACGCGGCCGCGCAACACGTCGGTCGACAGCACGCCGGACACGCTCACCACGAGCCCGGAGGACGTGGACAGGAATGCGGCGAACGCGCCGGCCGTCGTGACGGCGCCGAGGATCTGGCCGAGTACGCCGGGCGCGATCTTGGTCGGCAGCAGCAGTACGGCCGCGTCGGTCTTGCCGGTCACGAGCAACTCGGGAACGTAGAGCCGGGACAGCGCGCCGATGAGGATCGGGAACAGGTAGAACACCGAGAGCAGCAGCAGGATGTGCAGCGTCGTGCGGCGGGCTGCCCGGCCGTCCGGGTTGGTGTAGAAGCGGACCAGCACGTGCGGCAGGCCCATCGTGCCGAGGAAGAGCGCGAGCATCAGCGAGTACGTGGCGAACAGGTCGCCGGCGGCCGCGGCCGGGCGCAGCCAGTTCGAGTTCTCGGCCGGCGCACCGAGCACCACCGGCACCGACGAGCCCTGCGAGAAGTGCAGCTCGGTGCCGGCGTCCGCGGTGTGCTCGCCCTCGCGCCAGTAGACCGTGCCCGTGGCGGGGATGCCGTCGACCGTGCCCTCGGCGCTCAGCACCATCGCGTGGCCGACCCGGACCGTCACCGGCGTCTCGACGCGGACGGTCGTGGCGCTGGTGAACGAGGGCGGGAGCTCTTCGGTCAGGCCGGTGATGTCGCCGCCGCGCGGGCCGCCGTTGCCGACGAACAGCACGCACATGACGAACGTCGGCGCGGCGATGGCGAACAGCTTGAGCCAGTACTGGAACGCCTGCACCACGGTGATCGCGCGCATGCCGCCGCCGAACACGTTGACGATCACCACGACCGTCACGAGAAGCGCGCCGACCCACGTCGGCACCGGGAGGATGTTCGCGATCGAGAGGCCGGCCGCCTGCAGCTGCGGGACCACGTACAGGATCCCGATGAACACGACCAGCATCGCCGCGAGGCCACGCAGCGCGCGGGAGCCGAGCCGCGCCTCGCAGAAGTCGGGCAGCGTGTAGGCGCCCGAGCGGCGCAGCGGGGCGGCGACGAACAGCATCAGCGCGAGGTAGCCGGCGGTGAAGCCGACCGGGTACCAGAGCGCGTCGGCGCCGTCCTTGAGCACGAGCCCGGCGACGCCGAGGAACGACGCGGCGGAGAGGTACTCGCCGGACACGGCGGCGGCGTTGCGGCGCGAGCGCACGGTACGGCGCGCCACGAGGAAGTCCTGCGTGGTGTTGGCGGTGCGCGAGGAGCGGTAGCCGAGGTAGAACGTCGCGACGGTGACGAGCAGGATCCCGGCAAGCGCCCAAACCTTTGCGTCCACCGATGGGGTCCTAACGAGAGCCGGCTACTTCTCCACCATCGCGACGAACGCCTGTTCCTGTCGCTCGGCCACCCGGTTGTACCAGTAGCCGACACCGAACAACAACGGGAAGGGCAGTACGCCGATGACCAGCCACGGCAGGCGGACGCCCGCGAAGTTGATCTCGGCGAGGTGCGGCACGAGGAAGAACACGGCGGGGACGACGGCGAGCAGGCCGACGGCGAGTGCCCAGAGGGACATCGACGTGCGGAACTGGTGGCGGACGAACTGGGTCACGAGCTCCTCGCCGTAGCTGGTCTGCTCCTCCAGCTCGACGACCGTGCGCAGCACGGTGACCGGCGCGCGCGAGTCGGCCAGCACGACACGCTTGCGGCGGGGCTTGGTCGGAGGGTCCTTGTACGGCTTGTCGTGGGGACCGGCGGCGTGTTTGCTCATACGCCCCCGCGCCGCGTGATGCGGTCCTTGAGCTCGCGCGTGTGCCGGCGGCTGACCGGGAGCTTGCGCTCCTCCTCGCCGATCACCACGTGGTACCCGTTGCCGCCTAGCTGCAGCTCGGTGATCAGGTTGATGGGAACCAGGTACGAGCGGTGGATGCGCACGAAGCCGGCCTTCTCCCACCGCTCCTCGAGCTGCGCCAGCGGAATGCGGACCAGGTGCGAGCCCTCGGCCGTGAACAGGCGCGCGTAGTCGCCCTGCGCCTCGACCCAGCGGACCGCGCTGCGCGGGATCAGCTTGGTCGTGCCGGCGAGCTCGACGGGGATGACCTCCTCGTCGCTCGGCTCGGGGCCTGGGGCGTCGCCGGTCTGCTCGCCGGTGAGGCCGTCGCCGCGCAGCTTGGAGATCACGCGCTGCACGGCGCGGTCCATGCGGATCTGGTCGCACGGCTTCGGGATGAAGTCGACGGCGCCGAGCTCGAAGGCCTCGACGGCGTCGGTGCCCTCACCGTGGCCGGTGATGAACACGAGGACCGGCGACGGCTTGAAGCCGGCCAGAACCTTGGCCATCTCCATGCCGGTGAGGCCGGGCATCTTGAGGTCGGAGAAGACCGCGTCGACGATCGGGCGACCGGAGTTGCGGCGGGCGTTGAGCTCGGGGTCGTCGCCGGCGAGCTGGCGCAGTGCCTCGGTGGCATCGAAGGCCGGAATGACTCTGCGCACGAACCGGTTGGCGTCCAGCCGTTCGAGCATGAGGTCCATCCCGTCCTTCTCGTCGTCAACGGCCAGAACGACGAGTCCGGGGGAATTGGCTGAAGTACTCACTGTGAGGTGCATCTTGCCGATCGGAAGAACCAATTGTCCATGGCCTGCCTCCTGCTTACCCCGGCCGGGTGAGGGTGCGTTCGATTGTGCGCGTGGAACACAACTCTGAGCAGACCCCCCTACATCCCGAATCGCGACCAGGCCGCGCGGATCTCGAGCGCCTCGAGCGCACCCATGACGCGGTCGGGCGCGCTCAGCCCCGCCGCGGCCCCGCCGAGACCGAGCCGGGCGAGCAGCGGCCGCTTCGGCTCGGCGATGCTGATGTCGGCGTCGGGGTAGCGCCGGGCGATGACCTCGCGCAGGTTGCCGACCCCGTCGACGAGGCCGAGCTCCATGGCTCTGGCGCCGGTCCAGACCTCGCCGGTGAACAGGTCGTCGTCGCTGTTGAGGCGGTCGCCGCGGCGTTCCTTGACCCAGCCGACGAACTGGTCGTGCAGCTGGGTCTGCAGGCCCTTGAGCCACTCGACGTCCTCGTCCTTCTCGGGACGGAAGGGGTCGAGGCGGACCTTGTGGGCGCCGGCCGTGTATACGCGGCGCTCGACGCCGACGCGCTCGAGCAGGCCGTTGAGCCCGAAGCCGGAGGTGACGACGCCGATGGAGCCGACCAGCGAGGACGAGTGGGCGTAGATCTCGTCGGCGGCGCAGGCGAGCCAGTACCCGCCGGAGGCGGCGACGTCCTCGCAGAACGCGAGCACGGGAACCTTCTTGCGGTCGGCGAGCTCGCGCACCCGCTCCCCGACCAGTGCCGACTGGGTGGGCGCTCCGCCGGGCGAGTTGATCGCGAGCGCCACCGCCTTGAGCCGCTCGTGGTCGAAGGCCCTGGTCAGCGCGGACTCGACGGTGTTGATGTTGATGGTGCCGCGCGCCAGCGGTGAGGGCGTCGGCGTGATGACGCCGTGCAGCTTGACGACGGCCACCATCGGGCCGCTGCCGCCGCGGCCCTTGGGGAGCTTCGCTGCGAGCTTGTCGGTGACGCTCATGTCCTCACCCTATGCGCGTTCCGGTATCCAGCCGGTGAGCCCGTGCTCCTCTTTCGCGGGGTTCGAACGGACGGTTTCGCGGCCGCACGGCGGGCTCAGGCCCTGCTCCCGCACGGGGTCGCGCGCACGCGCGCGGTCAGAACGCAAGAAACGAAAGCCCCACCCTGTCCCGGGGGCCACCCTCACATGCCAGTCTACCGGCTACCCCTGACAAAAGGCGTGGTCAGCGGGTTTCTGTGGACAACTCTGTCGCTTGTGGACAGATCAGTGAGGGGCCGGGGTCGTCGTGGTGGTCGGGTCCGTGGAATCCTCCGTGCCGTATTTCGGGAGGTCGGGGCGGACGCCCGGGAAGGACTTCGGGACGCGGAGGATCACCTTCATGCCCGCGCCCGGGGCGGTTTCCGCCATCAGGGCGTACTCGTCGCCGAAGACGGAGCGCATGCGCTGGTTGATGTTGCCGATGCCGACGTGGGAGCCCGTCTTGTGGGCGTCCCTCAGGTCCGCGAACAGGCGGTCCGCGTCCATGCCGATGCCGTCGTCCTCCACGCTGATCAGGGCCTCGTTGCCGTTGTCCTGCGCCACCACCGTGATCGTGCCGCCGCCCGGTTTCGGGGAGATCCCGTGCTGCACGGCGTTCTCCACCAGCGGTTGCAGCACCAGGAACGGGACCACCACGTGCAGCACCTCGGGGGCGATCTTGATGCGCACGTTCAACCGGTCCGCGTAGCGCTGCGCCTGGATCGTCAGGTAGCGGTCGATGTTGCGCAGCTCCTCGGCCAGCGTCGTGAACTGGCCGGACGTCCGGAACGAATACCTCGTGAAGTCGGCGAACTCCTGCAGCAGCTCGCGGGCGCGCTCCGGGTCCGTGCGGATCAGCGAGGAGATCGAGTTCAGCGCGTTGTAGAGGAAGTGCGGCGAGATCTGCGCGCGCAGCATCCGCACCTCCGCCTTCGCCAGCGCCTGCTTCGACTCGTCCAGCTTCGCGAGCTCCAGCTGGATCGACACGAACTTCGCGACCTCGTCCGCCGCGCGGATCAGGCGCTTCGAGTTGACGCCGCCGACCACGATCAGCGTGCCCTCGACCTGGCCGTCCGGGATCAGCGGCACGATCACCGCGATGCGCATCGGGCAGCGGCCGCGCTGGTTGCACTTGAGGTTCGTGTGCGGGATCGCCGCGCGCTGAGCCTTGCGGATCGCGACGTCGATCGTGGGGATCAGGTGCTGGTAGTGCTCGTTGGCGCCGCCGTCCCACGACAGCAACCGGCCATCCGCGTCGGTGATGCCGATCGCGACGCACTTGAGCATCTCGACCAGGTGCGACACCGCCTGGTCCGCGGCCTCCTCGGTCAGCCCGCCACGCATCGCCGGCGCCGCCTGCGACAGGCGCTGGACCGCGTCGAGCACCGCGTCGTCCACCGAGCCCTCGGACTTGCGCCGCCGCACGATCAGCGCGAACAAGCCGCCGACGACGAGCATGGCGAGCGCGCCGATGAGCGCACGCTCGTTGAAAATGTCGGACAGCAGGTCGCTCACCCGTCAATGCTCAACCGAATCGCACGTACGAAGCAAGCGACCCTACTTGAGCAGCCGCGACATACGCCGGTCCGCCAGCGGCTTACCGCCGGTCTGGCACGTCGCGCAGTACTGGAACGCCTTGTCCGCGAACGACACCTCGCGGACCGTGTCACCGCACACCGGACACGGCATGCCGGTCCGCGCGTGCACCCGCAGCCCCGACCGCTTCTCGCCCTTGAGCAGCGCCGCGTGCTGGCCGACCGAACGGCTGACCGCGTCGTTGAGCACCGCGCGCACCGCGGCGTACAGCTCGTCTACCTGCGCTTCGGTGAGCTTGCCCGCGGTCGCGTACGGCGAGAGCTTCGCGGTGTGCATGATCTCGTCGGAGTACGCGTTGCCGACGCCGGCCAGGATCTTCTGCGTGGTCAGGACCGTCTTCAGCCGCTCCGTGCGGCCGGCGAGCACGCGGGCGAACTCGTCCCGGGTCACCGCGAGCGCGTCCGGGCCCAGCGCGGCGATGCCCGGCACCTCCTTCGGGTCCGCGACGATCCACACGGCCAGGCCCTTCTTCGTGCCGGCCTCGGTCAGGTCGAAGCCCGGGCCCTGGCCGGGCGGGCCGAGGTGCACGCGCAGCGCGAGCGGGCCCTTGCCGCCCGGCCGCGGCGGCGCGGCGCCCATCGTCTCCGCCCAGCGCAGCCAGCCCGCGCGGGCAAGGTGGACGATCAGGTGCAGGCCGTCGCAGTCCATGTCGAGGAACTTGCCGTGCCGGCCGGTCGCGGTGACGGTCCGGTCGCGCAGCTCGGTCCACGGTGGGGTCACCGTCTTCAGCACGGACAGCGACGCGACGTCGACCCTGGCCACGCTGCGGCCGACGCCGTGCTCGCGGATGTGCTGGGCGAGCGCCTCCACCTCGGGAAGTTCAGGCACTCCGCCAGTCTTGCCGGATCGCGGCGATTACGCCACGGGTTGTAGTGGACCTTCGATACCGGGAACCGAGTCGACGGCGATGCTCTTCGCCACGCGGTTGACCTGCTGCCGCACGGTGAACACGCCGCGGACGATGCCGACCCATCTCTCGACGGGCTCGTTCTCGCCGTTGTCACCGGTCTCGGCGACCACGGTCCACGGCCGGCGCAGCGCCCACCGCATCGGGAAGAAGAGGATGAGCAGCAGCACGACCAGCACGACCCACAGCGGTACCACGACGTCGTCGGGGGTCCACACGATGAGGATCGTGCCGAGAGCGAGCACGAGGACGAGCAACACGATGGCGGCCGTGTTCCCCACGCTCACGTCGTGCTCGAAGTCGTCCGAGGTGGCCGGCGAACGCCATTCCAGCTGGCTACGCACGGTCCACTGCCGTCCATCAGCGCCGCGCACAATGCGCGTCATGTAGGGCCTCCCGGCTCCGGAGCTGGTCGGGATATCTCCTACTAATGATGACCTAACCCGCCAGCCCCGTGCACCTGTCAGGGCCCGTTCGGCTCACCGGTGGAACCGGTAGGTTCAGCTGTTTGGGCTGTCTGCTGCCCGCTGGACGGGGGCTGCGACGGCTGTTGTTGCTGGGTGTAGCTGGTGGACCTGGTCCGGGTCCGGGACTGGTTTCGTGAGTTGACCTCGTAGACCGTGGTCGTCTCGTAGACCACCACGTGGTCCTCGTAGGTCGTGGTGTGCCGCTCGACCGTGGTCTCCCGGTAGACGATCGGGGCACTCTCATCGAACGGCGCCGCCTCGCTCATCATCGGCTGGCCGGCCCGCGCGCCGTCGCCGGACGCGCGCCGCTGGGCCGTCTTGGGTTTCGCGGACGTCGGCGTCACGGCATTGGCCGGCTCGTCGTCGACCGGCGCGCGCTGTTCCGGCACCTTCGCCTCGGTGGTGAGCTCGCCCGTGGTGACCCGCAACGACGTGTGTGGCGGCGCCGGGCGCTCCTGGGTGATCTCGAACTCGGCCCCGCGCTTGCCGGCCAGGTCGAGCGGCGCGGAGTCGCCGCCGCTCCACGGCCCGACGACGAACCCGAGCAGGCCGACCGCGGCAGCTGAGCCGGCCGCGACGCCTATCTGGATCTTGGTGCTGGCGAGCAGGCCCTTGAGCACCGAGCCGAACCCGCCCGCCGCGGCGGCACCCGCGACCACGACCGGGGCGGCGGAGATGCCGGCGTGCGCGCGGAGTCCGGAGCAGACCTCGCGCAGCTCGGTGTACATGGTGGTGCAGGACGCGCAGGCGGCGAGGTGCGCGCGGATGCGGCGGCGCTCGATGCCGGACGTGCTGCCCGCGGTGTAGGCGCCGAGCTTCTCCAGGACCGAGCGGCAACCGGTGGAGCTGCGGTCGGCGGCCAGGTGTGCCTGCAGGTAGGCGGCGCGCAGGCCCTGGCGGGCGCGGCGGGCGAGCGCGGCGGTGGCGTTGGGGCTGAGGCCGAAGTTGGTGGCGACGGCGGCCGGGCGCTCGCCCTCGACCTCCATCTTCCAGAGGACGTTGCGCCAGCGCTCCGGAAGGCTGGTGAACGCGCGGCGGATCAGGCTGCGCTCGGTGAACTGGCCGGAGGTGTCCGGGTCCGACGGCGCGCGGTGGGTCAGCTCCTCGTCGCTGACGGGGACGTCCCGGCGGCGCAGGCTCCATTCCCACGCCACCCGGCGGGCCACGATCAGCAGGTAGCCGCGGACGTTGTCGACGGGGCCGGAGCCGCGGCGGATCGCCTGCAGCACGCGGAAGAAGGCCTCCGCGGTGAGATCCTCCGCTTCGGCGCGATCGGTGACGAGACCCATCGCGAGCCGGAAGACGGCAGCGGAATGACGGGAGAACAGCTCGCCGAAGGCCGCGTCCTCACCGGCCCGGAGGCGTTCGAGC
>Ga0307513_10007633_pt1 | contig 13977 bp, 13 predicted proteins | sample 15_EM_MG_FD_202174 | JGI IMG/M metagenome (GOLD analysis project Ga0307513, IMG submission 202174) | Populus trichocarpa ectomycorrhiza microbial communities from riparian zone in the Pacific Northwest, United States - 15_EM | ecosystem: Host-associated > Plants > Roots > Unclassified | place... | reverse complement strand
GCGGAACGCGCCGGTGCGCGCCGACAGGTCGACGGCCAGCGGGAAGTCCCGCATGATCGCCTCCAGCCGCTGCACGGCGTCTTCGGCGGCGCGGCGCTTGAGGAAGTCGGCATGGGCGTAGCCGGGGGCGGCGCGGTCGAGGCGCTTGCGGTGCAGCGCGCGGTCGAAAAGGCGGGGCGGAAGCGACATTGAACCTGCGAAACGGCGACAGCCTGCAAGATGGCGACTCCCGGCCCTGGTGGAAACCGGGTGCGCGGACGAAAGCCGCCTTTCGCGGCGCGCTCGACCTGGTGTTCCCGCCGCAATCCCTGGACGGCGGCCCCGCGCCCCAGGCGTCGGGGTTCTCCGCCGAGGCGTGGAGCCGGATCACCTTCCTCGACGATCCGGTCTGCGACGGCTGCGGCGCGCCCTTCGACTACGGCCTGGGGGAGGGGGTGCGGTGCCCCGCCTGCGCCGCCCGGCCAAGGGCGTTCGCCCGGGCCCGCGCCGCCTGCCTCTATGACGACGCCTCGCGCGGGGTGATCCTGCAGCTCAAGCACGCCGACCGGCTGGACCTTGCGCCCCTGTTCGCCCGCTGGCTGTCGCGGGCGGCCCGCGACCTGCTGGCCGAGGCCGATGCGGTGGCCCCGGTGCCGCTGCACCCCTTCCGCCTGCTGGGCCGCCGCTACAACCAGGCCGCCGAGATCGCCCGGCCCCTGGCGCGGTCGTGGAAGCTGGACTACCTGCCCGACGCCCTGATCCGCGCGCGGGCGACGCAGACCCAGGGCGGCAAGTCGGGAACCGGCCGCCGCCGCAACGTGGCCGGCGCCTTCGCGGTTGCGCCGCGGCGGATCGGCCAGGTCGCCGGACGCCGCATCCTGCTGGTCGATGACGTCCTGACCACCGGCGCCACCGTCGAGGGCTGCGCGCGGGCGTTGTTGAAGGCCGGCGCCGCGCGCGTCGATGTCGCAGTGGTGGCCAGGGTGAAAGAGGCGGCTAACCTCTCCATATGAGCGCCAACGCCGACTCAGCTGTCAGAGAGCCATGAGCAAAGTCACCATCTACACCAAGCCCTACTGCCCCTACTGCGTGCGGGCGGTCGACCTGTTGGAACAGAAGGGCGTGGCCTTCACCGAGATCGAGGCCGCCTTCGACGCCGAGAAGCGCCGGGAAATGATGACCCGCTCGGGGCGCTCGACCTTTCCGCAGATCTTCATCGGCGAGACCCACGTCGGCGGCTGCGACGACATCATGGCCCTGGAGCGCGCCGGAAAGCTCGATCCGCTGCTGGCGGCCGCCTAAGCGCTTGCCAAGCGAGCCTGGAGCGGTCAACGCCAAGCCATGAGCCTGCGCGTCGGACTGATCCAGACCCGGACCCCCGCCACCCATGCGGCCGCCCTGGCCCATGTCGCCCCCCTGGTGCGCGAGGCCGCCGCCCAGGGCGCGCGCCTGATCGCCACCCCGGAGGGGACCAACATCCTGGAGCGCGACCGCGACAAGCTGCTGCCGCGGCTGCGGACCCTGGACGAGGACCCCGTGGTGCTCGGCCTGCGCGACCTGGCCCGGCAGCTGGGCGTGTGGGTGCTGGTGGGCTCGGCCCTGGTCAGGCGCGAGGACGGCAAGGCCGCCAACCGCGCGGCGCTCGTCTCGCCCGACGGAACGATCACCGCCACCTACGACAAGCTGCACATGTTCGACGTCGACCTGCCCACCGGCGAGAGCGCGCGGGAATCGGCGGTCTACGAACCGGGCGACCGGGCGGTGGTGGCCCAGGCGGCCGGGGCGACGCTGGGCCTGACCATCTGCTACGACGTCCGCTTCCCGGCGCTCTACCGGGCGCTGGCGATCGGCGGCGCCCAGGTGCTGGCCGTGCCCGCGGCCTTCACCCGGCCGACCGGCGAGGCGCACTGGGAGCTGCTGCTCCGGGCGCGGGCCGTGGAGACCGGCAGCTTCGTGCTGGCGCCGGCCCAGGGCGGTCGCCATGAGGACGGCCGCGGCACCTATGGCCGCAGCCTGGCCGTGGCCCCCTGGGGCGAGGTGCTGGGCAAGCTCGACCATGACGAGCCCGGCGTGCTGATGGCCGACCTCGACCTGTCCCAGGTGGGCAAGGCGCGCGCGGCGATCCCGGCGCTGCAGAATGCGCGGCCCTTCAGCGGTCCCCATATCTAGCCCATGATCCGCTATGCGCTCATCTGCGAGTACGACCACGAGTTCGAGGGCTGGTTCGGCGCCTCGGCCGATTTCGACGACCAGACCGCGCGCGGCCTGATCGACTGCCCGGTCTGCGGGTCCAAGGCCGTGCGCAAGCAGATCATGGCGCCGGCGGTGGCCGGCACGCGACGCGAGGCCGCCCCCCGCAACCAGGCCATGGTCATGGAGGCCATGGGCAAGATCCGCCGCCACGTGGAAGAGACCTTCGACTATGTGGGCGACGCCTTCGCCCGCGAGGCCCGCGACATCCACGAGGGCAAGTCCGAGGAACGCGGCATCTATGGCGAGGCGAGCCCGCAGGATGTCCGCAAGCTGGTGGAGGACGGGGTCCCCGTCGCCGCCCTGCCGCCCGCCCCGCCCCGGAAGCGCGATCTGAACTAGCCGCCGGCCGTAAAGCTGCGCCATGGTGCGGCCGACAAGCTGAGCGAGACTGCCGATGCGCGCGATCACCTGGGTCCTGGCCGTGGCCGCCCTGGCCACACCCGCCTTCGCCAGGGAGCCCGCCGCGCGCACCCTGCGCGTCATCGGCGAGACCGCGGCCCCGATCGAGGGCGCGCCGGCCCGCTTCGTCATCGACGCGGTGATCACCCCCGGCGACGCGGCCTTCCAGGGGCGGCTCGAGGGCTGGTTCGCCGCCCTGCCGCCGGCCGGCGACAGCGACGAGATCGAGGGCGACTGCGTCGAGGCCCGCTGCGCGCTGTCGGCCGACGGGGAGAACGGCAAGCTGGCCATCTCCGCCGACCTGGCCGGCCCCGGCGCGCCAGGCGCGGGCAAGCTCGCCCTGACCGACGACGAGGACAAGACCGTCGAGACGGCCGTGCGATTCACCCCGATCACCGGGCCTGTGCCGGGCCTGGGAACCCTCGCCGCGCCCGGCGCCATCGGCGCGAGCGAGCTGACCGACCTGCTGATGTGGGCGGGCTATCCCACAGGCTTCAGCAATTCCGACGACGAAGCGGTCGACTGGCTGCAGCGCGAGGCCCTGGCCGAATGGCAGGCGGGCCGGCAGCGCCCCGGCGGCGGCCTGATCCTGGTGGAGGACCTGGCCTTGCTGCGCGGCGAGGCGGTCCAGGCCAAACGGGCGGCGGACTGGCGCCCGCTGGGCGGCGGCGGCTGGACCGGGGGCTATCCCGCCGCCGTCCTGCCCAAGGCCTCGGGCGCGGCGCCCGAACAGCGCTTCGCCAGCGCCGACGGCGCCGCCGTGCTGGTGGTGGCGATCGACCCGCCCCTCGACGGCGACGCCTGGGACGCCCTGGTCGACCAGGTCACCACGGACCGGGACGGGGTCGAGGGCCGCAGCTACACCCGGGTGAACGACGAGATGGAGATCAGCTACGAGGAAAAGGGCCGCGTCCACGCCGCCGCCTACCACCGCCGTGAGGGCGGGCTCGCGCGCCTGGAGTTCAGCTTCCCCGCCGCCCAGCGCGAGACCTACGAGCGCTACGTCCCCATCCTCCAGCGCAGCCTGCGGGCCGGGAAGGACCTGAAGCGGTAGCCCAAGGTTGCGCTTGATCCCTGCCGGCGCCTGGGCCAACCTGGGCGCGGGTCCGGGGCGATTATAACCATGACGTGTGTTCGACTGGTGCTGGCTGCGATGCTGGCGGCCTGGGCTTCGGCGGCATCGGCGCTGGCGCCGCTCGAGGCCTATGGCCGGTTGCCGAACATCGAGACCGCCGCCATCGCGCCCGGCGGCGAGCGGCTGGCGGTGATCTGGACCGACGGCGAGGGCCGCAAGATCGTCATCCAGGACCTCAGGATCGGCAAGGTCGTCCGAGTGCTGGTGGCCGGCGACAAGAAGGTCCGCGCCTTGCAGTGGGCCGACGACAACCATCTGCTGGTCACCGTCTCGACCACAGCCCGGGCCATCGACGTCATCGCGCCCCGCCGCGAATATTTCATGGCCTTCGACTACGACATGGCCAAGGCCCGGATGCGGCCGCTGATGGGCGACGTCGGCCAGTCGATGAACGTCATCTATGGCCGCCCCGAGATCCGCATCCTCGACGGCAAGCCCTACGCCTTCATCCAGGGCGTCCACTTCGTTTCCAACCGCGGCCGGCTGTCGTTGTTCAAGGTGGACCTGCAGCGGGCCGCCGCCGAGCTGGACCAGCTGGGCTTCCAGGACACCTACGACTGGGTGGTCAGCCCCGAGGGCCGGGCCGTCGCCCAGGCCACCTATGACGGCAAGTCCGCCCGCTGGTCCCTGAAGGTCCGCCAGGGCGCCGGCTGGAACGAGGTGAAGACCCTGCAGGCCTACAGCGAGTGGCCGAATCTGGCCGGGCTGGGCCGCGACGGCAAGTCGGTGCTGGTGGTCGACATGAAGGACGGCCGCAACCAGATGCGGGAGGTCTCCGTCGCCCAGCCCGCCTGGACCGAGCCCTTCGCCGCGCAGGACGCCAATGCGGGCCTCTGGGACCCCGCACGCCACAACCTGATCGGCTTCTACGCCCTCACGGGCGAAGAGGATCGCTACACCTACTTCGACCCCGCCGACGAGAAGGTCTGGGCGATGGTCCTGAGGGCCTTTCCCCAAAACCGGGTCACCCTGGTCTCCTCCTCGGCCGACCGGAAGCGGTTCGTGGTGCTGGTGGATTCCCCCACCGAGGGGCCGGCCTATGCGCTGATCGATCTGAACACCAAGCGCGCCGACTGGCTGGGCCGGCTCTATCAGGGCCTCGGGGTCGAGGACATCTCGCCGGTGCGCAAGGTCCGCTACCGGGCCGCCGACGGCCTGGAGCTGACCGGCTACCTCACCCTGCCGCGGGGGCGGGAGGCCAAGAACCTGCCGCTGGTGGTCCACCCCCACGGAGGCCCCGCGGTGCGCGACGGTCCGGGCTTCGACTGGTGGGCCCAGGCCATGGCCTCGCGTGGCTACGCCGTACTGCAGGTGAACTATCGGGGCTCCGACGGCTTCGGCTGGGATTTCCTCGCCGCCGGTTTCGGGCAGTGGGGCCGCAAGATGCAGACCGACCTTTCCGACGGCGTTCGCCATCTCGCGAAGGAAGGAACCATCGATCCCAAGCGGGTCTGCATCGTCGGCGCGAGCTATGGGGGATATGCGGCGCTCGCGGGTCCCTCGCTGGATCCGGGCGTCTACCGGTGCGCCGTCTCGGTCGCGGGGCTTTCGGACGCCCGACGTTTCGTCGCCTGGTCCAAGCGCCAGGACGGGCTCCCGGCCCAGCGCTGGTGGACGCGGTTCATGGGAGCGGAGGACCCGCGCGATCCGGTGCTGACCCAGATCTCGCCTATCGCCCATATCGACCGCATCGACGCGCCGATCCTGCTGATCCACGGCCGCGACGACACCACCGTGCCGCTGGAGCAGAGCCAGGTCATGGCCGACGCCTTGCGCAAGGCCGGCAAGCCGGTGGAGCTGGTGGTGCAGCCGGGGTCCGACCACTGGCTGTCGCGGGGCGACACGCGGCTGGCCATGCTGGAGGCGGTGATGGCCTTCCTGGAGAAGCACAACCCGGCGGACTGATATTGGCGCTAGATATGCCAATTATCTTGCCAAGCGCCGCGATCGCTCGCGAAGTGCCTCCCAAGAAAACAGGGAGGGCGCCATGGCCAGGTCCAGGGCGACGATCGGGCGGACGCTCGCGGACTCCACCCCGTACTGGCCGCCGAAGCCCGTGGCGCCGAAGGGGGCGCCCAATGTCCTGGTGGTGCTGTTCGATGACGTCGGGTTCTCGGACTTCGGCTGCTACGGCTCGCCGATCCGTACGCCGACCATCGACGCCATCGCCGGGGAGGGGCTGCGCTACACCGGCTTCCACACCACCGCCATGTGCTCGACCACCCGGGCGGCCCTGCTGACCGGGCGCAACCACCATTCCGTCGGGGTGGGGTGCCTGGCCAATTTCGACAGCGGCTATCCGGGCTATCGCGGCAAGATCGCCCGCGAGGCCGGGACCCTGCCCGAGATGCTGCGGCCGCACGGCTATCGCAACTACATGGTCGGCAAGTGGCACGTCACGTCGCTGACCGAAACCGGCCCCACCGGGCCCTTCGACGGCTGGCCGCTGGGCCGCGGGTTCGACCGCTTCTACGGCTTCATGGACGCCGAGACCGACCAGTACGCGCCGGAGCTGGTGCGCGACAACACCCCCATCGACCCGCCGGGCGGCTTCCCGGACGGCTATCACCTCACCGCCGACCTGGTGGACCAGTCGATCCGCTACCTGGCCGACCACGCCGCCAATGCGCCCGACACGCCGTGGCTGCTGTGGCTGGCCTTCGGCGCCTGCCATGCGCCGCACCAGGCCCCGCAGGAGATCATCGAGGGCTACGACCCTGTCTTCGGCGGCGGCTGGGACGTGGAGCGCGAGCGCCGGCTCGCCCGGCAGAAGGCGCTGGGGATCGTGCCGCCCGACACCCGCATGCCCGACCGCAACGACGGCGTCCGGCCCTGGGCCGAGCACGGCCCCGACGAACAGCGGGTGTTCACCCGGCTGCAGAGCGCGTTCGCCGGCATGCTCGACCATGCCGACCGGCAGCTGGCGCGCCTCGTCGCCTTCCTGGAGGCGAGCGGCGTGCGCGACGACACCCTGGTCTTCGTGCTGTCGGACAACGGGGCCAGCCAGGAGGGCGGGCCGCTGGGCATGGTCAACGCCATGGGGCCCTACAATCTGAAGTTCGAGCCGATGGCCGAGAAGCTCGCCCGGATCGACGACATCGGCGGCCCCGACAGCCATTCGAACTTCCCGCATGGCTGGGCCATGGCGTCCAACACCCCGCTGCGCCGCTACAAGCAGAACAGCCATGGCGGCGGCGTCCGCGACCCGCTGGTGGTGGCCTGGCCCAGAGGGATCGCCGCCCGCGGCGAGCTGCGCCCCCAGTTCTGCCACGCCAGCGATTTCGCCCCCACGGTGCTCGACCTGGTCGGGCTCGCCCCGCCGACGCAGGTCGCCGGATTCCCTCAGGCCCCGCTGGAGGGCGAGAGCTTCGCCGCCTCGATCCGCGACCCGGCCGCCCCGCCGCGCGGGCGGGCCCAGTATTTCGAGATGTTCGGCCATCGCGGCCTGTGGAAGGACGGCTGGAAGGCCGTCGCCTACCATCCCGCGGGGCAGCCCTTCGACGCCGACGTCTGGGAGCTGTTCCACCTCGACCAGGACTTCTCCGAGACCAACGATCTGGCTGAGGCCCAGCCCGAACGCCTGGCCGGCCTGATCGCCGACTGGTGGCGTGAAGCCGAGACCTGCCAGGTCCTGCCGCTGGACGACCGCTTCGGCCCGCGCTTCGCCGAGAACGCCCAGCGCTTCCACGGCCCGCGCAACCGCTTCATCTTCCACGCGGGCATGGGCCACCTGCCCACCGACATGGCGCCCGACGTGCGCAGCCGTTCCTACCGAATCGAGGCCGACGTGAGCCTGGCGGACGGCGACCAGGGCGTGCTGATCGCCCACGGGGACGCCACCTGCGGCTACACCCTGTTCGTCCGCGAGGGGCGGCTGCACCACGTCCTCAACGTCGGCGGGATGCAGGTTCCAGTGGCGTCGGACCGCCCGATCGAGCCCGGTCGCCGGCGGCTGGGGGTCAGCGTGCGCCACGCGCCGACCCGGCGCTTCACCCTGACCGTCGACGGCGAGCCGGCCGGAGCCGTGGAGACGCCCTACGGCTTCGCCACCTTCATCTCCTGGTCGGGCCTGGACATCGGCCGCGACCGGGGCAGCCCCGTCGCCGACTACGCCGCGCCGTTCGCCTTCACCGGGACTTTGCGCAAGGTGACCGTGGTCATGGACGAGGATCAGGCGCTGGACGGCGAGGCGGTGGGTCATGCGGAGATGGCGCGCCAATAGCCCGTGGTGTGACGCGTCGCCGCAGGGCCGGCTCAGGCCGGATGTTTACTTTGGGTTGAAATCGGACCCTTATTCGGGCGAGCCGACTCACGCTTGGCGGGTGACCTTCATGGCTGGATCAACCGACGCGGGGCTGACGGCTTCCGCGGCGCATGACCTCGCGGGCAACGAGGCGCGCTACCGGGCGATCGTCGACACGGCCGTGGATGCGATCGTGGTCATCGACGAAGCCGGGGCCATCCGTGCGTTCAACCCGTCGGCTGAGCGCCTGTTCGGCTACGCGGCCGCCGAGGTGATGGGCGCCAACGTCAAGGTGTTGATGGCGGAGCCTTATCACGCCGCGCATGACGACTATCTCGCCCGCTACCACGCCACGGGCGAGCGCCGGATCATCGGCATCGGGCGCGAGGTGTCCGGCCGCCGGCGCGACGACTCGACCTTTCCGCTGGAGCTGTCCATCGCCGAGTGGTGGGCCGACGGCGCGCGCTATTTCACGGGCGTCATGCGCGACGTGACCGAGCGCACCCGGGCTGAGGCGCTACAGAGCCTGATGGTCAACGAACTCAACCACAGGGTGAAGAACACCCTGGCCACGGTGCAGTCCGTCGCGCTGCAGACCCTGCGCAACGCCACCTCCATCGAGGAGGCCCGGTATGCGCTGAGCGACCGCTTGCTGGCCCTGGCCAAGGCTCACGACGTGCTGACCCGCGAGAGCTGGGAGGGCGCGGACCTGGCCGATATCGTCGCCTCCGCCGTCGAGGCCCACAGCGTCGCCGAACGGGTGCGCGTCCGCGGCCCGCGCGTACGCCTGTCCCCGCGCTCCGCGGTGGCCCTGGCCATGGCGCTGCATGAGCTGTTCACCAACGCCGCCAAGTACGGGGCCCTGGCCTGCGAAACCGGCTGGATCGAGATCGCTTGGTCTGGCGGGCCGGAGGACGCCGCCGCCAGCCTGACCCTGGAGTGGAGCGAGCATGGCGGGCCGTCCGTCGCCCAGCCGTCGCGGCGCGGGTTCGGCTTCCGAATGATCGACGGCCTTGCCCGCGATCTCGAGGGGGTCGCGGAGCTGGCTTTCCCCGCAGAGGGGCTGCGCTGCACCATCACCGCCCCCTATCCCAGCGGAGCCCACATGCTTGAGGAGGAGGGGCTTGGGTACCGCACGGCTTAGGCGCGCCCTTGTGGTGGAGGACGAGGCCGTGGTGGCCATGCTGATCGAAGACCTGCTCACCGATCTGGGCTACGAGGTCGTGGCCTCGGCCGCCACCGCCGAACAGGCCCTGGCCCTGGCTGCGGAAGCTGACTTCGACTTCGCCCTGCTGGACGTCAATCTGGGTCCCGGCAAGAATTCCTACGCTGCGGCCAAGGCCCTCGAGGCGCGGGGCGCCCCCTACGCCTGGCTGACCGGATACGGCGTCCAGGGCGTGCCGCCCGAACTGGCCGCGGCCCCGGTGCTGCGCAAGCCGATCGATCTGAAGGAATTCGAGGCCGTGGTCCGAGGACTCTGCTGATCTCCGGGCCCTGTGGGCTTGTGTGGCATTCCAGTCACACTACATCGGTCAGGCGCGGGTTGTGCTTGATCAAGGCGACCCCCGCCAAGCCGCCTATTAGGGGACCTTATGAACATCGACCTGTATTCCGACCGCGCCAAGCAGGCGATCCAGTCGGCCCAGAGCCTTGCGCTCGCCCGCCGCCACCAGCAGCTCGCGCCCGAGCACCTGCTGAAGGTGCTGCTGGAGGAAAAGGACGGCCTGTCGCGCGCCCTGATCCAGAGCGCCGGGGGCCGGCCCGACGCCGCCGACCAGGCCGTCGACCTGCTGCTCGCCAAGCGGGCCAAGGTGGAGGGCGGCTCGGGCCAGCTCTACATGACCCCCGAGTCCGCCCGGGTCTTCGTCGACGCCGAGGCGGGCGCCAAGAAGGCCGGCGACGCCTTCGTCACCACCGAGCGCCTGCTGATCGCCATCGCCAAGGACGGCGGCGATGCGGCCAAGGTGCTGAAGGACGCCGGCGCGACCGCCGCGGGCCTGGAGAGCGCCGCCAATGCGGTGCGCAAGGGCCGCACCGCCGACAGCGCCTCGGCCGAGGAAGGCTATGACGCGCTCAAGCGCTATGCCCGCGACCTGACCCAGGCCGCCCGCGACGGCAAGCTCGACCCGGTGATCGGCCGCGACGAGGAGATCCGCCGCACCATCCAGGTCCTCTCGCGCCGGACCAAGAACAACCCCGTGCTGATCGGCGAGCCCGGCGTCGGCAAGACCGCCATCGTCGAGGGCCTGGCCCTGCGGATCATCAACGGCGACGTGCCTGAGAGCCTGAAGGACAAGCAGCTCCAGGCGCTGGACATGGGCTCGCTGATCGCCGGCGCGAAGTACCGCGGCGAGTTCGAGGAGCGGCTGAAGGCGGTGCTGAACGAGGTGACCCAGGCCGAGGGCTCGATCATCCTGTTTATCGACGAGATGCACACCCTGGTCGGCGCCGGGAAATCCGAAGGCGCCATGGACGCCTCCAACCTGCTGAAGCCGGCGCTGGCCCGCGGCGAACTGCACTGCGTGGGCGCCACCACCCTGGACGAGTACCGCAAGCACGTGGAGAAGGACGCCGCCCTGGCGCGCCGCTTCCAGCCGGTGTTCGTCAGCGAGCCGACGGTGGAGGACACCGTCTCGATCCTGCGCGGCCTGAAGGAGAAGTACGAGGTGCACCACGGGGTGCGCATCTCCGACAGCGCCATCGTCGCCGCCGCGACGCTGTCCAACCGCTACATCGCCGACCGTTTCCTGCCCGACAAGGCCATCGACCTGATGGACGAGGCGGCCAGCCGCGTGCGCATGGCGGTGGATTCCAAGCCCGAGGAGCTGGACGAGATCGACCGCCGCGCCGTGCAGCTGAAGATCGAGCGCGAGGCGCTGTCCAAGGAGACCGACCCCGCCTCCAAGGACCGCCTGGAAAAGCTGCAGGAGGAGCTCGAGGACCTGGAGGCCCAGTCCGCCGAGATGACCGCTCGCTGGCGGGCGGAGAAGGACAAGGTCGGCCAGGCCGCCCAGACCCGCGAGGCCCTGGACCGCCTGCGCGCCGAGTTGGTCACCGCCCAGCGGCGCGGCGACCTGCAGCGCGCCTCGGAGATCGCCTATGGCGAGATTCCGGGGCTGGAGCGCCGGCTGGAAGAGGAAGAGGCCCAGGGACCCGGCCAGGACACCCTGTCGCCCGAGGTGGTCGACGCCGAGCAGATCGCCGCGGTGGTCAGCCGCTGGACCGGCGTGCCGGTGGAGAAGATGCTGGAGGGCGAGCGCGAGAAGCTGCTCACCATGGAGGACAACCTGCGCGCCCGCGTGGTCGGCCAGGAGGAGGCGCTGCTGGCGGTCTCCGACGCCGTGCGCCGCGCCCGCGCCGGCCTGCAGGACCCCAACCGGCCGATCGGCAGCTTCCTGTTCCTGGGTCCCACCGGGGTCGGCAAGACCGAGCTGACCAAGGCCCTGGCCGAATTCATGTTCGCCGACGACAGCGCCATCACCCGCCTGGACATGAGCGAGTACATGGAGAAGCACTCGGTGAGCCGGATGATCGGCGCGCCCCCCGGCTATGTCGGCTACGACGAGGGCGGGGCGCTGACCGAGGCCGTGCGCCGCCGGCCCTACCAGGTCGTGCTGTTCGACGAGGTGGAGAAGGCCCACGCCGACGTCTTCAACGTGCTGCTGCAGGTGCTGGACGACGGCCGCCTGACCGACGGCCAGGGCCGCACCGTCGACTTCCGCAACACCCTGATCATCATGACCTCCAACCTGGGGTCGGAGCACCTGGCCAATCTCGCCGATGGCGATGACGTGGAGGTCGCCCGGCCCGCGGTCATGGACGTGGTTCGCCGCCACTTCCGGCCCGAGTTCCTGAACCGGATCGACGAGATCATCCTGTTCAAGCGCCTGGGGCGCGCGGAGATGGACAATATCGTCCGCATCCAGCTGCAACGGGTCGAGAAGCTGCTGGCCGACCGCCGCATGGCCATCGCGGTGGATCCGGCGGCGCTCCACTGGCTGGGCGAGCGCGGCTACGACCCCGTCTACGGGGCCCGGCCGCTCAAGCGGGTGATCCAGAAGGAACTGGTCGATCCCATCGCCCGCAAGCTGCTCGCGGGCGAGCTGGAGGACGGCTCGGTGATCGACGTGACCGCCGGCCAGGACGGCCTGCAGATCGGCCGCGCCAAGGTCCATTAAGGCGCGAGCCCTCCTCCGCCGCGGGCGGGGGAGGGCGCTCGCCTACCAGCAGCGGCGCCGCTCGACGTAGCCGCCGTAATAGGGGTCCCAGAACGTGGTGGTCCGGCAGCTGCGGCGATAGCGCGGCGGCGGGCCGTAATAGTAGGGCGCCGGGGCGTAGTAGCCGCGATCGTAATAGCCCCCGCCATAGTCATAGTAGCCACGGTCGTAATAGCCCCGGCTCCGGCCGTTGGAGCCCGAGGCTAGGGCCGCGCCCAGGGCCAGGCCGACGACGCCCGCGGCCACCGCCGCGCCGTCGTTGTCGCGATGGCGGCGATAGTAGCGCCCGTCATGACGTTCGCCGTAGTAGCGGTCGTAGGCGCGCGGACGCGCATCGGCGGCGCCGGCGACGGCCAGACTGCTGGCGAAGGTGAGCGCCGCGAGACCGGTGGTCAGCAGCTTCCGCATGGAATTCCTCCTGGCGGTTGGTCCCTCAACGAGGTTAACGCGCCAGCGCGGCCAGAGGCTCCCTAAAGCTCGACCGAAGTCGCCCGTCCGCCGCGGGTGGTGACCCGGCGCATGATGGCGACGCTGTCGCCGCTGGCGGCCACCGGCTTGGCCACCGTGATCACGAACCACGCCCCGTCCGGCAACCCGGCGAAGTTGAAGCGATCGGCCGCGTCGCAGGTGGTGCGGCGGACGAAGGCCGAATAGTCCTCGTTGGGCGCCGAGGGCGTCCGCGCCCTGACCTCGCCGGCCGGTAGGGCCGCGCGGTCGGGCGACTTGTAGAGGATGGTCATCCGCCGGCGTGTCCACAGGGTCTCGGGCGTCAGCACCACGGTGGCGCCCTGGCAGCTGTAGCGGATCTGTCCCCGGCGAAAGGCGAGCCGGCCCTCGATGCGGTTGTAGCCGGGCACGGCCGACCACGAGAAGTCGCCCTGGCGGAACTGGGCGGACGACGGCGGCCCGTCTCCGGGCGGCGGCGGCGGCGGCGGACCCAGGGTCGGCGCGCAGGCCGTGGCCAGGGCGAGGACGGCGGTCAGGGCAAGGAAGCGGGTGGGGGACATGGCGCGCGCAGCTTAGGCGCTCGGACGCCGCCCCGCCAAGGCCCGTCGCGCGGGTGCGCGCCGTAGATTACTCGCTGCGGCGGGGTTCGCGCACCATGGGCGTCCGCGGCTCTGTCTGGAAGCGGCCGAGAAAGCGGCCCAGCTGCCAGACTTCCACCCCGAAACCCGGGTCCTCCGCGAGGGCGCGGGCCAGGGCCGCGTCATCGTTCGGGCCGGTGAATTCGATCGCGCGGGCGAAATGGCCGTCCCGCCCCAGGACGTAGATCCGATAGTCCACCATCGCCATCTTCCTGTTCCGAGAATTAGGTTAACGGAACGGCGATCAAAGGCCAGAGCGGCAAGACGCCGCGCCCTATACTGAACTTTCAGTTGTGCTCCCGGCGACGTTCAGACGTCGGAGAGTCTCTAGGCCGTGCGCCCACGCCGAGGACTCTGGTCGTCCACAGCGATCATTCCATGGAGGGCTTGCCGCGCCGGGCCTTGACTCCAGACCGCCGAGTCTTCGACTCCAGGCGGCGAGTCTTCGAGGCCAGGGTCGGGCGGGTGGCCTTGCGCCGCTTGGGAATCGTCGCGGCCCGGCGGACCAGCTCGACCAGCCGCTCGCGCGCCTCCTGCCGGTTCAGCTCCTGGGAGCGGTGGCCCTGGGCGAAGATCACCAGCACACCGTCATTGGTCAGCCGGCTGCCGGCCAGCCGCTCCAGACGCTCGCGCACCAGTTCGGGCAGCGATGGTGAGTTGCGCACG
>Ga0307513_10007631_pt1 | contig 13980 bp, 12 predicted proteins | sample 15_EM_MG_FD_202174 | JGI IMG/M metagenome (GOLD analysis project Ga0307513, IMG submission 202174) | Populus trichocarpa ectomycorrhiza microbial communities from riparian zone in the Pacific Northwest, United States - 15_EM | ecosystem: Host-associated > Plants > Roots > Unclassified | place... | reverse complement strand
CCAACGAGAAGTTCGTGCTGGTTCCCTTGCTGAGCGTGCGCTACAAGGATTTTGTCGGCTCTCTCAGCCTGTACCCGTCGACCGACCACAGTTTCATCGACGGAAGCACCGGCAACCGCAAGGAACTGGACCTCAACCTCGGCTACTACGTCTCGCCCGGCGTGGCGGTGACGCTGGGCTACAAGAAGCTCGAGCAAAGCGATGGGATCAACATCTACGAGCTGAGCGGCCCGGTGCTCGGCGTCAACGGCACCGCATCGCTGGGCCGGGATTTTTCGCTGTACGGCACCTTTGGCCTGGGCCGTTTGAAGACGACGAGCGCCAGCACCGTGCATTTCGACTCCGCCGACTACCGGCTGAGCGAAGTGGGCGTGGCCTACACGCTCGCCACGCCGAGCATCGCCAAGGCGGTCACATTCACCTTGGGCTACCGCACTCAGGTGCTCAGCTCGAAAGACGCCGTGGAAGGCCAGGACGGGCGCGACCTCACACAAGGGTTGACCTTGGGAGTCGTGGCCACGTTCTGACCGGCCTCAGTACGCGGGCGGGATGGGAACGTCGTTGTCGCCGGGGCAGCCCGCAAAGCAGAACCTGCCGCTGAACGAGCCGTAGATGAACGGCGTCTGCCGCTTGTGGAATTTTTGCAGCGTCTCCTGCTCCACACCGAGCGTCACCCGCTTGAAGAATTCCTCGACGTAGATGCCTCGTGTTCCCACGTGCTGCAGGATGTGCTTGGTCAGCGGGCCATTGCGCCCTTCTCCGTCGAAGGCGACGTCTTTCGACGCCGTGGCATAGAGAACCATGGTGCCGGGCGGTGCATCCTTGATGGGCTGCAAACCATTGCTCGCCCCGGCCACGTCTTCGAGGGCCCTGACCAACGCCGAGCGCGAACCGGGCGCCGTGCTGCCAGCCGGTGCCCGCGAAGCTTGGCGCGAAGGCGGCGAAAACAGGTCGGCGCGGCAGGCGTCGAGTATCACGAGCTGGAACTTGGTCTTCTTCTTTCCCAGGCGATCGAACAGATCGTCGACGTCGTAGAGAAAACGTGTCGGATTCTCCGCTGCCGACTTGATCTGCACCTCCGTCGGGATCAGGTAGTTCGTGTTCCCTGCCTGAACGCCATGGCCCGAGTAGTAGAAGACGCCCACCGAGTTGGCACCGAGCTGGCCGACGTACTCCTTGACGCGGGTGTCGAACTCCGCCCGGTCGCGCACGTTGGTGAAGCAGAGCGTCTTGAAGCCGACTCTTTGGAGCGCTGCGCACATGTCGGCGGCATCGTTCACCGGGTTCTTCAGCGGAACGACGTTCTCGTAGGCACCATTCCCGATGACGAGCGCGAGCTTCGGCGGCGCACCGAGCGGCCCCGCAGCACAACCCGCGAGCGAGGTGCACAGGGCCATCACGAGGCACAGCAGCGCCATCAGGTGCGGTTCGCGGCAGCGGCGTGCCGGCCATTCGAGCGGTGCTGGTCTCATGCAGTCGGTCCGAGGCGGTGTCGACCCCATCATGCATGTGAATGACGAGGCACTCAATCGGCGAGCCCTGACCGCCACGCCGCACCGCGCTCCACCGTTCTAGGGATGGCATCCGCCGCCAGCTTGCGCACCATCCGCAAGGCACCGGAACAAGGCCTTGTTCCGGTCGACTTGCCGGAGCCCTGCCATGCGTTTTCTCGTCTGTGCCGTCGTCGCACTTTCACTGGGCGGTGCCTGGGCGCAAGTTCCGTCGACGATCGCACGCCAGAGCGTGAAGCCCCAGGTCGAAGCCGCACAGAAGGCCAGGCGGCTGACGGCCGAGCTGCCAGCCAGCGCCTACGAGCGCCCGGCCGACATCAACCGGCACCGTGCCCTGGTGTCCGACATCGACACGACGGCACAGCTGGTCGAGCGGCGCGCCGGCAGCCTGAGCGCGCGCGACCTGGCGTTGTCGAAGTACTACCTCGCCCAGGCGAACGCCAACGCGCAGGTGCTCTCCACCCGGTCGCTGCAGCCGATCTCGGCCAGTGCCGTGACGCAGCTGCGCAGCGCGGTGCTTCCGCTGCGGACCATGCAGGCGAAGCTGACGTCGGGCCAGCCGCCCTTCGGCTACCGCAAGGTGGTCGTGACCGTGAAGGCCCGCGCCGGCCAGCCCGAGCCGCCGCGACTGCGGGTGTATGTGCTGCCAAGTGGCGTGCTCGACCGGCCGGAATACTTCGGCGTCGACACCATTCGGGAGTGGCTGCAGGCCTTCGCGTTCGAGGAGCCGACGAGCCCGTCGCGAGGGACGGTGCCGCAAGGCGAGATGCGCGTCTGGATCGGCCCCGACATGATGTACGAAGCCATGGCCAAGCGCGTGTTCGAGCGCCAGCCCATCGCGTTCGCGCTGCTGCACGTCGCACCCGACAACGCGCCGGAACTCGCGCTGCGGTTCACTGCGCCCGGCGACATCGTGAAACCCTGACGAAGGAGCAAACACCATGGCACGTTCATCCACCTACTTTGCGGAACTGTCGGCGGTGGTCGTGTCGGCCGCCGCGGTGGTCGCCACGATCTTCGGCCTCTTCAACTCGGTGCTGAAGGAGTTGATGCCGGTGGTGGAAGGCGCCACGCAGGCCGTCAACGTGGTGGCCTTCGGCACGCTCGTCGTGCTGTTGGCGCTGGTGCTGGTGATTCGCGCCCGGCTCACCAAAACATCGCAGTACCTGTGGGCCGGCGTGGGCGTGGTCTGCCTGGTGGCTGCGATGTTCGTGTACCTGCGTTTCAGCGACCTGGTGCGCGATCGGGTGTATTACTACCCGCCGGCCACGACGGCGGGCATCGAGCAGAGGCCGTTCGTCAGTGCGCCGTATCACGAGGCCGGAAAGAAGCGCGCCGATGGCATGGACGTGGCCACCGCCGTCAGCCAGTACGGTGGGCCCGCGCTGGTGGATGGCCGCGAGGTGCTGTGGAGCGAAGAAGCTCAGTCGCGGGTGATCGGGCTCTTCGTGCGCTACTACATGGCACTCACCTTCCTGATGACCACCGCGCTGTTCGTGGTGGCCATTGCCGTGTGGCGCAGCATCGGCAATACCGGCCGCAAGCACAAGCCGGCTGCCGCCGACACGCCCAAGCCGCCGCCTACCGAACCACTGTCGGGATCGACCGGCTGAGTTCGGTCAGTCTGCTGGCCGCAGCAATTGCCCAGCCAGGCCGCGGGGCCTTTTATCCCTGTTCTGTTCCCGGCTTGTAACCGCCCTCCGGGTTGTTCCTCATGTCGATCAGCGTCGACGCTGCTGTAATCCACATCCCAAGTGGAAACGATTCCACTTTCCAGAATCCAGCAAGGAAACGAGCCCATGGCTGCGCCTGATTCCACCTCTTCGATGCCACGCCTGGCACCGCCCGTCAACTCGCCGATGGCGGGCAAGAACTTCACCTGGGGCGTGGCCACCGCGTCCTACCAGATCGAAGGCGCCATCCACGCCGATGGTCGCCTGCCATCGATCTGGGACACCTTCTCGGCCATCCCCGGCAGGGTGCTCAACGGCGACACCGGCGAGTTCGCCTGCGACCACTACCACCGCTGGCAGAGCGATGTCGACCTGATGGCCAGCCTGGGCGTCGACGCCTACCGCCTGTCGACCGCCTGGCCGCGCGTGATGGACGAGCACGGCAAGCCCAACGCCAAGGGCCTGGACTTCTACAAGCGCCTGTTCGACCGGCTCGAGGCCAAGGGCATCGAGCGCTTCGTCACGCTCTACCACTGGGACCTGCCGCAGCACCTCGAAGACCGCGGCGGCTGGCTCAACCGCGACACCGCCTACCGCTTTGCCGACTACGCCGACCTGATGAGCCGCGAGTTCAAGGGTCAGGTGAAAGCGTGGTGCACGCTGAACGAACCGTGGTGCTCCGCCTACCTCGGCTACGGCAACGGCCACCATGCGCCGGGCCGCACCGACCCGCGCTTCGCCACGCAGGCCATGCACCACCTGTTGCTGGGCCACGGCCTGGCGCTGCAGGCGCTGGAGGCCAACGACCCGACGGCTCTGCGCGGGCTGGTGGCCAACATCGGCCGCGGCACGACCGACCGCGACACGCCGGCCGACCGCGAGGCCGCACGCCTCTACGAACTGCAGCACAACGACTGGGTGCTCGGCCCGCTGCTCAAGCGGGAGTACCCGAAGGATCTGTTCAAGCTGTGGCCCGGCACCGAGCCACTGGTGCTGCCCGGCGACATGGACACCATCGGCGGCAAGCTCGACTTCCTCGGCATCAACTACTACTTCCACCTCAACCTGCGCAGCGACGGCAAGCACGGCTTCGTCGACGTGCCGCTGGAAGGCGTGGAGCGCACGCAGATGGGCTGGGAAGTGCACCCGCAGGGGCTGCAAGATCTGCTGGTCGACTTCAAGGCGCGCTACCCGAATCTGCCGCCGATCTACATCACCGAGAACGGCATGGCGTCCGACGACAAGGTCGTCAACGGCACCGTCGACGACGCCCAGCGCATCTCGTTCCTGAACCGCCACTTCGCGGCGATATCGGGCGCGATGGACAAGGGCGTGGACGTACGCGGCTACTTCGTCTGGTCGCTGATCGACAACTACGAGTGGTCCTACGGCTACGAGCGCCGCTTCGGCATCGTGCACGTCGACTACGCCACCCAGCAGCGAACGCTCAAGCAGAGCGCCAAGTCACTCACCGAGTTCCTCAAGGCCCGTGCCGCCAGCTGACGGGGCGCGTTCACATCCATTTCAAAGAAGGGCCTCGAGCCCACCAACCGGAGACGACGACATGCAATTCACCCTCAAGCAACTCGCCCTGGCCGCTGCCCTGATGGCCGCCAGCGCCGCACACGCCCAGAAGGCCAACGTGATCCACTGGTGGACTTCGGGCGGTGAATCGGCCGCCGTGAAGGAACTTGCCGATGCCTACACCAAGGCCGGCGGCACCTGGGTCGACGAAGCCGTGGCCGGTGCCGACAACGCGCGCGCCGCCACCATCAACCGCATCGCCGGCGGCAACCCGCCCACCGCCGCACAGTTCAACACCTCCAAGCAGTACCACGACGTGATCGCCGAGGGCCAGCTGAACGACATCGACGCCGTGGCCGCGAAGGAAGGCTGGGACAAGTGGATGCCCAAGCCCATCGTCGATGCGATCAAGATCAAGGGCCATTACTACGCCGTACCGGTGAACATCCACAACCCCGCCTGGTTCTGGTATTCCAAGGACGCGCTGAAGAAAGCCGGCGTGGCGAGCGAGCCCAAGAGCATGGACGAGTTCTTCGCCGCGCTCGACAAGCTGAAGGCCGCGGGCCTGGTGCCGCTGGCCCTGGGCGGCCAGAGCTGGCAGGAATGGATCACCTTCTACAGCGTGCTCCTCTATGTCGGCGGCCCGGACGCCTACCTCAAGTTCTTCAAGGACCATGACGCCGCGAGTGTCAACAGCGAAGGCATGCGCAAGACGCTCACCGCACTGAAAAAGCTGCACGGCTACGTCGACGCCGGCTCGCCCGGCCGCAACTGGAACGACGCCACGGCGATGGTCATCAGCGGCAAGGCCGGCTTCCAGATCATGGGCGACTGGGCCAAGGGCGAGTTCGGTGCTGCCAAGCAGACAGCCGGCAAGGAATACGGCTGCTTCGCCGGCTTCGGCCCGAAGGCACCTTACATGGTCGCAGGCGACGTGTTCGTGTTCCCCAAGACCACCGACAAGGCGGCCATCGAGGCGCAGCACAAGCTGGCGACGGTGTTCACCTCGCCGGTCACGCAGGTGGCGTTCAACAACAAGAAAGGGTCGATCCCGGTACGCACCGACGTCGACAGCAGCAAAATGGACATCTGCGCGCAAGCCGGCGTGCAGGCCATGAAAGACCCGTCGCGCCAGATCGCCAACCCCGATGCGCTGATGACGCCCGACATGGTCGGTGCCGTGCAAGACGTGATCACCAAGTTCTGGAACGGCAACCAGTCGGTCGACGATGCGGTGAAGGCCTTGCAAGGTGCGGTGAAGGGCTGAGTTCGACTCGCATGCGCGAGCCGTTGGCATCCGATTCGGCTCGCGCCCTTCATCATCCGCTCAGGCTGAGGTATCGAAGCCCCGTGCAGGCTTGTGCTGAGCAGGGCTTCGATACCTCGGCCTGAGCGGTTTATAGCGTGCGGGAATCCGGCCGGAGCGGTTGGCAGTCCGCGCGGATTGATTGAGATGACATTCGCTGTATTGCCCAAGACCCACGTGGAAACAACGACCCTGCCCCGACCCCAGCCCGTGCGCCGAAAGCGCGCCGCCGCCGCGCAGCTCGCGCTGCTGCCGATGGCGATCACGGTGCTCGGTGTCTACATCGGCACCGTGCTGTGGTCGGTGCGCATCTCGTTCAGCAGCTCCAAGATCTTCCCGAAGAACGACTTCGTCGGCTTCTCGCAGTACGAGCGGCTGTTCGCCACCGAGCGCTGGACGGTCTCGCTCCACAACATCGCCATCTTCGGCGTGCTGTTCATCCTCGCCTGCATGGTGCTCGGCTTCTTTCTCGCCGTGTTCCTGGACCAGCGCGTGCGCGGCGAGAACGTGCTGCGCACCATCTTTCTCTACCCGTACGCCATGTCCTTCGTCGCGACGGGTCTGGTCTGGCAGTGGATGCTCAACCCCGGCCTCGGCATCCAGGCGGCCGTGCGCAACCTCGGCTTTCCCGACTTCCAGTTCGACTGGATCGTCAATCAAGACAAAGTGATCTACACGCTCGTGATCGCTGCCGTGTGGCAAGCCTCGGGCCTGGTGATGGCAGTGCTGCTGGCGGGCCTGCGCGGCATCGATGAGTCGCTGTGGAACGCCGCACGCATCGACGGCGTGCCGCGCTGGCGCTACTACCTGAGCGTGGTGCTGCCGCAGCTCGGCCCGGCCTTCGGCACCTCGTTCGTGCTGCTCGCCGTCGGCGTGGTCAAGGTCTTCGACGTGGTCGTCGCGATGACGCTGGGCGGCCCCGGCAACGCCAGCGAGGTGCCCGCCAAGTTCATCATGGACAACCTCTTCAACCGGGCCAACGTGGGCCTCGCCTCGGCGGCTTCCACCGTGATGCTGCTGACCGTGCTCGCGCTGCTGATGCCCTGGTGGTACGCACGCTCGGTGCAGTCGCGCAAGCTGGTGCATTCATGAGCGCCGTGGTGGAACGAATCAACCCCTCCGCCGCCGCACCCGTGCAGCGCAAGGCCGCGCGCCGCAAGTCGCATTTCACGCCGGCACGCCTTGGCCTCTATGCGCTGCTCGTGAGCTCGGCGGTCTTCTTCCTGCTGCCGCTGTACGTGATGCTCGCCACCTCGTTCAAGCCGATGGAAGAGATTCGCCTCGGGCGGCTGTTCGCGCTGCCGCTGAACGCCACTTTCGAACCCTGGGTCCAGGCCTGGTCGACGGCATGCACCGGCCTCGAATGCCGCGGCATCCAGGTGGGTTTCTGGAATTCGGTGCAGATCGTCGTGCCGAGCACCATCGCCTCCATCTTCTTCGGCGCGCTCAACGGCTATGCGCTGTCGTTCTGGCGCGTGCGCTGGGCAGGCTGGCTGTTCGGCGTGCTGATGTTCGGCGCCTTCGTGCCCTACCAGGTGATGATCTACCCGCTGGTGCGCTCGCTCGCCACGGTGAACCTGTTCGGCACGCTCGGCGGCATCGTGTTCATCCACACCATCTTCGGCATGCCGGTGATGACCCTGCTGTTCCGCAACTACTACGCCGGCGTGCCGGTCGAACTCTTCAAGGCCGCGCGCATCGATGGCGGCGGTTTCTGGCGCATCTTCTTCCAGCTGATGCTGCCGATGTCGCTGCCCATCATCGCGGTGGCGGTGATCATGCAGATGACCAACATCTGGAACGACTTCCTGCTCGGCCTGGTCTTTGCCGGCCGCGAGAACCTGCCGATGACGGTGCAGCTCAACAACGTCATCAACACCACCACCGGCGAGCGGCTCTACAACGTGAACATGGCGGCCACCATGCTCACCTCGCTGCTGCCGCTGGCTGTCTATCTGATCTCGGGCCGCTGGTTCCTCCGCGGCATCACCGCCGGCGCCGTCAAAGGCTAGTCATGACAGCCCCACGCTCACTTCGTTCACTGCCCCCCGAGGGGGCGCAGTCCTTCCTTGGGGCGGCCCGGCGGAAGTCCTGATTCAAGGTTGAATATGTCAAACGTCACGATCGAAAACCTCGACATCCAGTTCTCCGGCATCAGCGTCATCAGCCAGCTGAACCTCGACGTTCACAGCGGCGAATTCCTCGTGCTGCTCGGCCCTTCGGGCTGCGGCAAGTCGACGCTGCTGCACAGCATCGCCGGGCTGATCGACGTGCACGACGGCCGCGTCGACATCGGCGGCAACGACGTCACCTGGGCCGACCCCAAGGACCGCGGCATTGGCATGGTGTTCCAGTCGTACGCGCTGTACCCGACGATGACGGTCGAGAAGAACCTCTCGTTCGGCCCACGCATTGCCGGTGTCGCCAAGGCCGAGATCGCACGCCGTGTCGAGCGTGCAGCGACGATGCTGCAGCTCACCGAGCTGCTACACCGCAAGCCCGCGCAGCTCTCGGGCGGCCAGCGCCAGCGCGTGGCGATCGGCCGGGCGCTGGTGCGCGAGGCCGGCGTGTTCCTGTTCGACGAGCCGCTCTCCAACCTCGACGCCAAGCTGCGCGGCGAGCTGCGGCGCGAGCTGAAGCAGCTGCACCACCGGCTCGGCGCGACCATGATCTATGTGACGCACGACCAGGTCGAGGCGATGACGCTCGCCAGCCGCATCGCGGTGATGAAAGACGGCAAGATCCAGCAGATCGACACGCCGGCCAGCGTCTACGCCCGACCGGTCAACATGTTCGTCGCCGGCTTCCTCGGCGCGCCGAGCATGAACTTCGTCGAAGGCAAGCTCGAGCAGCGTGACGACGGTACCCACTTCGTCTCGCCCACCCTGAACATCGACGTGTCCAGCTACCCCTTTGCCAACCCGCCGCAGCACCAGCAGCCCGCCGTGCTGGGCGTGCGGCCCGAGCACATCACGCTCTCGCCGCACGGCACGCAGCTGGCCGGCAGCGCCATCGTCTCGCTGGTCGAGCCGATGGGTTCCAACCAGGTGGTGTGGCTCGACGCACAGGGCGTGTCGCTCGCGGTCGATGCCGACGCGCAGTTCACCCCGGCACTCGACAACCGGATCGGCTTCACAATCGCGCCGGCGCACGTGTCGCTCTTCGATCTGCAGACCCAGCAACGGCTCTGATGGCGACGATCAAGGACGTCGCTCGCCTTGCCGGGGTCGGCCTCGGCACCGCGTCACGCGCGATCTCGGGGCGTGGCCCCGTCTCGGAGAAGGCCCTTGCGAAGGTGAACGACGCCGTCGCCACGCTGCAGTTCCGCCCATCGAACGTGGCGCGTGCGCTGGCCTCGAAGACGCTGGGCATGATCGGCATCTACGTGCCCGATTTCTCCGGCAGCTTCTACGGCCCCATTCTGCAGACGGTGGACGGCGAACTGCGCGCGGTCGACCGCCATATGGTCGCGGCCAACGGCTGCGGCCATGGCGACGCACGCCAGCAGGCGCTCGACGGCATCCGCTTTCTCTACGAGCGCGAGTGCGACGGCGTGCTGGTGATGACCAACGACCTCACCGACGACGACTTCGCCGAACTCTTCGTGCGCCACCCCAAGCTCGTGCTGCTCAACCGCCGCACGCCCACGCAGCCCGACCGCTGCTTCAGCACCGATCACGACCTGGGCGGCCGGCTCGCCGCGCGCGCGCTGTTGAGCCAGGGCCACCGCGAGATCGCGCTGATCAGCGGCCCGCACAGCGCGCCCGACAACGAGCAGCGCATTGCCGGTTTCCTCGATGAGCTAGCGCAGCACAAGGTGCGCGTGCCCAAGCGCCGCCGCGTCGATGCCGACTTCAGCTTCAACGGCGGCTACGAAGCCGCCGAGGAATTGTTCGCCCGTTCGCCGCGCGACTACAGCGCCCTCTTCTGCGCCAACGACGTGATGGCCATGGCGGCCATCTCGCACCTCGACAAGCTCGGCATCGACGTGCCCGGCGATCTGTCGGTGCTCGGTTTCGACAACAGCGACTTCTCGCAGTACACGGCGCCGAAGCTGACGACCATCCACGTGCCCATCGTCGAAGCAGCCGCCGCGGCCTGCCGCGCGCTGCTGAACCAGTGCTATGGCCTGGCGTTGCCGGTGACGCACGACTTCACACCCGAAGTCGTCTGGCGCAAGTCGGTGGGTGTGGGCCCGCATGGCGTCCGCTCGCCGCAGACGAAGACGAAGGGGACGCGATGAAACTGCTGCAACCTATTGCCTCGTTCATTGCCTCGTTGATGGTGCTGGCGACGGCCTGCACCGGCGCCACGGCCAAGGACTTGGTGGTGCTGTGCGCCGGCGCGGTGAAGCCGGTGCTCTCGGTGCTGGAACCCGCCTGGTCGTCACGCACCGGCACCCATCTGCAGATCACCTATGCCCCGGCCGGTGAGCTGATCGCCAGGCTCGCCGCGGGCGAGCGTGCCGACATCGTGATCCTGCCGTCGGAAACCCTGGCTCTCGTCGAAGGCAAGGGCAGCACCGTGCCGGCCTCGCGCCGCGATCTTGGCGCGGTGGGCATCGGCGTGGCGGTGAAACACGGCGCCCGGCTGCCCGACCTGTCGAGCGAGGCCGGCCTGAAGCGCGCCCTGCTCGACGCGAAATCCGTCACCTACATGGACCCGGCGCGCGGCACCAGCGGCAAGCATTTCGACGAGGTCGTGCTGCCGCGGCTCGGCATTCGCAACGAGGTGCGCGCCAAGACCGTGCTCGGCCAGGGCGGCATGATCGGCGAGAAAGTGGCGAGCGGCGAAGTAGAGATCGCGTTCCAGCAGATGACCGAGCTGCTGCCGGTCGCGGGCGTACAGATCGCCGGCGTGTTGCCGGCGTCCCTGCAGAAGACGACGATGTATTCGGGCGCGGTCACCAAGACGGCCGCCTCGCTGCCTGAAGCGAATGAACTGCTGGCATTTCTGGTCTCGGCAGAAGCGCGGGCCGTGTTCGCAGCCAAGGGGTTTGCCGCACCGTAGCCCGCCGCACGCCGGCTGTCAGGTCGCGTAGTCGGTGTCCAGCGAGAGCTCACGCCAGCTCTCGAGCTCGGCCTGCATGCCCGCGAGCTTGGTGCTCACCGACTCGAACGCGATGGCCCCTGCCGTGAAGCGCAAAGGCGGCACGGGTTCGTCGGCCAGCCAGAGCATCGCCCGGGCAAGCTTCGCCGGGTCGCCCGGCTGGCGCCCGTTGCGCTGCTCGAACGATGTGCGCAACTGGGCGCGCCGCTCGTCGTAGTCGGCCACCTCGCTGCCACCGAAGCGCAATGACTCGGCGGTGAGAAAGTCTGTGCGGAAGGGGCCGGGCTCGACGATCGTCACGCGCACACCGAACGGTGCGACCTCCAGCGCCAGCGACTCCGAGAAGCCTTCGAGCGCGAACTTGCTGGCGCAGTACAGCGAGCCGAACTCCACGCCGCGAATGCCGGCGAGCGACGAGACGTTGAAGATGTGCCCTTTGCGCGCCGCACGCATCGCCGGCAGCACCACACGCGTCACGTTGAAGACGCCGAAGAGATTGGTGGCGAACTGGGCCCGGGCGTCGTCGTCACTCGTCTCTTCGAAGAGGCCGAGGTGGCCGTAGCCGGCGTTGTTGACCAGAACATCAATGCCCCCGAACCGCGACACGGCCGCATCGGCAGCGGCCTGCGCCTGGCGTTCGTTGTTGACGTTCAGCTCGACCGCGAGAAGCTGCTCGCTGTCGGGCCCGAGGCTGTCGCGAACGCTGGCCCGGTCGCGACCGGCTGCCACGACGCGCTCGCCGGACGCCAGCGCGACCTTGGCGAGTTGTGCACCCAGCCCGCGGCTGGCACCTGTGATGAACCATGTCTTTTGCATCTTGGGCTCCTTCGATAAGAGCGTGCATTGAAACGCCGCAGCCACCTTCGGCGATAGCCCGATGCTGCCGGGCTCTTGCACGATCCTGCCAACCGTGGGTGATTCGTGCGTGCCGCCCTTGCCACGCGCAAAGGTGCCGGTTACGGTGACGCCATGGATGCCCTGACCGAATTGCGAACACTGATTGCCCGCCACGCCAGGCCTGACCGATACACCACCGCCGTCGAAGGCGTCCGTGTGATCGCCTCTGCCGTGACCACCCAGTCGATGCACCACGTGACCGAACCGACGCTGTCGGTGGTGGCCCAGGGCGCCAAGCGCGCGATCCTCGCAGACAAGGTGTTCGAGTACGCCACCGGCCAGTACTTGGTGGTGTCGGTCGACCTGCCCATCGCCGGCCACGTCGCACGGGCCAGCGCCGACGAGCCCTTCCTCGGCTTCGCCATGACCCTGAAGCCGGCAGCCATCGCGACCTTGCTGCTGGAAACCGCTGCCAGTGATCGCACGCTGGCCGAGACCGCCGGCCTGGGCGTGAGCAACGCGCCGACCGACCTGCTCGATGCCGTCGTGCGCATGCTGCGGCTGCTGGATCGCCCGCACGACATCGCCGTGCTCGGCCCGATGATCGAACGCGAGATCCTCTGGCGGCTTCTCGCCGGCGAGCAGGGCGCGATGGTGCGGCAGATCGGCCTCGCCGACAGCCGGCTCTCGCAGATCAGCCGGGCCATCCGCTGGATTCGCGTCCACCATGCGAAGGCCTTCAAGGTCGAGGAGCTGGCCGACCTGGCGGCGATGAGCCCGTCTTCGTTCCACCGCCACTTTCGCGCGGTCACGTCGATGAGCCCGCTGCAGTACCAGAAGCAGATCCGGCTGCAGGAGGCCCGCGCGCGCCTGCTGGCGCAGTCGCACGACGTGGCGGCCGTCGGGTACAGCGTGGGCTACGACAGCCCTTCGCAATTCAGCCGCGAGTACAGCCGCCTGTTCGGCGCCCCACCCGCGCGCGACGTGGCGCGGCTGCGAACCTTCTCGGCGGCGGAACGCAGCGTGGCTTGAGGCCTCCGCCGGAACCCGGCCACGCAAAAGGCGCGGCCAGTCTGGACAAGATCAGGCTTGCGCCTGCTGAAGCACGCTCGGCCGCAAGGCGGCACCCAAGCTCTGCTCGATGGTGCCTGCGACCATCTCGGCCGTCACCGCCGACAGCGTCCAGCCGAGATGGCCGTGGCCGGTGTTGTAGAACACCGTGGGCAGTCGGCCGCGGCCCACGCGCGGCAACATGCTGGGCATCATCGGCCGCAGGCCGGCCCAGGGCACGACGCTCTTCGTGCTGACACCCGGGAAGCACTGCTCCACCCAGCGGACCAGCGGGCGGATGCGGTCGGCGCGGATGTCCATGTCGTGGCCGTTGAACTCGGCCGTGCCGGCCACGCGGAAGCGGCTGTCGCCGAGCCGGCTGGTGACGAGCTTGGTTGCATCGTCGAGCAGGCTGACCGTGGGTGCGGCCTGGCGGCTTGCCTCGTCGTTCAGGTTGACGGTGATCGAGTAGCCCTTGACCGGGTAGATGTTGACGCGGTCGCCGAGGCTGGCTGCGAGTGCGCGGCTGGCCGTGCCGGCACAGATCACCACGCTGTCGAAGCTCGCGGTGTGCGGGCCGTCGGCGCTGCTGACCGTGACCTGGGCCTGGCGTGCATCGGCCGTCACCGCGGTCACGTTCTGCTGGTACAGGCAGGCTACGCCGAGGCGCACGATGGCATCGGCCAGGCCGTTGGTGAACTTGTGGATGTCGCCTGTGGAGTCGCTCTCGGTGAAATAGCCGCCGTAGTAACTGCCCGCGAGCGTGGGCTCGATGGCGCGCATTTCGTCGGGCGTGACGGCACGGCGCTGCAGGCCGCCCTCGGCGAGCAGCTGGCTGACCCGGCCGGCATGGTCGAAGCCGGCCTTGTCACGGTAGATGTGCAGGATGCCGCGGCGCTTGAGGTCGAAGTCGATGCCTTCGGCTTCGGCCCAGTCGAACAGGTGCTGGCGTGCGGCGATGGCCAGGCGCGTGGTGTCGATGGTGTTGCGCCGGTAGTGCGGGATGTTGGCCACGAACTCGGCGAACCAC
>Ga0307513_10007630_pt1 | contig 13980 bp, 19 predicted proteins | sample 15_EM_MG_FD_202174 | JGI IMG/M metagenome (GOLD analysis project Ga0307513, IMG submission 202174) | Populus trichocarpa ectomycorrhiza microbial communities from riparian zone in the Pacific Northwest, United States - 15_EM | ecosystem: Host-associated > Plants > Roots > Unclassified | place... | reverse complement strand
TTCGTTACAACACACAACATCCCCTACACAGCTAGGAAGAATCCCGTCACTCTGAAGATGGCAGTTAAAGGATCGCGATCAACTAGCAACTTCTCTGTTGAGGTTATGATTCAGCTAGGCAAGATGAAAGTCAACAAGGTGCCTATGCTAGTCATGCCAGTATCAGACTATGATATCCTCATCAGTATGGACGATCTCATAATCACGGAAACTCCTAATCCACTCTCTTCATTTGCCTTCGCTCGACCATCGTGAATCATATGACCAGGTTTTCCGCAATCGTGGCACGAGCCCGTAAACCTCCCCTTTGCAGGCTTACTCCTCATAGTAGGAGCCACACTTCGTTTAGAATAATTGGACGGCTTCCGTGATTGCCCCAAATTCGTAGACTTCGAAAAGAGTGCCTGGCCAGGCTCATGTCCCGTTCTCGTCGTCACTCAACCTTGTAGGCAGTGAGCTTTGCTTTCAGTTCCATGTAACCAGTAAGCGTCGTAACTGAAGATAGCAGGCTCTTGGTCACAATGATCCAGGTCTTCCACTCCGGCGTTTTGGGGAGGCCCTCGCGTAAATTGAAAATGAGTTGTCCATATGAAGGCGTATTTCTGCTAATAACAAGCTTATCGCGTAGCTCACGGATCTTGTTAATGTACTCGAGCACAGTACTGCACTCCTTGAGATTGCACTCGTACAGCTCCTTCTGTAGGTGATTTGCGTAGTAGCCAACTGCGCTCTCGTAGTTGCTCTGGACGGCTTTCCAGATCTTCTCTGGTGTTGCCCAACTCTCATGGTAGTAGGGAACAGCGATGGCATCAGTCATACCGATGCGGAGAGTTCCAACTGCATTCTGAATTCTCCCCCGCTGCGCTTGGTATCGATCCATGGCTTTCTGATAGTCGGAGGCGATAACCAGTACCTTCGAGTCTGGTGGTCTCACGATATCCTCATCACCGATCGTCAAATTCCAGAGTCCCTCCCGTTGGAGTACATCTGTCATTCACATTGACCATATGCGATAGTTTGTCCCATCAAGCTTGGGAAACGTTACTCCCATCAGAGATGACGAACCTTCGCGTTCACTCATCGCGTAATTCCGCGAAAAACAGCGTCCGTTGACTAGGTACGTGTTATTCAAATTCGCCGGCAATAATGCGCTTTGAGAGGATGGATTGACACTAGTGAAAAAACTTTCTTTTAGAAGGCAAAAAGTTTTCTTAGCTTTTTTCCGGACTTGTCAGGCCGGGCTCATAACCTGATAGCAACACTCTAATGGCAGCTCGCTCACAGCCCAATGACAACTGGGGTAGCGTAGGTAACGGTGCGAAGCTCCGGAGAAAAGCACTTCGGTGGTGTGTTGATCAATTGATTGATGTTGTGATGTTCAATAATGATGTACAGGAAGCTCTCTACTGTAGCTTAGACTTGGTACAGAAAGAGAGCCCACAAACGCACTAAAGAGGAAAAACCCACACAACGGGAAATCCCCACAAATGGCAGTCACGACCCTAAACCGGTCGTACCCCAGACTAACTATCATACCCTAACAACTATGGGATTCCAGCTATCATATGGGAGGTGCACTACAGGCTACGTATATTAAACTGTTGTGGTGCTGACATAAGCCATCCGCTAACCTAAAGTGGACGAAAGACCGTTGGGTAAGTTTATTAGACCACTTAAACCATGTTCTATTGGCAAGTCCTTCTTGCCAAGGCGTCCCCCTCTGCGTCCCCCGTTGCGTCAATCAAACTGTTGTGTATAGATGGCCGGAACCATAGTTTGTTTTTTCCATCCATTCTACGATTTTCTGCGTCTCGACGGAGATCTGCTGCTGTCTCCTGCCCGGTTCTAAATCAACGCTCAAGCTAAGCCGTTCCATGGGTAGAGGGTGTCGTCACACGACTCAATCTTGCAACGAGTACTAGAGCACTGCAAAGCAATCAAGGAGACCAAAGGCCAAGGTGAGAAAAGAGCAAGCACAGAGATGTGGCAGAGATTCAACAACATTTCTAAAATCAGTTTCACGTACAGATTGGCCATTGAGTAGCCCATACTCCTGCCCACCTCAGTACAATACCGCAATGATAATATGGTTCAGTTACACTCGTACCCGGGGGTTGTGGATAAGTTTGTCGAACCCGTCTGATTGGCCCCGGGCCCTTCTGGACCACTCAGAGAACGCTGTTTTCTCAAGCCACTGTGCCAAAAGTTCGACGGACTTTTTTCCTTGACCGAATTTTAGCGTCTACAGGCTCCTCAGCCGCATAATTCGCGTTACACATACGTAATTTTGGCCAACCAAGACCCAATTCGACAGACTTGTGCGCACACCCTAAGTACAAGCGGTAAAAAAACAAGCCAAAAAGTGCACCAACTGCTACAACTTTGCCCCCTGTACCATAACTTTCCATGCCATACCACCGAAGAATAACTTCGCTCGGAGAGCAGCGAAATCAGTTACCAAGCTGACTCCATGGGCATTCAAGAAATGTGTACCGAGAATATCGACTTCGGCGAAGTGAGAATGCTGAGGTGCCCGGTAGACAATGTGGTGATATCCAGCGATAGCGACAGCAGCCGAAACATCCGCATGGCGGGAAGTGATACCGAAGAGGTCACTGGTCTATGTTGTTCCAGTCAGTCAGATGCCTTAATTCCAGCGGAGAACATTTACCTGAGTGGAGAGATAAGTCAGAGATGAGCTAAAGTTCACAAGAAAGAAGACCCAATGAGCCTTGCCCTCAGGAGAACTGACAATGGCCGGGAAGAAAATGCGCAAGTTCGGCCCGTAGAGAAAGCAGTCACCGATTTTGACTACGGCATCGGCTTCTTCCTTAGTCGCAGGCGAATGGTATGGTATGCCCGCCACGTCCGCTATCCCGTTTTTAAGCTTCCTGACATCAATATCAGGGATCAAGATATCATAATCCTCGCGACCGAGACCGTGGGGATCATGGGTGTCGACAGATTGGCGAGATTGGCTGGCCTCTCGCCTGGCTTTATGAGCACGGAGGTTAGGTAGAATGGGCCGTGAAGCGAGTCGTCTTGCGGCCGATTCGTACTCGTAGCTGAGAGGGCGAAGGTATGGCCCCAGAAGCCGTGGAGAGGAAGTGTGTAACCTCCTAACTTCGACTTTTTTTATCGGCTGAGAGCTGTCAATTAGACCATTCTGCACACAACGATTTTCAATATTTGCACGCAAGCCACTGCATGATAAGGGGGGTTACACACTTCCCATCTATCGCTTCTTGGACTATACCGAACGGTACTATGCATCCGATGCGCACCGCTCGAGAGGAGATGGACACCAAGTGTTGTTCTGGAAACAGACTTGACTGCTTGGGTGCGGAGGGAAATAAACATGGTTCGCTGTAGTTGTTTGAGGGGGGAAGGAAGAAGGAAAGTTTTGTATGGCTCCGGCCACATAGTAGTACTAGTACACAACACCTCGATTGAAGCCTTGGCATAAGGTTGACTCAAAAACTGGAACAACTAAGCCCCTAGCCCTAACAAAATTAGAAAAAAAAACTCTGTTCCTGTAGCGGCTCCCTGATAAAGCACGTGACGGATATATCTATCGGCCGCACTCGTACTTGTACCCTCCTTTGAAGTAACCGCTTTTTTGTCACCCACAAGTACCCACCGCCCCCAAGTTATCCCCCTCCACTCCCATCCACACACCACAGCACACCTCCCACCAGTCTTCTTGTACAACCCGAACCCGTTCATCAAATTTCAAACCACCCGCTACTAACAACCGAGTAAGTTTATTTATTGTTCCATCACAGTCTTTCATCAGGCCTTGACGAATACCGTAAAAACTGGAATAATTGGATCTCACCCTAAGACGTCTGGAATTCCCTCTTTTGGATTAGGTCCAATTATTCCAGTTTTTATGGCATCAGCGGATGACGGACAGGGGTATTCAGCCAGTAAAAAATCGGGCAGGGTGACAAAATGCCTGCTAATCCCTGTTCTCCGCCCGCTGATATTCGTCAAGACCTGATGAGAGACTGTATTTTTAAGCTGAAACTGACTAAGTTGGGGGTGGTACAGTCCTGAACATGCTCAATCTCCTTCGATCTCGGTTTGTCGGGTCAGTTTGCGGAACCAAACATGGAGTTGTTCGTCCCCATGCTTTCTCCCTGCAGGTGTCTGGGAAGGGGGCGCTTGCGGGGGGCACCTCCTCCAGGCTTCACGGTTCTCTGCAACAGCATCCGAGTCTGGGCCCCCGTATAACTACCAACACCGCCCAAACGTCTTCGGCTTCCGATGTTCACCCACCCACTATCAGCACCCACAAGCATCCATTCGGGGGGGGGGGGGATACGAAATTCGTCGACATCCACGATATCGGTGGGCTTGACCCCAAGGAGTTCGATGTCTTGATTAGCGACGTCGGAGTCAGCCAGCTCAAGCACCAAATTTCCGATGCCGCAGGCATTCCATACCATTCACCGGCAAGTAAGGAGGAAGCGAATGCCATTGTCAGAATCGGTGACTGTTTTATATATGGGCGGCAAGTACGCACGATGTTTCCGGCAGTGGTCCAGCGTTTCGGGAAAGCGTTCTGGGTCGTCTTCCTTGTTGATACAGGGGCACCCCTAACCTATCTTTCTGCTGAGGTAAGTCCCAAGGTTTCCCGTACAGAAATAACAGCATCTACAGTACTCGTCCCAGGCAAGAAATACCCGGAAACAGGGGGGTCAATTTTGTATGACCGCTCAGATAATTGCAGGGGGTTTGCCGTACTCGAGTACGAAAATCTAATCCCTGTTTCGGGGTACTTCTTGCCTGGGATGAGTAACTCACGACGAAGCGAGTCCACTGTGAGGCGAGAATGCTCATAACACTTTTATAGGACAGGGATTATTTGTATGGGCATTCTCGCTATGCTGTCAACTCGCGATGCCGTGAACTTGCTATACTATGGAATACTGTAACTAACTACGGGATATATAGACTAGTGACCTCTTTGGCATTCTAGCTATTCGCGAAGATACGCCCGTGCATGTTCGGATTGCTGGACGACAACAGAGTGTGTACCGAGCCCCGCGCAACTCTCATTATTCGGACATTAATATTCTTGGCGCGGATTTTCTGTGTAACAACCAAGGTAGCCTCATATATAACCCAGAAGGAGTGGAGGCGAAGGTGTTTTTCGACGGGATTGCCTGGAGGCGTCTCGTAGGAGATGAAAAGCTGTAGCCGTTTGTCCACTCATAGAGTGGTACTTGAACTATGTTTTTTCTTTCAGTACTTTTTTTCTTTTACTGCGGCCTTCTCTCCTGCCCCAGTTTTTTCTTCCCCTGTCGGTTTTTCTTCGCCGTAATTTTCCTATTGCGGCTTTCCCCCCTGCTATGGGTTTCCCCCGCCCCGCTGTTGCCTTTTCTTTTGCTACGGCCTTTTCTCCCTCCGTAGTTTTTTCCCTGGCTGTGGTTTTTTCCTTGGCCGCAGTTTTAACAGCAACAGGGTGCAGTCCGCTCTCACTTACGGATTGGTGCTCTCTGAATTTTTGTTTTATCCTTTGTCAACTAGACCCATTTTCATCAATACTATCCATTAGAGGGGTTTAGCCGACCGTGCTATCAGCGTCCCATGCTACAATTCTGAGTCGGATTCCAAGAAAATGTGATTGAAGGTCAATTGGTTTTAGCACAGATTATCTATTACCGGTGTGCTGAGGGCCGGATTGATGGGGTAAACTAGTGGGGCGGAGGACACTTTTTCGCCCAATAAAACACCCTGTTAATTAGCCTTGTTTGTCGTGAGTACTCTCAGGAGTTTCGCATTGTTGAGGCCCTTGATCTTCATTGGAAGCAGGTCTGTTTTCAACCCCTCTTCCCTTCCATTCTTGGAGCGCATTTTGCCAGCTAATACTACAGCTAGGTCCACAAGCCGAAACCAAAAATCACTCATCAGTGTCACGCCTGCGATACATTGTTTAACTCTATTTCTCGCATCACCCAGCATATCGAATCTGGACAGTGCAAGGGTGACCCCTCTCCCTCTCCGACTTTTGCGAGCTCATAGCTGGCAAACCCTTCTCTCGTGGGCTTCGATATTCGGAAATCTTGGAGTTGTGAAATTCCTACTTGAACACGAACGTGTCAACCTCAGCTTTGAAGACCATAATGGGAGATCACCACTTACTTTGGCTGCCTATTCTAGGATCAATAAAGTAGATGAGCTATTGTTGGCGCAGAGCGAGGTCAATGCGGATTTACCGGGTATTGATGGCAGAACACCGCCCTTGTGGGCTGCGGGGGGGGACATGATGGGGTAGTGAAGCTTCTGCTGGTGTGGGAGCGTGTTAATACGAATATTCCAGAGAGGCATGGCGGGGCACCTCTTTTCTGCAATACCTGTCATTGTACTGACTCTGCACAGAACCAAAGCTTCTCAAGGAACCCAAGGCAAAGAAAAAGAGGGAAAAGCCTGCGAAGCCCAATCCAAAACCAAATGGTAGCCCTCCTGGTTCATTTTATGAAATTTATTGCTAATGTTTCTAGCCCCCGTTGATGTGGAGAAGCAATGGGGAGTCCAACTTGCTCACGACGCCCTCTGTGCCAGTTCCCTGACCTGCAAGTCCCACTCAATGGGAGCCAAGCGTGCTGCCCTCGGCCGTTCCCAGCCATACGACATTCTCCTGGCAGCCTACCAGAAGAAGAACCATTGAAAGCAACAAAGTATATTCAATCCCTTCACGCACTGTTTTACCCAGCTAACAAGCCACTAGAAGCGGTAATCAATGCAGAAGCTCCACCCCCTGACGAAATCGAAGCTAACGACATACTGATCGACTCCGATGAAGAAACGGAGCTAGTCATGGCTGCGGTAACGCGTTCTATGCCACAGCGGTTAGAACAACATATTATTGTCCCTGTGCGGAAGAAGTACCAGTACGTCCGCAAGAAGGAGATGCTGGCCAGCGCCCGCAAGCCGCTTGGCCAGCCAATCTTTGATGGCCCCAATGCAGGGTCATTGTTCAATACCTCTATGGCGAACCCTGCCTCTCGAGCCATGCAGCGGAGACGGCCTAACAAGGTCGCAATGAGGCTCCCGCTTGATCTATTTACTAATTTGGTTGACTTTTATAAGATGATTTCTGTTGTGGAATTCTGGAGTCCTATTACAATATACTTCCCTTGCTTGTTCTTTTCTCCCATATCTGCTTCCTCCCACGGCCCGCTTTATTCTTGATCGTGATTGCTTAAATTTTCAGCATTGCATCTATACTACTTTCGCTTTTATCTCTTCATTCTTGTGTACTTTTGCTGTTAAATCCTCAGGTGTCTCTTCGTGTTGGCTGGTCGGTGTTTCTCAGAGAGGGGACAGAGGAGGACATCAGTGAGGGGAGGTTCCGGTGGGGGAGGGATCATGAGAAAGGTCGAATTGTCTGATCCTAATAGCTATGGTACCTGTCGGTTCATTTGTTTCTATATTTTTGATGTAACCGTATCAGAAACACATGGCTTGTTGTCTACTATCTGTAATTGGTCTCGTGATCGTGCGGGTGATTTCCCAAACACACATATTTGAAGAAAGGCTGTGAGGGACGCGCGAGTGAAGATCTGTGATAATGGATGCTAAAAAACGGATGACGTAGAAGTTCCCTCCTCATGAGTCAGAGAGCTAGTATTGTATCATACAGAATTAACTCCTAATAGTTTCCTTATTCTGAAAACACAATGAGAACATAGGTATTGTAACCCCTTGGGGCAGAGTGGAAGCGTAGGAGGGGACAAGGTCAAAAAATATCTCTTTGGCGGGGAATTGAACCCCGGTCATCCGCGCTCAGAAATAACTAATAACTGACAGGCGGATATACTAACCACTATACTACCAAAGATAGATCTTACTGTAAGACGGATCAATGATGATGGCATGCATGGGTGATGGATATAGGATCACGACCACCTTCTGTGTTTTCGTGGTTGCCAAATTGGTGTGAGGCTCTGCATCACGTGATTACACAAAAGTGTCTCGGCACGGTGCTTGAGGGAGTTCACTCCCTTTCGGCCTTCAACCATCCCCTCATTCTTCTCTGACACCACCGCCGCCCTCTAGTTCTTCCTCCCCCTTTTCTCTTGCATAGATCTACGTCTTTCTCTGTCTCGAGTCTCTTCTCTGTCTCGAACCGCTTCTCTTTGCCCCCACTTCTGCAACACCCTAGACCATTGTGTCTCTGAGCCCCTCCTTCTTTGACCTTTTTGTCTCCTTAAGCTTTTCGGTCCTGCCACTACCGTACAAAATACTTGAAATCTGCTAGCAGATTATCCTTTCTCTATCCTTCTCATTTCTGTTGAACTACGTCTTTATTCCTCTCGACCCTCTTGCCTCCTCGCTACCCCTGCAATCCTCCAAACCCTTGTGTCTGCGACCCTTTCCTTTCCTCTTAGTCTTTCCTCTCTCCTTAGGCTTTTCACCCCTGCCATCACCGTAGGAAACTCTTGAAACTTGCTATCAGATTCTTAGCCGTAATTAGCCTGTCTGCCGACCATAATGTCTTGTTTGACAGACTAACAGAATAGCAGGTACCAGCCAACGAGGCCCAACCCGTGTTGTTGGCTGACTCGATACCACATTGTGAAAACAGCAATCCTTCTCAGGAACCTCCGACTCCGGATACGGATATTATTGAGCTGCCCGAGAGAGTGGATTGCAAGAGCTCTTGTAATATTATCGACGGTATAATTAAAAGACTCGCTCGCTTTGATATAATACACTACTAATATTTTGGATACCTAGTCTGAGCAAAAGCCCACCACACCTTGTTTTCCCCTTTCGCTGGTGGATTTGGGACCATGTTCAACGAACTCAATCCACACCACCTGGTGGCACTAATGAGCCACATTTTGGGGGACAAGCAAGCCGGGTCTTCTCGGCGGTTGGACATTTCATCTCTCAGCTTCAAACACCGCATTGTCGATAACCAACCAACAAACGTTCGTACCCTTCCCATCCTGGATGCCATTGCCAATATATCTGTTTCACAGGCGAGACACCAGGTCATCGCAGTAGCCCTACAACTGGACCATCAAAAAGAAGAAATTTGCCTAACAATTACCGAGAACCAAGATGTTAGGAAGGGTCTACCCAATCATCTCCGCAATGTTTGGAGAAATTTCCCAACCCTATCCAATGAGTATGCAAGCCAGAGGGGACCGGACAAGCCTGAGTACCAGCTGGAGACACCACCCATGCCGGTGGATGTGGCTCTTACTTTGAAGCAACAGATATTTCGCAATATCTACTTGTACTCTCTAGAAAAGCAGATGAGGCGAATCAAGAAGTGGTTTCAGGAACTTGGCATTTTCGTGAAGGCGTTGGTTAGGCGCCGTGGGTTCTCCAACTTGCAAGGGGTTGAAGTGAATCTGTACAACGCTGTGCTTGCGTTGTTGAGGGCAATGGAGCCAGTTTTCAAGCTTTGTGATAATTCATCAAGCCAACTTACAAATGCGGAATGGGCAAAGGTATATAACCAAAGCATGAAGGCTAACGAGGATGTAAGAGTTGTGCTCGATGCTAGGGATGGGACTGGGTGCGAGGTTTTGGCTGAGGAGCTAAAAGGTATGCCTTTTCTGCTCCCCATTACGTGAGTACTGATGGTAGGGGTAAAGTATTGGAACAGACAGGGGGGCAAACTTGAATGTCTGTCCTAGGACCAAAAAAAATGAGGGGTTATTTTCCTTAGGTATCTTAGGATTAGAATGAAGGAAACTTTGTATTGGCCATCTTGACCCCAGTTTGTTCCAATACTTTATCTGGGCCACGAGTACCGTACTGCAGGCTTTCTATTCCAGTCTTTACTCTAACTTCACTTCTCTGCTAGATGATCACAAACACCCCTTCAATCTTCGACGCGCCCTGGTGAAACTAACTTCCCTACCCCACCACCTTGAATGGCTATTTGGATTTGCTCATTCTCCACGCCTCCGCCCTGCCTTCCTATACCGCCTGTCCGTTATTAGTGTCCGAAGGCGGCTTCGTAATATACAATAACCTCCATCGCAGGAGGAGTGGAACACCCTCTTGGTAACTGCATGTCAACTGAACTACAACTGGCAGAATGACGAAGCGAAACAGCTCTTCAAAACGTTTGGGTCAAGGAAATACAAGTGCGCAGTCCACTGTGAATGCAAACTTATTCATTATCTCCAAACTACACACCAGAATCAATGGGACAATGTCCCCCCATTTCCCTACATTAGGGTCTCTAAGCTCAGCTGCCCTGCCTGCCGCATCTGGATAAAAGCCTTCAATAAACTGGGCGGACGGCAGTTTTATACTAGAGGTGCGCATGGGAAATGGTACTGGCCTTGGGGGATGCCCAACATGGAGGGACCTTTGCGTCAGGTTGTGGCAAAAAAGGTTTTGAAAGAATACATTGCACATAAGACCGCAAGTGGCCTTCTGAGATCGCAATCTGAAAGCAGTGGAGGGTCCCCGGCTGGGGCCCAGCATGGTTTAGATGATGACCAGCGGGAAGAAGCTGTGGCCGACACTGCGTTACTACAGCAGGAGTTTGGGGGTGACAGCTTGTTGCTTCTTGACTCTAAATTTCGGGATAGGTGATGAGGTGGTATCGAGAGGATTAAATGGGCGGAGAGATATTTGAGAGGGGTGCTGGGATAGTAGTACAATATGGATAGCATATTATAAGAAGAGGTCACTTGTGTTTGGGCTATTCATCGTGCCTACCTGTTCGTTCACCCCCCCCCCCTCCCATACCAGTATTTGGGTAGGTGGAGTTTTTTCTAAAAAAATAATTTTTCCGCTTTCCCACCCTTGTGGGTGACACTTATGCTTGTTATTTGTGGTAGAAGGCACATAGAATCTGGCTATTGACTTGTCTGCGCGTTCTATCACCTGATTTATAAATTTAGTACCTTCTCATTTTCTACTATTGTCTGGCATCCAGGGCCGACCCTCTTTGTTCACTTTTTTTCCCTCTTATTCAAAATGACTACTTTTCATCCATCGCCTGCATTCCCCTTGAACTTAATAAAATAATTATTATGTTCATAGTTTTCTTCTTACTTGCTTTCTCATCATTTCTATGCTCTTATCTTCTTTGCTACATTAACCCACCATAGTTGCTCTTCAGGTCTTTTCTCCTCATCTGTTGTTACTTTGAGGGTCGGTTTCATGCGTCACAATGTTCTATTTGTACCGCTGTTAAACAAATTCAACTAAGAAATATCTGATCTGGCGTAAACCTCGTGCTACATGTTTACAATTTGTGGAGTAGAAAACAGAAGTTCTACAAGTTTTCAGCACCAAGAACATAAACAGCGCTTAGAGTTAGAACAGAGCAAGTTCCCCTTCTGAAAACTTAGAAAAAATTGCAAAGTATTTACTTCTATCCCTTCCCCCAATACTATAGAAAATGGTAAAATTACACATATCTATCACTCAATCCCCATTCCCTCCGTTATGATCGCATAAGCACATACCACGGTTCCGCTGATAACGATTATATTCTGATATCATAGCTATAACTAACAAGAACGATTCAGACTTAATCAGACCCTCTCTTCCCCTCATGGAAGCCCTTACCGACATTCATGGGCCTGCCAATGCCAATGATCCCAGTGCACGTGTTAGGATGAGGGATGGTAGGGGGAGGTAGAGGGCGAGGAGGATGGCGGGTTAGTATAATGCGTAGAAAACGAGGATGCCCTTGCCTATGGCGTATCTGGTTGCTGGCCGGAAGGAGATTGAAGAGGGAGGGGGACAGTTTGGGTATGTGTCCATGAATTAATTTGCCAGCGCGTTGAACGAGAAATAGATCTTGTGTGAGAGGGAGTCCGTGGCCATTGGGGTGTCCTAGTGAAGGAGTGAGCTCGGGCGCCGGATGGATAGATCCTCTAGGTAATTTTCCACCGCTGCGGTGATTTCCTTGTAGTGTGCGCAGGGCACGATCTAGTCTGGGCTATTCCGGTAGAATTCTAGGTGCTGTGGAGCGAGGGCTGAGTGGCGGAAGTGGTAGTTTGCTTTTTCCGTTCCATGCCTTTCTGCGTCCCGATGGAGATCTGCTGCCTGCTGCCTGATTTTGGACACAATTGGAGCTGGGCCGTTTTACAGGGAGAGGGCTTCGTCCAAAATGGCGTATCGCTCCTGATTCTCGCCGGCATAGTTGTAACTACTGTCCTCCAGTCAGTGCCAGCTGTAGCTTGCTGCGCCAGTATGCGCGGGGGCAGATGCGGATGAAACAGTCGTAGGAGAAATCGGCTTCTGATACTAGGTTCTATTAAGGGTGAGTGATGGGCTGTGATAAGGAAAGGGAGGGGAAGAACTTGACTGTCGGAAATTACGTTGTAGAAATTGCCTCGCTAGGATAATGTCATTCCGGCGGGTTTTCTGGATTCTCATCGCTTGCTCGTCTGTACCGGCACTCAACAGGTCCTTCAAGCCGAGAGGAAGCCGCCTGCCTTTCAAAACATCGACCCGTGCCACCGGTTTATAGACTCAACGCCCAATATGTGGATCTGTCATATTGTCTTAGTTAGCGGACTTCATAAAATTGAGATAACAAGCGGGGGATGAGTGCCGCGATTGACGATTAGAAGACATCATACAAAGAGCGTTCCGGCACCAGCCAATACCATCGCCGCCATATAATCAAACCAGCACAAACCTCAATTGACCAATTTGCGTGGTGAATACCAGGGGAGCGGCTCAAACCAGAATTCTGTGAGGAAATGCAGCATCCAGTCATCGTGCAAGGTTGCCTTGGTTGCCAAGTCGGTTAGCGAAGGACAGGCGCGGTAACTGCCCGCTGGCGAATCAATCATGGCTCCCCGCTTCCGAACCCTCTTTTCCTTAACCCTTCATGGCACAAGCGCCGCGTTAAAGGCGGAACAATCGAGGATGCAAGAAGGGGTTAGAAAGTTATGAACCTCATTGGCCTATCCATGGATTGTCACTCGATAATTGTGTTCTTTTTTGTGTCGCCGCCGTGCGTCATAGCGCATGAACAGTAATTGATCTTGCGGCAGGTTACTACTTTATTACAACGGGCTCCAGGTATTCCAGTTCTGCGGGGGAGGGGTAGGGGACTCCACAGCGAAGCCGCAATGTGGACTTGCTTGTGCGAAGACAAACTCCGGTGTGGTATTCTATTCCGCTGACTTAAGTTTACCAGGTGCTAGAAGTCTTCATTATCCCGAAGCGTTTGCCAGGGGTGTGATACCGTACCCAGGCTGCTCATGCATTGATGCATATCAACACGTCCGCATGACACCCAATGTAAATCTTACCAAGAACTATTGTAACCACGTCCAATACTACAATCGGGGCCACAACCCGGGAATGCATAGCGTCTAGAGTCTAACAGCGCGGCTCGAAGATGTCGGGTGTAAACATGTTTCATTTTCTATCACTCGTTATGTATGTCTAGCTCGGGCAAAAGCATAAGTGGGCTAAGCGAGCTCTGGCGCTACCAGAAAATAATCCAGAGCTACTTATCTACAGCTCTTTGACAAGGCAGATATCAGTACTTGTTTGTGCAGACCTCGGAGAGGCATAATGACTTGGTTGGGGCTGCATCTAGCCGTGCTTATGTGAATCCGGGTCCTAGGCGTACGTGGGCCGACTATGATAATTGTACGATCACGACCACCGATAACCAGCTTTCGCGGCTAGTTACTTATTTTGGTGGACAGTGCGATCGAAGCTTAGTAGCACGTTGGCTCCCGTGGAAGATATGATCTGGAACTGACTTAAATTGTAGGCTAAGGTTTGCGATCGGCATTCATCCCTCGAATTGTGGGCTTCTGAGCCTTTAAATATTCGTCAATGCTCAAAGCACGTTCCCTAGTCTGTCTTGCTGGACAGTAGATTAGGCTATCAGAGCCTAGAGAATAAGCGCCGCTAATACCCTCTCTGTTCCCACGTCGTGTGTAGGTTAAGGTTTTAGACCACCGCTACAATACTTGGGTGGAGATCAGGTGCCCAGAGCGGGCAACCGATGGCTGG